>Ga0308176_10002565_pt1 | contig 11476 bp, 4 predicted proteins | sample PhyCR2_3_FD_203890 | JGI IMG/M metagenome (GOLD analysis project Ga0308176, IMG submission 203890) | Soil microbial communities from UC Gill Tract Community Farm, Albany, California, United States - DLSLS.C.R2 | ecosystem: Environmental > Terrestrial > Soil > Agricultural land | place: USA... | reverse complement strand
AACCCCATCATCAACCACGGCGAGGTCGATTTCCGCGACCCCCGCCGCGACCACACCCACGGCCGCATCTGGCGCGTCACCGCCAAGGCAAAAAAGACCCTGGACCGGCCGAAAATTGAAGGCGCCACAATCGCCCAGTTGCTCGATGCCCTGAAATCGCCTGAGGACTGGACCCGCCTCCACGCCAAGCTCGCCCTGCGCGAGCGCGATTCCAGGGAAGTCTCGCCCGCCCTGGCCGAATGGGTGAAGTCCCTCGGCGACGCCGCCGAATCCGACCACCACCGCCTCGAAGCGCTCTGGACGTATGAGACGATCGATGTCGCCGAGCCGGCGCTCCTGCGCCGCGTCCTAAGCTCCGCCGACGGCCGCATCCGCGCCGCCGCCGTGCGCGTGCTCTCGCATTGGGCCCCCCAGATCACCGGCGCCTTCGATTTGCTCTCCGATCTGGCCACCGACGACCACCCGCGCACCCGAATGGAAGCCGTCCGCGCCTTGGCAGAGCTCCATCGCCCGGAGTCGATTGTCGCCGCGACCAAGGCCTTGGATAAGCCCACCGACCCCTTCCTCGATTACGCCCTCTCCCTCACCGCCAGCCAGCTACAGGACGTATGGCTGCCCGCGCTTGAAAACGGCACCCTCAAGCAATGGGCCGACGCGAACCCCAAACAGGTGACCTTCGCCCTCCGTGCCGCCAATTCCCCCGAATCGATGAAGCTCCTCATGGCCATGCTCAAGGCCGGCAAGGTCCCCCCCGATTCCCTCGGCGACGTCCTCGACCTGGTCGCCACCGCCGGCGGCCCCGCCGAGGCCGCGAACCTCCTCGACATGGCCCTGTCCCCTTCCGCCGACCCCGCGCTGCGCGGCCGCGTCCTGGGCGCACTCGAATCCGCCGCCCGCACCAAGAACATCAAGCCCGCCGGCGACCTCGCCCGCCTCAAGCCGCTGATCGCCGAAGGCGACCCCGCCACTCGCACCGCCGCGGTCCGCCTCGCCGGCCTCTGGAAGGCCGCCGAGCTCCGCGACGAGCTGGCCAGCGTCGCCACCGCGCCCGACGCCCCCCTCGCCGTCCGCCGCGCCGCCATCGACGCCCTCGCCCAGATCGGCGGCCCACAGGCCCGCAAATCCCTCCACGACCTCGCCGCCTCCGACACCCAGCCCCCGGCCGTCCGCGAGCGCGCCGTCTCCGCGCTGGCCACGCTCGACGCCAAATCCGCCGCCGCCCTCGCCGCCGAATTGATCACCGCCGACCGCGCACCGGTGGACCCTGCTTCAATCCTCCCCGCCTTCCTCACCCGCGAAGTCGGCGCCGCCGCCCTCGCCAAGGCCCTCTCCTCCTCCCCGCGTAAACTCGCCCCGGACCAGGCCAAGCTCGCCCTGCGCGCCGTCCAGACCTCCGGCCGCGACGCCCCCGACCTGATCAACTTCCTCCGCCAGGCCGCCGGCATCACCGGCGAGCCCCCGCCCCCCATGACTCCCGAGCAGATGAAGCAGACCATCACCGACGTCCTCGCCAAAGGCGACCCCGCCCGCGGCGAGCTCGTCTTCCGCTCCGCCGCCCTCCAGTGCTACCAGTGCCACGCCATCGCCGGCGCCGGCGGACAGCTCGGCCCCGACCTCCGCTCCATCGGCGCCTCCGCGCCCCTCGACTACATCGTCGAATCGATCCTCTACCCTAACAAGGCCGTCAAGGACGAGTACCACGCCCTGCTGGTCACGACCAGCGACGGCAACCAGTACACCGGCATTAAGCTCCGCGAGGACGCCACCACCCTCGTCCTCCGCGACAACCTCCACGACGAAATCCCCATCCCCGTTTCCACGATCAAGCGGCGGAAGGACATCGGCTCCCTCATGCCCGCCGGCCTCGCCGACCCGCTCACCCGCCAGGAATTCCTCGACCTCGTCCGCTTCCTCTCCGAGCTCGGCAAGCCCGGCCCCTACGCCGCCAGCGACACCCAGGTCGTCCGCCGCTGGCGAATACACCCCAACGTTTCCACCGTCCAGGCCCCCGTCAACCCCAACCTGCCCTGGACCCCCGCCTACTCCATGGCCGACGGCACCCTCCCCCTCGACGCCATGGAAGGCGACAAGCCCCAGCCCCGCCCCGCCGCCCGCCCCGCTAAGGCCAAGAAGAAGGCCAACGGCCAGTCCCCCATGTCCTTCGTCCAGTTCCAGCTCAACGTCACCGCCCCCGGCAAGATCAAGCTCGCCATCAACTCCCCGGTCGGCCTCTACCTCTACGTCGATGAAACCGGCACCGACCTCCAGCACGCCAACGACATCACCCCGCAGCTTACCGCCGGCCCCCACACCATCACCTTCCGCGTAGACCTCGGCCAACGCACCGAAGGCCTCCGCGTCGAAATCACCGACGCCCCCCGATCGACCGCCCACGCCCAGCCGGTAGGGGGGAAGTGAAAACGGCAATGCCCATGACCACCAAATTTGCCGCGGGAGTATTGGCGTCCTGGCTGGCGGCCGCGTGCTGGGCGTCGCCGCCGTCCGCCACCGAAACGGCGGTGGCGCCCGTCCTGAAGCCCTTTGCCTACGGCGCCGCCCGGATCGACCACGGCCCCCTCCGCGAGCAGTTCGACCGCGCCGTCCAGGATTACCTCCGCATCCGCGACGACGACCTGCTCATCGGTTTCCGCAAACGCGCCGGCCGCCCGGCGCCGGGCAACGAGCTCGGCGGCTGGTACTCCGAAGACCGCTTCAACATCTTCGGGCAGGTGCTCTCCGGACTCGCGCGAACGTACGCCGCCGGCGGCGACCCCGCCTGCCGCGAAAAGGCCCGGGATCTCATGAAAGGCTGGGCCCAGTGCGTCGAGCCCGACGGCTACTTTTTCTACTCGCGCTCCCCCAACGCGCCCCACTACGTGTACGACAAGATGGTCGGCGCATTGGTGGACATGCTGCTGTACTGCGACGCCCCCGAGGCGGCGCAGCACCTGGCCCGGATCACCGATTGGGCCGTCAAGAACCTCGACCGCTCCTACCCCCTGACCCGCCCCCAGGTGTACCACAAGACCGAATGGTACACCCTCAGCGAGAACCTCTACCGCGCCTGGCGGGCAACCGGCGACGCCCGCTACCGCGACTTCGCCGCACAGTGGCACTACCCCGAATTCTGGGACCGCTTCGCCGACCGCTCCGACCTGTTCGCGCCCGATGCACAAGGCCGGCCCATTACGGGCTACCACGGCTACAGCCACGTCAACACCCTCGGCGGCGCCGCACAGGCGTACCTGGCCGGCGGCGGCCGCAAATACCTCGACGCCATCGTCAACGCCGCCCAGATCCTTCAGGAGCGCCACTGCTACGCCACCGGCGGCTTCGGCCCCGACGAGCGCCTGCTGCCCGACGGGCAGGCCGCCGAACGCCTCCTCTCCTCCCGCAACTCCTTCGAAACCCAGTGCGGCACGTTCGCCGTGTTCAAGCTCTGCCGCTACCTCAGCACCCTCACCGGCGACGCGAAGTACGGCGACTGGGTCGAGCGCCTCGCCTTTAGCGCCGTCGCCGCGACCATCCCCATGTCGCCCGACGGCCGCGTCCTCTACTACAGCGACTACAACCCGCTCGGCGCCTCCAAGCACAACCACCCCCAGGGCTGGGCGTGCTGCGCCGGCACGCGCCCGATCCTCCTCGCGGACCTGCAAGACCTCATCTATTTCGCCGGAAGGCCCGGCGGAAGTACCGCCGGTTCCCCCGCCGCAAGCCCCGCGGAAACCGCCCGCGACCTTTACGTCAACCTCTTCGTGCCCTCCACCCTGACCTGGGAGCGCGGCACCGGCGAGGCGGCCACCGTCGTCAAGCTCCGCCAGCGCACGCGATTTCCCGAGGAGGACCAGACCGAGCTCGACCTCGAGCCCAACTGCCCCGCCGACTTCGCCGTCCGCCTCCGCGTGCCCGCCTGGCTAGCCGGCCCCATGCGCTGCCGGGTGAACGGCCGCGAGGTGGACGCCCCGACCGACGAACACGGCTGGGCAGTCGTGCGCCGCACGTGGCGCTCCGGCGATCGCCTGACCGTTTCGCTGCCGGCAACACTCCGCCCAGAACCGGTGCGCGGCGGGACCCCGTGGGCGATCGTCCGCGGGCCCGTAGTGCTCGCCGTCTCCGCCGCGGAAAAGAACCAGAACCCCGCGGAACTGCTGCGGCGCGCCGATTTGCCAGGCGCGCTCGCCCCCGACCCCCGTCAGCCCCTGACCTTCCACGGGCCCGCCGGCTTGCTCGCCCGGCCCTTCTATTCCTACGCCCAGGGGCAGCCCTATCGCCTGTACCTCGACCCCAACGCCCATTCCGCCGACGAGGCGCATTTCACCCCCGGTTGGAAGTCGGCTCCGGTCGGCGGCCAACACTCCTCTGCCGAGCCCGGCGCGACCGCCGAATTCACCTTCACCGGCACCGGCGTGCGATGGGTCGGCCGGCGCTTCGACGACGCCGGCGTCGCCCAGGTGAGTATCGACGGCCGCCCCCTCGCCACCGTGGACCAGTTCGGCCCCGGCCGCGGCCAGACGCCGTTCCAATGGGAGCACGGCGGTCTCACGCGGGGCGAGCACCGCCTATCAATCCGCGTCACCGGCCAGCGCCCGCAAGCCTCGCGCGGCGCATTCGTCAACGTCGCAGCATTCGAAGTTACCCCGTGACCCCCATCACCGCCGCCGCGGCGGCCCCGCCGTTCGCTCCCGCCGCAGCAGCGCCAGATTCCTCCAGACATGATCTGCTGAATCCTCACGTAATCACGCAACTCCCCCTCGCCTACGCCTCCGCATCAGCACCCAAGCCCCGCCCAGCGCCACCACTCCCACCCCCGACGGCTCCGGCACCGCCGTCGTCGAAATCGTCCCGTCGGCATAAAGCCGCGAAAGGTCCCACGCATACGCCCCGCCGGTCGGCGGCGTCACGACGTTGAATCCGTTGTCCGTGATCGACCCGGACCAGTCCAGAATGTCGAACGTCTGCCCCGGCGAGGCGAGAAACCCGTTGACCAGCGAGATGTTGAGCGTGGGCTTGTTCGCCAGGGAGATGCTCCCGGCCGCCGCAAGCGTATCGTACGTGGCGCCCTTGGTCGTCCCGCCGAGGTCGATCTGCAGCGTGTCGCCGGCGTCGTTGGCGACGTAGTCGCCCGTGATGTTCGCCGTCGCCGTGTTCGTCGTCGGCGATCCGGGCGAAAAGATCGATGGACCGCTCGATGCCGCCTGGGTCAGCGTGAAGGGGACCGCCGAGGTCACCAGCGTGCCGCCGGTGAAATTCAGCGTCGCCGTGCCCGAGCCCGCGGTGATCGCCGGCGTCGTGAGGGTGCCGCCACGGATGTTCAGCACGGCCGACGAATTCGCGTTGGCCGCCAGGACGACCGACGCCCTGGCGGTGACCGTGCCGGCGTTCAGGTTGTAAGTCCCCGACGCGAAATTCGTGCCCGCCGGCGCCGACAGCGGCGCCGCCAGCGCCAGGCTCTGGGTAATTGAAACGTCCCCGCCGTTCTGGTTGACCACGCCCGTGCGGAACGGGCCGACCTGGAACTGGTTGTTGACCGTGACCGACCCGCCGTTGAGGTTCCACGTGCCCGTGGTGGCGCCGTTGCTCGCCGAGCCGTCGGGGTTCGCGTCGCCGTCGCCGAGCAGGACGTTCGACGCGACCAGCGTGGTCTTGGGCCCCGTCGTGAGCGTGCCCACCCCGATTCCGGTGGCGGCGGCGTTCGTCGCGTTGGTGCGCTGGCCGATGGTCAAAGCGGAAACCGTCGCGTTCAGCGTCGCGTTGGAGAAATCCACCACGCCGCTCGCCACGCCGGGCGCGGCGAGCGTCTGCACGCCGATATTGAACGACGCACGCGCCGTCCCGGAGCCGAGCGCCCCTTCCCGAATCGTGACGGCCGCCCCCGCAACGGTATTGAGCGTGCCCGAGGAACCCGCCCCCGCCCCAACGTAAACCGACAGCGGGTCGATCGTGGACGTCGGCCCCAGCGTGACGACGCCCACTCCCCCGCCGGAGTTGGTCCCCGCCAGGTTACGCCGCCCGATGCTCAACCCGTCGATCAGCCCGCTAAACGTCCCGCCGGTCAGGTCCAGCGTGCCCGTCGCGGGGACCGTGACGTCAATGCTCTGATACCCCACGTTCACGTCGGCGCGGTTGGTCCCGGTGTTGCCCGTGACGCTCAGCAAGTTGGCGGAATTGGACGTGTCACGGAACGACGCCGCCCCGCTGGACCGGCGGCCGCCGACCACCAGGCTCGAAGTCGTCGCCGTGCCGCTCCCGTTGCCGATCTGAAAGTTGTTGATCGTCCCCAGCAGCAGTTGGCTCTGCACGGGATTCGGCGTGCTGGACGAATCCCCGACCGCGAACCAGTTGGCCGTGATCGTATTGCTGGCGGCGAGCCTCAGGATCCCGCTGGACAGGCCGACCGTATTCGTGCCCGCGACCATCGAGCCCACCGCGAGTTCGTTCAGGTTGGCGGTGAACGACGCAGCCGAGGACAGGTCCATCACGCCGGAATTGCTCGCCCCCGAGTTGATCGTGCGCCGGCCGACGTACAGGTTGAGCTGGTCGTTCCCGGCGGCCGTTCCGATCGTGATCGCCCCCGCCGGTGCGGCGACGTCGCCCGAGCCGAACGTGAGCGTCCCCCGCGATCGCGTCCCGCCGATGATTATGCTCGCGAGAGTGGTCGTCCCGTTGCCGTGCAGCGTCACGACGCCAGACCCGAGGTTCAGGTTCCCCACCGCCGCGGCCGGGCTGGTGTTGTTCGCGTTGGTGGCGTCGCCGACGCGCATCCCGCTCAGGTACGCCGCGAAATTGACGTTCGATAGGTTGACGGTGGCGTTGGCGCCCGACCCCGTAGCGGCGGCGGCCGTGTTGACCCCGATGTTCACGTTCGCCGCCGCCGTCGGCGTCCCGACGTTCAGCGTTCCGTTCTGGACGTTGGCCGTGACCACGTTGACGCCAGTGTCGAACCCGGCATTAAAACCATCCCCGGCCGAGGTGATCGACAGCGATTTGGAATTCAGCTCAGTGGTGAAGACCGCGTTCGTCCCACTGGGATCCGAATACGTCAGCGAGGCGATCGACCGGTCCTGGTCCAGCATGCTGCCCAGGCGTGCCGGCGTCGGGGAGGTGGTGAAGACAACGGCATCGCTCGCGCCCGGCGGCGCCGCGGGGTTCCAGTTGCTCCCCGTGCCCCAATCCGCGCTCAACGTGCCGGTCCACGTGCTGGCCAACACGTCCGTCGGCGACACGAGCGCCCCGGCCAGTGCGGCGGCGCCAGCCGCGGCGGTCGTTACGGACAGTAAGTTTCGACGAGCGGCGACGGTGCCGCGGGAATTCTTCCGCGTCTTCATCTCGGCTTCCTTGCCTGGGGTGAGTGTTCGGGTTTTCAGGAGGCGTTAGCCCGCGCCTCCATACGCTACTTACACCCGGACGGATCGCATGGAAACCGGCAGGCGGCAGAAAAATCAAAAAAGATTCTGTGCTCCAGATCACTCCGGCGGGACGATCGCGTGTCCCTCCAATAGATATTGATAGATCGCTTCGAACTGCTTGTCCGCGTCCCCGCCGAGAATGTCCCGCAGCGCCGTCTGTTTCCCGTCCGGCGAGAACTGCGGCATCTTCGTCGCCGGGTCGATGCGCAGCGGATTCCGCATCCACCGGAAGTAGTACTCGTGCCGCAGCCGCTCCGCCACGTACATGAAATTGATCGACGGCGCCTCGAACGGCGCCAGCGGCTGCAGCTTGTTCACCCCGTGGCACTGGATGCAGGAAAACCCCCCGTTTCGCGACGACAGCGTCATCCCGATCTTCGCCCTCTCCGGATCCGACTTGCCCAGCGGCGCGGCCGAGTCCGGGAACCCGTGCTCCAGCGCCAGTCCCGCCGCCACCCCCGCCGCGCGCGCCGGAAACCCCGGCATCCGCATCCGCAAAAACGTCCGCGGCTTGTACGGCAGCTTCCCCCCGATGAACGTCGCCATCCACCCCGGCCGCAGCTTCTCCCCCACCCACGTCAAAATCGGCGGCGACTGGTCCTGCGAATACTGCCCGTTCTCGTCAGGCCCCGGCGGCAGCGACGCCAAGGCCCCAACCTCGTCCGCGTACGTGTCCAGCAGGTTCTGCTCCCGGTCCCGCGCGTGGCACGCCGTGCACCGCAGGTTCGCGATCTGCCGCTCCGCAAACTCCGGCGCCGCGTCACGCTTCAGCGACGACAAGGCGGCGCCCCGATCCGTTTTCAGGAACGATTCCAGCGCCCGCCGCTGACCGTCCGTCAACGAGAAATCCGCCGCCTTCTCCGGCGGCTGCGGCGCAACGCACCCCTTGCTCGCGTCACCGAGCTTGGCCAATTCCGGCGTGCTCGCCGCCGACTTCTGAGTGCCGATCGTATGACAGTTGAGACACCCCGAGCTTTCCACCAGTTGCTTCCCCTTGCCCGCATCGCCCGCATCAACCTGCGGCACGGGCTTGCCTTCCTTCGAGAGGAGGAACGCCATGACCCCATCCAGTTCCTTTTCGGTAAATCGGAAGTTCGGCATCCGCACCCAGTGATACCGCTTCTCCGGCTGGCGCAGAAAATCCCGCAGCGCCGCCGGCTTGTACTTCGCCTTCACGTACGCCAGCGGAATGCGCGTCGCGTCCGACGTAGGATCCGGATTGTCCGGCAGCGTGTGGCAGACGACGCAGCCGAGATTGGCGAACAGCCGCCCGCCGGCCGCCGCCTTTTCCTCGTCCGCCGCCGGCGCGGGCTGGTCCTTCGGCGCGTCGGCCCCGAGCGTCGCCAGGTATGCGGCGATATCCGCGGCGCGAGGGTCCGGCTTGTCCGGGCTGCCCTGCGCTTCAACGCCGTGCAGCAGCCGCGGCATCGTGGCGGCGGGGCGCAGCAACCGCGGGTTGGAAACCCACGCCGCCACCCAGGCGGGATTCAGCCGCGCCCCCGCGTCGGACAGGTCCGGTGCGTCCATCGAAAGCTCAGGCATCCCCAAAGCTTCAGCCTTGGCGCTTCCCGGTTCAGGAGAAGACCCACCGACCGGCACATCCGGCGACGTGTGACACCGGGCACACCGCAGGCTGGCAAAGAGAAATCGCCCCTCGCGGATGCGCATGCCGTCGGCCAACGGCTTTGCCTCCGGATCGTAGGTGAAAACGAAGTTGTTGTTCATCGTGGCCACCGGCTCCCGCAGGAAGTCGGAGCCCTGCCAATACAGCCGCAGGACCGCGTCCCCCTTCTCCGGCGACTCGTACGTGGCCACGATCGCGTTCTTTCCCTTGTTAAGTCGAACAGGTTTCCCCGCCGTCTTCGAAAGGTCCTCGCCCGAGGTCTCCAGCACCGTCTGCCCGTTCACCACCAGCTTAAACGTCCCCCGCCCGTCCGCGGAGAACGCGTACTCGTCCCGCAGCCGCAGCTCGATGTTCCCCTCGAACGTGGCGCGAAACCGCCCCGGCGGAATGAACGGCGTCGGCGCCGCGTTCTCCGGAACGTACAGCGAGCACATTCGCTGGTGCCGCGTGTCCGCCGCACCGCCTCCCCCGGCCAGCGACTCGAACCTCACCGACAATCCCGGCGGCGACTTGGCCGCAGGCGCCGCCCCCGGCGCCTGTTTCAATAGCACGGCTACCAATGCGGCGGTAAATGCGGCGGCGATCAAGGCAATGTGTCGTCGGAGCATGGCCGAATTGTATGGACCACGCCCATTCGCGGTAGGGGGATTCACCCGCAGTTCCCGCCCGAAAGTGCAATTTCTGCAACCCGGTGGATAATTGCACCCCGGTGAGCGAGCAGGTCGTTTCGCCGAACCGCCAAAAACAACGCTTGCTCCGACTCATCGCTCCCATGACCCTCCGCCGCCAGCTCACCCTCCAGATCGCCGCCACGATCGTCGGCATGCTCCTGCTCAGCGCCGCTTCGCTCTGGGGTCTCAACGGCCTCCACCAGGACTTCGGCGCCGCCCTCGAAAGCTACCAGGACCTTCGCAGCCTCTACGAAGTCGGCGCCCACCTCTCAACCGCCAAGGCCCTCCTGGCGGCGAGCCAACCGGCTCGCGGACCCGCACTCGCCGAAGTAGAGCGTGCCCTCGGTAATCTCCAGCTTTTCGCACCCCCCGATGCCGCGCGCCAGCGATCCCCCGCCCGCCATGCCCACCGCCGCGAATTGGAAGACGCCCTCCGCAAATCCCTCGCCGACGCCGTCGTCCGCCTCCGAACCACCGATCCCGCCGGCACGCCGCAGTCCGAATCCGCCGCCCGATCCGCCTACCTCGACCGCGCAACCGCCCACATCCCCGCCCTCGCCGCCGAGATCCGCCGCAGCATCGAGGAAAGCCAGCAAGCCGCCGAATCCAAGCGCCGCGCGACGATGCTGATCGTCGGCGTCCTCTCCGCCGCGATCCTCCTGCTCGCCGTCCTCATCGGCGTCTCCGAATACCGCGGCGTGATGATCCCCCTGCACCAGTTGAGCCAGGGCGTCCGCACGATTGCCGCCGCCCGATTTACCGGCCGACTCGACCCCCGCGGTCACGGCGAATTCGTCTCCCTCGCCAACGATTTCAACCAGATCGCCACCCAGCTCGACGACCTCTACCGCGACCTCGAACAGAAAGTCGCGCAAAAAAGCCGCGACCTCGTCCGCTCCGAGCGCCTCGCCAGCGTCGGCTACCTCGCCGCCGGCGTCGCACACGAGATCAACAACCCCCTGGCCATCATCGCCGGCCACGCCGAGCTCTCCCTCGCCCAACTCGCAAAGCAACACGACGCCCAAACCGCCGCCGAAGCCGAGCGCACCCTCCAGGTCATCTGCGAAGAATCCTTCCGCTGCAAACAGATCACCGAAAAGCTCCTCTCCCTCTCCCGCCCCGGCCCCGAAACCCGCTCCCCCGTCTCCCTCGCCGCCCTCGCCCAAAACGTCATCGCCATCGTCACCGCGCTCAAACCATACCAGGACCGCAAGCTCACCCTCGACGTCCAAACACCCGACGCAACCATCCTCGCCACCGAAGGCGAGATCAAGCAAGTCGTCCTCAACCTCGTCCTCAACGCCCTCGAAGCCACCCCCCCCAACACCGGCGAAGTCCGCATCACCATCGCCCGCGCCAACGACCAAATCGAGCTCTCCGTCCAAGACAACGGCCGCGGCATGGCCCTCGAAACGCTCAACCACATCTTCGAACCCTTCTTCACCGCCCGCCGCAACGGCGACCCCGCCTCCCCCGACACTCCCCCCCGCGGCACCGGCCTGGGCCTCTCCATCACCCACGCCATCGTCCAATCCCACGGCGGCACGATCACCGCCCAAAGCCCCGGTGAAGGAAAAGGAAGCCGCTTCACCGTCCATTTTCCGATTGCATGATCCTCCCGCGCGGCGTGGTCAGCTCCGCTGACCACGTATTCGACTCCCGTCCCTCACCATACAATCCACACCAACCCCCCATGCCCACCCCCTCCGAACAATCCCCCCACATCCCCGCCCCGCCCCCCGTCCTGATCGTCGAAGACGAACCCCGCATGCGCG
>Ga0308176_10002561_pt1 | contig 11478 bp, 11 predicted proteins | sample PhyCR2_3_FD_203890 | JGI IMG/M metagenome (GOLD analysis project Ga0308176, IMG submission 203890) | Soil microbial communities from UC Gill Tract Community Farm, Albany, California, United States - DLSLS.C.R2 | ecosystem: Environmental > Terrestrial > Soil > Agricultural land | place: USA... | reverse complement strand
TACTGCACGCTGTCGATCTTGAACATCGTCGACCGCAGGTCGAAGTGCTTGAAGAAGCTCTCCCCGGTCACCGTGTCGTCGAAGCCACCCTCGGTCTTGATGCGGACCGTGAGGACGTGACCCGCGCTACCACCGTCGTTCCGCGTCTCGATCCCGAGGTAGGTCAGGTTGCCGAGGTTGTAGGCCTGCTCGATCTCCTCGGTGGTCAGGTCGACCTTCCAGCCGTAGTAGTCCGGGGAGCTCCCCTCGTACGGGTCGTGCTGCGCGGGCAGGTACGCCACCGGCGACTTGTCGACCTGACCCGCCACGGTCCAGCCGCCGTTGCTGGCGGAGAACTGCGCGAACGCCGTCTTCCCCTGATAGGTGAGCACCTTGCGGGCGGTGGCCGCCACGGCGTCGTCGGAGGCGCCCGACTCGGCCGAGTAGCCGCCGTAGGCCTGGCAGGCCGCGGTGTCGCAGAGGTCGTAGGCGGTGTTGGTGGTGTGCTCCCGCTCGTAGGCCGCATAGGTCCGCGAAGCGACGGTTTGGGCCCGCAGCGCCTGCTGCGGCCAGGAGGCGTACATCTCGCTCGGGACCACCCCGCGCACGTAGCTCTCCATCGGCACCACGTTGACGGTCACCCGGCTGTCGTTGCGGTACGTCGACCGCAGCGCTCCGCGGTAGGCCACCGGCCCGTCGGGCGTGCGGAGCGTGAGCGGACGGCTGCCGGCGGAGAGCTGGACGTCCCCCGCGACGGTGCGCCAGGAGTGCCACGACGAGGTCCGGTAGGAGACTTGGGTGCGGGTGCCGGACGGCACGAGCCGCCACCGGGAGGCCCGAGGGACGGCCGGCTTCCAGGACTTGCCCGACTTCAGGGCGCGCACCGTCAGCCCCCGCGCGGTGTCGACCACCAGGTCACGGTCGTCGTCGGCGCTGACGAGGACCTTGACCTGGCCATCGGTGTCGCCGAGGTTGGTCCCCGGGTAGTAGAACCTCAGGATCTGCTTGAAGCCCAGCCCCTGGCGCGCGGCGCCGTACGCGCCGTACTGCGACATGCCGACCCCGTGGCCGAAGCCGTCCCCCTCGAGGGTCACGGTGGCGTGGTCGGGGATGGGGAACCCAGCATCCGCCGACGCTGGGCCCGCGACGCCCAGCGTCGTGACGAGGGTGGCGACCAGGGCCAGGACGGTGCTGCAGCGCTTCATCAGATCTCCCCCGAGATGTCGACCGGCACGTACGCCGGGGCCGATCCGACCACGGCCGGACCCCGGACGCAACCCGAAAGCGAAAGGGGGGAACAGCTCGTCAGACCCGGTGCAGCCTCCGCGCCGCCTCCGCGATCGACCCGCTCATCGACGGGTAGACCGTGAACGCCTGGGCGAGCTGGTCGGCGGTCAGCGACTCCGCGACCGCGATCGAGACCGGGTGGATGAGCTCGCTGGCCCGCGGGCCGACCACCACTCCCCCGACCACGATGCCGGTGCCGGGGCGGCAGAAGAGCTTCACGAAGCCGTCGTGGACGCCCTGCATCTTCGCGCGAGCGTTGCCCGACAGCGGGAGCATCACGACCTCGGCCTGCATCTCGCCGCTGTCGACCGACTTCTGCGACCAGCCGACCGTGGCGATCTCAGGGGCGGTGAAGACGTTGGAGGAGACCTTCTTGAGGTCCAGCGGGTGCACGGTGTCGCCGAGGAAGTGCCACATGGCGATCCGGCCCTGCATCGCGGCCACGGAGGCGAGCATGAGCACGCCGGTGCAGTCGCCGGCGGCGTACACGCCCCGGGCCGAGGTGCGCGAGACCCGGTCGACGGTGATGAACCCGCCGTCGTCGAGGGCGACACCCGCCTCGGCCAGGCCCATGTCGGCGGTGTTGGGCACCGAGCCGAGGGCCAGGATGCAGTGCGAGCCCTCGACGGTCCGGCCGTCGGTCAGCGTCACGGTCACCGTGTCTCCGGAGCGGGTCACCGACTCCATGCGCGACTTCGACAGCACGTTCATGCCGCGCCGGGTCAGGACCTCCTCGAGCACGGCCGCGGCGTCGGCGTCCTCGCCGGGCAGCACCCGGTCGCGGGAGGAGACCAGGGTGACGTCGATGCCCAGCGCGAGGTAGGCGCTGGCGAACTCGGCGCCGGTGACGCCCGAGCCGACCACGATCAGGCTCGAGGGCGCCTCGGTGAGGTCGTAGACCTGCTCCCAGGTGAGGATCCGCTCGCCGTCGGGCTGGGCGGTCGGCAGGGTGCGCGGCGCGGCCCCGGTCGCGACCAGGATCGCGTCGGCCTCGAGGACCTCCTCGGACCCGTCGGCCCTGGTGACGACGACCTTGCCGGCGCCGTCGAGACGGCCGCGGCCCTCGACGATGGTCACGTCCTCGCGGGCCAGGCGCCGGGCGATGTCGGAGGACTGGTCGGCGGCCAGCTGCTTGACCCGCGCGTTGACCCGCGCCAGGTCGACGCGCAGCGTGGTCGCGGCGTCACCCTCGTGGTCCTGGAAGTTCACCCCGAGCTCGGCGGCACCCGCCACGTCGGTCATCAGCTCGGCCGTGGCGATCAGGGTCTTGCTCGGCACGCAGTCGGTGAGGACCGCCGACCCGCCCAGGCCGTCGGTGTCCACCACCGTCACGCGGGCGCCGAGCTGGGCCGCGACCAGGGCGGACTCGTAGCCGCCCGGGCCGCCGCCGATGATGACGACGTGGTCTGTCATGCGAATCCTCTCGTGTCACCGGGTCTCGACACGCCGGACCGCGGCTTCGTTCCTCCGCCGCGCCGGCTGCTCGACCTGGCCGACCGCACGTCGCGCGCTCGTACCTCGCGCCCGACTGCTCGGCTCAGAAGTTGATCATGTGGCCGGCGATGCCGTGGACGGCCTCCTTGACGGCCTCCGACAGCGTCGGGTGGGCGAAGATGTTGCGAGCCACCTCGTCGGCGGTCAGGTCCCACTGCTGGGCCAGGGTCAGCGCCGGCAGCTGCTCGGTGACGTCGGGGCCGATCATGTGGGCGCCGAGGAACTCGTTGTGCTCAGCGTCGGCCACGATCTTGACGAAGCCGACCGCCTCGCCGAGGCCCTGTGCCTTGCCGTTGGCCGAGAACGGGAACGTCGCGGTCTTGACGTCGTACCCCTTCTCCTTGGCCTGCGCCTCGGAGTAGCCGAAGGAGCCGATCTGCGGCTGGCAGTACGTCGCCCGCGGGATCATGTCGAAGTCGATCTCCTGCGTCTCCGCGCCCGCGATGGTCTCGGCGGCGACGATGCCCATCGCCTCGGCGGCGTGCGCGAGCATCATCTTGCCGGTGACGTCGCCGATCGCGTAGACGTTCTCGACGTTGGTGCGGCCGCGGCCGTCAACCTTGATGGCGCCGCGCTCGGTGACCTCGACGCCGGCCGCCTCGAGGCCGTAGCCCTCGACCCGCGGGGCGAACCCGAACGCCGCCAGCATCTTGTCGGCCTCGAGCACCTGCGAGTCGCCGCCGCCCGCCGGGCTCACGGTCACCTTGACGCCCGAGCCGGTGTCCTCGACCGAGTCGACCTTGGTCGAGAGCAGCACCTTCACGCCGAGCTTCTTGTAGTGCTTGAGCAGCTCCTTGGACACGTCGGCGTCCTCGGTCGGCACCATCCGGTCGAGGAACTCCACGATCGTCACGTCGACGCCGAAGTTCTTCATCACGTAGGCGAACTCGACCCCGATCGCGCCCGAGCCGCCGATGATGATGGAGCCGGGAAGGTTCTCGTCGAGGATCTGCTCCTCGTAGGTCACCACGTTCTTGCTGGGGCTCATGCCCGGCAGCATCCGGACCTTCGCGCCCGCGGCGATGATCAGGTTGTCGCAGGTGTACGACGCGGTCTCGCCGTCCTTGCCCTTCACGTCGACCGACTTGGGGCCGGTCAGGGTGCCCCACCCGTCGATCTCGGTGATCTTGTTCTTCTTCATCAGGAAGTGGACGCCCTTGACGATCCCGGCGGACACCTGACGGCTGCGCTTGTGCGTCGGGCCGAAGGACATCGTGGCGTCGCCCTCGATGCCGAACTTGTCCTTCTCGTGCGTCAGGACGTGCGCGAGCTCGGCGTTGCGCAGCAGCGCCTTGGAGGGGATGCAACCCACGTTGAGGCAGACGCCACCCCAGTACTTGTCCTCGATGACGGCCACGGACTGGCCGAGCTGTGCTGCGCGAATCGCCGCCACGTAACCACCGGGGCCGGCACCAAGGACGAGAACGTTGAAGTGGGTCACGGCGGCCAGCCTATGAGTTGGTCCCGCGTGCAACCAAGGCAGGGACTAATCTGCCGTTCGTGACGCTGTACGCCGCCTACGGGACGAACCTCGATCCCGCCCGCATGGGCGAGCGCTGCCCACACTCCCCGATGCGCACCACCGGCTGGCTGGAAGGCTGGCGACTCACCTTCGGCGGTGAGGAGCACGGCTGGGACGGCGCCCTGTCCACGATCGTGCAGGACCCCTTCGACCAGGTGTTCGTGGCCGTCTACGACGTGACCCGCGAGGACGAGTCGGCGCTGGACGGCTGGGAGGCCGCCGACCTGGGTCTCTACCGCAAGACGAAGGTGCGGGTGTCCACGATGACCGGGGAGATCGTGGTCTGGACCTACGTCCTCGACGCCTACGAGGGCGGGCTGCCCTCCGCGTCGTACCTCGGGGTGCTGGCGGACGCCGCCGAGGCCGCCGACGCGCCGGCGGACTACGTGGCCGCCCTGCGCCGGCGCCCCTGCCGCTCGACCGGGCTCTAGTCCCCCGGGCCCGCCGTGTGGCAGACGGCCTCGACGTTGTTGCCGTCGGGGTCGCGGACGAACGCGCCGTAGTAGCCCTGGTGGTACTCCGGCCACAGGCGCGGCTCGTGCAGCACCTCGGCGCCCAGCGAAGTGGCCGCCTCGAAGAACTGCCGGACGACGGCTGCCGAGGGTGCGGAGAAGGCGATGTGGACCTCTCGGTTGGGGCCGGAGGCGGGGCCCTCGTCCGGCTGGGCGCTGATCCAGAACGCCGGGCCCTCGGTGCCGTACCCGATCGCCACACCGAAGTCCATGAGCCGGGAGTGCCCGAGGGTGCCCAGCACCGTGTCGTAGAACGCCGCCGAGCGGGCGACGTCGGAGCAGTTGATGCCGAAGTGATCGATCATCCTCCGATGGTGCACCGTGGCGGGGACACTGCGCCCGGACATCCGCGTCGACTCGGCGGGAGGACGAGCGCCGCACTAGAGTCCCCCGTTGTGACCGACCAGCAGACCTCCCCGCCGGAGACCGCCTCACAGCAGAGCACACAGCAGCAGAGCGCGCAGGAGCAGGCCCGGGCGGCCGCCGACCGTCTCGCGGAGCTCACCGGCGTGGCCCAGCACGACGTGGCCCTGGTCCTCGGCTCGGGGTGGCTCCCGGCCGTGGACGCGCTGGGCGAGGTGACCGCCGAGATCGCCACCACCGACCTGCCCGGCTTCTCGGCCGCCGCGGTGGCCGGACACGCCGGGAAGATCCGCTCGGTGCGAGCCGGGGACAGGAACCTCCTCGTCTTCCTCAGCCGCACCCACTACTACGAGGGCAAGGGCGTGCGGGCCGTCGTGCACGGGGTGCGCACCGCGGCCGCGGCCGGCTGCCGCACGATCGTGCTGACCAACGGCTGCGGCGGACTGAAGGAGACCTGGTCCCCCGGCACCCCGGTCCTGATCAGCGACCACATCAACCTGACGGGCAAGAGCCCGATCGAGGGCGCCAACTTCGTCGACCTGACCGACCTCTACTCCAGCCGGCTGCGCTCGCTGTGCCGCGAGGTCGACCCGAGCCTCGACGAGGGCGTCTACGTCCAGTTCCCCGGCCCGCACTACGAGACCCCGGCGGAGATCGGCATGGTCCGCGCGATCGGCGGCACCCTGGTGGGCATGAGCACCACGCTGGAGGCCATCGCCGCCCGTGAGGCCGGCATGGAGGTCCTCGGTGTCAGCCTGGTCACCAACCTGGCCGCCGGCATGAGCGGCGAGCCGCTCAACCACGCGGAGGTCCTCGAGGCGGGACGTGCCGCCGCCTCGCGCATGGGCGACCTGCTCGGCCGGATCGTGCCGAGGATCTGATGCGAGTCCTGGTCACCGGCGCCGCCGGCAGCATCGGTCGGGTCCTCGCCCCCGGCCTCGTCGACCGCGGCCACGAGGTCGTCGGCCTCGACCGCGTGCCGGCCCCGGACGGCTTCGACGGCTCCTGGCACGTCGTCGACGCCGCGGACCCCGACGCGGTCGCCGCGGTCTTCGCCGAGGAGCGGATCGACGCCGTGGTCCACCTGGCCGGCTACCCGGGCGAGGGCAGCCTGCCCGAGTCGCTGACCTCCCACGTGGTCACGACCGCGGCCCTGCTCGACGCCATGGTCGAGCACGACGTGCGCCGGTTCGTCTACGCCTCCTCCAACCACGCGGTCGGCCGCACCCCGCGCACCGACCTGCTGACCACGTCCACCCGGCCGCGGCCCGACACGTTCTACGGCGTCGGCAAGGTCGCGGCCGAGGCCGTGATGAGCCTGTACGCCGACCGCTACGGCCTCGACGTCGTGGCCTGCCGGATCGGCTCCTTCCTCCCCGAGCCGGAGACGTTCCGGCAGCTGAGCACGTGGCTGTCCCACGACGACTGCGTGCGCATGGTCGAGGCCTCCCTGACGACCCCGGCACCCGGCTTCGCGGTGCTCTACGGCGTCTCCGCCAACACCCGCGGCTGGTGGGACCTCGACGCCGGCCGCGCGCTCGGCTACGACCCGCAGGACGACGCGGAGGAGTTCGCCGACCGCATCGCCCGGCGCGAGGCCGACGAGGCGGAGGCCGCCCACGTCGGCGGTCCGTTCGCCACCGAGGAGTTCTACCGCCCGGCCCTCGACCGTTCCTGACACGCTCCCCCGGGCACTCCGCCCGGGTGGCGCCCCCTGGCAGCGAGGTCATCCCTGACGGACGACGACGCGCTCGCGGCCCGGTGCCGAGGATGGACGGGTCGTCCATCGGAGGAGCCCGCCATGGGAGTGTGGAAGAGCCGCAAGTCGCCGGAGGAGCCGGACCTGGCCCTGATGCCCCGGTTCACCAGGTCGGGGATGGTGGAGGTGCCGCGGCACCGGATCCCCGACCTGGAGATGCTGCCGCAGACGGCGTACCAGATCGTGCTGGACGAGGTCATGCTCGACGGAAACGCGCGGTTCAACCTCGCGACCTTCGTGACCACGTGGATGGACGACGAGGCGGACCGGCTCTACGCCGCGACGTTTGCCAAGAACATGATCGACAAGGACGAGTACCCGCAGACGGCCGAGATCGAGTCCCGCTGCGTGCGGATGCTCGGGGACCTGTGGCACGCGCCGCACGCCACCGAGAGTGTGGGCACGTCGACGACGGGCAGTTCCGAGGGCTGCATGCTCGGCGGGCTCGCGCTCAAGCGCCGGTGGCAGACCGCCCGCCGGGCCGCCGGGCTGCCCACCGACCGCCCCAACATCGTGATGGGCGGCAACGTCCAGGTGGTCTGGGAGAAGTTCGCCAACTACTGGGAGGTCGAGCCGCGCTACGTCCCCCTCGAGGGCGACGTCTTCCACCTCACCGCCGACCGGCTGCTCGACAACGTGGACGAGAACACCATCGGCGTCGTCGCCGTGCTCGGGTCGACGATGGACGGGACCTACGAGCCGGTGCAGGAGATCTGCGAGACCCTGGACCGCTACCAGGCCGACACCGGCGTGAACGTGCCCGTGCACGTGGACGCCGCCTCGGGTGGCTTCATCGCCCCCTTCCTCCAGCCGGACCTGCTCTGGGACTTCCGCCTCGAGCGGGTCGTCTCCATCCAGACCTCCGGCCACAAGTTCGGCCTGGTCTACCCCGGGATCGGCTGGGTGCTGTGGCGCGACGCGACGTTCCTGCCCGAGGACCTGGTCTTCCACGTGAACTACCTCGGTGGCGACATGCCCACCTTCGCCCTCAACTTCTCCCGCCCAGGCGCCCAGGTCGTGCTGCAGTACTTCCAGTTCCTGCGCCTGGGCCGTGAGGGCTTCCGGCTGGTCCAGCAGACCTGCCAGGACGTCGCGCACCACATCGCCGAGCGTCTGCGGGCGATGCCGGAGTTCCACGTGATCGCCGACGGCAGCGACCTGCCCGTGGTGGCCTTCTCGATGGGCCCCGACGTCACCAAGTACGACGTCTTCGACGTCTCCCGCAAGCTGCGCGAGCGTGGCTGGCTGGTGCCGGCGTACACGATGCCGCCCAAGCGCGAGGACCTGGCCGTGCTGCGGATCGTGGTGCGCAACGGGTTCAGCCACGACATGGCCGAGCTGTTCCTGGCCGACCTGCGGACAGCCGTCGACTTCCTCGACGACCTCGCCTCGCCGATGCCCCGGGAGCAGCATCCCGCCGGCTTCCACCACTGAGCGCCGCCACCACTGGGCGCCGGCTGAGCAGCGATGAGCTTCGACGACGTGGCCCGCGCCGTCGGCCGCGCGTTCGAGCTCGTCGCGATGCTGGTGCTCGCGATCGCCTTCGTGCTCGCGGCGCTGGCGGCCGTGCGCACGTGGCGAGACACGCGGGACAACCGGCGCACCTTCAACGCCATCCGCGAGCTGTTCGGGGGCGGCCTGCTCATCGCGGTCGAGATCCTGGTGGCGGCAGACCTGGTCAGCACGGTGGCGGTGGACCCCACCCTCGAGAACGTCGGGGTGCTCGGCCTGATCGTGCTGATCCGCACGTTCCTCAGCTTCTCGCTGGAGACCGAGCTCGAGGGCAGCTTCCCCTGGCGGCGTGGCAGTCGTCGCGCCTGACCGGTCAGCCCGAGCGGGCCGAGCGTCCGGCCCGCAACCTGCCTCGCTCCCCCCGGAGCAGGAGCAGCGCCCCGGCCAGGAAGCCCAGGGCGCCGAGCGCCGTCGTCGCGTTCGCCAGCCTCGCGTCGAGCTCCTGCGCGGACGACGGGACGACGTGCGCCGCCGCGGCAGAGACGCCGAAGGCCACGCACCCGGCCAGGTTCACGAGTGCGATGCGACCGTCGTTCGTGCGCGGCGGCCGGCGTCGCCACGAGCCGGCCACCACGACGTACGCGAGGAACCCCGAGACCAGGAAGCAGACCGAGCCCAGGGCGTCGGGCCGCCACACGACCCTGTTGTAGTCCGAGGAGTCGGTGGCCGTGCTGAGAGCGCGGAAGGTGGTGGCGTTGAAGAACACGGTGCCGACCAGCTGCCAGGCGCTGCTCCACCACTCGGTGGTGCGGGCCCGGTTGAGCGGCAGCCACTGCAGGGTCGCCGCCGAGGTGAACAGCAGGGACCCCACGAAGAAGACCCCGGCGTCGGCCTGCTGGCCGACCAGCTGCACGAAGCCCGGGAAGGGCGCGACGAGGAAGCAGGTCGAGCCGGCGGCGAAGAGGACCGCGATCCAGGTCGTGGAGTGCCGCACCTGCCGCTCAGGTCCGGTTCGCGATCATCTCGCGGCCGTGCACGGTGATCGCCCAGATCACGAGGACGTCGACCGTGATCATGATCAGCGACAGGGCGGGGTAGGCCGCGAGGAACGCGATGTTGACCACGGCGCTGACCATGCAGACGACGACGCCGACGATCCGCGCCCACATCTGCGCGACCAGCAGACCGGCACCCGCAGCCGCCACCACGATGCCCAGGACCAGGTGGACCCATCCCCACGTCGTGTAGTCGACGTGCAGCGTGAGCCCGTTCTTGCCCACCAGGAAGTACTCGTCCTCGAAGAGCGCCACGAGCCCCTGGATCGCGTGGAAGATGCCCAGCATCAGCATCATGGTCGCCGCGAACAGGATCCAGCCCATCCAGCCCGTCTGCTCCGGCTCGGCGGGGACTCCGTTCCAGCTGTGCGACGACTGCGCCTTGTGCGTGGCCGCACCCGTGCTCGTGTCTGCCATGGGGAGCTCCTCCTCGAGTCGGTGGGGCCTCAAGCGTCGTCCGGAGCCGGGCCGCGGTCCTCATCCCCCACGGGTGAACGCGGATGGGAACCCCCGTGAGAACGCCTGGGTGAGCGCCTTGAATTACCCGGTCCGTCGCGTTGACTCGGTGACATGACACTTCAGCAGCGCACCCTCGGGAGCACGTCCTCGCTCACCGTCTCCGCCCTGGGCCTCGGCTGCATGGGCATGTCGGAGTTCTACGGAACAGGCGACGAGCAGCAGGGCATCGAGACCATCCACCGCGCCCTCGACCTCGGCGTGACGTTCCTCGACACCGCCGACATGTACGGCCCCTTCACCAACGAGCAGCTCGTCGGCAAGGCCGTCGCCGGCCGCCGCGACGAGGTCCAGCTCGCGACCAAGTTCGGCAACGAGCGCAGGCCCGACGGCACCCGGGTCGGCATCAACGGCCGCCCCGAGTACGTGCGGTCGGCCTGCGACGCCTCGCTCCAGCGGCTGGGGGTCGACCACATCGACCTCTACTACCAGCACCGCGTCGACCAGAGCGTGCCGATCGAGGAGACCGTCGGTGCCATGGCCGAGCTGGTCGAGGCCGGCAAGGTCCGCCACCTCGGGCTCTCCGAGGCATCGGTCGCCAACATCCGCAAGGCGCACGGGACCCACCCGATCACCGCCCTGCAGACGGAGTACTCGCTGTTCACGCGCCACGTCGAGGACGAGATCCTCCCCTTGCTGCGTGAGCTCGGGATCGGGCTGGTCCCCTACTCCCCGCTCGGCCGGGGGATCCTGACCGGCGCCATCACCGACGCGAGCTCCCTGGCGGACAACGACTCGCGACGCTCGGCGTACTTCCCGCGCTTCGCCGGGGCCAACCTCGACGCCAACCTCGCCCTCGTGGGCGAGATCCGCGCGATCGCCGAGCAGAAGGGCTGCACGCCCGGCCAGCTGGCGCTGGCGTGGGTGCTCGCCCAGGGTGACGACGTGGCCCCGATCCCGGGCACCAAGCGAGTGAAGTACCTCGAGGAGAACGTCGGGGCCGCCTCGGTGGTGCTGGACCACGACGACCTGGTGGCGCTCGAGAAGGCGGTCCCCCGCGAGGCCGTCGCGGGCGACCGCTACGGCGACATGAGCTCGATCGACGCCTGACCGACCGGCCGCCCCGTCACCCCTCCGGGGGCCTGACGGGGCGGCCGTCTCGTGGCAGGGTGGCCCACGACCCGACGAGGGAGGTCATGGTGGGCGAGACACGCCAACAGCACGAGGACGACGCCACGGAGTCGACCGAGCAGGGCACCGGAGACACCACGGAAGCCTTCCAGGAGCAGCCACCCGAGACGGAGGTGGAGGAGATCGAGGCCGAGCGCGAGCGCCGGCTGGCCCCGGAGAACCGGCCCGAGAACGCCGAGATCGACAACTCCGGCGCCGAGCTGCCCACAGTCAAGGAGTTCGAGGAGCTCAACGCCGGCGACGCACAGGAGGGCAGCGCCGGCACCGCCGACCCGAGCGAGGTCTTCCGCGAGATGAAGCCCTCGGAGGACGAGGTGGCCGAGATCGAGGCGGAGCGCGAGCGTCGCCTCGACCCCGAGAACCGGCCCGACAACGCCGAGGTCGACAACACGGGCGACGGTGGCACCG
>Ga0308176_10002560_pt1 | contig 11481 bp, 11 predicted proteins | sample PhyCR2_3_FD_203890 | JGI IMG/M metagenome (GOLD analysis project Ga0308176, IMG submission 203890) | Soil microbial communities from UC Gill Tract Community Farm, Albany, California, United States - DLSLS.C.R2 | ecosystem: Environmental > Terrestrial > Soil > Agricultural land | place: USA... | reverse complement strand
CGTGCTCGCCCAGCAGATCGTCGCGATCGCCGCTTCGGCCGGCGAGGACCCGGTCGCCGTCGACGACCTCTTCGCGCTGATCACGCGCACGCATTCCTACGCCGAGCTGAGCCGTGACCTGCTGGAGAACGTGCTCGACATGCTCGACGGGCGTTACCCGTCGCAGGAGTTCGGCGAGCTGCGCGCGCGGATCGTCTGGGACCGCGTCGCCGGAACCATCCGCGCGCGCAAGGGCGCCAGCTCGCTGGCGATCGTCAATGCCGGCACGATTCCCGACCGCGGCCTGTTCGCGGTCGTGCTGCCGGACGGCCGCCGCGTCGGCGAGCTCGACGAGGAGATGGTCTACGAGGCGCGCGCCGGCCAGACGTTCCTGCTCGGCGCGTCCACCTGGCGGATCGAGGAGATCGGCCGCGACCGTGTCGTCGTCACGCCGGCGCCGGGTGTCCCGGGCGCGGTGCCGTTCTGGAAGGGCGACAGCGTCGGGCGCCCGAAGGAGCTCGGCCGCGCGATCGGCGAGTTCAGCCGCTGGGCGGTCGACCAGCCCCAGGAGGTCCTGGAGCGCGACTACGACCTCGACCCGCTCGCCGCCCGCAACCTCCTGGACTTCCTGCGCGAGCAGCAGGACGCCACCCGTGTCGTCCCCAGCGACCGGTCGATCGTCGTCGAGCGCTTCCGCGATGAGATCGGCGACTGGCGCCTGTGCGTGCTGAGCCCGTACGGCGGGCGCGTGCATGCCGCGTGGGGGCTCGCCCTCAGCCGGCGGATCCGCGAGCAGTTCGGCCTCGAATCCGACGCGATCTGGTCCGACGACGGGATCATCGTCCACCTTCCCGACGCCGACGAGCCGCCGGGCGCGGAGCTCGTGATGGTCGAGCCCGACGAGGTGGAGGACGCCGTCGTAGCGGAGCTGGCGTCGAGCGCGCTGTTCGGTGCGCGCTTCCGCGAGAACGCCGGCCGCGCGCTGCTGATCCCGCGCGCGTACCCGGGCAAGCGCACGCCGCTGTGGCAGCAGCGGCTGAAGTCGCAGTCGCTGCTCGAGGTCGCCAAGCGCTACGCCCAGTTCCCGATCATCCTCGAGACCTACCGCGAGTGCCTGCGCGACGTGCTCGACCTGCCCGGCCTGCAGGAGCTGCTGACCGCGCTGCACCGCCGCGAGCTCAGCGTTGTCGAGGTCGAGACGCCGACCGCCTCGCCGTTCGCCAGCAGCCTGCTCTTCGACTACGTCGCGACCTACATGTACGAGGGCGACGCGCCGAACGCCGAACGGCGCGCAGCCGCGCTCTCGCTCGACCGTGAGCTGCTGCGCGAGCTGCTGGGCCAGGAGGAGCTGCGCGACCTGATCGACCCGGCGGCGCTCGACCAGGTAGAGGCCGACCTGCAGCACCGCTCAGACCGCACGCGGGCCGACTCGCGCGACGCCCTGGCCGACGTGCTGCGAAGGCTGGGCGACCTGACCGTCGAGGAGGTGCGCGAGCGCGTGCTCGAAGGGCTCGACGCAGAGGCGCTGCTGCTCGGCCTGGCCGAGGAGCGCCGCGCGGTCCGCCTGCGGATCAACGGCGAGCCGCGCTGGATCGCCGCCGACGACGCCGGCCTGTACCGCGACGCGCTGGGAGCCGTGCCGCCGAGCGGGCTGCCCGAGGCGTTCGTGGCCGACGTCGAGGACCCGCTCGCCAGGCTCGTCGCCCGCTACGCGCGCACGCACGGGCCGTTCACCACCGACGAGCTGCGCGCCCGCTACGGCGCCGATCCGACTCCGGTCCTCACGAAGCTCGAGCGCGATGGCGACATCGTCCGCGGCGAGCTGCGGCCGGGAGGAACCGAACGAGAATGGTGCGACGCCGGCGTGCTGCGGAGGCTGCGCCGCGCCTCGCTCGCCGTGCTGCGCAAGGAGATCGAGGCCTCCGACCAGCGCGCGCTCGCCGCCTTCCTGCCGTCGTGGCAGGGCGTCGACCGCCATCCTGCCGCCGGGGCGGGCGTCGACCGGCTCCGAGAGGTGCTCGTGCCGCTGCAGGGCCTCGCGCTGCCCGCCGACGTCTGGGAGCGCGACGTGCTGCCGCGCCGCACCGGCGCGTACTCGCCGACCTGGATGGACCAGCTCTGCGCCAGCGGCGAGCTGATCTGGGTGGGCGCCGGCGCGCTGGGCCGCAACTCCGGCCGCGTGGCGCTCTACTTCCGCGACGACGCGGAGCTGATCGGGCCGCCCAATACCCGCCCCCACCCACCCGAGGCTCCGAACATGCCCGAGCACGATGCGCTGCGCGAGCGCCTTGCGCAGTCGCCGTGCTTCTTCACCGACCTCCTCGCCGAGCTGGCACTAAGTCCCGAGGAGATCCAGGAGGCGCTGTGGGACCTCGTCTGGGCGGGCGAGGCCACCAACGACGCGTTCGCGCCGCTGCGCGCCCCGCGGCTGACGCTGGCCAAGGCGCAGCGCGCCGTCGACCGGTCGCGGCCCGGCCGCCGCTTCGGCGCGCGGCGCAGCGGCGCCGGCGCGACCGTCCAGGGGCGCTGGTCCCTGACGACCACGATCTTCCGCAGCGAGCCCGACCCTGGCCTCAGGCGCAGGACCCGCGCGGAGCTGCTGCTCGAGCGCTACGGCATCGTCACCCGCGAGCACGTGCTCGCCGAGGGCATGCCCGGCGGCTTCAGCCTGCTCTACGACTCCTTCGGCGCGCTCGAGACGCTCGGCGTCTGCCGCCGTGGCTACTTCGTCGAGGGCCTCGGCGGCGCGCAGTTCGCGCTGCCCGGCGCCGTCGAGCGCCTGCGCGCGCAGAAGGCCGAGGACGAGGCGCCGCCGCTCGTGCTGGCCGCCACCGACCCGGCGCAGCCCTACGGCGCGGCGCTGCCGTGGCCCAAGCGCGAGGGCGAGTCCAAGCGCCCGCAGCGCGCCGCCGGCGCCCACGTCGTGCTCGCCGGCAGCGAGCCGGTCCTCTACGTCGAGCGGGGCGGCCGCGGCATCCTGGTCCTCGCCGAGCCCGGCGACGCGCGGGTGCGCCCGAGCCTCGAGGCGCTCGCCGCCTTCATCACCGCCGACCGCCGCCGCAAGCTCAGCCTCGAGCGCATCGATGGCGAGCCCGTCGTCGGCTCCTCCTGGGAGCCGCTGCTGATCGAGCTCGGCTTCCGCCAGGGCCCGCGCAAGCTCACGCTCAGCGCCTGACAAGGATCCGTTCAAGGCCCGCGCCTACGGTCGCGGGCGATGAAGATCCTGCTCCGAACACTGCTCGCGCTCGCCGCCGTCGGCGGGCCTGTCTCCACCGCCGCCGCCTCCGTGGACGCCGTCCCCGGCGAGCTGATCGTGAAGCTCAGGCCCGGCGTGCCGGCAAAGGCCTTCGGCCGGCCGCTCGCGCTGCCGCGCACGGCCATCGCGCGCGTGCCGCTGCGAGCCGATCTGCACGGCGCGGCCGCGAGGCTCGAGGCCGACCCGCGCGTGGTGTGGGCGCAACCGAACGTCTACCAGCACGGGGGCTCGATGCCCGACGACGCGCTGTACTCCAGCCAGTGGTCGCTGCCCGCGATCGGCGCGCCCGCCGCGTGGGACCACACCACCGGCTCGGACTCCGTCCGGGTGGCAATCGTGGACTCCGGCGTCAACTTCGACGAGCCCGACCTGCGGCCGAACCTGTCCGGCGACGGCTGGGACTTCGTCCAGGACGACGACGACCCGTCCGACAACGTCGGCCACGGCACGCATGTCGCCGGCATCGTCGCCGCGCGCGGCAACAACGGGATCGGCGTCGCGGGCGTCGCGTGGCACACGTCCCTGATCCCGGTGCGGGTGCTCGACAATACGAACGTCGGCACCTGCAGTCAGATCGCGAGCGGCATGGCGTACGCGGTCGAGGCGGGTGCGCGGGTGGTCAACCTGAGCCTCGGCAGCCCCGCGCCGTGCCGGCCCGAGGAGGACGTCATCGAGTCCGCCCCGGACGTGCTCTTCGTGATCGCCGCGATGAACGACAGCGCGGACGTCGACGCCACCGGCGGCTTCCCGTGCGCGTTTCCCGCGCCGAACATCATCTGCGTCGCCGCCACCGACGAGAGCGACCGGCTCGCAAGCTTCTCCAACTACGGCGCGCAGAGCGTCGACCTCGCGGCGCCGGGCGACAACATCCTCAGCTCGTTCATGACCTGGGGGCCGAAGGACAGCCTCTTCAGCGACGGCTTCGAGAGCGCGCTGCCGGGCCGCTGGGTGACCGGCGGGAGCCCCGACACGTGGGACCGCTCGTTCACGTACTGGCGCAGCGGCTCGTGGAGCCTCTCGGACTCGCCCTCGGGCCAGTACGCGAACGGGACCGACAACTACGCGCAGCTCACCGCCGGGCTCGACCTGACCGGCAAGCGCGACTGCGCGGCGAGCGTCTACGCGCGCACGGCGCTGGCGGACGGCGACCTCGTCGTGTCCGACGTCTCGCCCGACGGCGTGCAGTGGGGCCACCGGCTCAGCGCGCTCGGCGGCACGTCGAACGGCTTCCAGCGCTGGCTGATCGACCTCTCGCCGCTGGAGGGCCGCGCGACCGGCGGCCTGCGCTTCCGGCTGCTGAGCGATGGGAGCGGCACGGGCGAGGGTGTCGCGCTCGACGACCTCGAGGTCTTCTGCGTGCCGCCGATCACCGGCTACACCGGCGCGCCGGCCGAGTTCGACTATGACTGGGGCACGTCGATGGCCGCCCCGCATGTCAGCGGCACGGCGGCGCTGCTGCTGTCGCTGGCGCCGCAGCTCACGCCGGCCCAGCTCAAGCAGCTGATCCTTGCGACCGTCGACCCGCTGGCGACGCTCTCCGGCACGACCGTCAGCCACGGGCGCCTCGACGCCGGCGATGCGGTCGGGCTCCTGGCGCAGGCGCTCGCGCAGGCCGCAGCGCCTCCGCCGGCCAACCCGGAGCCGCCCGCGCAGGCGCCGCCGGACGGCGGGCGGCCCGCGCCTGACGTGGCGGGGCTGCTGGCCGCCGACCTGCGCGCCTCCACGCGCGGGCTGCGCATCCGCGACGTGCTGCGCCGCCGCGGCGTGACCGTGCGGCTGCGGCACGGATACCCGGCCGGGCGCTTCGGGCTGCTCGTGACCGACGCCCACCGGCACCCGCTGGCGCGCGGGCGGTCGGCCTCGGCGCGCCTCACGCGCGCCGGATCCGCCCGGCTGCGCCATGCGCACCGGATCCGGCTGCGCTTCGCGCTGAGCTTCACCCCGAGCGCCGGCCGGACGGTCGTCGCCGCGAGGGCGGTGGTGCTGCGCCGCTAGATTCAGATCGGTGAGCGACGAGATCCGTGCCGCCGGCGGCGTCGTGGTGCGCGACGGCCACATCGCGATCGTGCACCGGCCCCGCTACGACGACTGGTCGCTGCCCAAGGGCAAGCTCGATCCCGGCGAGAGCTGGGAGGAGGCTGCGCTGCGCGAGATCGAGGAGGAGACCGGGCTGCGCTGCCGCCTGGAGGAGGAGCTCGCGCCGACGCACTACGAGGCCCGCGGGCGCCCGAAGACCGTCCGCTGGTGGCGGATGGCCGTGCTCGAGGACCTCGGCAGCGATCCCGACGAGGAGGTCGACCGCGTGCGCTGGGTCACGCCGGGCGAGGCGCTGATCGTGCTCTCCTACGAGGCCGACAAGCAGCTCGTGCGCAGCGTCGCCGATGCCTGAGGGCGACACGATCCACTACGCGGCCAACCGCATGCGCCCGGTGCTGGAGGGCGCGGTGCCGGTTGTGGAGACCCCCCACCCGCGCCACCGGTTCGACCGCTGGCCCGAGCGCCTCGCCGGCCACGCCGTCGAGTCGGTCGACGCACACGGCAAGCACCTCTTCATCCGCTTCGCCAACGACCTGGTCGTGCATTCGCACCTGCGGATGACCGGCAGCTGGGCGACGTACGAGGAGGGCCGGCGCTGGCGGCGCTCGCCGAAGCGCGCGTGGCTGGTGCTGCGCGCGCGCGGCCATGCCGTCGTGCAGTTCGACGGCCCGGTGCTCGAGCTGCTCACCGAGTCGCGAACTCGCTTCGACCGGCGCCTGGCGATGCTCGGCCCGGACATCCTCGCCCCCGAGCTCGGCGAGCGCGAGTTCCTGCGCCGGCTGCGCGAGGACGACCCTACGCGCACGATCGGCGACGCGCTCCTGGACCAGCGGACGATCGCCGGGATCGGGAACCTCTGGAAGGCGGAGGCGTGCTTCGACGCGCGGGTCGACCCGTGGCGCCCTGCGCGCGATGTCAGCGACGACGAGGCGCTGGCGATCGTTCGCGCGGCGCGGCCGCGCATGCTGGAGTCCGCGCGCTCCGGCCATCAGACGCGGGCGCCCTCCGTCTACCGCCGCGTCGGGATGCCGTGCCCGCGCTGCGGGACGCCGATCGCGAGCCGCGGCCAGGGCGACGACAACCGCATGACGTACTGGTGCCCCGGATGTCAGCGCTGAGCTACCGCCGCGTCGGCCACAAGGGCGCCGACCTCATCGCGCCGGGCAACACGCTGGCGAGCTTCGACGCGGCGCTCGCCGCAGGCGTCGACATGGTCGAGTTCGACGTGCTGCGCGCGCCCGACGGCCGGCTCGTCCTCGCCCACGACCTGCGCGCGGCGCAGGGCCCGGGCGTCATCACCCTCGAGGAGGGGCTCGACCACCTGGTCACCGACGCCTACGCCGGGATCGAGCTCGACGTGGATCTCAAGCGCGCGGGCTATGAGCGCGAGGTGCTCGACGCGCTGCGGTCGCGCGGCCTGATCGAGCGCACGCTGGTCTCCACGATGGAGGAGGAGTCGCTGCCGGTCGTCCGCGAGCTCGAGCCGGCCGTGCGGCTGGGCTGGTCGGTTCCGAAGATGAAGCGCAACCCGCTCTCGCACCCGCTGACGAGGCCGTTCGCGCTGATCGGGGCCTACGAGCTGCGCCGGCGGATCGCCAAGCGCGTCGCGGCGCGCCTGCGCGCGGGCGAGATCGACGCCGTCATGGCGCACTACGCCGTGGTCGACAGGCGCCTCGTGCGCGTCGTGGAGGAGGCCGGCGGTGAGCTCTACGTCTGGACCGTCGACGACCCGGCCCGCATCGCGCGGCTGGAGCGCCTCGGCGTGACCGGCATCATCTCCAACGACCCGCGGCTGTTCAGCGGCTGATCTGGCAGGTCGCCAGCGAGGTCGCGAGGTGCTTGTCCTTCGGGTTCGCGTGGCCGGTCTCGGTCGGCAGCTGAGCCCGCCCGCGGACCTTCTTGCCGACGCGCCACTGGACGTTCACGACGCCGCGCAGGATCAGCTCCTGGCCGGCCGCGGGCGGCGCGAACGTGAACGTCGTGCCGCCCTGCCAGGTGCCGCGGCCGTGGCCGACGTGCTTGTAGCCCGTGTCGCCGGTCTTGCCGAGCGACTGCCATGCCGTGCCGTCGAACCACTGGATGCGGATGCGGGCCCACTGCTGCTGGCGGTGCTTGCGCGTCCCGTGCGCCGGGATCGACACCCGCACGCCGACCGCGCCCGGCTTGGCCGGCGGGTCGCAGAGGTTGATCGTCGCCCACAGGTGCGGCTCGCGCGCGTGCGCGGGGAGCGCCGCGAGCGCCAGCAGGGCGACGGCTGTTGCGAGGGCGCGGCGCATCAGGCGGTGATCGTGCACTCGGCCGCGGAGAAGCCGGCTGGATCGGCGCCTGCGGTGGAGCGGTGGCCGGCGGTCGTGCGCTTGCGCGCGCGCCGCAGGACAGTTGAGTCCTTCGCCCGCCACTCGAACGTGACGAGCCCGCGCAGCGTGTAGACGCTGCCCGCGCGCGGCGGGCTGACCGTGAACGAGTGACCCGCCTGGCGGGTGCCGCGCGCCCGCGCGCGGCCGGCGCTGATGAAGCCGCTGTCGCCGCCGGAGCTCAGCGCGCGCCAGGTGCCGTCGCTGCGCTCGTACTGCAGCTGGAAGCGCATGAAGAGCTCGGCGGCACCGGGCGCGCCACCGGCCGGCATCGAGCCGCGGATCCCGATGGTGTCCGGGTTCGAGGCCGTGTCGCAGACGTTCACGGTCGCCCAGGGGGCGCGCGCGGCAGCGGCCGCTGGAACGGCGCAGGACAGCACGGCGACGCAGACGAGCATGCGGCGGAGCGGCATGGCGACGAAGATAGCGCCGCCTGTGATGAACGCCCGAGTCGTTCGTAGTACGGGCATGGGAACCGCGACCATGGCGCTGCCGGCGAGACCAGACGCAGCCTCGTCGTTCGAGGCGCTGTACCGCTCCTGCGGAGCGGATGTCTACGCCTACGTGGCCTCGCTGCTGCGCGATCGCGCCGCCGCCGAGGACGTCACCGCGCTCGCCTTCGAGCGCGCGCTGCGCAGGCGGCGCAGCTTCGACCGCGCCCGCGGCTCCGAGCGGGCGTGGCTCTTCGGGATCGCCCGCAACGCCGCGCTGGACGAGCTGCGCCGGCGCTCGCGGACCGCCGCGCTCGTCACCGACCCGCCCGACGAGGCGCTCGCCGACGACGAGGATCCCGACCGCCGCGCCACCGTCCGCGCCGCGCTCGCCTCACTGGACCCGCGCGAACGCGAGCTGATCGCCCTGAAGTTCCACGCCGGGCTGTCCAACGCCGAGATCGCGAAGGTCATCGGCGCCAGCGAATCCGCCGCGGGCACCCGCCTGCACCGTGCCGTCACCAAGCTCCGGGAGGCCTGCCATGCGCACTGACCCGACCGTCCTCGCCGAGCTCGATGAGCTGGAGCGCGCGCTCGCCGGCGAGCCTTCGCCGTGGAGCGAACTCGTCGCCGACGTCCGCGCCGAGCGGCCCGTCATGACCGACGCGTTCGCCGCGCGCCTGGACTCGCGCGTCGACGAGGCGCGCAGGGCGCCGGCGCGCCGCCCGGGCTGGCTCCTCTGGTCGCCCGCGGCCGGCCTGGCCGCCGCGCTCGTCGTCGCGGTCGTGCTGGTGAGCGGCAACGACACGGGCACCTCGCCGCCGGCCTCCTCGCCCTCCGTCGCGAGCGACGCGGCCAAGTCCGCCGCGCCGCAGGCCGGCGGAGGCTCCGCCTCCTCCGAGCTCGCCGCGCCCGGCGGCGCGACCGCGCCGCGGCCGCTGTCCGGCCGCAGGGTCGAGCGCACCACCGCGCTGGCGCTCTCGACCGCGCGCTCGGACGTGCAGTCGGTCGCCGACGACGTGATCGCGACGACGCATCGCTTCGGCGGCATCGTCGATTCGTCGCAGATCTCGACCTCCGACAGCGAGGCGTCGGCCGTGTTCGCGCTTCGCATCCCCACGCGCCGGCTCGACGATGCGATCGCGGCGCTGAGCAAGCTCGCCCACGTCGCGTCGCTGTCGCAGGGCTCAACCGACATCACGGGCTCGTTCGTGTCGGCGATCGACCGCCTCAAGGACGCGCGCGCCGAGCGCCGGGCCCTGCTGAAGGCGCTCGCCAGGGCCACGACCACGCAGGCGGTCGACGCGCTGAAGGCCCGCCTGCGCGACAACCGCTCGCAGATCTCCGCGGTCAAGGGCGAGCTGAACTCGCTGCGCCGCCGCGCGAACCTCGCGCGCGTGGACGTCACGATCGACGGCCACGGCAAGAAGGGAAACGGGGCCCACCCACCCGGCGCATGGACGCCCGGCGACGCCGCCGGCGACGCGCTGCGCGTGCTCGAGGTCGGCGCCGGCGTGCTCCTCATCGGCCTCGCGGCGGCCGTGCCGCTCGCGCTGCTCGGTGGCGCGGCGGCGATGGCGGCTCGCACAACGCGGCGGCGGCGGCGCGAGAGCGCGCTCGACGGCGTGTGAGAACCTCTATGCGTGGGCTCGGGACAGGACACCGTCCGGTTGCTCGGCCGGGTGCCGGTCTTCGAAACGCTGGCCCCGCCCGACCTCGAACGCGTGGCGCAGGTGGCGGTGCCGCGGAGCTTCCATGCCCATCAGGTGATCTTCCGCGAGGGCGACGCCTCGGACACCTGTTACATCGTCGAGTCGGGACATGCGCGCGCCGTGCGCGAGCACCAGGACGGCCGCTCGATCGCGCTGGCGCACTTCGGCCCGGGCGACATCTTCGGCGAGCTGGCGATGTTCGACGACGAGCTCCGCTCGGCCACGATCGAGGCGATCGAGGACGTGCGGGCAATCGCGATCCTCGGCGCCGACATGCGCCGGCTGCTGCGCGAGCACGCCGACATCTCCTACAAGCTCGTCATCGCGCTCGGCCGGCGGCTGCGCCAGACCAACGAGCGCCTCACACGCCAGTCGTTCCAGACCGTGCAGAGCCGCGTCGCCGGCGTGCTCGCGCAGCTCGTCGAGCAGGCGCGCGCCGAGGGAGCGGAGGACGGCGACGTGCTCGTCGTCGCCACGCAGGCAGAGGTCGCCCAGCTCGCGGGCTCGTCGCGCGAGTCGGCGAGCCGCTTCCTGGCGGTGCTCGAGCGGGCCGGGATCGTCTCCCAGGGGCGCGGGCGCCTCACGGTCCATCAGCCCGACGCGCTCGCGCGCTACGTCTTCTGATGAGCGTCGAGCGGGAGTTCTCCTGCGGTGGCGTGGTCGTGCGCGGCGCCGATTGCATCGTGATCGTGCCGACGCGCCGAGCGGCCGGCGGGACGCAGGTGCTGGCCCTGCCGAAGGGCCACCCCGAGAACGGCGAGTCGGCCGCCGACGCCGCCGTGCGGGAGGTCCGCGAGGAGGCCGGCGTGGAGGCGACCGTGCGCGAGAAGCTCGGCGACGTGCGCTACTGGTACCAGCGCGACGGCATGCGGATCGCCAAGACCGTGACGTTCTTCCTGCTCGACTACATCTCGGGCGAGCCCGACGACCATGACCACGAGGTCGAGCACGCGCGCTGGCTGGGGCTCGAGCAGGCCGCCCACGAGCTGTCCTACAAGGGCGAGCGCGACATGGCCGCCCGCGCGCTGTTGCGCGCCTCCGCCAGCGGGTAGGGTGCAGGGCCGTATGCAGGTCCTCAACTTCTACTCGACGATCTTCGCCGACCAGCTCAAGCGCGGCCGCAAGACCGCCACGATCCGGCTGGGCGACAAGTCGCACAAGTACCGCAAGAACCAGGCGGTGCTCGTGACGATCGGCTACCAGCACTCGCCGCGCGAGAAGATCTTCGAGGCGGTCATCGACCAGGTCGAGGTCAAGCGCGTGAAGGACCTGTCACCGCGCGACATCGAGCACGACAACCCCGAGTTCCGCCGCCACGAGGAGATGATCCACTTCCTGGAGCAGATCTACGGCAAGAAGGTCGCGGTCGACGACATCGTCACCGTCGTGCGCTTCAGCCAGATCATCGAGAACCCGCCCGAGGTGACCAACCGGTTGCACGGCATCGGCGGGGCCCAGAACTAGCTGTAGCGGGGGCGTTCAGCTCGGCGCGTTTCGCTGCGCGAGTTTCGTGGTCCGGCCTCGCCGGCGTTCCACTTGCTGCGACAAAAGCGTCAGACGCGAATGTCGCACGCTCAAGCGGGCGGGGCGACCGAACCCGAGACGTCGTGGGTGGGCGCAGCGATCGGGGCCATGACGAGTGGCGCGGGCTCGGTGCGCGCGGTCAGCGCGACCACGGCGCCGGCGATCATCGCGATGCAGCCGGTCATGCA
>Ga0308176_10002559_pt1 | contig 11482 bp, 11 predicted proteins | sample PhyCR2_3_FD_203890 | JGI IMG/M metagenome (GOLD analysis project Ga0308176, IMG submission 203890) | Soil microbial communities from UC Gill Tract Community Farm, Albany, California, United States - DLSLS.C.R2 | ecosystem: Environmental > Terrestrial > Soil > Agricultural land | place: USA... | reverse complement strand
GCACGCGGATCGTGCAGCCGGGGGCAGCGGGTGCGCCGGGTTGACGTAGTCGGCCAGGTCGTAGCTCTGCCGGCCCTGGGCCGCGATCGAGCTCGCGTCGCCGAACGCCTCGGCCCCGCCGGTCGGGGCGAACGGGCCCTCACCGGAGAAGTCCTGGTAGTCGACGAAGACGTGGGATCCGTCCGGCCGGATGAAGTCGGCGTTGTTCGGGTCGACGCCGTCGGCCAGGAAGGCCACCCGGACGCCCTTGCCGGTCGCGATCCGCTGCGCCGCGATGGTGTGGGTGAGGTCGAGCGCCTCGGGTTCGAGCAGTGGCTTGCTCGGGTCGGTCGGGCAGACCACGTTCGACACCGGTCCGGGCGCCGCCTTCGACGGCTTATCGCGGTCCTGGCTCGGCGCCTTGATCAGCTTGTCGGGCACCACGGCGGCGACGGACGGGTCCGCGGCCAGCGCGGCGGCTTCGGCGGCGGGCACCGCGGTGGCGAACGCGTTCGCCACGTGCAGCTGCCGGAAGTCCTTGCCGCCGTGGCTCTTGGCCCGCGCGACCAACGGTGCCTGGTCGCTGTTCGTGACTTGCACGCGGCGGCCGGCGTTGGCGGCGCTCGCGGGCAGCTCGGAGTGCTGGTTCTTCAGCAGCACGATCACGTGCTGGGTGGGGCCGGACGCGGACGGCGCCGGAGCGGCCTCCGCCACTCCCACCAGTCCGAGAACGCCTGTGGATACGGCTGTCGCGCACACCAGTGCACGGCGGAGACCAGCTCGGGACACTCATCCCCCCAGGCAGAACGGCAATGGTCGACCGGAAGAGGCCGTTGCGCACGCTAACGGTCTGAGATTCCGAGTTGATACACAGAAAGTGCAAAGGATGCCTATGGGATTTCTTTAGTTGTGCGTCAGGATCGATTCAACCGATGCCGGCCGGCCGGCCGGGCGTATCGCGGCGCGTTCCCGTTGCTCTGTCCGGTGATGAATCGGGAGGTGATCCGTGCGCACCCTGCCGCGCGTGCACCATCGCGCCGCTCCGGCGCCGGCGGAGCAGGCCGGCAGCCTGCTGCGCCTGCTGGGTGTCTATCCCGGGCCGTCGGCGGCGCTGGGCTCGGTGGCGGCGCTTGCCGGCGTGTCCCGGCCGGTCGCCCGCGCGGCGGTGACGAGGCTGGCCGCCGACGGGCTGGTCGACACGGTGGGCGGCCGGGTCGTCGTGCCCGCCGGGCTGCGCGCGGCGACCGCGGACAACGCGCAGACCCGCGCCGCCCGCGACCGGCTGCTGCACCACCTGTTGACCCGGGCGATCGCCGCCGCCGCGGTCGCCGCCCCGGACGGCCCGGCCGTCGCACTGCCGCCGTTCCGGTCCGCTGCCGGCGCCCGCTCCTGGCTGGCGGCCGAGCTGCCGACCCTGCTCGCCGTTCCGGACCCCACCTTCGCGGCGCGGCTCGCGCCGGCGCTGGGTGATCAGCTGGCCGACGACGACGCGCTGCTGCTCTACCAGCGCGCCGCCGCGGGCGGCGACCCCGAGATGCGGCTGCGGCTCGGCCTGACGCTGTGCCGGCTCGGCCGGCACGATGAGGGCGCCCGGCAGCTGCGGGCCGCGCTGCCGGGGCTTGGCCGGCCGGCCGACCGGGCCGCGGCGCTGCTGCAGCTGGCCGGCTGCCGGGACCGGCAGGGCCGCCGGGTCGAGGCGCTGGCCTGGTACGCCGAGGCCTACGAGGCCTGCCTGCGGGCCGGCGACCGGGCCGGCCGCGCGGTCGCGCTGCGCCGGCTGCGCACCCGCGCCGTGGCCTGATCCCGCGCCCGGGCCCCACCCGCACCCGGTAAATCCGTGGCGGCCGTGTGGGACGTTGAGTTCATGGCGGACCTGGCGGAGCGACTGCGGGAGCTCGACCTGTCCGGGATCGCCCTGATCGCCGGCTCGGACGGGGTCGAGTTCGAGGAGTGCTTCGGGCTGGCCGACCGCGCGGCCGGGATTCCGGTCACGCCGGCGACCCGGTTCGGTCTCGCCTCGGTGACCAAGATGTTCACCGCGGTGACAGTCGTGACCCTCGGCGTTGACGTCGCCGCGCCCGTGGTCTCGCTGCTGCCGCCGGAGCGGCGGCCCTCGACGCTGCGGCCCGACGTGACCGTGCACCACCTGCTCTGCCACACCTCGCACATCGGCGACTACGCCGAGGAGGAGGGCCCTGACCCGGTCGAGTACGAGACACTGTGGACGGACCGGCCGTGCTACCGATTCGAGCGCCCGGCCGACTTCCTGCCGCTGTTCGCCGACCGTCCGCCGTACGGGCCGCCCGGCGGCGGGTTCCACTACTCCAATGCCGGCTTCATCCTGCTCGGGCTGATCGTCGAGGAGGTCTCCGGGCTGTCCTTTGTGGACGCGGTGCGACGGCAGGTGTTCGAGCCTGCCGGGATGGCCGCGAGCGGGTTCTTCCGGCTGGACGAGCCGGTGCCGGACCTGGCGGTCGGCTACCTCCCGTCCGGACGGTCCAATGTGTACTCGATCCCGGTGATCGGTGGGGCCGACGGCGGCGCCCAGTGCACGGCCGCGGACCTCGACCGGTTCCTCCGGGGGTACGACGACGGGTCGCTGCTCGGCGACCGGCGGGATGTCATGCTCACCCCGCACGCGGCCGTCGACGCCGGAATCGACTACGGCTACGGCTGCTTCCTCTACGGCGACGGGCGGTTCGGCCACGGCGGCGGCGATCCGGGCGTGACGACGCTGGTGCAGCGGATCCCGTCCGCCGACGCGACCGTGGTCGTGCTGCTCAACATCGAGGGCCCGGCCGGCGCGGCCCGAGACCTGCTGGTCGACGCGGCCCTGCACGGATAGCTACGGCGCGTCGAGCCGGCCGACCCACCACTCGGACGCCGGGACCAGGCCGGCCGCGGTGAGCGCAGCCCGCTTGGGCCCGTCCAGGCGGGCGGTGACGACCACCACGTCGGTCGCGCCGCGGTCCCTGGCCATCACCCGCACCGCCGCCAGCAGCTCGACGCCGACCCGCGGCCACAGCTGCCGGTCCTCGACCGCGAAGTCGACCACCAGGCACGCCGGTCCCCGCTCGTACACCGGTGGCGCCGCCAGCAGGGTGCCGAACGCATAGCCGAACGACGGCTCGGAGACCAGCGCGACCGCATCGCCGTCCTCGATCAGCCCGAGCAGGTACGCCCGCTGCGCCTCCGCCGCGCCGGCCGCCGGTCGCCAGAACCGGGGCTGGAAGCCCGCGTACTCATCCCGCTGCGCCTCGGCGAGCGCGAGGATGCGGTTCAGGTCGCCGGGTGCCGCGGGCCTGATGGACACGCCGGCATTATCGGGCGCGGGAGCCCCCGCCGTCGCCGAACGCGGCAGCCAGCTCGGTCCGGGATCGCATCCCGCGCTTGTGCAGCACGCTGCTCACGTGGTGCTCCACCGTACGGGGGCTGACGAACAGTGCCGCGGCAACGTCGCGATTGGACAGTCCGCGGGCGACCAGCAGCGCGACCCTGGTCTCCTGGGAGGTGAGCTGGTCGCCGTCGCGCGGGCTGCGCCGGGGCCGCTGGCCGGTCGCGGCCAGCTCGGCGGTCGCGCGGGCGGTCCACCCGTCCAGGCCGAGCGCGTCGAAGCCCGCCGCCGCCGCCCGCAGCTGCTCACGGGCCGCCACCCGCCACCCGGCCCGGCGCAGCCGCGCGCCGTGCAGCAGCCGGGTCCGGGCAGCCCCGAACCGGTCGGAGTGCAGCCCGTACGCGGCCTCGAACGCGGCCTCCGCGGCCGCGTCGTCGGCGGCGAGCACGCCGTCGAGCCGGGCGACGTGGGCGCGGATCTCCGGCACCGGCGAGTCCCGATTGGCCTCGGCGTGCCGGCCGGCCAGGGCGACCGCGTCGTCGCGCCGGCCGAGGCCGAGGTACGCCTCGACGAGCTCGGGCGCCACCCCGAGCGGGTAGTCGCCGCGCGGGAGCCGCCCGCCGTCCACCGCGATGCGCCACTCCAGCACCCGGACCACGGCGTCGAGGTCGCCCCGGCAGAGCGCGGCGAACGCCGCAACGAGGTGCCCGTGCACGGCGCCGGCGGAGATGTCGGCCCGGTCTGCCAGACGGCGCGCCTCGGCAAGCCCGGCCGCCGCCTCGGCGTGCAGGCCGCGGGCGGCCTGCTCGAAGGCGAGCACCTCGTAGCTGTAGGCAAGGTCGGCGACGTACCCGAGCTCGGTGCCGAGCTCGACCGCCTCGCCGGCCCAGGCGTACGCCAGCTGGTGCTCGCCCACGGCCATCGCACCGCCGGCGATCAGGCTCAGTGCGAGCGGCAGCACGCCCAGCGCGCCGAGCGCGCGGGCGGCGTCCATCCGCCGGTCGAGGTAACCGCGCACGAGCTCCGGCTCCCCGGCCCAGGCCGGCGCCAGCACCGCGGTCACCAGGTGCCGCGGCTCGTCCCGCAGGCTCGGCTCGCCCTCGAGCAGGTCCACCGCCCGCAGGCCGGCGACCCGCGCGGCCGCCCAGTCGCCGCCGAACGCGAGCGCGGCGGCCCGGGTGTAGTGGGCGAGCATCGCCTGCTCCGGGTCGGTCGCGTCGACGTCGGCCGCCAACGCGTCGGCCGCCGCGGCCATCGCCTCGGCCGAGCCGAGCCGGTAGCCCACGATGGACAGCTCGGCCAACGCCCGCAGCCGGACCGCGCCGGTGCCGAGCCCGGCGGCCTCGGTCAGTAGCGGCCGGGCGAGAGGCGGCGCGCCCGCGTAGTGCTCCAGCATGCCGAGAGCGAGCAGCGCGCGGGCCTGGGTCGGGCCGTCGGCCGGACCGGCCAGCACCTGCCCGGCCAGCTTGCGGACCCGGTTCGGGTCACCGCCGAGCAGGGCGTCCTCGACCGCGGCCGCCCGAGCGGACGCGGCCCGGACGGGGTCGGGGTGCAGCCCGGCGGCCCGCTCGGCCACCGCGGAGGCGGCGGCATAGCCGCGCCGGGTCCGCTCGCGGCCGGCGAGCGCCTCCAGCCGGGCGGCCAGGTCGGCGTCGTACCCGACGGTCGCTTCGGCCAGGTGCCGGGTCTGCCGGTCCGGATCCCCGGCCAGCGCGGCGGCCAACGCGGCGTGCGCCGACCGGCGTTCGGCGGCGGGGCTCGTCGACCAGACCGCCGAGCGCAGCAGCGGGTGGGTGAAGGTAAGTCGGCCGGCGTCCAGCGCGACCACACCGGCCCGCTCGGCCGCCGCCAGCGCCACCTCCGGGTCGTGGCCCTCGGCGCGCAGCGCCGCCACCACCGGACCGGCGTCGGGCTCGCCTGACGTCGCGGCCAACACCAGCGCCCGGTGCGCGCACGCCGGCAGCTCGTCCCCGCCGAACCGGAAGGCGGACGCCAGGCGATCACCGAGTGGCAGCACGCCCGGCAGCGGCGCCGAGCCGCGACGCTGCTCCGGAGTCAGCCGCCGTACGGCCTCGATCAGGGCGAGTGGGTTGCCGCCGGTGGCGACCACCAGCGGGTCGACCAGCCCGGCCCCGACCTGGCCGCGCAGCAGCTCCGCCGCGTCGGCGGTCGGCAGGCCGGCCAACGCCAGCGACCGCATGCCGTCCACGACGGCCACGGAGTCAGGCTCGCGCCGGGCCGCGACGAGGAGCGCGACCGGGTCGTGCCCGAGACGGCGGGCGACGAACGCCAGCACCGCGAAAGACTCGCGGTCGATCCATTGAGCGTCGTCGACCGCGACCAGCACCGGCTGCCGTTCGGCCGCGGCCGCCAGCAGCGACAGCGCTCCGGCCGCGACGAGGAACCGGTCGCCGTGGCCGCCGGGGCCGGCCCAGCCGAGGGCGGCCGCCAGCGCGTCCCGCTGCGGACCGGGCACCGCGTCCAGCCGGTCTCGCACCGGAAGCAGCAGCGCCAGCAAGGCTCCGTGCCCCAGGGAGAGCTCGGCGGGTACGCCGGTGGCGCGCAGCACCAGGAATCCGGCCGCCGACCCGGCCGCGGCGTCGAGCAGGGTCGTCTTGCCGATGCCCGGCTCGCCCACCAGGCACAGGCTCGCGCCCGCCCCGTGCCGCGCGGCCTCGAGGACCGCGGCGATCTCGGCCAGCTCGGGCGCGCGCCCGACGATCACCATCCGGACGCTACCGGGATAGGTGCTTCCACGGACGCGAACGGCGGGCCCGGCGCCGGATCGTGCCGGCATGAGGACCTTCGTCAATCGCCTGGTGGCGTACCTCGGCCCGGCCAGCCGGTGCCTGGGCTTCCCGCCCTACCTGCAGTCCCGCGGGGCCAAGCGATGACCCAGCCAGCACTGCACGGCCTGTCCCACCTCGGCTTCAGCGTGCACGACGTCCCGGCGGCGGTCCAGTTCTGGGTCGAGGTGTTCGGCTTCCGGGCTGTGGTCGATGAACCCGGGTTCACCTTCCTGATCCGGGTCGACGTCGGACTGGCGATCGGCGTCGGCGACCACGGCGGCGCGGTGGCCGGCGGCTTCGACGAGCGCCGGGTCGGCCTGGACCACCTCGCGCTGGCCGTCCCGAACCTGCCCGGCCTGGACGCGTGGGCCCGCTGGCTGGACGACCACGGCGTGCCGCACTCGGGGGTGGTGGCGTCGGACGCCGGCTCGCACCTCAACCTTCGGGCGCCGGACTCCTTCCCGGTCGAACTGTTCGTGCTCGATCCGGCGGCCGCGCCCACCTTCGGCATCCCGGATCCGGCCGGGGCGGTGGCTCGCACCCACGCCGACCCGGCCGCGGCGGAGGTCAGCGTGCCGGGGCGAGGGTCGCTGTCGCCCACAGCGGCACGTGGTCCGAGTGCGCCGCCGAGGTGACCAGCTCCGAAGTGCCGGTGAAGTCGCCGCGGGACAGGAACACGTAGTCGATCCTGCGGGTCGGGTGGGCGTACCCGGGTCGGTCGCCGCAGCGGGCCCGCGAGCAGCCACCGGTGAACGCGTCGTCGGCCGCGTCCGCCTCGACGAAGTCGGCGTCCATCGGGTCGAGCGCCGGCCGGCCCGGGGTGGTGTTGAAGTCGCCGCCGACCACGACCGCGGCCCCGGCCCCGAACGTGCCGGCGTGCTCGGCCACCGCCGTGACCTGGCTGGCGGTGTTGGCCGGGTCGGTGTCCAGGTGCGTCGCGCAGGCGACCAGCGACCGGCCCTGGAACGCCGTCCGCACGCAGGTCACTGTGCGCGGCTCGCCGCCGGCCGGAGCGGGCAGCGGCGCGCTGCCCGCGTACCCGATGTCGCTGCTGCGCACCAGCACCGCGACGCCGTAGTCGCTGCCGTCCCAGCACCGGTTCGGCATCGTCGGCTGGAAGTGCCCGTGGTACGGCAGATCGGCGAGCAGCCGGTCGTACTGGCCGCGGCAGACCTCGTTCAGAGTCACCACGAACGGCTGCTGTGCACGGTCGGTGATCTCCGACTCCAGGTCGTCGACCACCGCGAACCGCGTCCCGCAGGCATTGCCGCACATGTTGAACTGCAGGACCGACAGCGCGGACGGCGTCGTGCCGGCGTCCGCGGGCAGCCGGAGCAGTGCGTACACGAGCACCACGAGGCCGGCCAGCCGGACAACCCGTGGGGTCGAGGACACCGCACCAGTCTGCCTCCCGCCGAGTGGGAAAGATGGGTACTCCCGCGGCCGGTATGGGTAACCGCTCCCGATCTGCCGGCACCACTGCTGTTCCTACGTTCGGTACGCAACGTTCCGCGAACCGAGGAGCACGACGATGCCGCTATATCTGGACGTCCACACGATCGACGGCGGAGTCGAGTGCGCCGCCGTCGAGAAGGCGCATCTCGCCGACCTGGCGACGCAGGGCACGCATGACGTGCGCTACCTGCGCTACTGGGTCGACGAGTCGCACGGCAAGGTCTTCTGCCTGGTCGAGGCCCCGTCGCCGGAGGCCGCCGAGACCGTGCACAAGGAGGCGCACGGCCTCGTCGCCGACGAGATCTACCAGGTGCAGGAGGGGGCGTGAGAGCCGCCCGGATCGCCCGGCTGGTCGTCGGGCTCGCCGGGGTCGCCGCGCTCGGCCTGGTCCCGGCGCTGACCGGACCGTCCGCGGCCGCGTCGACCCCGGTCGCGGCGCACCAGCATTCCGGGCACTCCGCCTCGACGGGCCGCCCGTCGGCGCTGCAGATCGCCAAGATGCGCGCCGCCACCGCGACCTTCCATAACATCGCGAACGCCGAGGACGCCGGCTACGGCCTGCTGCACGACGTCGCCGGGCTCACCTGCATAGCCATGCCGGGCGAGGGCGGCATGGGCGTGCACTTCGTCAAGGGCCCGCTCGTCGCCGACCCCGGCCTCGACATCCGCACCCCGGAGGCCCTGGTGTACGCGCCCGACCGGGACGGCACGCTCCGGCTGGCCGCGCTCGAGTTCATCGTGGACAAGGCCGCCTGGGACGCGCACCACAGCAAGCCGCCGCGGCTGTTCGACGGCAGGTCGTTCGACCTGACCACGGCACCGAACCGGTTCGGCCTGGCGCCGTTCTACTCCCAGCACGTCTGGATCTGGAAGAACAACCCGGCCGGCGTGCTGTCGATGTGGAACCCGCAGGTCCACTGCCCCGCGTAGGACCTCCGCCGGGACGCCCCTCCGCGCGCACCGGAGGGGCGCCTCGGCGTTCCTCCGGTGACCGGCGAGGCGCAATCGGTGGTCCTCAGGCGACCGGCGAGGCGAACGTCGTCCGCTGCCGCGCCCGCCAACCGCCCGGCTCGTAGTAGCGCTCGGTCCAGCCGTCGTCCTCGGCCAGGAACCCGCCGCCCTCGCCGCCCTCCGCGTCCTTCGCCGCCCAGTCCCGGAAGACGAAGTGCATGAACAGCCGCTGGTATTCGGTGAGGTAGATGTCGGCCACCCGCCGCGCCGCGGCGTCACCGGCCGGGGTCCCGTCGCCGCGGATCACGACGGTGTTCTCCTCGTTGTCCGTGGTCGAGTTGTCCGAGTAGTTGGCCGACCCGGTGAGCGTGACCGGCGCCGGCGCCAGCGGGTCGATCATGATGATCTTGGTGTGGATGAACTTCACCCAGGCGTTGAAGTTCGTCAGGTGCTCGTCCGCCCACTGCTCGAACGTGACCTTGTGCAGGTAGTCCCCCCAGGACACCCGTACGTCCGGGTCGACCGTCGGGATCTCCTGCCCGGCGTCCGGCTTCTGGTCCAGCAGCACCGTACGGACGAGGTCCCGGTCGACGCCCAGCCGCTGCCGGAACACCTTGTTCAACCCGAACGCGCCGGTGATGTGCGCGCTGGAGACCGCGCCGTCGAACGCGTCGCCGTACCCGTCCAGCAGCGGGCTGGTCGTCGCCCGCGGCGAGAGGATCGTGGCGAGGCCCGGCGCGGCGAGCTCGACCGGGTTGGTGGACTCCGTCCAGAGCCGCAGTGTGGCGGTGGTGACCGTCTGGTCGGCCAGCTGCGCCCAGTAGTCGAGGAAGCGCTGCGCCACCCCGGGGTCGCCGATGAGGTGGCCGACGTTGAGGTGGCCGAAGATCGCGCCCTGGGTGAGGTTGGTCGACCCGGTCCACACCGCGACCGGCTGCCCGGCCTTCGTCAGCACCAGGAACTTGTTGTGCTGCAGCGCGCTCTTGTTCGGCGCCGTCCGCCAGGTGACCACGTCGTCCAGCCCGACCGCGGCGACCGCGGCGCTGTTGTCCTCCGCCGTCGTGTCGCTGTCCTTGCCGACCGCGTCGCGGTCCCGACCGTGCACGACCAGCTGCACGTCCGCGCCGGCGTCCCGGGCCGCGGCGAGCGCGGACAGCCCGGTCTTCCAGGTGAACTCGTAGAACGCGCCGCGCAGCCCCCACTCGGGCCCGTTCGCGCGGCCGACGAACCGGGCGAACGCCTCGCCGAGGCCGCGGGACAGCCAGGCGAACGCCGGATGGTCCTCGCTCGCCCCGACCGGCGGGGTGAACTGCCCGAACCGCTTGACGAACGCCTGCGAGCCCGCGACGCCCCGGTTGAACCAGATCCCGTGCAGGCCGTCGTCCTCGGCCTCGGTCCGCAGGTCCACCCGCACCTCGGCCAGCGAGGTCAGCGCGCCCGGCGTACCGCCCCAGGCCACCACCCGGTAGGTGTAGTCGTGCTCGGGCTTGGCCGTGTAGTCACCCCACTGGAAGCCCTGCACCGGATGGCTCCGCAGCGAGAAGTCCATGCCGATTCCCGGGTGCGGCACGACCGAGCGGAACACCTTCAACCCGCGCAGCCAGTACGCCTCGTCCTCGGTGTGGTCGGTCCGGTGCACGCCGAACCCGAGGCAGCCGGCCGGGTCGTCGAGATCCCAGCCGAGCAGGACGGTGTTCGTGCCCGCAGTGGCCCGGACGGACAGGCCGCCCTCGTCGTGGAAAGCCCGCATCGCACATCCCCCCGCAGCGAACCATCCCGCCCGCGCCGCACCCCGTCAACGAGATCTGCCTGAACGGGCACCGTCACAGGTTCGTCAGCACCACGCCGGCCGTCACCACCACCGCGGCCAGCACCCGCCGCCGGCCGAACGACTCCTTGAACACGACCGCCGCGATGATCGCGCCCATCAGGCTGCTGGTCTCCCGCAGCGCCGCGACCGGGGCCAGTGGAGCCTTGGTCTGCGCCCACAGCACCAGCCCGTACGCGGCCAGCGAGAGGACGCCGCCGGCCAGCCCGGCCAGCAGGTACGGGCGTGCCTGCCGGACCAGGCCACGGCCGCGGCGGGCGAACGCGACGATCGGCAGCGCGGCACCCTGCAGCATGAACAGCCAGCCGGTGTAGCCGAGCACGCTGCCCGAGCCACGTACGCCGACGCCGTCCACGGTGGTGTAGCCGGCGATCATCACGCCGGTGCCGAGCGCGGCCACCACGGCCGGCAGCTCGGCCGCCGCGGTCCGGCCGAGCGGTGCGACGAGCGCGGCCAGGCCGACGCAGACCAGGATCACGCCGACCAGCCGGATCGCCGGCATCGCCTCGCCGACCGCGACCGTGGCGAGCACCGCGACCACGGCCACCGCCGTACCCCGGGCCAGCGGGTAGACCTGCCCGAAGTCGCCCAGCATGAACGAGCGCATCAGCAGCAGGTTGTAGAGGACGTGCAGCAGCACGGACGCGAGCAGGTAGACCCATGACCTGCCGGCCGGCAGCGGTGCCAGCGCGGCCATCGCCCCGCCGGCAACGAGGTAGGCGGTGCCGATCAGGGCGAACCCGATCAGCCGGTCCGGCACCGCGTGCGCCATCGCGTTCCAGGTCGCGTGCAGCAGCGCGGCGAACAGAACCACCGGCACCACGGCGGCAGGGATCCCGGACACGATCGTGCGATCCTACGTTCGCCGTCCGGTGACCGTACGGTGGCAGGATGCCGCCCGCCGGGACGCCGCTGGAGAAGCTCGGATTCCTCACGATCGGCCTGTTCGACGAGGACGACCCGGCGGCGGGCCACGAGACCACGCTGCGGATGATCGAGCTCGGCGAGCGGCTCGGCTTCGACAGCGCCTGGGTCCGCCACCGGCACCTGCAGTACGGGATCTCGTCGCCGATCGCGGTGCTCGCCGCTGCCACCCAGCGCACCCGCCGGATCGAGCTCGGCACCGCCGTGATCCCGCTCGGCTGG
>Ga0308176_10002558_pt1 | contig 11483 bp, 6 predicted proteins | sample PhyCR2_3_FD_203890 | JGI IMG/M metagenome (GOLD analysis project Ga0308176, IMG submission 203890) | Soil microbial communities from UC Gill Tract Community Farm, Albany, California, United States - DLSLS.C.R2 | ecosystem: Environmental > Terrestrial > Soil > Agricultural land | place: USA... | reverse complement strand
CCGCTTCCAGCGCAATGCATTTGTCGGTTTCTTCTTCGTGCTTTTCGTTCAGTTCTTTATACGTGAGATTAAACCCTTCGAGAGCCGCCTTTGCCAATTCAATGCTGACTTCGCGGTACTCTTTTTTTATCTCGTAATATTTCTGCGCTTTCTTCGCCTGGTTCTCTAAGGATTTTAATTGATTGTTGATTTCAAAAAGCAAGTCTTCAATGCGGGCCAAATCTTGTTCCGTTGCATCGAGTTTTTGCTTCGCTTCTTTCTTTCTTGTTTTATAAATAGAGATGCCTGCGGCTTGCTCCAACATGCGGCGGCGGCTGTTGTCTTTGTCTTTAATCAGGTCGTCCACCATGCCCAATTCAATGATGGCGTAACTGTCGGTAGAAACGCCCGTATCCATAAACAAATTCTGTATGTCCTTCAGGCGGCATTGCACATCGTTCAAGCGGTATTCGCTTTCACCGTTTTTATAAAACTTGCGGGTAATGGTCACGGTGTTGAATTCCGTGGGCAAAAGATTCCGCGTGTTTTCAAAGGTCAGGCTCACTTCGGCCAAACCGCTGGCACTGCGTGTTTTGGAGCCGTTGAACACGAGGCTTTCTAAATTTTCAGAACGCAAGTGCGAAATTTTCTGTTCGCCAATCACCCAGCGAATGCTGTCCACGATGTTGCTTTTGCCGCAACCGTTCGGGCCCACAATGCCGGTGATGTTCTCGTCGAAATTCACCTGTGTTTTGTCGGCAAAACTTTTAAAGCCTTTTATCTCCAAAGATTTTAATCGCAAGGTGTTTTTGTTTTTGAAGGGAGCAAATATAACGGTTGCGGGATAGAGTTGCCGTGGTTTTAGCCGAAGCTGGCTCCGGCCGGTTAAACGGTCAAGACTGATGCAAATCAGCACAGGGCTTGAGGCTTTTCATAAAACGCTTCTTTTAAATAACAAAGTTTTGCTGTTGAAACAAAACCTGAAATCATGACCGTCATTGTACCGGTTGACTTCTCCGCACAGTCCATCAACGCCGCTTCTTTTGCGTCCAAAATGCTCACCGGCATTTACGGCGCCGACCTCGTTCTGTATCATTTATATCTTAATGCGAGCGAGGAAAAAAACGTGATTGAAAATTTGCAAAAAATCAAGGACGCCCTTCTGGGAAGCAGTATCGTCAAAATCCGTTGCCTTGCCGAAAAAGGCAACGGCCTTGTTTATTATTTAACGAGGCTGATCAACAAGAAAGATGCAAGTCTTGTTGTTATGTCGGTAAGCGACCGGGTGAAATTTTTTGAAGACAGTTATTCCTTGCAGATGATGGCGCAGAGTTCCTGCCCGGTAATGGTAATTCCTTACGGCTATTTTTACAACGACATAAAAACAGTGGCCCTTGCGTCGGACTTTAAAGACGTGGACAAAACCATTCCACTAAGCAAGGTGAAGAAAGTGCTGGACATCTTTCGCCCGCAATTGCACATTGTACACGTGAACCCCAAAATTTACGTTACGTTGAACGACGAATTGCAGGACCAACGCAACCAACTGGCGGAAATGTTCAACGACTATCATCCCGAATTTCATTTTATTACCACTAGCAACTTTGCCGAAAGTCTTGATCAATTCATAAGCGATAAAGAAGTTGATCTTGTATTAACCTTTCCCCGAAAGCACAGTTATTTAAGTACGCTGATCAAAGGCACCAACACGCAAAAGCTGGTGTACAAAAACGTCGTACCGGTATTGGCAGCGCACGAGTAATCTTCTGATGTTGGCAAGCAAGCATTTCTCCTGCCATTGAGCGATTGGTTCAATGGCAGTTTGATTCTTTGATAATCTTCGAGATTTCTTTCCAACGTGTTTTAAACGCGGCAATTACACATAAAATAATTTGTCGTAATTTTTCGGAAACCTCAACACCGTGGAAAGTCAAAATGCTGCTGCACAAAAAATATTCTTTAGCTATTCGCGGACGGACGGACAGGAACACGCCTTAAAACTCGCCAATGATTTACGCGGTGCCGGCGCAAACGTATGGATAGATCAACTGGACATTGAATTGGGCAAGCTCTGGGACCTTGAAGTAGAAAAAGCACTCAACACCGCCGATTGCGTACTTTTTATTGCGACTGAAAAATCAACCACGTCAAACAACGTGCTGAACGAAGTCTATTATGCGCTTGATGAAAACAAGAAAGTCATTCCCGTTGTTTTTCATGATTGCCGCATTCCGTTTCAGTTGCGCCGCCTTCAGCGCATTGATTTCACTGCCGATTACGAAGCCGCCTTTCAACGTTTGCTAAAAGCACTCGGGCTGCGGAGCGAAACGGAAACACCCGCACAGAATGCGGAAAGCAAAAATGTTCCACTGGCAATAGCACATCCTACCGGACCGCAAGACGTTCAAAAACGATCCGAAACCTTGCAGGAAATTCCACCCGTTCCGCCAGCCCCAAGCGTTCACCGGCTTGATGTTGGCGAAAAAGTTCTGCCGATTCAAAACGCAGAAAAAGCAACTGCTTCAGCGACTGAAAATTTAATTTCCGCTTCAACTCATAACGAAAAAAGTAAATCACGAAAAGGTCTTTTCTGGGGTGTTGGTGCGTTGGCAGCAGCAGCACTCATCTTCGTACTTGTAAAAGCTTTTTCGGGTAGTGAGCAGCCGGCCAAAAATGACGCAGCTGTTTTGAGCAAGCAATACGACAGTACCCTTGGGAAAGACACCGGCTCAGTACAGCCGCTAACCAACAATATTTCAAATGCGGCAGTGAACAAACAAGCCAGTTCTAAAACAACACTATCGCACACCGGAGAAACCGCGGCATCGGTGGGCGAAAAATACAATCGTTATTTTCAATCGGGCATGGACCGTTACAACAACAAAGCATATAAGGAAGCCATTACCGATTTCACGAATGCAGCAAGCGTGAGAGATGATGCGGAACCCTTCTTTTACATAGGTCTTTGTTACAGTGGTTTGCAGGATTATCCAAACGCGATTATTTATTACAGCAAAGCCATTGAACGAAACCCCAAAAACCTGAAGTATGTCGGTTCCCGTGCCGCAGCCCATCACAACAACAAAGACTTTCAAGCGTCGGTAAACGATTGGAATCAAGTTATTTTGCTGGCTCCCGGCAATGCCGAGGCTTACTTTCGACGGGGCGTTAACAAACGTGCTTTAAACGATGCAACTGGTGCCTGTGATGATTTTGCCACCGCCGCCAAGATGGGCAACGATGAGGGAAAAAAGAATTACGACCGGTATTGCGGAACGGCAACGCAACCGGCCATAAATCTTAACCGTTACGGTGCGAATAAATTGGTTGAGCAAAAAAAAACAAACCTGCCAAAAAAAATTGCCGCGGAGAAAAAGACCGATTACTAAGCAGGTTGCACTTGGCTTAAGCGAATCCGAAAATAAAAAGTCCCGCAATTTCTGCGGGACTTTTCTTAGCAAGCAATCGTGAAAAATTATTAAACCTTTTGTGTTTTTGCTTTTGTTACCGTCTTTTCCGGTGCTTTTGGTTCGTCGCTGCCCAAGGCTCGTTTGCCACCCAAGTCAACCAAAATCGGCGCAGCCACGAAGATAGACGAATACGTACCCGTAATTACACCAATCAACATGGCAAAGGCAAAACCTTTAGTGACTTCGCCGCCCACTAAGAACAAAATTAAGATGGTCAGGAAAACCGTCAACGAAGTCATAATGGTACGGCTCAACGTGTCGTTGATGGCTTTGTTAATCACCGTCTCTTTCGGCGCACCCACCATCTGACGGCTGTATTCGCGAATCCTGTCGAACACGATAACAGTATCGTTCATGGAAAAACCAATTACAGTTAACACGGCTGCAATGAAGTGCTGGTCAAGTTCGAGCGGGAAGGGCACCACGTTCTTTAAGAAAGAGAACACCGCCAGCGTTACCAATACGTCGTGCAACAACGAAAAGATTGTACCGAGTGAATAACGCCAGTCGCGGAAGCGAATAAAGATATACAGTGCAATGATGACAAGGCTCCAGAAGGTAGCCCATTTCGCACCGCTTTTCAGGTCATCCGAAATGGTTGGCAACACCGTGGTTTTACCCACTATGTTGTTTTGCATAAACTGTTGGTAGCCCGTTGTTGCGGGAATGTATTTTCCAAGGCCTTGCAACAGTTTCGCGGCTACGATAGAATCCGCAGCCTGAGAAGTGTTGTCAATCTGGTAAGATGTCGTAATGTCCAATTGGTTACTGGCACCGATGGTTTTGATCACGAGGCTCGACGAATCGCCGAAGGCTTTTTCAAGATCCTGCCGCACACCTTCAACCTTGCCTGTCATCGGCTCATTGAAACGCACAATAAAGGTGCGGCCGCCTTTGAATTCAACCCCTTGGTGGAAACCGTTGAAGATGGAGCCGATGCCCAAAATCAAAACCACTACCGAAATGCCGTAAGCAATCTTGCGGTACTGGATGAATTTGTACGCAGGGTGCTTCAGAATGCGACGGGAGATGGGCGTGAAGTACTCAAGATGGCGCTTTTTATCAGTAAACCAGTTGGTCACCCAGCGGCTAACAAGAATACCGCAGAACAAGGAGAGAAGAATACCGATGATTTGCGTCGTTGCAAAACCTCTTACGGGACCCAGGCCGAACGAGAAAAGAATGATGGCCGTGAGCAAAGTGGTAACGTGTGCATCCAATACTGGCGGCAGCGAACGTTTATAGCCTTCGTTCACCGCAGGTATATAACCCTTGCCCTTGGTGAGCTCTTCCTTTATGCGTTCGTAAATAATTACGTTGGTGTCAACCGCCATACCGATAGTCAATACCAAACCGGCGATACCGGGAGCCGTAAGTGTTGCGCCCAAACCGGTCAGTACACCAATGGTGAAAAGCAAGTTTAAGATCAAGGCAATATTGGCTACCCATCCGGCTGTGTTGTAGTAAACCAACATCAGCAAGAAGATGACGAGGAAAGAAATTCCAAAGGCGAGGAAACCACCGTGAATGGCGTTAGCCCCAAGCGTTGGTCCAACTACTTGCGATTGCACGATCTTGGCCGGTGCGGCAAATTTGCCCGCTTTCAAAAGGTTGGCCAGGTCTTGTGCTTCCTGCAAGGAAAAATCACCCGTGATTTCCGTACGGCCGCCAGTAATGGGACCGTTGTTGGCCGTAGGCGCTGATAAAACAACGTTATCCAGCACAATGGCGATGGGTCGTTTTTCGTCGTAAGAAATTTTTGTCAGCCTCTCCCATTTCGTGTTTCCAATGGCATTGGTTTCCATGTTCACGTTCGGGTTGTTGCTCATCTGGTCAAAGCCCTGGCGTGCATCCACAATCACGTCGCCTTCCATCGGCGCTTTGTCTGTATTGTTCGTTTTTAAAACGTAAAGAGGAACGGTATTTTCCAATTTGCCGTTTTCACCACGGGCCGGAATGCCAAAGGCAAACTGCGCATCTGCCAAACCTGCCTGAACGAAGGTGCGGCGCACGGCATCACTGTTAAGATATTCGCGAACAATAGCCGTATCGTTAACGGAAAAGCCCAGTCCGTGCCGCGTTGATTTAATCAATTTGGCAAGCGGATTCACGCCGCCGGCTGTGTCAGTTTTGAGAGCGGCGCTGGAATCATTTTTTTTCGTAGCCGAATCAAGACCAGCCTTCTTTCCCGTTGTATCGGTAGCCGGTGTTGCTGCTTTGGAACCACCGGATTGTTCCAAAGCCAATGCTTTTCCGGCCTGGTCAAGAGCCGCAGCGTATTCTTCAAACTTGTACGTTAACCAAAACTGAAGGTTGGCCGAAGACTGCAAAAGTTTGCGCACCCGCTCAACGTCACTTTCGTCGTTTACGCCAGAAAGTTCAACGGTAATAATGCCTTTGTCTTTGTTGGGGTTGATGTTGGGTTGCGCTACGCCGAATTGGTCAATACGCGTCGTCAATACGTGAAGTGTACGTTCGAAGGCGTCGTTTGCCTCGGTGCGGATAGCAGCAATCACTTTGTCATCACTGTCTTTAGGCCCGATTTTGCCGGCACTTGCCGCGGCAAAAAGCGGGGCCAGCGGCGCATCGGCACCGGCTACTTTTTTATATTCTTCTACAAACAAGGAAACATAATCCGCACTGCTGTTGGCCTTGCGGGCTTCAGCGTTTTGAAGAGCCTTTAAAAAGTTAGGGTCTTTGCTGTTGTTGGCCATCGACCGAATCAGTCCCTGTAACTCTACTTCCAGCGTCACGTTGATACCACCCTGAAGATCGAGACCGAGATTCAGCTCTTCTTCTTTTGCTTTTTGGTAGGAGATAGGCCCTGTAACGCCAAAGTGAATGTTTTCATCCTTGGTGCTGTCGAGCAGGCGGCGGAGGCGGTCTTTGTAAGCCTGGTCTTTGGTGGCCTGATCGGCACTGGCATAATTCAGGTTCACAAACTGTTTGGCTTTCGCCTCCATTTTTTTCTCGTGGCCACGAACCACCCAGGTAAAGGAAAGTTCATAGATGGAGTAGATAATCAGCAGAATCGTAAAAAAGCGGATGAGGCCTTTCAATTGCATAAACACAGATTTTTTGTTACCCGTTGTTTCAAACTACGGACGGCAGTTCAAACGACGTACATCATTTTTAAGAGTGGGCAAAGATATATTTTTAGGGCATACTTCAAGGCCGAACAATAATCCTTTCTGTCTCCCGAAAAAGCCCGTTCAAAGTATTTTGGCGATATTTTAGCGTATGCCTCTTGAAATGAGCATTAGCCTGCACTGCTTGCTGGCATAAATTTTCTCTCCAACATTTCGCAGAAAACCGCTTGCTTACTGGCTTTCAGCTCGACCTTCAAAAAATCATGTGATTAATTTTTAAGGTATCGTCTCATTCGCACAAGAATAACTCGTAAGGATTACGCAAAAATTTGTGTAATTCGTGCAATAATTTGCGTTTCAGCATGGAACTATCTTCTTTACTCAACCGTTTTAGCGAACCCGAAACTCTGCGCATGGCCAAACTGGGCCGAGAACTTCGGGCAAAAGGACTGGACATTGTTGACCTTAGTTTGGGCGAGCCGGATTTCGACACGCCGGCGCACATTAAGGAAGCCGCTAAAAAAGCCATTGATGACAACTGGAGCCACTATACGCCGGTAGCGGGTTTTCTTGACCTTCGCGAAGCAGTCTGTCACAAACTTCAACGCGACAACAACCTGCATTATAAACCCGAGAACATCGTCGTTTCTACCGGTGCAAAACAAAGCCTCGCCAATGCGGTTCTCAGCCTTGTAGATACAGACGATGAAGTGATCATTCCCACGCCTTTCTGGGTTACGTATTCTGCGCTTGTGCAATTGGCGGGGGGCAAAGTAAAGCTGATTAAAACCGAGCTGGAAAACGGCTATAAAATAACTCCCGAAGAACTGGAAGCGGCCATCACACCCAGAACAAAACTCTTCATGTTTTCCTCGCCCTGCAACCCAAGCGGCGCGGTGTACAAGGGCGAAGAATTGAAAGCTTTGGCAGAAGTATTCAGCCGTCATCCACAGGTGGCTATCATCTCCGATGAAATTTACGAATACATCAATTATTCAGGCCGGCATTACAGCATTGCCGGGCACGAAGCGTTAAAAGACCGTGTGATTGTTGTAAACGGTTTGAGTAAGGGCTTTGCTATGACCGGCTGGCGGCTTGGTTATATTGCTGCACCGGTTGAAATTGCGAAAGCTTGTGATAAGCTGCAGGGACAATTTACGTCGGGCACAAACGCCGTTACGCAGCGTGCGGCCATCACCGCGTTAACTTCACCGCTGGACGCAACGCACAATATGGTAGAAGAATTTGCAAGGAGAAGAAAGCGGGTGATGGAATTGATGCACGGCATTGAAGGCTTCCGGTTTGCCGAACCTGACGGCGCTTTCTATGCCTTCCCCTGCGTTGATTCTTATTTCGGCAAAAAAGACGGCGATGACCTTATCCGCAATGCCGATGACCTTTCAATGTATTTGTTGAATAAAGGCCACGTGTCAACCGTTACTGGTGCTGCGTTTGGCGACGATCATTGCATCCGCATTTCTTTCGCCAACAGTTTACCCAATATTGAGAAGGGCTTTGAACGTATTAAGACCGCGTTGGAAAGGCTGAAATAGCACGGGGTTCAAGAGCAGCTGACAAAAATTTTTCGTGCAGGCGAAGAACTTGCGGTAGGACAAGTTCCTGCTCGTTGTTAATGATGATGAAATCGCAAAGCTTCATTTTCATTTGCTCGTCTATCTGACGCTTCATGCGGTTTAGCACTTCGTCTCTCGTTGTTTTATCTCGGTCCATGGCCCGTTTTATGCGCAGATGTTGCGGCGCATAAACGCCAATTACAAAACCCATTTCTGCTACCGAACCGCTTTCAAAAAGCAGGGCGGCTTCTTTAATTATGTAAGGCGCTGTTTGAGCTTGCATCCAGTCTAACGCATCTTTAATTGTTCGTGGGTGCACAAGACTGTTGAGCAATTCCAGTTTTTGCGGATCGGTAAAAACCATTGAAGCAAGTTTGGTCCGGTTCAGTTCATCTTCGTTGTAAATATCGTGGCCAAAATGCGCTTTCATTTTTTGCATCAGTTCCTTATCGGTTTTATACAAACGCTTTGAGGCCGCGTCGGCATAATACACCGGTACGTTCAGCAGTTCAAAAATTTTTGCAACGGTTGATTTACCCGAACCAATTCCTCCGGTAATACCAATCTTTAACGGCATAAGACAAAAGTAAGAAGGCAGAAGCCAGAAGTCGAAAGCCAGGAAATTAGATTTCTTTAAATTTCTACCTCCTGATTTCCGGCCTCTGTTTTAACCTTTTGCTTAAAAGGACATACTTTAGTTTGGAGGAATGAAACCGCTGCTTTTGTTGTCTTTTGTGTTGCTTGGACAAACTTCTTTTTCGCAAAGCCTCGATTACATCAGCGTGCGGAAAAATAACGGCCGCGTTGTCAAAAATTTTTACGCCGGTTCCGACATCGTTTTGCAAACAACGGATTACGCATACCTGCAAGGCCCGGTGAAGACGGTTCGCAACGACAGTATTTTTATAATCCTTTATGATGTTCGACCGATACCAACAAACTACGGCGGCTTCATTCGGGATACAATTTCAGCGACAGTTCTTGGGCTGCACTACAAAGAAATCAAACGCATTTATTTGAATAAGCGAAAGAGTTTCGTTCAACGCAACAGTCCCGGTTTACTCATGCTCGGCGGTGGGGGGTACTTTGCTTTAAATGCTTTGAACGGTGCGTTTTACAACCAATTGGTACCCACCGGCACGCGAATAAAAAACCTTGGTATCTCCGCCGGTGTTTTTGGCTTGGGTTATCTTCTTCAAAAACTTTTTCGTGCCGATGGCTTTACTACTGCAAAACAAAAAATTATGTATGTAAATCTCTCTCCTAAGAAAGCCTGACTTTTTCGCCGCTGTTTGGGTTGAATAAACAAAACAAGAAATGCGATTGCGGTTTAGTCTTTAGAAGTGGCCCGCTGAATTTCATCATCCGCGTCTTCATCCAAATGCTTGGTTGTTTTGTAGGCTTTGCCAAACCGCCACGTGAAGCCCAAAACAACTTGTCTGGTATCGCGGGCAATGTTGAAGCTTTCCGTTGACTGTGAAAAAGTAGAGAACCCGGCAAACTTGTCGGTGTACAAAACATCACGGACCGTAAGCTTTAACATGCCTTTGTTTTGTGCGAACGACTTGGCAAGGCCCAACGATAATTGGCCCCGAGGATTTAAGGTTTCCTGTATGTCGTCTCGTCCTGCTGAATGATAATTTCCGCTTACCTCACCAGCCCATCCTTTTTGAAAGCGCAATTGATTGTTTAGGTTCAACTCGTATTGCGTAATCCGGGCGGTCTGCAAACCGTTGATCACAAAGCCTTCAAAACGCTTGTGGTTAGCTTGGGCCTGCAACGTCAACGACCACCAAGAGTAAGGAGCTAATTGCAAGGCGATTGAAGCACCAAAATTTTGCCTGCGTTTGAAATTACCCTGGGTATACGTTACAATGCCGGTGTTATCGGTGGGAAAAATTTGCGCTAAATAATCCGTAGCTAAATTGTAACTCAGGCTTGTCAACAGGAAGCGTTTATAAGCATAATTCATCTCAACGTTCCAACTATATTGTGGCCGCAAATACGGATTGCCCGTTTGATACGTGTATTTGTTGATGATGAGAACAAAAGGATTCAGCGACTGATAAGGTACGCGTTCGATGCGCCGGCCTGCGGAAAACGAAAAAGTATTGGATGAATCGGTTTCGTATGAAACAAAAAGCGTCGGAAACAAACTGCCAAAACGGGATGAAAAAGAAGAGTCTTTCATCAACTGTTTCGCATCGTAATTCGTTATTTCGTAACGCAAGCCACCCTGAACGGTCAATTTGCCCAATTTTGTTTCCACATCATTATAAATGGCCCAAACGTTTTCGTCGTATAAGAAATGATTGGACTTACTGTTCTCCGGTTGCCAATTCCAGCCGTTGTTGTATTCGTAAGCGGCCAGGTTATCGGTGTTGATTTGCTTGGCTCTTAGTCCGACTACCATCTTCATTGAACCAAATTGTTTGCTGTAATCAATTTGACCCAGAACGATACGGTAGTCGGTAGGAATCTGCGCACGGTAGGCTTCCGAATAATTAGGGCTTGTGTTTTCGACGGTTTGGCTTGCACGGTTGCGGAAGCCAATCAAATCAATATCAGCAGACAGTTCGCCAGAAGATCGGAAGCTATGCCGGAAACCAAGCGTGACCTGCCCGTTTCGAAAATCTCTTGTGTTGTTGCTGACTGTATAAACCACCGAATCTTTTACGCGTCTTGCATTCATCCACACAGCAGGATTGTTGCCGGTACTGGTACTATTTTGGAGAAAACCCATCAGCGAAAGATGTATGGATGTTGCTTCACCAAGCGCATAATCAACGCCTAAACGCAGGCTGTTTGCAAGACGATCACTGTTTAGGGAACTTGGCTGCTCTAGGTAAGAAGCAACGCTGCCGTCGTTTTTATAATAGGTACGAAGAGCATAAACGTGAGTAAAGTCTTTTCTCGCGGTAAGAGAGTAATTGAGGAAGAAGTTGAACTTGCCGGAACGATAGTTCATCAAAAGGCTGTTGTTGCTTTTGGGATAGGTTCCTTGTGCCGGCGCAACCACAACCGTGCCGTTAAAACCTTTCTGCGTGCCTTTTTTTGTTATGATGTTGATGACGCCTGCATTACCGGAAGCATCGAGGCTTGCCGGCGGATTGTTTATCAGTTCTACCTGCGCAACTTCTGCCGAATTCATGCCGTTTAACAGATTAGCAAGTTCGGCACCTTCAAGATAAGTGAGTTTGCCGTCAACCATCACTTTGGCACCGGCACGTCCTTTTAAGCTGATGTTTCCGTCTTTGTCAACAGTTACGCCGGGTAATTTCTCCAAAGCTTCCATCATGGTTGTACCAATATTGGTAACAGAAGCATCAAGGTTGACAACCGTGCGGTCGGGCTTTAGTTCAAGAAAAGGC
>Ga0308176_10002557_pt1 | contig 11483 bp, 13 predicted proteins | sample PhyCR2_3_FD_203890 | JGI IMG/M metagenome (GOLD analysis project Ga0308176, IMG submission 203890) | Soil microbial communities from UC Gill Tract Community Farm, Albany, California, United States - DLSLS.C.R2 | ecosystem: Environmental > Terrestrial > Soil > Agricultural land | place: USA... | reverse complement strand
CGATCATCGAGCGGCGGGTGACGTCGACGACCTTGCCGCGGAAGATCTCGCAGATCTGCATGACCTCCGCGCGCTGGGCGCCGTCGGCGGCGAGCTTGAACAGAGCCAGCTCGCGGGCCACGGTGTCCGTCGGCTCGAGGTCGCGGATCTTCAGGACGTTGATCAGCTTGTGCAGCTGCTTGGTCACCTGATCGATCGGGTGCAGCGCGCCGTCCAGCGTCAGCGTGATCCGCGACAGGTGGTCGTCGTCGGTCGGGCCGACGGTGAGCGTGTCGATGTTGAACCCGCGCCGTGCGAACAGGCCGGAGATCCGGGTCAGGACACCGGGCTTGTTCTCGACGAGGATCGAGAGCACGTGCTTGCGGCCGGTGTGCATGCCACCGGACGCCTCGAGCTCCTCGAGCGACAGCAGTTCCTTGGTTCCAGGCTCACCCATCAGAGTCACCTCCGCGGGGCATCCAGCCCCGCGTCCTGAAATCGGCGGTCGGCCTCCGGCCGCCCTCGACCTGACCGCTGCGCGGTCATCCCACCATGTCCCGCGCGGCCTGGCCGGCGGGGATCATCGGGTACGTGTTCTCCTCGCGCGTGACGCGGACGTCGACCAGCACGGGACCGGGCGTCGCGATCGCCTCCTTGAGGCCATCGACGAGCTTCGTCTTGTCGTCGAGACGGAAGCCCGTCGCGCCGTAGGCGTCGGCCAGCTTGACGAAGTCCGGGAACTGGCCCATGTCGACGTGCGAGTAGCGCTTGTCCCAGAACAGCTCCTGCCACTGGCGGACCATGCCCAGGTAGCCGTTGTTCATGATGAAGACCTTGATGTCGATGCCCTCCTGGGCACACGTCGCCAGCTCCTGCATGTTCATCTGAACGGAGCCATCTCCGGCGATGCACACGACGGTCTCGTCCGGGCAGCCGACCTTCGCGCCCATCGCCGCGGGCAGGCCGAAGCCCATCGTGCCCAGACCGCCGGAGTTGATCCAGCGGCGCGGCTTGTTGAAGTGGAAGAACTGCGCCGTCCACATCTGGTGCTGGCCGACGTCGGACGTGACGACGGCGTCGCCGCCGGTCGCCTCGTAGACGGCCTCGATCATGCGCTGGGGCTTGATCTCGGAGTCGGCCGAGTCGTCGTAGCGCAGCGGGTGCTTCTCGCGCCAGGCGTTGATGCGCGTCCACCACTCGTCAAGCCGCGAGCGGTCCGGCTCCAGCGCCGCGTACTCGACGATCAGCTTCTCGAGCACGTTCTTCGCGTCACCCACGATCGGGATGTGCGCCGGCACGTTCTTGGAGATCTCGGCCGGGTCGACGTCGATGTGGATGAACTTCGCCCGCGGGGCGAACTCCGACAGCTTGCCGGTGATGCGGTCGTCGAAGCGTGCGCCGATCGCGACGATGAGGTCGGCCTCGTCCATCGCGTAGTTCGCGGCGCGCGTGCCGTGCATGCCGAGCATGCCCAGCCACTGGTCGTGCGGCGCCGGGAAGCCGCCGAGCCCCATCAGCGTGCACGTGACCGGGAACCGGTCACTGGTGGCGAACTGCGTCAGCTGCGCCGAGGCGTTGGCGTTGATGACGCCGCCGCCCGCGTACAGGACGGGCCGGCGCGCGCTGGCGAGCGCCTTCGCCGCCTGGCGGATCTGCTTCGTGTTGCCGTCGATCGTCGGCTGGTAGCCGGGCAGATGGATGTCGGTGACCGGCTCGTACGGGATGTCCGCCCGCGACAGGTCCATCGGGATGTCGACCACGACGGGCCCGGGGCGTCCGGAGCGCGCGATGTGGAACGCCTCGTGGATCGCGCGCGGGATCTCCAGCGGGTGCTGGATCATGAAGCTGTGCTTCACGGCCGGCATCGTGATGCCGAGGATGTCGGCCTCCTGGAAGCCGTCGGTGCCCAGCAGCTCCGTTCGCACCTGGCCGGTGAGGAACACCACCGGGGTGGAGTCCATCATCGCATCCATGATCGGCGTGACGAGGTTCGTCGCGCCCGGGCCGCTGGTGCCCAGCGCGACGCCCACCTTGCCGGTGGCGCGCGCATAGCCCTCGGCGGCGTGGCCGCCGCCGGCCTCGTGGCGCACCAGCACGTGGCGGATGTCCGCGTCGACGAACGCGTCGTAGGTCGGGAGGTTCGCGCCTCCGGGGAGCCCGAATACGACGTCGACACCCTCTGCCTTCAGGCATTCCATCACGGCGTCAACCGCTCTCATGCGCGACCTCCTCTCTACGAAGAAACGGGGATACGAAAACGAGCCGCCCGGCCAGGCGGCTCAGGCGGAGTGTACCGCCTGGTCAACGGGCGCCTCGGGGTATTCGAGCTCGCACCCGCAGCGCGTGCACAGCGCCTCGTAGACCTTGCAGACCTTGCCGCAGTTGGGGCACTCGCGCTCGGGTTCGTCGATCTCGTAGCGGTAGAGCACCGCCGCGATCAGCCCGATCACGGGCACGATCCCGCTGATCAGGAACCAGAGGAAGAACGAGCTGCCCTTCAGCCGCCCGACCACGCCCCCGGCGAGGCCGAAGAAGAACGCGATGATCAGGTAGATCATGCGCTCAGAGCAGTACGCGCAGCGCCCAGATCACGGCGATGATCGCGACGATGACGAAGACCGTCCCGGCGACCGCAACCGCGACGCCGATGATGACCTTCAGGAGGATGTACGCCGCTAGGGCGAGGACCAGGGCGGCGATGACGCGCTGCCCGAACGAGGGTCCGGCCTTTTCTTCCATGTGCCCATGGTACTCCCGCCAACCCGCGCCAACCGGTAGCGGCGGACTGCGGGCGCAGGAAGCGGGCGCGGCGGCGCTTCAACGAGGACGAGCTTGCGGACGGGTCGGCTCATGGCACGGATCGTGCCCGCCGCGGTTCCGCGGAACCACGGCCCGGCGGTCGGAGATTCAGCGCTGCGTTCTGGCCGCGCAGTCGAGCGCCGGCCGCATCGGCTCGCGCATCCGCGCACGGACCCGATGGGGCGCGCCGGCGAACGCGAGGTTCGCGACGGTGGCGAATCCCTCCTCGTCGGAGCGCAGCGCCAGCAGCAGGTGGGCGATGCGGTCGGCGCTGGGCAGGTCGGGCGCGTTGACGCGCACGCAGAAGCACCACACCTTGCGCCCGCGGACGAGCAGCGCGCCGGCCTCGCCGACGAGCCAGGTGCCCAGGCGACCGCGTTCGATGACGAGGCCCGTCTGCTCGTGCAGCTCGCGCGCCTCGTGGCCGACGAGGTCGCCGAGCAGGCCGAGCGCGGTGCTCTCCGCCGCGGCCGTCGTCTTCGGGCGCGGCCGCACGACGTTGGCGCCACGCTGGGCGTAGAGCGCCGGGATGATCCAGGCGTGCGCCAGGCAGGCGAGCGCGACCGGAGTCGCCGCCCAGGAGAGCGCGAGCAGGCCCGCCGCCGTCAGGAGGAACGGCACGACGTGCGCGACCGTCGTGAGCGTCCAAAGACGCCCGCGGCGGTCCAGGCGCTCGCCGTCGGCCCGCGGCCGCCAGTAGACGGTCGCGGCCTCGGGCAGGACGGAGGCGGTCGGCTCAGCCGCCACTGATCGGCAGGCGCAGGATCACGAGCGGGGCGTCCACCGGCAGCTCCTTGACCTGCTCGGCGTGGCCCTCGCCGGTGCTGACCATCCCGAAGTAGCCGCGGTCGAGCTCCTCGCGGAACGCCGTCACGGCGGCCTCGACCGAGGCCGGGTCGCCGGTCGTCCACTCGGCGAGCGTCGTGTGTCCGGTCTGGTCCATGCGGACGAGCTTCGACATGCAGGCCTCCTCGTTCGGGTGCCGAACGATGGTACGCACATGAGCGTCCAACGCGAAGTCGTCACCGGCCCCGGCGTGCCACCGGCGCTGGGCCCCTATTCGGCCGGCGTGCGCGCCGGCGACACCCTCTACGTCGCCGGCCAGGCGGGCATCGATCCCGAGACGGGCGAGCCCGCGGGTCCGTCGCTCGCCGAGCAGGCGCGCCAGGCGTTTCGCAACGTGGAGGCCGTCCTGCGCGCCGGCGGGAGCCGCCCGGAGCTCGTGGTGAACACGACCGTGCTCGTCGCGGACATCGGCGAGTTCGCCGTCGTCAACGAGCTGTTCGGCGAGATGTTCCCCGTCGACCCGCCCGCGCGGATGACGATGCAGGTCCCGCTGCCGAACGGGCTGCTCATCTCCGTCGGCTGCGTCGCCCTGACCGGCTAGAGGCCGAGCTTGGCGCGAACCAGGCGCGTGACCTCGCCGCCGTCGGCGCGGCCCTTCGTCTCGCGCATGACGTGGCCGATGATCACACCCATCGGCTTCATGTCGCCGGAGCGCAGGCGCTCGGCGATGTCCGGGTTCGATGCGAGCGCCGAGTCGATCGCGCCGTCGAGCTCGCCGGTGTCCTCCATCGCGCCGAGACCCTCGGCTTCGACGATGGCCTGCGGGTCGCCGCCCTGCTCGACGAGCCTGTCGAGCACCTGGCGCGCGCCGGCGTTCGTGACCTTCTTGGACGCGACCAGCCCGACGAGCTGCGCCAGCGCCGCGGGTGAGACCTTCGAGGCCTGCGGGTCGTCGTCGCCCAGGCGAGCGGTCAGCTCGTTCGTCACCCAGTTGGCGAGCGGGACGGGTTCGGCGCCATCGGCCGCCAGCGCCTCCTCGTAGAAGTCGGCGAGCTCGGTGCGGAAGGCGAGCAGCTTCGCCGTTTCGGCGTTGAGCCCCAGCTCGGACTCGAAGCGCCGCGCACGCGCCGCCGGCAGCTCGGGCAGCGCCGCGCGCGCGGACTGCAGCAGCTCGTCGGTGATCGCGACCGGGATCAGGTCAGGCTCCGGGAAGTAGCGGTAGTCGTGCGCCTCCTCCTTCGAGCGCAGCGACGTGATCGCGCCGCTCGCCGGGTCGAAATGCAGCGTCTCCTGCTCGACCTTGCCTCCGGACTCGACGATCTTCGTCTGGCGCGCGATCTCCGCCTCGATCCCGCGCTGGATGAAGCGAAAGGAGTTCATGTTCTTGAGCTCGGTCTTGGTCCCGAGCTCCTGGCTGCCGGACGGGCGGATGGAGATGTTGGCGTCGCAGCGCAGCGAGCCCTCCTCCATGTTCACGTCGCTCACGCCGAGCCTGCGCAGCGTCGCGCGCAACAGCCGCAGCCACTCGGCGGCGCTCTCCGCGTCGCGTAGGTCGGGCTCGGTGACGATCTCGGCCAGCGGCGTCCCGCCGCGGTTGAAGTCGACGACGCTGGCCTCGCTGCCGTGGATGCGCCCGCTCGAGCCGGCGTGGACGAGCTTCGCCGCGTCCTCCTCGAGGTGCACGCGGTGGATGCGCACGTCGCCGAGGTGGCCGCCGCGGCACAGCGGTTCGTCGTACTGGCTGATCTGGTAGCCCTTCGGCAGGTCCGGATAGAAGTAGTTCTTGCGGTGGAAGATCGACTGCGGCGCCAGGTCGCACTCGAGCGCCAGGCCGATCATCAGGCCCAGCCGGATCGCCTCCGCGTTGGCGACGGGTAGCGCGCCGGGCAGACCGAGGCAGACCGGGCAGGTGCGGGTGTTCGGCGGCTCGCCGAAGCTCAGCTCGCAGCCGCAGAACATCTTGGTCCTGGTGGAGAGCTGGACGTGGATCTCCAGCCCGATCACGGCCTCGTACGTCATGACCTCGCCGGGCTCCCGTCGAAGGCGAGCGCCTGCTCGAGTGCGAAGGCCGCGTCGAGGATCCGCGATTCGCTGAACGCCGGGCCCGCGAGCTGGAAGCCGGTCGGGCGGCCGTCGCTGAGGCCGTTGGGGATCGAGATCGCCGGGATCCCGGCCAGTGACATGGGCACCGTGAAGTAGTCGTTGAGGTACATCGCGAGCGGGTCGTCGGCCAGCTCGCCGATCTTGAACGCGGTCGTCGGCGCGGTCGGCGTGACGACGAAGTCGACGCTCTCGAAGGCGCTCGTGAAGTCGTCGGCGATCTTCGTGCGCACACGCTGGGCGCGGCCGTAGTAGGCGTCGTAGTAGCCGCTGGACAGCGCGTAGGTGCCGAGCATGATCCGGCGCTTGACCTCGGGGCCGAAGCCGTCGTGGCGCGTCTGCGTGTACATCGAGAGCAGGTCGCTGCCGTTGGTGCGCAGGCCGTAGCGGACGCCGTCGAAGCGCGCGAGGTTGCTCGACGCCTCCGCGGGCGCGATCACGTAGTAGGCGCTGATGCCGTGGTCGGCGTGCGGCAGGTGGCAGGTCTCGATCGTGGCGCCCAGCTCCTCGGCGAGCTTGAGCGTCTGCTCGTAGGCCGCCATCACGCCGGGCTCGACGCCTTCGGTGGAGAGGTCGTCGGGGCGGCCGAGCCGGATGCCGTCGAGGCGCTCGCTCTTGGGCAGTGCGATCTGCTCCGGCGAGCCGAGGCTCGTGGCGTCGCACGGGTCCTTCGAGGTCATGTGGCGGAAGAGCAGCGCCGCGTCGGTGACGTCACGGGTGAGCGGGCCGGCCTGGTCCAGCGAGGAGGCGAACGCGATCATCCCGTAGCGGCTGACCGCGCCGTACGTGGGCTTCAGGCCGACGATCCCGCACATGGCGGCGGGCTGGCGGATCGAGCCGCCGGTGTCGGTGCCAAGCGCCCAGGGCGCCGCGCCGGCCGCGACGGCCGCCGCGCTGCCCCCGCTCGAGCCGCCCGGAACGCGCTCGCGGTCCCACGGGTTGCTGACCGGGCCGAACGCCGAGTTCTCGTTGGACGAGCCCATCGCGAACTCGTCCTGGTTGGTCTTGCCAAGCAGCGGCGCGCCCGCGTTGCGCAGGTTCTCCACGACGGTCGCGGTGTACGGCGGCTTGTAGCCCTCGAGGATCTTCGAGCCCGACTGCGAGATGACGCCCTCGGTGCAGAAGAGGTCCTTGACGGCCAGCGGCACGCCGCCGAGCTCGCCGCCGGAGGCGTTGGGCTCGTCTGCGACGTAGAGGTAGGCGTTGAGGTCGTCGCCCGCGGCGGCGTCGCGGTAGGCGGCGAAGAGCTCGCCGGCGCCGAGCTCGCCGTCGCGGACGCGCGCCGCGGCCTGCGCGGCGGTGAGGTCGCGAATGTGCGTCACGCGTGGGCCTGCGGGCTCGGGACGCGGAAGCCGTCGTCGGCGATGTCGGGCGCGTTGGCGAACGCGACGTCGCGGGGCAGCGAGGGCCGCGGCTCGTCGGGCCGCAGCGCGCCCGTGACCTCGACCACGTGCGACGTCGGCGGCACGCCCTCGAGGTCCAGCTCGGCGATCTTCTCGATGTGGCCGAGGATCTTGGACATCTCGGTCGTCATGCGACCGACCTCGTCATCGCTCAGCTCGAGCCGCGCCAGGCGGGCGACATGCAGGACCTGTTCGCGGTCGATCATCCGGCGCCCGATTCTAGGCGCCGGATGACCTCCGAGGTTCTCAGGCCGTGGGGCCCGCCGGGTCGTCGCCCGGCTGCGGCGGCGACGGCTCCCTCGGCGCGGCCGGCGGCTCCGGCGCGGTGGACGGCGGCGTCGGCGGCTCGGGCTCCGGCGCCGGGGCGGGCGACGGGTCCGGGGTCGGCGACGGCGGCGACGGGTCGGGCGCGGGCGGCGGCGGTGCCGGGTCGCCGATCCCAGAAGCGGGCGCCGCGGGCGGCGGCGGGGCGGACGGCTCGGCGACCGTGCCCGCGCCGGCCGGGCCGGCGGTGGCGACAGCGGTGTCGCGGCCGCCGACGCTCGTGGACGCGCGGTCCTGCAGCGACTCGGCCTCGGCCCGCATCGTGTCCACGCCGCCACCGGCCTGGATCGCGCCGTACGTGAGTGCGATCAGCAGCAGCAGCCCGATGTACGCGCCGTACTCGACGTTGATGAAGTCGTTCGGGCCAGGCTGGTTGATGATGCGCCACAGGACGATCAGCGTCGTCAGCGCGCCCAGCGCCGCCACCACGAGCGGCAGGCTGACGGGCAGGTTCGCGTTGCGCGCCATCACGCGCATGCCGATCATCGCGAGCGTCACGAGGATCGTCAGGAAGATCAGCAGGTCCGTGGTGCTGAACGACTGCCAGGCGTTGACCGACGTGTCCACGCCGAACCTGCTTGCCGCGGCCGACAGCGCGCCGCTGATGTTCGCGCTGTACCAGTTCAGGAACATGTCGATGAGCAGCAGCACGGCGGCTACGCCGGCGATCTGCTCCCCCCTGCTCAAGCGATTGACGTCCACGGGGTCTCCTCCCTCGGGGTGCTGGGTCGGCGCGAGTCTACGCCGGGCCTCGGAGGGAAATTCAGGAGCCGGGGATCGGCCGCGCCGGTGGCGGCGTGTATGCGCTCTCGGGCGCGCCGGTGCGCTCGTCGGCCAGCGTCACCCAGGCGCCCGCCGCGGTGAGCGCGATCGCGAGCAGCCCGAGGTAGCCCGCCACCTGGACGGCCACGTCGCCGTTGCCCAGGCCGAGGTCGAGGTCCGGTTGGGTGACGACCACGCGGACGAGCGCGATCAGGAACGTCACGAGGCCCAGGCCGAAGGTGGTCACGGCCGAGCCGACGATGATCGCGGGCTTCGCGCGCGCAACGGTCGCGACCACCAGCACCAGCGCCACTGCCAGCACCGCGACGAGCAGGGCGACGAGCGCCCAGCCCAGTGACGACCAGCCGCTGCGCGACGCGCCGCCGCCCTCGAACCAGTCGGCGAACAGCAGCACGAAGAGCGCGATCGCGCCGACCGCGGTGAGCGCCTCGCCCGCGCGGATCCGGCTCAGACGATCGCCCCCCGGCTGGCGGCGATTCGCGCCGCCTTGACGGTGTTGCGCAGCAGGCATGCGACCGTCATCGGGCCGACCCCGCCCGGGACCGGCGTGATCGCGCCCGCCACCTCGGCGACATCATCGAACGCGACGTCGCCGGCGAGCCCGTCCTCCAGGCGGTTGAGGCCGACGTCGATCACGATCGCGCCCGGCTTGACCCAGTCGCGCGTGACCATCCGCGCGCGCCCGACCGCCGCGATCAGCACGTCGGCCCGGCGGCAGACCGCCGGCAGGTCGCGCGTCCGCGAATGGCATGTCGTCACCGTCGCGTTGGCCTCGAGCAGGAGCTGCGCCATCGGCTTGCCGAACAGGTTCGAGCGCCCGATCACGACGGCCTCGGCGCCCTCGAGCTGAGCGCCGGTCTCCGCCAGCAGCAGCATCACGCCCTCCGGCGTGCACGACCGCAGCCCCTCGCGCCCGAGTGACAGCAGCCCGACGGAGATCGGTGTCAGGCCGTCGACGTCCTTGCCGGGATCGACCAGGCCGGTCAGCTTCACGCCGTCCATGTGATCCGGCACCGGGAGCTGGCAGAGGATCCCGTTGACCTCGTCATCGGCGTTCAGGCGCTCGATCAGCGCGATCACGTCGTCCTCGGGCGCGTCGGCCGCGAGGCGGTGGTCGAAGCCCTGGATCCCGACCTCGGCGCAGGCCTTCTGCTTGCCGCTGACGTAGACGGCGCTGGCGGGGTCGTCGCCGACAAGGATCGTCGCCAGGCCGGGCGGCCGGCCGTGCTCGGCGACGAACCGCTCCACGTCCGCGGCGACCTCCGCGCGCACACGCGCGGCCACCGCCTTGCCGTCGATGATCTTCGCTGCCATCGGGCTGGATGCTACGTGCTGGAGTCGACGACCCGGTCGAAGACGAGGCGCCGGTTCTGGATGCGGTAGACGCCATAGGTCGACAGCGTCGTGTCTCCGTTGGCGTCGATCGAGTAGCGGCCGAGCACGGAGTCGCGGTCGCGGGTGGCGAAGAACGCGTCGATCGTGGCCTGCCGGTCGCCGGCGCCGGCTCCGATCGCGCCCAGCACGACGCTCATCGCCTCGTAGCCGAAGATCGCGTAGGGGTCGGGCGCGTGCCCATAGCGCGCGGCGAACGCGCCGAAGAACGCCTGGCCTGCCGCCGGATACGCCGGCGCAGCCAGCGGCGCGTTCGTGACCAACGTCCGCCGCGCGGCGCCTCGTGTCAGCCGTCGCGTGAACCCGGGTTCGGCGACGCCCGTTCCGCCGACCAGCGTCATGCGCGGCGCGGCTCGATGCGCCGCGGCGAAGATACGCGTGGCGTGATTGGCGGTGATCCCGCCGAACACCATCGCGTTCGCATGGGCGCGCTTGACGAGCCGCCGTGCGCCGCCCGCGCCCTCGACGTGGTAGGGGCCGCGGACCGCGATCCCATGCGCCAGCGCCCGCCGCCGGATCATCTTTGCCATGCCCGCGCCGTAGATCTCGGCGTCGTCCAGGAGCAGGACGCGCTTGATGCCGAGCGACGCGAGCAGCGTGGCGATCGCGTCGGCCTGGAGGTGATCGGCTGGGCCCACACGCCCGAACGTCCGGTTGCCGGACGGGTAGTACACGCCGGGCTCTCCACGCTCCGCCGCCTCGCGGCGCGTCAATCCCACGTACGCGTTGACGGGCGACACCTGCAGCAACCCCTGCTGGTTGAGGATCGGGATCGAGACCGCCGACGCGCCGGAGTTCGACTCTCCCAGGTAGGCGATCGCGTGCTCGTCCTGCCCGGCGCGCCGGGCGTTCGCGGCGGTCGCCCCGGGATCCCAGCCGCCGGCGGCCTTCGTCGAGTCGTCCAGCGCGATCAACTCGACCGGGCTGCCCGCCTCCTCCAGCGCCAGCCGCTCGGCACGGACGATGTCGGCCGACTCGCTCGCCGCGGGGCCGTGCAGCGGCAGGCTCGAGTAGACGTGCAGCGGCGACAGCGCCGCGGCGATGAGCGCCGCGCGGATCATCCGCGCTTGGTGATCGGCGCGTACTCGGCCATGAGCTTGCGCTCGCTGCCGTCGGAGGCGAACCGGACGACCACGATGCCGCCGGGCTCCACGGAGGTGATGACGCCGTCGCCGAACGCGGCGTGCACCACGTCGTCGCCCGTGCGGAAGTCCGAGGCAGGCGCCGCTGAGGACGACCCGCCCCACGACATCGCGCGCGGGCGGATCGCGGTGGCGGGCTCGCGGCCCCAGGAGGTCATCGCCGAGCCCTCGCGGTCGACCAGGTCGGGGGGGATCTCGTTGAGGAACCGGCTCGCCAGGCCGATCGAGGCAGCGCCGAAGACGTTGCGCCGGCGCGCGTGGGTCAGCGTCAGGTCGCGCATCGCGCGGGTGATCCCGACGTAGCAGAGGCGCCGCTCCTCCTCGAGCGAGCCCTCCTCCACCGAGCGCGAGTGCGGGAACACGCCCTCCTCGCAGCCGATGATGAAGACGATCGGGTACTCGAGGCCCTTCGCGTTGTGCAGCGTCATGAGCGTCACGAGGCCCTCGTCGTCGCGACGCGTGTCCGCGGCGCTCAGCAGCGACGTCGCCTGGAGGAAGACGTCGAGCGTGTCCTCGCCCTCCTCGGCGCGCGCGTCGAACTCGCGCGCGGCCTCGACGAGCGCCTCCAGGTTCTCGAGCCGGCCCTGCGCCTCGATCGTCCGCTCCGCCTCCAGCGCCTCGACGTAGCCGGTCTCGCTGAGCAGCGCCTCGAGCAGGTCGCCGACGGGCACGTCCTCGTCGGCTCGCGCCTTGAGGTTGTTCATGGTGTCCATGAAGCGGCCGATCGCCTTGACCGCAGCCGTGCCCAGGCCGGGCACCGACTCGGGTGTCTCGG
>Ga0308176_10002556_pt1 | contig 11485 bp, 11 predicted proteins | sample PhyCR2_3_FD_203890 | JGI IMG/M metagenome (GOLD analysis project Ga0308176, IMG submission 203890) | Soil microbial communities from UC Gill Tract Community Farm, Albany, California, United States - DLSLS.C.R2 | ecosystem: Environmental > Terrestrial > Soil > Agricultural land | place: USA... | reverse complement strand
CAGCGACCGCCGGAGCAAATTGCCGACTCTGTTTGCGGGCCGCGTTATAAGCCATCAGACGATCGATCATGACGCCGATCGACCACGCGGACATGAGGAACATGACCACAACAACGCACTTGGCGAGCGTGCCCATCTGTTCCCAGAGGTGACGAAAATCCCATCCTGGCGCTCCGGCTTCCTGCAAAAGCATGAACGCCCATACCTGCATCTGTAAAAGCATCTTGTGTTCTTCTCCTGCGAGTTGATGTTGGTTCTAAAAACTGACCAGGCCGCTCGACACTACTGACTCAGAGTGAAGTTGACGTCGATGGTCGTGATAACTTCCACGGGGTCGCCGTTCAGAAGCGTCGGCTTGTACTGCCACTGTTTCACCGCTTCGAGCGCAGCGTTCACCAGCAATGGAGGACCGCTGACTACTTTGAGATTCTGAATGCTTCCGTCCTTGGCGATCACCGCCTCGAACTTCACCGTGCCCTGCACGCGCGCCGCCTTCGCAAGCGGCGGATATTGCGGCCGAACCTGACGGATCAGGTTGGCCTGCTGCACGTTTCCGCCAACTCGAATGGACTTGGGCGTGACCGGCTTCGGGGGAGGTGGCGGAGGCGGAGCAGCCGACGGCAAGCCGCCGATGATGCCGCCGAGCACGCCGCCCGCGGTGCCACCCGGTACGCCACCAGGTACGCCGCCGACAACTCCGGTCGCTGGAACGTCCTCTTCCTGAATCATCTTGACTTCCTTGGGAACCGTCTTCGGCGCAACCAGCCTGTCCATTACGAACTGTTTAGGAATCACCTTGACCACCTTCACAGCCTGAGGCGGTGGCGGCGGAGGCGGTGGCGGCGGAGGCGGTGGCGCCACAAGGAACGTGGATAGCTGCGCCTGCGGCAACGCATCAAAGTAGATTAACGGAATGATTACGGCGATTGCGATCAGTACCAGCTGAAGCCCGAAAGACAACAAAATTGTGTAAGGTCTTCTTGTCTTTCCTACGCCGTCGACGAAAGTTTGCTCGAACATTTATACCTCTCTCTGAACCACGCGCCCGCTCGAGGGCCCGCGTCACGACCAACCCGGAAGGCCCCGGAAAACCGCGCCACCCCGATTGTTTCTACTACGCCGGACTTCGAGGATCCGGCATCTGCTCCATCCATCTGCGCGGCGTCTGACATCGCGGTCGCGACTACGCCGCCATCACACCATCACGCGGGCCGCTTGCCTGCGACCCGAACCGAACTCCTGGAACCTTGCTGTCTCGCGGCGTCCGAACGGGGCGCGGTCGAGACCGGCGGGGCCGTTTTCTTCCCGCGGTCCGCATAGTTATGCCAGAAGAGCACGATCGGACTCGCTATGAACACGGAAGAATACGTCCCGATAATAATACCCACAACCAGAGCAAAAGAAAAACCATGCAACACCGGCCCGCCGAACAGGAACAAGGCTAGAACCGTCAGAAACGTCAGCCCCGAAGTCATAATGGTCCGGCTGAGCGTCTGGTTGATGCTTCTGTTGATCACCTCACCGAGCGGCTCCCGCCGGTTCAGATGAAGATTCTCACGGATCCGGTCGAAGATGACGATCGTATCATTCATCGAATAGCCCACCAGGGTCAGTATCGCGGCCACTACGGTCAGCGTGATTTCCTTGTTGAACAGCGAAAACAGACCGATGGTGATGATGGTGTCGTGGAACACAGCGATCACCGCGCCGACGCCATAAATCCATTCGAATCGGAACCAGATATATACCAGCATTCCCGCCAGCGCAAGTAGTGTGGCAGTAATCGCCTGGTGGGTCAGATCGGCCCCGACCTTCGGGCCTACGGTTTCAAAGTTCCGCGATGCCGTATACGACGATGCGTAGCACTGCTGTGAGATCACATTCATCACCTGCGGCGTGACGCCTGATATTGACCGCAGGTCGTTGATGTTCGTAACAATTCCGCCGTGCTGGTCCCGGTACGCCGCAATCGACGCGCCCAGTTGATCCACCTGAGGATCGGATAACGCCGCCCCGGCCTTCTGCAGCGGATCCCGCAGACGGTTGGCTATTTCAGAAGCGCCGGAATTGTTCACGTCCAGCTTGCCGTTTCCGGGCTGCCCATACGTTTTCGCCAGCGCCGCCAGAACGATGTCGCGGTTCTTCGCGAGCGCGCCCTCATTCCCGCCTTCGGTGCCGATCTGCACCTCATTCGAGCCGTTCTCGAAGGTTTCCACGCTCGGGGGATTCGGCAGCGCTTTCGTCAGCACCGAGCGAATCTGCTCCAGATTCGGGGCTTGGGCGAATTTGACAGTCATCAGCATGCCGCCCTTGAACTCAATGCCGTAGCGCGGGCCTCCCTTCACAATGAGGCTGCCAATGCCGAGTGCGGTCAGCACCAGTGACGCGCCGATAAACGGCCATTTCCACTTGAGGAAGTCGAAATTAGTGTTTTTGAATAATTCCATCGATCACTGCCCGCCCGGTCTCCCGAGCCGAACCGTGCCATAGGCTAAATGACACCGGTGTTCCACAGATTGTTCCCGAGCTTTGCGCGTTGAATGCGTCGCGAGCATCGTCATAGCCCGTTCAGATGCTCAGATGGGCGATTTGCCTTCGCCGGGAAAGTTCCCAATCGAAGATCACACGCGACACCCACACCGCCGTGAATACATTGGCGAAAAGGCCGATCACCAGCGTGACCGCAAATCCTCGTACCGGCCCCGTCCCGAACAGGAACAGGAACAGACAGGACACAATCGTTGTCACGTGAGTATCGACGATAGTCCACCAGGCTTTGCCGAACCCCGCATCCACGGCCGCGGGAATCGTCTTGCCGGCCCGCAGTTCCTCTCGAATCCGCTCGAAAATCAGCACATTCGAATCAACCGCCATACCAACGGTCAGGATCACGCCGGCGATGCCCGGCAGGGTAAGGGTCGCGCCGAAATAGCAAAGCGCGGCCATCAGAATAATCGTATTGAGCAGCAGCGCGAGAACGGCATTGACGCCCGCAGCCTTGTAATACACGAGCATCACAACGATCACGGCGATCAGGCCGGCGATTGCGGCGAAGATGCCCTCGCGGATCGAATCCGCCCCAAGAGAAGGACCGATCGTGACCTCCTGCAGATACTTGATCCCGGCCGGTAGCGCCCCGGTCCGCAGCACAATCGACAGATTCTCCGCTTCCTGCTGGCTGCCCAGCCCGTTGATTCGTCCCTGGTCGCTGATCGCATTCTGGATAGTTGCAACACTTTGAATCTGGTTATCCAGTACGACCGCGAGGCGATTGCCGATATTCGCGGAAGTGTATTTTTCGAAGCGGCGAGCGCCGTCCTGTGAAAGCGTAAATGCCGTCTCCCAACGCCCCGGACTGTCAGGGTCGGTCTCCTGCCGCGCGTTGCGCACGTCCTGGCCCGTAATCACCGGAGTGCGGCCTACCATAAACCACCCACCCGAGCCGTTGCCCACGCCCGCCGGCCAGTTCAGTACCTGCGTATTGATCGGAAGAATGCCGCCCTTTGAAGCCAGCGCTTCCTCCTGTGATTTGAACGGACCTTCCAGAACGTTGGTGATTTTGAGCTGAGCGGTAGCGCCAATCAGTTCCTTCACGCGCGCTTCATCCGTCACGCCGGGCAACTCGACCAGAACTTCAGACTGCGTTGTCGGATCGCCGTGCTCCTGCACGGTCGGCTCCGTCAGGCCCAGCGCGTTGACGCGACGCTCGATCGTCTCGACCGACTGCTTTACCGTATTGCGCTTCAACTCGACCAGCGCGGACGGCTTCATATTCATCCGGTAGTCGCTCGCATTTACCGGCGTCAGCGTCCAGTCAGGGAATTTATCCGCGATGAGATTGCGAAACTGTTGCGTTTTCGAGGGATCGATTCCGTGAATGTTCACCTGAATCGTGTTGGTTTCCTGAATCGTCTGGGGATCGTTGCGATCCACCCCGCCCAATCCGATGTTCGCGGTCTTCAGGTAGTCGCGCAGCGACTCGATCACCTGATCGGCTTCGGTCTTGGCCGCATCCTGCGCTTGCACCTGCAGCACCATGTGGCTGCCGCCCTTCAGGTCCAGACCGAGACGGATGTTGCGCGCCAGATTCGCCTCGAGCTGCGCCGCCGATGTGGGGAATCCTATGATTCCGAAGATGCAGATCAGAATGGTCGCGACAATCACAACCGTTTTGATCATGAGATTCCGTTGCATTTCGATTTCTGCCTTCCGACGAGTGAGTCTACTTCGAGCCTTCAGGGTTTACTACGGTGCTTACAGCAGAGCGGGCAAACTGCAGCTTGAGGTTGTCTGGTTTGATTCTCAGCACTATTGTGTCACCATCCACGGCCGTAACGGTACCCATGATTCCGCCCGACGTGACCACTGTGTCGCCCGCCTTGAGCGCGCCGATCATCTGCTGCTGGCGCTTCTTCTGCCGTTGCATCGGCATAAACAGGAGGAAATAGAACACGATCGCGATGAGCACATACGGCGCGAAGAGCGCGATCGGATTCGATGGCGACTGGCTCTGCTGAAGCAGAAAAAAGGACAAAAGCACGGATGATGTCGTTTTCAGACCTGCCCGGGAATGGTAGACGTGAGGGTATGCCGCTCCCGCGTGGCCCGGAGATATTGGGGGAATTGACCCAATAGGATAGACTGCCTGATCTCCCTCATGATGTCAAGGTAGCGCTGCAGATTGTGGCGCGTCGCAAGCGACGCGAACAGCATTTCTCCGGCCTGAAACAAGTGACGCAAATACGCCCGTGAATGGTTTCGGCAAGTGTAGCACTTGCATTTCGGGTCGAGCGGCCGCGGATCGTCGCGATGCGCCGCGTGTTTGATCACCACCCGGCCTTCCGACGTGAACAGCCAGCCGTTCCGCGCATTCCGGGTCGGCAGAACGCAGTCCATCATGTCGATGCCGCGCGCCACGTATTCCGCAAGCTCATGCGGCATCCCAACGCCCATCGCATACCGAGGGCGATCCCGCGGCAGAATATCTTCGGTCGCTTCCACCATCTCCATGCTGAGCGGTCGCGGCTCCCCCACTGATAACCCCCCTACGGCGTAGCCATCGGCATCCAGTTCCACCAGACGCCGGGCGCACTCACGCCGAAGATCTGCAAAAAACGAACCCTGCACGATCGGGAAAAGCGCCTGCCGCCGGGAGGAAGCCGCAATTCGGGTGTTGTAGTGCTCCAGTGCCCCTCGCGCCCACCGCACTGTTCGCTCCATCGACGCGCGAGCGAATTCGTGCCCTACCGGATAGGGGGGACACTCGTCGAGCACCATCATGACGTCGCTTCCGAGCGCAAGTTGCACATCTACGGTCGATGTGGGCGTGAACCTGTGCGTCGCGCCATCCAGATGCGATTGGAAAGTGACTCCCTCCTCGGTGACCCGGCGCAATTCCGAAAGACTGAAGACCTGGTACCCGCCGGAATCCGTAAGAATGGCCCCCGGCCAGTTCATGAACTGGTGAAGTCCGCCGAACTGCCCGATCAGCTCGTGGCCTGGCCGAAGGAAAAGATGATAAGTGTTGGAAAGGATGATGGGCGCGCGCAGATCTTCCCACAAATCGCGCTGATTCAGTCCTTTAACGGTGCCCTGAGTACCCACGGGCATGAAGATCGGCGTGGGGATATCGCCATGCGCGGTGTGCAGAATACCGGCGCGGGCGCGGGTTTCCGGGCATTCTGCCTGGAGGGTGAACAAAATCTGGCGGGGCAATCTCGATTGTATGAAGCCCTTTTGTCCTGGCCGCCTAAAAGCGCCACTTCTCAGGTATACTCATATCCGGAGCAAGCGGGTTGCTGCCGCCTGCTCCGGCATGGGGCTTAGTTCTTTTGGAACGTGAGCCGCGCGACGAGCCTGATCAGAAATGATCGGACCCGCACGAAGAGGGTTAGCCGCATCGGCCTCGCCTCCTTTCTGCTCCATGATTTCCAGGCGCGGCCCGATACCGGATGAGTACCGGGCCGTTTGTACTTGAGGAGCCCGGAACTCTCTCGTACAAACAGCAACTTCCCTGAACAGAAACAGACTTCTCGACCGTATCAGGACCGCGGTTCAACTTCCTATATCTCCGCGGAGTTTTGAACGATATATCGCCTGATTTTCGAATGAAATACTGATAATTTTCCCGTCCTCCTGCTACTCTTTCGAAGCGAGGCGTTGATGACCGAAGCGGAAAAGCGGAAAGCAATTGATCTGGCCCTGGTGGCCATGGACAAGCAGTTCGGCAAAGGCGCCGTGCTGCGCCTCGGAGCGAACAATGTTCAGCCGGTTTCGGTCATCCCGTCTGGTTGCATTTCGCTCGATTCCGCGCTCGGCGTCGGTGGATTTCCCCGCGGCCGCGTGGCTGAAATCTTCGGTCCGGAATCATCGGGAAAAACGACGATCGCCTTGCAGGTCATTGCGCAGGCGCAGAAGATGGGCGGCTCGGCCGGATTCGTCGACGCCGAACACGCGCTCGATCCGGTCTATGCCCGAAAACTCGGCGTCGATGTCGATAATCTGCTTGTTTCGCAGCCGGACCACGGCGAGCAGGCGCTCGAAATCACCTCGGCTCTCGTTCAGTGCGCCGCAATCGATATCATCGTGGTCGATTCCGTCGCGGCGCTCGTTCCCAAGGCCGAACTCGAGGGTGAGATGGGCGACAATCACGTCGGCCTGCACGCCCGGCTCATGTCTCAGGCGCTCCGCAAACTCACCGGTATGACGGCCCGCACCAACACCTGCCTGATTTTCATCAACCAGGTGCGCGAAAAGATCGGCGTCATGTTCGGAAATCCCGAAACCACCACTGGCGGCCGCGCCCTGAAATTTTATTCCTCGGTGCGCGCTGAAGTTCGCCGCATTGCCGCAATCAAAGATGGAGATACGGTTACTGGAAATCGGACGCGCGTTAAGGTCGTCAAAAACAAAGTCGCGTCGCCCTTCCGCGAAGCCGAATTCGATATTCTTTACGGCGAAGGAGCCTCTCGCGAAAGTGATCTGATCGATCTCGGCGTATCGAAAAACCTAGTCGAGAAATCCGGATCCTGGTTCAGCTACCGCGGCGAGCGTATCGGGCAGGGTCGTGAAAATTCGCGGCTATATCTGAAAGAACACGCCGACCTCGCCGACCGGCTCGAAGCGGATATCCGCGCCGCGCTCGGCATTGTGCCCGCACGCGCAGCCTGACCTTCAGGCTCTCCAATTCACTTCTGTTCCCACTCGAGCCGGCTCGCCGCGTCACGCTCGGCATCCGGCCGGTTGATCACGAATGCGGCGACTGCCCGGTTGCCTTTCAGCCACCACGCGCTGAAGCTCGTCGAATTCACATCGCCTTTGTATTCGGTTCGCTCCGCCCCGCTCGTATCGCCCCAGAACTCGTAAGACAGATCGAAAATGTCCGAGAAAAAATACGGAATGTTCTCGAAACGTTCCGGCCGGCCGGACAAATGCCGCGCCACATATTGTCCCTGTTTCACCGCGTTATCCCAATGTTCCACGCGGCGCCGCTTCCCGAACAGCGTATCCGGATAGTTCGCGACGTCGCCCGCGGCGTAAACATTCGCGGCGCTGGTCTCGAGAAACTCATTCACTACGATCCCGTTCTGCACGTCAATTCCCGCCGCCGCCGCGAGTTCCGTCACCGGCGTAACCCCGATGCCGGCCACCACCAGATCCGCCTCGGCCTTCCTGCCGTCCGACAAGTCAACCGAGTTGCCGCGAACGGATTCGATCTTCGTATTCGGCGCAAAATGGACGCCACGATCCTCATAATATTTCTGAAAAGTCCGCGCCATTTCAGGCGTAAATAACTTCTTCATGACGCGCTCTTCCGGAAACGCCAGTGTGGTATCGCAGCCCAGTTGCGCGCTCTGCGATGCGACTTCCATTCCGATAAAGCCGCCGCCGACCACCAGCACCTTTTTCGAGCTCTTCAATCGATCGCGCAGCCGCGCGGAATCATCCAGCGACCGCAGATAAAGCACCCTGTCGGCGCCCGGCGCATCGAGCGTTCGCGGCGTAGCGCCAGTCGCCAGCACCAGATTCTGAAAACGAAACTCTTCTTCGCCGGCCATCAGCCGTTTTCCCGCGACCGGATTGTCATTAATATCGATCCGCTCGACCTTTACGTTCAGGTGCACGCCGATGTCGTGCTCCCGGTAAAATTCCTCCTGACTGATCAGAATGCTCCGTTCGTTCTCCTTGCCGGAAAGAAAGCCTTTGGAGAGCGGGGGTCTCTCGTATGGAAGGGCGCTGTCCGCCGAAACGATCCCCAACTCGCCGCCTTTCAGACCGGCCTCGACAAACTCTTTCGCGGCATAACCTGACACCATGCCGCCACCCAGAAGAATGGTTCGATATTCGCGCATGTTCCCGAGAATATACCGACACTGGAATTGCTAGCCTTGGAACAGCCCCAGGAAGCAATGATTTTGCTGTTGATCGCTTCCGAATCGCGGACCGAAGGAGGACGGCGGCAGGAAAGCGAGGGCATTTTCCCAGACGCTGGCGGACGATTCGGTGTGGACCAGGGTTCTTGCCGTCTCCCCTGTTTGTGGTGGCTCCGTGAGCGGTAAAATCGTTCACTTCGAACAGCGCGGGGCGCCGACACGAGTGCAACCGGGTCGTCCCCATGTACACTCCTGACTGCCATGAGCACGGTCCAATTCATTACGGCCATTCCCTGGAACGTGCGCCGTGGCAGTGGGTGTTACGTTGGAACCCGCACTCTTGTCGAAGCGCTCCGCGATGTTGGCATCAATGTCGCCCTGATAACTCCGCAGATCACCACCCCCATCTACACGGCCACGCGAGTTTTGTTCAATGAAACACTGCGCTTGCGGCGCTTCAGCGGTGATGTAACAATCGGCATCGATGCAGACGGTTACGCCATCGCGGGAAGAAGCACCTCTCGGATTCCACACATCGCCTGCATCAAAGGAGTCCTCGGGGACGCAGTTCCCTTCGAGCAGGGTTTCACCCGGGCAAGCATGGCGTTTCAGGCCGGCCTCGAGGCGAAGCATGCCCGCCGCGCAGATCTCGTAATCACCATCAGTCAATATTGCGCCGAGCGTCTTCAGGAACTCTACGGTGTAAGCAGCGCGGTCGTTGTCCCGGAATTGATCGATCTGGACGGATGGCGCCAGCGCTTCCGGGCGAATCCGGCCATTCCCGATCCGCGCAGGTTCACCGTCCTGTCGGTCTGCCGGTTTTACCCGCGCAAACGCCTGGATGTTCTGCTGCGCGCAGCCGCGCTGTTGCGGGACGATGTTCCCCAACTTGAGATTCGCATTGTCGGCGGCGGGCCGGAGTACCCGCGGCTGCGGCGGCTCTCATCCGAACTGCGCCTGGGATCGTTGGTGAATTGGGTTGGCGACGTCAGCCTGAATCAACTGGCCGCCGAATACAATCGCTGCGACATGTTTTGCCTGCCAAGCGCCCAGGAAGGTTTTGGCATTGTCTTTCTCGAAGCCATGGCGGCGAGGAAGCCAATTGTCGCCGCGCGCGCCGCCGCGGTTCCTGAAGTCGTTCGCAGCGGCATTCTGGTCGAGCCGGAAAGTCCCGAAGCGCTCGCCGAAGGCATCCTTCGCCTTCATCGTCAGCCCGGGTTGCGGCAATCTCTCGCGGCAGCGGGATCGCGCGATGTAGAGCAGTTCGGATTGCATCGTGTCGCTGCGCGCTTCGTCAGCGAGGTCGCCAAAATCGCGCCCGCCGTCAAAATCCCCGGGATCGCGAAAGCCGCTCATGAACAGGCATAAAAGCCGCATCGGGTGGAAAGGGCTCCTGGCCGGCGCCGCAGCCGGCCTGATTGCGTCGTTTGCAATGGGTAAATTTTCCGCGCTGTTCATGTCCGGAAGCAATTCAAAACAGGGCCAGGAAGATTCCACAGTGCGCGCCGCGTCCGCCATTTCGCAGGCGCTATTCCATCACGACCTCACGCCCGATCAGAAAACTATCGCAGGGCCTGCAATGCATTACCTGTTTGGCTCCACAATGGGCGCGACATACGGTGTTCTCGTAGAATTTTGGGACGCGGCGCGGCTGGGATGGGGCCTGCCTTTCGGCGCGGCGGTTTGGCTGGGCGCGCACGCGATCACGGTACCCGCCCTGGGCCTTTCCGAACCGATCACCCGAAATCCCCCGGCCGCGGAAGCCATCGAAGGCGCGGCGCATCTGGTCTACGGCGCGATGCTGGAAACCGTGAGGCGCTCGATCAGAAATCCGTGAGCAAACCACGATTTGCCGGAATGGCTGCTTTAGTTAGCCTCCGGCGTGTTCTACTGATCTCGTATGCGCGACGAAAACGATCCGATCGAAACCGGTCCGAATTCAGCCGGCCGCTCTGGGGACGATCAGGGCCTCCCGGACACCCCGGGCGCCGACTCCGAAAGCGTGAGGGAACTTGCGGATGAGGGGCAATACTTCGAAGCAGGCGTAATTGAAGGCGTTGAAAATGCGCCTGACCCGGACGTTTCCGAGGTCCGAACCCGGCAGGTGCCCGAAGACGACGTACCCCAGGAGTATCTGGATGAGGAATGATCATTCCCCGCCCGAGCCCCTCGACAATTTCTGCGTGTAACCCGCACACTGCAGCACGGGCAGCCGTGGATACTTCGGAAACTCGTCCGGCCGCGTCAGCGCCAACCGGCACAGAATGAAGATGCTCCCCCGATCGCTCCGAATCTCCGTTTTGTGCTCGCAGGTCGCGCACAGGCCGGCGGGCGTCATCACCCAGTACCCTAACACGCCAAACCTTTGACACTGCGGAACTTCGGTAAAATATAAGTTCACCGTGAATTCCCCCGAACTTCGCCGGCAGGCTTTGGCCGATGCCCTCGCTACTCGTATTCTCGTGCTGGATGGCGCGATGGGAACCATGCTCCAGGCCCGCCATCTCACCGCCGCGGATTTTGGCGGAGCGGCGCTCGAAGGCTGCAATGAATACCTGAACAAGACCCGGCCGGACGTTATTGAAGACATACACCGCGCCTATCTCTCCGCCGGTTCGGACATTATTGAAACCAACAGCTTCGGCGGAACCGCCCTCGTGCTCGCCGAATACGACGTCGCGAACGAAGCGACTGATCTGAATTTCCGCGCCGCGCAGCTGGCCCGCAAGGCCGCGGACGAATTCTCCACCGCCGCAAAGCCACGCTTCGTCGCTGGCTCCATTGGCCCCACCACCAAAGCGATTACCGTCACCGGTGGCGTAACGTTTCCGGATCTGGTCTCTTATTTCCACCATCAGGCGAAGGCTCTCATCGAAGGCGGAGCCGATATCCTGCTCGTCGAAACTTCGCAGGACACGCGAAACGTCAAGGCCGCCCTGCTCGGCATCGACCGCCTTTCCCGCGCGCTCGGTTACAAAATCCCGACCATGGTTTCCGGCACCATCGAGCCCATGGGAACCATGCTCGCGGGCCAGAACGCCGAAGCCTTCCTCGCCTCCATCTCCCACGCCGACCTGCTCTCGGTTGGGCTCAACTGCGCCACCGGTCCCGAG
>Ga0308176_10002555_pt1 | contig 11485 bp, 11 predicted proteins | sample PhyCR2_3_FD_203890 | JGI IMG/M metagenome (GOLD analysis project Ga0308176, IMG submission 203890) | Soil microbial communities from UC Gill Tract Community Farm, Albany, California, United States - DLSLS.C.R2 | ecosystem: Environmental > Terrestrial > Soil > Agricultural land | place: USA... | reverse complement strand
CGTTGCCCTTCAGCAGGACGCCGTAGTGGCCGTAGTCGTAGGTCGAGCCGAGGCCGCCGTAGATCTCCGAGGAGGGGAAGACGAAGCCGCGCCGTTTGCAAAGCGCGACGATCTCCTCCATCGAGACCTCGGTCGGACGGGCGCTTTGCTCGGTGGTCGCCATCGGGGTGAACCGTAGCGGCTGCGATAATCACGCACCGCGATGCCGATCTATGAGTACAAATGCGAGAACGGGCACGTCTTCGAGGTGATCCAGCCGATCACCGACGAGCCGCTGACCGAGTGCCAGGAGTGTGGCGCCCCCGCCGCCCGGGTGCTCTACTCGCCCGCGGTCCACTTCAAGGGCTCCGGCTTCTACAACACCGACTACGGCAAGAAGAAGAGCGGCGCCAACGGCGCCTCGGCCGAGGGCTCCTCGGAGTCCAAGGCCGAGTCCGGCTCGAGCTCCTCGGACTCCAAGAGCGAGTCGAGCTCCTCGGACTCCAAGGCGGCGGCCTCGACCGCCGACCAGTAGCCCGGCGGGGCGCGACTGCCGACTTTTCCCGGCTATAGCCAGGAAAAGCCAGCAACTGTCGAGCGGCTACCCGTTCAGCAGGCGGTGGACCGCCTTGCGGCGGACTGACTCTGGGACTTCGAAGGAGCCTTCGGGGCCGTCGGGGCATTCGCCGGACCCGCAGAGGACGTCGGCGGGGGAGCTGCCGCCGAGCGCCGCGGAGAGGACCAGCTGCGGCATCGTCAGGAAGCCCATGTCGCTGACGAACGCCTTCGGCGCGTCCCAGCCGATGATCGGCCCGTGGATGAAGTTGTAGGGGATGCGGAGCGGGTCGGTGAGCCGGTCCTTGATCCCGTTGATGACCGATTGCTGCGCCTTCTCGCGAGCGAGGTCGTCGTAGCCGAAGGTGTACGCGCTCTTGCCAGGGCCCGGGCATTCGCTCGGCTCGCGGATTCGCGAGTAGGCGAGGGCCTTCGCGCCGTCGAGCGTGTTCTCCCCCTTGTGCAGGCGCAGCGTGATCCCGCCCTGCCCGCCACCGGCGCCCCCGGAGATGTCGGCGCAGAGCTTGTGCGGAACGTCCACGGTCACCCCGCCGACGGCGTCGATCAGGTCTTCGAAGCCGGTGAAGTCGACGATCGCGACGTGGTCGATCTTGATTCCGAGGAATTGCTCGACCGTCTTGATCTGCAGCGCCGCGCCGCCGTAGGAGAAGGCGGCGTTGATTTTCGTCGGGACCTCGCCGGGGATGTCGGCGAAGGTGTCGCGGGGGATCGAGAGCTTGCGGAAGGAACCGCCGCCGGCGCGGATCAGCATCAGCGTGTCGGCGCGGTATTCGCCGGCTTCGCAGCCGTCGTGGGGGGCGTCGCCGTGCGACTGCTGTTCGAAGCACTTCTTCTTGTGCGGGGCACCCGGCTCCTTCGTGTCCGGCGGCCGCGCGTCCGTCCCCAGGACGAGGATCGTCTGCGCGCTAGGCAGCAGGAAGGGGTTGCCGTGGAGTGCGCTCTTGGCTTCGCCGGAGAGCTTGAACGATTGGATCTGGGCGGAGACGGCGAAGGCGAGGAAGCTGAGCACGATCCATCCGAGCGCCGCCAGCCCCACCCATTTGAGGACGCGCCGGCCGCTGACCCCGCCGCGCCGCGGCCGGGGCAAGTCCGGCCCCTCGCCCTTGCGGCGCCGCCATGAAGGCAACCTTGCACGGTCGCGCAGCGAGGAGAGATCGGCCGATCGCAGGCGCGAGAACAGCCCCCGGCGGGAGCGGTAGAGGTTGTATTCGGGCGGCTCGGGAGGCCGCTGCTCGCCATCGGGGGTCATGAAAGGCTAGAAATCATGGCGATGCAGCCGGTCGCTCGACTTTCAGGCCCCCGTTCCTCGTGAGCGACCGCGAGACGATCGGCGTCGATCTCGGCGGGACGAAGATGCTCGTGGGGGTGCTCTCCGGCACCGAGCCGCTGCACGAGAGCCGCGAGGCTTCGCGGGGACAGAGCGAGGAGGAGCTGGTCGATCTGCTCGTCCGCGAGATCGAGGAGGCGCGACAGGCGCGCCCCCAGGTCACTGCGGTCGGCCTCGGCATCCCGGCGACTATCGACCATCGCAGCGGGGTCGCGGTGTCGGCGGTCAACCTGCCGATCCGCGACCTGCCGATCCGCGACCTGGTCAGCGAACGCACCGGCCTCCCCGTGTTCGTCGACAACGACGCCAACGTCGCCGCTCTCGCCGAGTACCTGTTCGGTGCCGCGAAGGGGAAGCCCAACACCGTGATGCTGACCGTGGGGACCGGGATCGGCGGCGGGCTGGTGCTCGGTGGCCAGATCTACCGCGGTGCCAGCGGCGCCGGCGCCGAGCTCGGCCACACCGTGATCCAGGCCGACGGGCCGCCGTGCCAGGGCAACTGCCCCAACCACGGCTGCGTAGAGTCGCTCGCCTCGGGAACCGCGCTCGGACGCGAGGGGAGGGCCGCGGCCGAAAGCGCCCCCGACTCCGCACTCGCCCGGCTGCTGGCCGAGGGCAGGGACGTGGACGGCCGGGCGGTGACCGAAGCGGCAGTGGCGGGCGACGCCACCGCGATCGGGGTCTTCGAGCTGATCGGCTCCCGGCTCGGCGTCGCCTGCGCCAGCTTCGCCAACATCTTCCAGCCCGACGCGATCGTCGTCGGCGGCGGCGTCATCGCCGCCGGCGACCTCCTGCTGGATCCGGCGCGGCGCGAGGTCCGCGAACGGGCGCTGGACCCGATGAACAAGACCCCGATCCTGGCCGCGACCCTCGGCAACGACGCCGGGATGATCGGCGCCGCCGCCCTGGCGCGAACCGAGCTCGCAGCGGTGGCCGCCTGATGCCGGGCTGCCTAGTGGTCTGCCCGACGCCGATCGGCAACGTCGACGACGTCAGCACCCGGGTCCGCGAGGCGCTGGTTGGCGCCGACTTCATCGCCTGCGAGGACACGCGCCGCACCGGGACGCTGCTCGACCGCCTGCGAATCCGGCCGGCGCCGCGCCTGGTCTCCTTCCACGAGGGGAACGAAGCCGCGCGGGCGCTGGAGCTGGCGCAGCGGATCGAGCGGGGCGACATGGTCGCCCTCGTCTCCGACGCCGGCATGCCGGCGATCTCCGACCCCGGCTACAAGCTGATCCGCCGCTGCATCGACCGGGCGCTCGAGGTGACCGTGCTGCCGGGCCCCTCGGTGGTCCCGGTCGCCCTGGTGGTCTCGGGCCTTCCCACCGACCGCTGGCGCTTCGAGGGCTTCCTGCCGCGGCGGGCGGGGGAGATGGAGCGGGTCCTGCGCTCGACCGAGACGGTGGTCGCCTTCGAGTCGCCGCGGCGGGTGGGTGAGTCGCTCGCCGCGCTTGCCTCACTCGCCCCCGATCGCGAGGCCGCCGTCTGCCGCGAGCTCTCCAAGGTCCACGAGGAGGTCGCCCGCGGCACCCTCGGCGAGCTCGCCCGGCGCTTCCGCGGCGACGTCAAGGGCGAGATCGTCCTCGTCATCGCCCCCGCCGCCTCCAGCGAGCACGGCGAGGACGTCGGCTTCGCCGTCGACGCCCTCCGCCACCTCGTCCAGTCCGGCGCTCGCCCCCGCGCCGCCGCCAGCGTCGTCGCCGCCCTCACCGGCACCCGCGCCAACGACCTCTACAAGGCCCTCACCGGCCGCGAGGCGCGGCGCTAGCGCTCCTCCCGCGAGCGCAGCCGCAGGCGGTGGCCAGCAGAGGGACATCGGGCGCCCATACGTTCAGCTAGCGTGGCGGCTTGATGGCCGCCAAGAGCTTCTACGTCACCACCCCGATCTACTACGTCAACGCCGAGCCCCACCTCGGGCACGCCTACTCGACGATGGCCGCCGACGTGCTGGCGCGCCACCACCGGCAGCGGGGAGACGACGTCTTCTTCCTCACCGGCACCGACGAGCACGGGGAGCCGATCGAGACGGCGGCCGAGCGCGAGGGCATCTCGCCACAGGAGCTGGCCGACCGCAACGCGGCCAAGTTCGAGGAGCTGATGCCGACGATCGACGTCACCAACGACTTCTTCATCCGCACCTCCGACCCGCGCCACGCCGAGCGGGTGGAGGCGGTCATGCGGCGCGTCTACGACAACGGCTGGGTGACGAAGGGGGTCTACGAAGGCTGGTACTGCCCCCGTTGCGCCGACTTCAAGACCGAGCGCGAGCTCGGGCCCGGCAACACCTGCCCGATCCACGAGATCCCGCTCGACCGCGAACGGGAGGAGAACTGGTTCTTCCGCCTCTCCGCCTTCCAGGCCCAGCTCGAAGAGCTCTACGAGGCGCGGCCGGACTTCGTCGTCCCGGACTTCCGCCGCAACGAGGCGGTCGCCTTCGTCAAGGGCGGCCTCGAGGACGTCTCGCTCTCGCGGCCGAAGCTGAAGTGGGGGATGCGGCTTCCCTGGGACCCCGATCAGCGGATGTACGTCTGGTTCGACGCGCTCCTCAACTACGTCACCGCCCTCGGCTTCGCCCGCGAGGGGGAGGACCTGACCGACCGCTACTGGCCCGCGGACCTGCACGTGATGGCCAAGGACATCCTCAAGTTCCACGCCGTGATCTGGCCGGCGCTGTGCCTCGCCGCCGACCTCGAGCCGCCGCGCCGGATGGTCATCCACGGCTACTTGCTGATGGGCGAGAAAAAGATGTCGAAGAGCCTCGGCAACGTGCTCGACCCCTTCGAGGTGATCGACCGCTTCGGCGCCGACGCGCTGCGCTTCTACTGCTTCCGCGAGGTCAGCTTCGGCCAGGACGGCTCGATCTCGACGGAGGGGTTCGAGTCCCGCTACGAGACCGAGCTCGCTAACGACTACGGCAACCTCGCCAGCCGGGTGCTGGCGATGGTCGACCGCTATCGCAGCGGCACCGTGCCGGCGGCGGCTGTCGACGCGACTCTGGCCGAGGACTTCGAAGGCGCCGTCGCCCGCTTCAGCGACTTGCTCGACCGGGCCGAGCTGACCCAGGCGCTGGACGAGTGCTGGAAGCTCGTCCGCCGCCTCAACCGCTTCGTCGAGGAAACGCGGCCGTGGGAGCTGGCGAAGGACGAGGCCGACCCCGAGCGGCTCGACGAGGTCCTCTACAACCTGGTCGAGGGGCTGCGGGTCACCACCCTGCTGCTCGTCCCCTACCTGCCGCGCACCTCCGAGACGCTGCTGGCGGCGCTCGGCGAAGAAAGGCGAGAGCTGGCGGAGCTGGGATCGAGGGAGGGGGGATACGGCGTCGAGCGGGTGCCGCCCCTCTTCCCGAAGATCGAGGCCCCCGCCTGAAGGCGGCTCGCCAGCTCCCCTACAGCGATCGGTGCATACTCAAAATCGGTACGGATTTGGCTCCAGACGTCCATTTCCGGGTTTCGGAGCTGCTCCCGGGGTAGCTTCGCGGCATGCGGAACCGTCACAGCACGCTCGGCTTGGGGCTGCTGGCGGCCGTGCTGTCGTTGGCCCTGCTCGCGCAGCCGGCGGGGGCGACCCGGATCGTCGCCAAGGACGGCAAGATCCACGCCTGCATGAAGGTGCGCGGCAAGGGCAAGGGGACGCTGCGGGTCGTCCGCAACCGCAAGGTCAAGTGCCCGCGCAGGTGGCACAAGGTCTCCTGGTACGCGGCCGGAGTCCCGGGGCCGGCCGGACCGGCGGGGCAGGCGGGCGCGCCGGGAGCCGCGGGGGAGCAGGGTGCGCGGGGTGAAACCGGCCTTCCCGGGCGCAACGAAAACGTCGTCGTCAATGAACTGGAAGACAAAGTCACCGAACTGCTGACCCGGGTGCAGGCGCTGGAAACGATCCTCCAGGGCGTCAACAACCAGCAGCTTCAGGAAGCGATCGGGAACGTGCCGGTGGTCGCGGCGCTGTGCACGCAGGCGACGGCGGTGAACGAACAGACCACGGCGCTGGGAACGGCGCTCAGCGGGTTGAGCACGGTCGTCGACGCGCTGACGTTGGCGGGGCTGCCGACGATTCCCACCGCCCTGCCTTCCTTCGAATGCCCCTAACGACCTGAGGGCGACGGCACCGCCGAGGCGAGCAGCTGCGGGCCGATCTCCTCGGGCCGGGTGAGCCCACAGAGAGCCATAGTCAGGTCGAGCTCGGCGAGGATCATCTTCAGCACGGTTTCCACGCCGGCCTGCCCCTCCAGCGCGAGACCCCAGACGTAGGGACGCCCGAGGAGGACGGCGTCGGCGCCGAGGGCGAGCGCCTTGAGGACGTCGGCGCCGCCGCGGACGCCGCTGTCGAAGAGCACGGCCAGCTCGCCGCCCACGGCCTCTGCGATCGGCTCCAGCGCGTCGAGCGAGGCGATCGCCCCGTCGACCTGGCGGCCACCGTGGTTGGAGACGACGATCCCGTCGAGGCCGCGCCGCGCCGCCTCGCGCGCGTCCTCGGCGTGCTGGATCCCCTTCACCACGACCGGCAGCGAGGTCATGTCCCGCAGCTGCGAGAGGTCCTCCCAGCGCAGCGACGGGTTTGCCTGCACGCCGAGGAAATGGCCCGTCGCCATCCCCTGGTCCTCCTCAGGCGGCTTCTCCAGCGCCTTGCGGAAGACGGGGTCCTGGAAGTAGTTGGCGACCCCCATGCCGTTGAGGAAGGGCAACCAGGCCTGTTGCAGGTCCCGCGCCTTCCAGCCGGGGATGAAGGTGTCGACCGTGAGCACGATCGCTTCGTAGCCGGCGGCCTCGGCGCGCTCGACGAGGCTGCGGGCGAGGGCGGGGTCGTTGGGCCAGTAGAGCTGGAACCAGCGCGGCCCCTCGCCCCCGGCCTCGGCGATCTCCTCGAGGCTGTAGTGGGCGGCGGTGCTGGCGATCATCGGCACCCCGAGGGCGGCGGCGGCGCGGGCGCTCGCCAGCTCGCCCCCCTCGTGGACCACCTTCTGCACGCCGATCGGTGCCAGCATCAGCGGCGCCGGCATCTCGGTGCCGAGGACGGTGGTCGAGAGGTCGCGGGCGGCGACGTCGCGGAGCATCCGCGGCACGATCCGGCGCCGGCCGAAGGCCTCGGCGTTGGCGCGCATCGTGTCCTCGCTGCCGGCGGCGGCCATCACGTAGCTTGCCGCGCGCGGCTCCATCGCCTCCACCGCCAGGCGCTCCAGCTCGGCCACCGCGACCGGGATCGAAGGGGTCTCTCCGCCGAGCCCGCGCAGGTAGATCTCCCGGTAGTAATCGGCCAGGTCCGGCATCGGCGGAAGGCTATTCGCTCGGCTCGAACAGCTTCGGCGCCAGCGGCTTCGCGTAGAGCGCGGCGCCAAGGCGCGGCAGCCCGAACCGGTCCTCGAGGCTCGCCAGCAGGGAGTAGTGGTTGGCGGGGAGCAGGATCTCCTTCCCCCGTTCCACGTCGGGCCCCACCAGGATGGTTGCGATCCGCCCCCCGCCGGGGCCCCCGCAGCAACCGGCATTGGTGTTCCCCTCGTAGTAGGACCCCTCGTCGAAGGTGACGATCAGCAGGCCGTGCGGACCCAGCTGCCGCATCAACTGCGGCACCAGCGTGTAGAGGTGGTAGTCGACGACGGTCAGTGGGCAGTCGTGGCCGTCGTGGCAGACGTCAGGCGTGAGCCAGGCGAATTCCGGCAGGCGATGCCGTTCGAGATCTGCCGCCAAGCGGGTCTCCGGGACGATGTTCGCGCAGCGCTCGGGAACCGAGGTGATCGTCGGGAAGTAGGCGAACGGATCGTGACGTTTCGCGTAAAGCCCGTATCCGGAGCCGGTGAAGCACGGTTCCGGCAGCCCCTCCATGTAGGCGCGCCAGGAGATTCCGGCCCGGCTCATCTGGGTTGCCAGATTCGGTCCCGGCACCGTGCAGTCCGTGCAGTCTTCCTGGATTCCGAAGGTCGAGCCGGCGATCAGCGCGAGGTAGTTCGGCAGCGACGGGTGGGTGACGCCGTAGTAGTTGCCGGCGACCGCCCCTCGGCGAGCGAGCCAGTTGAGGTACGGGACTTCCCAGTTGCCCACGACCTGTTCGTAGTCCCGGTTCTCGAGCACGATGACGACTACATGGGAGGCGCGCGGCGGGCGCGGACCGCGCGCCTCGGCGGCCGCCGCCGAGCACCCCAGGACCAAGACGGTGAGCAGGATCGAGCAGAGGCGAGCGCCCATCTATCCCCAGGATAGGCTGTGCCGTCTCGATGATCGACTCCCATACCCACCTCTTCCTCTGCGATGGCGAGGAGGGCGAGCTGGTGGCCGCGGCGGAGGCAGCGGGCGTGCGGCGGATGCTGACCGTGGGGCTGGACGAGCTGAGCAACGCGCGCGCGGTGGCGAGCGCGGAGGGCAACGAGGCCGTCTTCGCCTGCGTCGGGCGCCACCCGAACGAGGCGCGCGGGTTCGACGATGCGGCGGGCGCCGAGATCCTCAGCCTCGGGGCCCACCGGAAGGTCCGCGCGATCGGCGAGACGGGGCTCGACTTCTACCGCGACGGCGCCCCGGCGGCCGACCAGCGCCGGGCCTTCGCCGCCCAGATCGAGATCGCCCGCGAGCTGGGGCTGCCGATCGTGATCCACGCCCGCGACGCGGAGGGGGAGACCGCCGCGATCGACGAGATCTTCGCCACCCTCGACGCGCGGGCGGCGGGACAGGAGGTGGTCCTCCACTGCTTCTCGGCACCGCAGCGGGTGGCCGACGCGGCCGAGCGCGGCTGGTACTGCTCGTTCGCCGGCAACGCGACCTACCCGAGCGCGAAGGAGCTGCGCTTCGCCGCGGCCAAGGTTCCCGATGGACGGCTCCTGGTCGAGACCGACGCTCCCTACCTGGCGCCGCAGCCGATGCGCGGAAAGCGCAACCAGCCCGCCCACGTCGTCCACACCGCCCGCGAGATCGCCGCGGTCCGCGGAGTCACCTACGGGGAGCTCGAGCGCACCGTCGAGGACAACGCGAGCGCTCTCTTCGGCTGGTAGGGCGGCCGCTTGGTCCGGCTTGGCCAGAACTTCCTCGCCGATCCGAACCTGCTCGACGCGATCGTCCGCGACGCCGGGCTCGCGCAAACCGACGTGGTGCTCGAGGTCGGAGCGGGGGAAGGCGTCCTCAGCGAGCGGCTGGCGGCCGTCGCCGCCCACCTGCACGCGGTGGAGATCGACCGCGGCCTGGAGGGTGCGCTGACGGCGCTGGCGGATCGGCCCGACGTCAGCCTCCACTGGGGCGACGCGATGAAGCTCGACCTGGCGGCCCTCAGTCCGACCCCCACGGCGATGGTCGCCAACCTGCCCTACTCGGTGGCGACGCCGCTGATCCTGAGGACGATCGAGCTTCTGCCGTCGCTGTCGGCCTGGACCGTGATGGTGCAGCGGGAGATCGCCGACCGGCTGCGGGCCGCGCCCGGCAGCCGCACCTACGGCTCGCCCAGCGCCGTCGCGCAGCTCGCCTGCGAGATCGAGCTGGTGAGGGCGGTCGACCCGGCGGTCTTCCGGCCGCGGCCGCGGGTGGACTCGGCGATCCTCCGCCTGCGCCGGACCGGGCCCGGGGCCGATGCCCCGACGCGGGAGCTGATCCGCGCCGCCTTCGCCCACCGGCGCAAGTCGCTGGCCCGCTCGCTGGAGCACGCGCGGCCGGGCTCGCTTGCCGCGGCCCGGGCGGCGCTCGCGGAGCTGGGGCTCCCGGAGGACGCTCGCGCCGAGGCCCTGGCGCCGCGGCAGTTGGCCGCCCTGTCCGCGAAGCTGGCGGGCTGATGCTCCTCCACGCCCCCGCCAAGCTGAACCTCTGCCTCTACCTCGGCCGGGTGCGCGCGGACGGCCTGCACGAGCTCTGCTCGCTTTTCGAGCCGATCGGGCTCGCCGACCTGATCGAGGTCTCCGGCGCCGAGCGCGACGAGGTTCTCTGCCCCGGGGTCGACGGGGAGAACCTGGCCAGGCGGGCGCTGGCGGCGCTGCGCGAGGCGGGCTGGGAGCGGGAGCCGCTGCGGATCGAGATCGACAAGCGGGTGCCGGTGGCGGCGGGGCTCGGCGGCGGCAGCGCCGACGCCGCCGCGATCCTGCGGCTGGCCGCCGGCGAGGTCCCGGACCTGCCCGGGATCGCCGCCGGCCTCGGCGCCGACGTGCCCTCGCAGCTGCGGCCGGCGCTGGCCCTCGTCCAGGGGGCGGGGGAGCGGGTTGAGCCGCTGCCGCCGCCGGCCGGCCACGCCGCCCTGCTGCTGCCGGGCGGCGGCGGGCTCTCCACCGCGGAGGTCTTCGCCGAGGCCGACCGGCTGGGACTCGGCCGCGAGGATCGCGAGCTCGAGCAGCTGGCGGCGCAACTGCGGCGGGAGGCGGGCGCGGGCGCCTCCCCGCTCGCCTTCCCGGAGCTGCTCGTCAACGACCTGGAGCCGGCGGCGCGCTCGCTGCGACCCGAGATCGGCGCGGCGCTCGAGGCCCTGCGCGGAGCGGGGGCTCCGGTCGCGATCCTCAGCGGCTCGGGCCCGACCGCGGTGGGGCTCTTTCCGGATCTTGCCGCCGCCCGCGCGGCGGCGGCGAGGCTCGACCGCGACGACGCCATCGTCTGCGAGGCGGGGGTGGCTCCGTGAGGCTGCCGGGCGAGGGGGAGGGAGCGAGCAGGCGCAAACGGCTGACGATCGCCGCGCTCGCCGCGGCGGTCGCCGTCGGCTACTACTTCATCAGCCGCGAGCTGGGCAGCCTCGACCTGCAGAGCCTGCTCGAAGACGTCTCCGAAACCCTCGGAGCGTGGACCTACCTGCTGGTCGGCCTGTTCGCGTTCGCCGAGACGGGCGCCTTCGTCGGTCTCGTGGTGCCGGGGGAGACCGTGATGCTTCTGGGCGGGGCCGTCGCCGGACAGGGCGCGATCGACATCTATCTGTTGATCGCGATCGCCTGGTTCAGCGCCTGGCTCGGGGACACGACGAGCTTCTTCCTCGGCCGCAGGCTGGGCCGCGGCTTCGTGCTCGACCACGGCCCGAGGGTTGGGATCAGCCACGAGCGCTTCGAGAAGGTCGAGGACTACTTCGGCCGCCACGGCGGCAAGACGATCTTCATCGGGCGCTTCGTCAGCCTCGTCCGCGCCTTCGCGCCGTTCATCGCCGGCAGCTCGGGCATGCGGTACCGCGCCTTCGTCCCCTACAGCATCCTCGGCACTGGCCTCTGGGCCTCGGCCCACATCCTCGTCGGCTACTTCTTCTCCCGCAGCATCGAGACGGCAGGCAAGTACGCCGCCAAAGGCGCCTTCCTGCTGGCCACGCTGATCGTCGTCGTGGTCGGCGTCGTCTTCGCCTACCGCTTCCTCCGGCAGCCCGAGAACCGGGAGCGGGCGGTGCGGTGGATGGAGGACCACAGGGTGAGCCGCTGGCTGATCGAGCTGGCTCGCCGGCCGCAGCTCCGCTTTCTCTGGGACCGGGTCACGCCGGGGAGGACCTTCGGCCTCGAATTCACCTCGCTGATGGCGACGCTCGCCGTCGCCCTTTTCGTCCTCGTCGCCTACGCGGTGGTCGTCGGGGGGGAACCGGGACCGACCCCGGGCGACGAAACGGCGATGGAAATCGCGACCCAGCTGCGCACCGGCTTGCTCACCACCGTGGCCAAGGCGATCAGCTGGCTCGGCTCGGGCG
>Ga0308176_10002554_pt1 | contig 11486 bp, 13 predicted proteins | sample PhyCR2_3_FD_203890 | JGI IMG/M metagenome (GOLD analysis project Ga0308176, IMG submission 203890) | Soil microbial communities from UC Gill Tract Community Farm, Albany, California, United States - DLSLS.C.R2 | ecosystem: Environmental > Terrestrial > Soil > Agricultural land | place: USA... | reverse complement strand
GAACCTCGGTTGCGGCTTCGAAAGGAAGCGGGCTGGTCGTGACCGTTGGTTCGGTGAGTGCACTCGGCAGCTCGAAACCAAGCGCGTCTGACATCTCCTCGACCTTCGGGAGATCCGAAATATCGTTCAGTCCGAAGCGGTCGAGAAATTCGCGCGTCGTCGCGTACATGAACGGGCGGCCGATCACCTGCTTGCGTCCGACCGTCTTGATCAAATGCCGTTCGACCAGCGTCGTCAACACGCCGCCGCTGCTGCTCACACCGCGAATCTCGGCGATCTCGGGGGCGGTAATCGGCTGTTTGTAGGCGATGACGGCGAGGGTCTCGAGCGCCTGCACCGAGAGCTTCTGCGTCGTGCGCTCGTGGAATAGCTTGCGCACCCACTCGTGCAGTTCGGCGCGGGTGACGATCTGATACCCGCCGGCGACCTCGACGATCTGGAGGCCGCCGGGGCGATCGTAGTCGGCCTTCAGCGCATCCAGCGCGGCCTGGACATCCTCACGCGGCTCCCCATCGAGCAGCTTGAACAACGTCTTAGGGGTGATCGGCTCCGGCGAAGCAAAGATCAGCGCTTCGACAATGGGTTTCAAGTGGTCGTTATTCATTCTCGTTCGCCTTGATGATCTGGTCGGCCACTCCATCGGACAGGCCCGCGGCCTGGACCGCCACCTCGTGCGCGTGCCGTTGCTCCGGATCGAGCAGCGGCTTGGGCGCGTCCGCCGGCCGCGCACGCTTGTAGACGCGGATGGGTCCCAGGACACCCGACTGGAAAACACGAATCAGCTTCAGCCGGATCATTTCGAGCATGGCGAGAAACGTCACCACGATGCCCGAGCGGCTCTGCACGTCGGCAAAGAGATCCTCGAACCCGCACGCTTCTGTTTCCGAGAGCCTCGCCATCAGCTGCTCGATGCGATCTTCAATCGGGATCTGCTCACTCGGAAGGTAAACCTTCGGCCGCTGTTTCGAACGCTCGACGACGGTACGAAACGCCGCAATCAGGCTGAAGAGATCCACCTCGATTTCGGGCTCGGGCGCCTCGCCGGCGATTTCGGCGATCGGACCATCCGGCCGCGTCCATTGGGCGCTGCGAAGCGTTTCCCGCTCGTGCAGCAGTTCGGCGGCCGCCTTGAACTTCTGATGCTCCAGCAAGCGGCGCACCAGGGCCTCGCGCGGATCCTCGTCAGGATCTTCCTGGGTCGGATCGACGCGCGGCAGCAGCATGCGCGACTTGATGTGGATCAGCGTCGCCGCCATCACCAGAAACTCCCCCGCGACATCGAGGTTCAGCTCCTGCATCATGTCGATGTACTCGAGGTATTGCGCAGTGACGGCCGCAATGGGAATGTCGTAGATGTCGACCTCGTGCTGCTTGATCAAGTGCAGCAGCAGGTCGAGCGGCCCCTCGAACTTATCGAGCCGGACCGGATACGCCTCGAGGATGGACTCAAAGTCCTGTTGGTATTCCATATTGGAGTCTCACGGCGCTCCGTACGCGCTCCATCGTTTCCTGAGCGACGGCGCGCGCCTTTTTCGACCCTTCGTGCAGCAGTTCGACGAGCATCGAGGGCTTCGCCACGATTGCCGCACGGCGCGCGCGGATCGGCTCGAGGTGCGCATTCAGCGCTTTGGCCAGCTTGGTCTTCACCTCGACGTCACCGACCTTGCCGGCGCGATACCGCTCTTTCAAATCGTCGACCTCCACCTTGTCGGGATTGAAAGCGTCGTGGTACGTGAACACCGGATTGCCTTCGACCGTCCCCGGGATGTCTGCGCGCACCCGCTTGGGGTCGGTGTACATCTGCATGACCTTCTTGCGCACGCTCTCGGCATCGTCCGACAGATTGATCGTATTGCCGTAGCTCTTCGACATCTTGCGGTTGTCGAGTCCAGGGAGACGAGGAAATTTGGTCAGCAGCGCTTTGGGTTCGACGAACAGTTCGCCATAGAAGTTATGAAAGCGGCGAACGATCTCGCGACTCAGCTCCAGGTGAGCAACCTGGTCTTCGCCAACGGGGACGAAGTGAGCGTTATAGATGATGATGTCCGCCGTCTGCAGCAACGGATAGCCGAGGAAACCAAGCGTCGAGAGATCCTTCTCGGCGAGCTGCTCCATCTGCTCCTTGTAGGTCGGCACCCGTTCCAGCCACGGAATCGGAATCGTCATCGAGAGCAGCAGAAACAACTCTGCATGTTCCGGGACGAGCGATTGAATGAACAGCGTCGTCCGTTCCGGATCGATTCCCGCCGCGATCCAGTCGGCCGCCATCTCGTACGCGCTCGGCACGATTTCGGACGTGTCGGCGTAGTCGCTCGTCAGCGCATGCCAATCGGCAACGAAATAGAAGCAATCATACTGGTCTTGAAGCGCCGCCCAGTTATTCAATGCGCCGACAAGATGTCCGAGGTGCAACTTTCCTGTCGGGCGCATGCCCGAAACCACGCGAGGCTTCATTCAGTCGTGCTGATTGTCGGTCTGAGTGTGAACGGAACGGCAGCGCGGCGAAACGCGGCCCGAGACGCCCAAGAGAATACGGGAAAAGCGCTGGCGTATCAAGCAGTTCAGCGCCCCTCGCGAGCGAAGTGCGCGAGCACGGCGTCGGCCGCCTTCGCGCCCACGACCTTCATCAACTCTTCGCGCGTCGCCCGTCGCACGCCGGCCAGGCTGCCAAATGCCGTCAGCAGCAACTTTCGCCGCCGCGGGCCGATCCCGTCAATCACATCGAGCTCCGATCTCAGGTCGCGCTTGGTGCGAGACAGACGATGGAAGGTCACCGCGAAGCGATGCGCCTCATCGCGTATCCGTTGGATGAGGAGGAGCGCGGGGCTTTCGGTCGTGAGCGCGATCGGCTCGTCGCGATCGCGGGTGAACAGCAGCTCTTCTTTCTTCGCAATGCCGACGGCGACCAGGTTCGCCAGGCCGAGTTCCTGGAGGGCCGCATAGGCCGACGACAACTGCCCCTTGCCGCCGTCGATGAGAATCAGGTCGGGGAACGGGCCTCCGGCTTCGAGGAGCTTCCGATATCGGCGCAGCACGACTTCGTGCATGGCGGCGAAGTCGTTATTTACTGCGACAAAGCCGGGGTGCGCGATCCGCGAGCCGGGGTGCGAGGTGCTGAATCGCGGCATCTTGTCGACTTCATCCCCGTTGTTGAATGAGAGTGCCTCGGATCCCGGATCCCGGACCACGGCTCCCGAGAAGTGTCCTTTGATTCTGAATTTCCGGTACTCCGACCTCTTCATCCTTCCGTCTTCGCAGACGACCATCGAGGCGACGGTCTCGCTTCCCTGAATAGTGGAGATATCGAAGCACTCGATCCGCCGCGGCACGGCAGGGAGTCCAAGGACAGCACGCAGCGTTTCGAGGGCGTCGTAGTGCGCGGCGACGTTCTCGTTGAATCGCGCTTGGTATGCGACCTGCGCGTTGCGATTGGCCAGCTCGAGCAAGCCGCGTTTTTCGCCACGCCGCGGCACCAGCAGCCGAACACGACGCCCGGCTTCGCCCGATAACCATCCTTCGAGCAGTTCGGTGTCGGCCGCAGGAAACGGGATCGGAATGTGAACTTCAGGAGCTGCGGTGCGCTCGGCGTAGAACTGCTGCAGTGCTGCCTGCAGCACGTCGCATTCGAGCGAATCGGCCGGCTGGCCGGTGAGCCCTGGCGCTCCGGTCTGCGGGTCGCGAAATTCGGTCACCAGCTCGATCCGCTCGACGACCTTGCCGCCGCGCATCTGGAATATCTGAACCACCGCCCCGGCCGGTCCAAGCTTCAGGCCGAACGCATCGCGATCGCCGAGCTCGACAGAGGCCATCTTCTGCTGACGCGTCCGGAGCGTTTCGATGGTGCGGATGGCGTCGCGGATCTGTGCCGCCTGCTCGTACCGTTCGAGCCCTGCCGCCTCGGTCATGCGGTCGCGCAGGGTCACCAGCAGTTCGTCGTTCCGCCCTTCGAGAAACAACTTGGTATGCGTCACCGCCGCTCGATACTCCTCTTCCGAGCACAACGCCCGGACGCAGGGCGCAATGCACCGCTTGATGTCGTACTCCAGACACGGTCGCGCACGTTCTCCGGTAATCGCCTCGTTGCAGGAGCGGAGGCCGAACAACTTGTGCGTCAGCGACATCGTCTTGCGCGCCAGTGCCGCCGGCATGAACGGACCGGCGTAGAAGTGGTCGTCGCGCTCGACGCGGCGCGCCACGAGCACGCGCGCAAACGATTCCCCCGTCGTCAACTGCAGGTAGGGGTAGGTCTTATCGTCGCGGAGCAGGATGTTGTATTTCGGCGACCGCTGCTTGATCAGGTTGTTTTCGAGCGCCAGTGCCTCGACCACCGAGTCGGTGACGATCACTTCGAGCCGCTCGGCTTCGTCAAGCAGCGCGTCAATCCGGGGACTGGTGCCGTAGGCGCCCAGGTAGCTGCGCACGCGGTCGCGCAGAACGCGCGCCTTGCCGACGTACAGAGTCTCCCCCTGCCCGTTGAAATACAGGTAAACGCCGGGTTGCTCCGGCAGGCGGGCTATCTGGGTCTTGAGATCGCGGATCGGCATACGATAGACTGCGCGTTTTGGCCCATCGTGAACCCTCCATTATACCGCGACGCGCCCGCACCTCTATGACGTTCACCGGACTCATCGGCCGGATTTGCATGTTCCCGCTCCGGCTCATCATCAACACCTGCGTGGCCCTGCGCATCCATCCGAACATCCTGACGTTTGTCGGCCTGCTCATCAACGTGGCGGCGGCCTTCGAGCTGGCGCGCGGCCATTTCATACGCGGCGGTGTCATCATCGTGGTCGCGAACATCTTCGATTTCATCGACGGCAAGGTCGCCATCGAATTGCACGCGGTCAGCGCGTTCGGCGGGTTCTGGGATTCGGTGATTGACCGCTTCTCGGATATCGCGCTCTTCCTCGGATTGATTTATCTGTACTCGCACCTCGGCCGGACCGACTACGCGATGATCACCGCCATCGCGATGATGTTCGCCATCATGACCAGCTACACTCGTGCCCGGGCCGAGTCGCTCATCAAGAAGTGCAAGGTCGGCTTCATGGAACGTCCCGAGCGCATCGTCCTGTTCATGATCGGAGCGTTCACGAACCGAATGGCGGCCGTGATGTGGGTCATCGGCGTGCTCTCGGTCTTCACCGTCGCGGACCGGATCATCTACACCTATCGCGAGCTTCGCGAGACGGAAGAAGCGGTCGCATGAGCAACCCGGCCACGCTCCCGGTGCGCATTCTCTGGAATGCTTTCTTCTGGACCTACGAACGCGCGACCTGGCAGTACGATCTGATGGTCATCGCCATCCTGGCCTTCGTTTGGCTTACTCCGCCGAGCTGGTTGGGTGACCCGACGGCCTCAGGAAATGGACCACTGGGATGGTTTCTCGCATTGCTCGACCGTAACTGAGCAACGACCGAAGCCACTGGTCGGAGTCAATGTTAAATGTTCAATGTAAGCATCAGGCCTTTTCATTGGGCATTGAGCATTGAACATTAAACATTGCGGGTTACACATCATCCCGCTCATCGTGCATCCCCAGGTCGAGCGGCTTTCCAGCGAAATGAATGTCGTAGGTGGCGATCTTGTCACGTAGAAGTCGCCGCACCGCGCCGTAGTACGCTTCGGGAACCGCCAGGCTGCGGGCGAACGCGCGCATGCGATAGATCAGCACCAGCGTCGGCTTATCGCCTTGCCGCCACGACAGTCCGCCGATTTTCCAATACGGAATGAAGCCGCCGTCGGCCCAGATTCCTTCCTCGTAGAAGCCCCGCCCGATCTTCGCACTGAGTGGCATCGCATACGCGTAGTACACGAGCATCGTCGTTTCTCCGAATACATTGATGATGCTCATGCGCAGGAAGGCCAGCTTGTAGACGATGAGCACGCTCAGCACCGCGCCAAGCACGAGCACGACGCCGGAGAAGGGATGGCCGGGACTTGGCCAGGTGAGCAATGCCGAATGACGCAAACGCCGGAAGCGAAGGAACTGATAGAAGAGACGGAGGTCGGCGAAGAAAAAGCCCACGCCGAGCAGGACCAACAGATTCGCGGGGTTGGCTAAGAACTGATTCAACGCCGGCCTCAGGCCGAGATTTTATTACTGTCCGAGGGTTGGATCGAAGCAGTGGCGGCAGCGTGCCTCGTACGTGCCTTGCGCACCCACCAGAACGCGTGCGTGGCTGGCGACCAATCGCTGCGTGTGATTGGCTGGTGCTCCGCAGACCATGCAGATCGCGAGCGTCTTGGTGATGTACTCGGCAATCGCCAGAAGCTGCGGCATCGGCTCGAAGGGCTTTCCGAGATAATCCTGATCCAGTCCTGCGACGATGACGCGCTTGCCGCGATCGGCGAGCGTGCTGCAGACCGCCGGAAGATCCGCATCGAAGAACTGTCCCTCGTCGATCCCGACCACTTCGGTATCCGGCAGCACCTGGGCGAGCAGTTCTTTCGAGGACGACAAGTTCACCGAGGGCATGCGCATTTCGCTGTGGGAAATGATGTGGTCGTCAGCGAATCGATTGTCGATTTTCGGTTTGAAAATCTGCACCTTGCGGCGGGCAATCTGCGCACGGCGCAGCCGGCGAATCAGTTCTTCGCTCTTGCCGCTGAACATGCTGCCCGTGATCACTTCGATCCAGCCGGAGTTTGGACGTTGTTGGGAAATGTCCATCACTAGAAGTTCGAAGGCTGAAGTTCGAAGGCTGAAGTTCCCAATCAGCCTTCAGCCTTCAGCCTTCAGCCTTCAGCCTTCAGCCTTCAGCCTTCAGCCTTCTTTAGGCTCTCGACAGGTACTCCCCTGTCTCGGTGTTTACCCGGACTTTGTCGCCGGTGTTCACGAACGGGGGAACGTTCACCACCAGGCCCGTTTCGAGCCGCGCCGGCTTGATCTGGTTGCTTGCCGTCGCGCCTTTGATTCCGGGAGCCGTGTCCTCGACGACCAGATCAACCGTCTGCGGCAGCTCGATGCCGACCGGCTCGGTGCCATAGAACTCGACCTTGATCAAGGCGTCCGGGATGAGGTAGTTGACGTTGTCGCCGAGCGCTTCCGCCTCGATATGCAGCTGCTCGTAGCTGCTGGTGTCCATGAAGTGAAACGCGTCGCCGTCGCGGTAGAGATACTGCATCTCGCGCTCGTCCAGCGTCGCGCGCTCGACAAAATCTTCCGAACGCAGCTTCTGATCGGACAGAGAGCCATTGCGGATATTACGGAACTTGACCCGCACGAAGCCGCGGAGATTCCCCGGCGTCACGTGCTGCAATTCGAGCACGCGGAACAGATCCTGCCCGATCTTGATCAGCATGCCCTTCTTCATTCGCGTTGCTTGTAGAGAAGCCATAATTGTCGTGTCCAGAACATAGCACAGGCTTCATGGTCTTGAGCCCTGAGCCCTGAGCCCTGAGCCCTGAGCCCTGCCCGTGAGCCCTGAAGTGCTACGATCACCAGGTATGGCTTGGGATCCTATGCGTGACCTCCGCGTCTGGCACGAACGTCTCGAGCGACTGACGGACCATCGTCCGGACTCATGGACGCCGCCGATCGATGTGTACGAGACCCAGGACCGCTATGTCGTCGCTGCCGAAGTACCGGGGCTGGGCCGCGAACACATCGATCTCGCGCTAGAAGACTCGCGGTTGACGATCCGCGGCCGGCGCGTCGATCGCGGCGCGACTGCCGGGGAGACACTTCACTTTCACCAGATCGAACGCGGCCACGGGACGTTTTCGCGCACCTTCGAGTTCGCCTCGAAGATCGAGGTCGAGGCGGTGTCCGCCGATCTGACCAACGGCGTGCTCACGATCACGCTGCCAAAAGCGGCGCCGCCGCCGGCACGAAAAATTGAGGTTCGATGATGGTTCGACGAATTGCCGTCTTCGCACTATTCATGACCATCGCCTTTTTTGCCGGGCTCGTCGTGACGGGACGCATGCGCACAGCCGGCGAGAGCATCGCCGAGCCTGCACCGCAAACGCCGGCCCGGGCGGCCGCGGTCCCGGTCTCCGGCGGCATGCCCGACCTCACCGGCGTGGCGCAACGTGCCATCTCGAGCGTCACCAATATCTCATCGACACAAATCGTCCGGACGCCGAACTCGCCGTTTGCGAACGACCCGTTCTTCCGGTTCTTCTTCAACGATCAGGACGATGCGTTCGGCTACCGCGAACGTCGGGCGCAGAGCCTCGGCTCCGGTGTGATCGTGTCTCGCGATGGCTACGTCCTGACCAACAATCACGTTGTCGATCAGGGTGTCGAGGTGACGGTCACGATGCCCGACCAGCGCGAGTTGAAGGCGAAGGTGATCGGAACAGATCCGGCAACCGATATCGCCGTTCTCAAAATCGAGGCAGGCAACTTGCCAACGCTGCCATGGGGAGATTCGGCGCAGCTGAAGGTCGCGGAATGGGTGCTCGCGATCGGCAATCCATTCCAGTTGAATCAATCGGTGACGCTCGGGATCGTCAGCGCCACGGGCCGGCGGCTCGAAGGGCGCGTCGCCGCCTACGAAGATTTCATTCAGACCGATGCCGCGATCAATCCCGGCAATTCCGGCGGCGCGCTCGTCAATGCGCGCGGCGAGTTGGTCGGGATCAACACCGCCATCTTCAGCGAGACCGGCGGCTATCAGGGCATCGGTTTCGCCGTGCCGAGTAATCTCGCCCGGCACGTGATGGACGAACTGATTCGCTACGGCGAAGTCCAGCGCGGCACGATCACCGGCATCACGCTGCAGCCACTCACCACCCGGCTTGCCGAGCAACTCGGCGCGCCCAATACGCGCGGCATGGTCGTGGTCAGCATGCAGCAACGCTCCGATGCCTACGCCGCGGGCCTGAGGCCCGGCGATGTGATCGTCAGCTTCAACGGCACGGCGCTCGACGATCAGTCGCACTTCGAACGGCTGCTGGCCGACGCGAAGATCGGATCGACCGTGACGCTCAGCCTGCTTCGTGAAGGACGGCCAGTGACGATTAAGGTGCCGATCGTAAAGTCGACCGGCCAGGCACGACGCCGCTAAACCTTCTCATTTATCCCCTGAATCTGTCCGATTGGTCCCGATGTCGATCGGGTCGCTATCCGTTCGACCAGCAAGTAGCGGCGCCAATGGGCGGCGCAAGGAGACGACGTCAATGCGATTTCTTTCGATGATCCGTATCAACGAGAACAGCGGCCAGGTGCCCAGCGAGCAGCTGATGCACGACATGGGGAAGCTCATCGACGACATGACCAAGAACGGCGTGCTGATTCGCACCGCCGGACTGCGGCCGACAGCCGAAGGCACCCGGGTGCGCCAGCGTCGCGGCACACAGTCTGTCGTCGATGGGCCGTTTACCGAAACCAAAGAAGTGATCGGCGGGTTTGCGATCCTCGAAGCGAAGTCGATGCATGAGGCGATCGAGTTGACGAGGCGTTTTCTGCGGGTCCACGGTGACGAATGGGACCTCGAATGCGAAGTGCGCCAGCTTGATGGTCCGGAGTTCGGCAGCGACGCGAAGTAGACGAACAAAGCATTCGTCAGCGAGCTCTCCGGGACATCCCGGAAACAGCCGGACTGCCGAGCGCAATGCACCGCCACTCGGATTCGACGCCGACGGTGAGGCCGATGCGCCGCGTCCATTGAACCTCACGCGCGGGAAGTCGCCGGTCCTCGATGCGCAGCGCGCTGCCGGTGAGATCGCTCAAGTTTTGCCGCAAGTCGATCCCGAGCGCTCGCGTCAGGTTGCCCGGTCCGCGGCACAGTTCTGCGGTGGCGAACTCGTGCGCCGAGCGCCCTGTGCCGCGCCCGCGGCGGCGTCGCATCAGCGCCTCGCCGTCGAGCGGCTCGAGCGCACGAATCAGAACCGCCGCAGGCCACCCCTCGGCCTCCGTGACCGCATTGACGAGATAGTGGATACCGTAATTGAGGTAGACGTAGGCGATCCCGGGCGGTCCGTATAACGGCGCATTGCGGGCCGTCGGGCCTGGAGCGGCGTGACACGCCGGGTCGGATTCGCCGATGTAGGCCTCGGTTTCGACAATCACACCAGACGCTGGTCCGCTCGGCGAATCGTGCACCAGCACCTTGCCAATGAGCGCGCGCGCCACATCGAGGGTCGGACGCGCGTAGAAATCGCGCGACAGGACGGGCATGCTCAAAACGATGACGGGGATTTGGTTGCGTGCGGGAATTGCTTGATACGTTCGATCGCGCGCGTGGCCGCTTGCGCGACGCCGCGATCCTTGTCGCCGGTGAGCGGCTGAAGTGACGCCACGGTCATCGCATCGCCGAGCGCACCGAGCACGGTCGCCACGTTGGCCCGGATCGCCGGATTCGGATCCTGCAGATGGGGCACCAGCGCCAGCGCAAACGACGGCCCCAGTTCGAGCAGGTAGTCTCCCACCTGCGGCGCCATCTTGTCGGAGTCGAGCGATTCGACGAGCCGCGGAATGTAGTGCCGCCCGAGCTTCTGCAGCGCGAAAGCCATGGCCGCCCGCACCATCTCGGATGGATCGTTACCGGCGCCAATCTCCAGCGCTGACAGCTCCGACGAATCGTGCGCGCGGCCGAGTCCTTCCGCCGCAGCGCGCCGCAGAAATGGATCTTTGTCCGCCAGGCGCGCTTTGAAGAGCGGGACGCTCGACGGGTCGCCAATGCGGGCCAGTGCGTCGAGCGCGGACCATGCGCCTTCCCCCTTGCCGTAGAACTTCAACTGCTCGGCCAAGGCCGGAGCCGCCCGGCGCTCGTGGAGAAAGCCGAGCGCCCGCATCGCCGCATAGCGAACCGGCGCCTGAGAATCGTTGATAGCCGTAACCAGAACGTCGGACGCGGCGGCGACCTCGAGCCGTCCGGCCACCCGCGCCGCGGCTGCGCGGATCGACGGGTCATAGTGATCGAGCGCTTTGATCAGGAGCGCGACCTCGCCGGCGGCTAAGGGTGGACGTGCAACCGTCCCAATCGTGTAGATCGCTTCCGTCCGCACCTTTGGGTTCTCGTCGTCGACAGCCTTGAAGAGGGCCTCGATCAAAGCTGGCGGCGCGACCCGTGGTTCGACCGCAAGCGGTCCTACCTCGAATGCCGCGGCCGCTCGCGCCGGATTGCGAACCTCAACGACAAATCCAAGCCGCTTCTTCGTTGGGAGTTCTTCGCCAAGAAAGAACGACAGTTCGGCCGCGAGCGCTTCCAGCTGGATCTGGTCGACCGGGTCATTCACCAGCGGCGCGATCGGACCAATCGCCTCCGGGTATCGCGATTCGTGCAGCAGTTGCACGGCGGCGAGGCGCACCTTCGCATCGGGATGCCGCAGGTTTCGGATCACATCGTCGAAGCGTTGCTGCTGCGCGAGCACGACGGCCGGCGCGCAGGCGAGCACCGCGATCGAGGCAAGGGTTTTCAGGTGTCCGCTCATGGAACTGACCGTGGGAGTGGTTCCATTGTACGACAGCGGCTAGTTCCGCGAGGTGCCGTACGCGTTGGCGCGCCCGACGGCGAGCACCTCCCGCAAATACC
>Ga0308176_10002552_pt1 | contig 11489 bp, 10 predicted proteins | sample PhyCR2_3_FD_203890 | JGI IMG/M metagenome (GOLD analysis project Ga0308176, IMG submission 203890) | Soil microbial communities from UC Gill Tract Community Farm, Albany, California, United States - DLSLS.C.R2 | ecosystem: Environmental > Terrestrial > Soil > Agricultural land | place: USA... | reverse complement strand
GTCGGCCGCGTGCGCCGGGACCTCAACGACCCGCACACGCTGAACTTCTTTGTCGTCGGCGACAACCTGCTCAAGGGCGCCGCGCTGAACACCGTCCAGATCGCCGAGCTGGTCGCCCAGCGCGTCGCCGCCTGAGACGGATCTGACACTGACAGGGCGCTCGGCGGCCGCGAGACTCGTGCGCATGCCCAGGTCCCTCGCGCTCGCCGCCCTCGCAACGCTGCTGCTCGCCGCTCCCGCGTGGGCCGGCACCACCTACTACGCCACGCCGCTCACCGCCAACACGACCACGTGCGATCAGGTCACCCCGTGCACGCTGGTTGCGGCGGTCGGCAAGGCAGGCGCGGGCGACACCGTCCAGCTCGAGCCCGGGGACTATCACCGCGGGGGCGGAGCGGGCAGCGACCTGGCGATCAGCTCCGGGAGCACGATCCAGGGGCAGCCCGGCGCGGAGCGGCCGCGAATCGTGCAGGAGGATCCCTTCACGAGCTGCACTTGCGCGATCCTCAGCTCGCTCGGGAATGTCACGTTCCGCCATCTGTTCCTGGATCAGAGCGTGGACAACGCTGCCGGCGGTGGCGTGAACGTGAACGGCGGCGACGTCGTCGAGGACGTGTTGTCGATCGGCGGCCGTCAGGGCGGCTACGTCACGGCGCCGAACAACGAGATCCGCGATTCCGTGTTCATCGGTGGTAACGGCGGTCTCGTGACGGCGGCCTCCGTCCATCTCGAGCACGTCACGCTGGTGGCGACCGGGACGACGGGCGTCGGGCTCGTAGCGCAGCGGCTCTCGAGCGGCACGGCGGGCGTGAGCGTCGACAACTCGATCGTGCAGGGCGGGCCGAGCGGCCATGACGCGGTCGCCCTGACCGGCGATCCGGGGGCGGGAATCGTCATCACCGCGCGCTACTCGGCGATCAGCCGCAGCGCCGGCGACAGCGCAGGAACCGGAACCGAGCAGTTCGACTACAGCGACCACGTGCTCGCTTCGGACCCGATCTTCGTGAGCGGCGGCTACGGCGTCACGGGCGCGTCACCCACGATCGATGTCGCAAGCGCCGCCCTCACAACGGTGCCGCTGGACTTCTCCGGGCTGCCCCGGATCCTCGGCCCGGCTCCCGACATGGGCGCCTTCGAGTACGCGCCCGCGCCGGAGGTGCAGGCATCGGCCGGCGACGTCACACAGACCGCGGCGACGCTGAGCGGTTCGGTGACGAGCGCGATCCCGGCCGACGCGCGCTTCGAGTACGGGCCCGACGCGAGCTACGGGTCGGTCGCCGGTGCTGCGACGGTCGCGGGCGCCGCCGCTCCCACGGCCGTCGGCGCCGCACTCGCCGGGCTTGCTCCCGGGACGACCTACCACTTCCGGCTCGTGGCGACCAACGAGCACGGCACCACCGCGACACCGGATGCCACGTTCACCACGACGGGGACGCCACCTGGAAGCGGACCGGCGCCCAGCGACACGACCCCGCCGCACGTCAGCAAGGTGAAGGTCCGCTGGCCCAAGATCCGCCTCAAGCTCGACGAGTCGGCGCGCGTGACGTTCACGGTCGGCAAGCGGGTCTGGAAGCGCAAGCTCGGCGCCGGCACGTTCAGCATCAAGGCTCCGCGTCGCGTCCGTCGCGGGCTGAAGCCGGGCCGGCATCGACTGCGGATCGTCGCAGTCGATGCCGCCGGCAACCGGAGCGCCGGATTGAACCGGCGCTTCCGGGTCCGCTGAGGGCTACGGCAGGAGGATCGCCAGGTTCAGCGCGGCGTGCCCGTGCAGGACCTGCGCGACCACACGGCACTGATTCGCCCCGTCACCGGGCGCATTGCGGTCTGCGCTCAGGATGAGCGTGATCGAGTCCTGGTTCGTGATCCCCAAAGCCACCGAGTGGAACCGCCGGAACTGCGCGACCACCTGCGTCGGGCCGCCGGCCAGGTTGGTCGGGAAGGATCCGCCCGATGCGGCGAGCTCGTTGCTGGCCACCGACAGGGCTGCCTGGCCGTCGCCCATCGTGTTCGACATGAACTGCACCGGATCGGCGGAGTCGTTGACGAACTTCAGGTCCATCGCCGCGCCGCACGTGAACTCGAGGTGCCCGATGCCGGGCAGCTCCATGAAGTTGTTCGACGTGAACGCGTCGTTGAACACGCCCTGGCGGAACGACTGCGAGCCGTCGCCCTGGATGAACTCCGTGGAGTCCTTGCCGTCGAGCTTGTCCGAATCGGCGGCCTTGTCCGCTTTGCCCAGGTACTTGCCGTCGGCCTCGGTCTTGGTGTAGCCGTCGGGCGTCCCGGCGGGGCCCTGGATGCCCTGGTCGCCCTTGTCGCCCTTGAGCTTCGAGCGCTCCGAGCTCTTGAAGTCGGCCAGCTTCAGCGAGTTGTTGATGACCGCCGCGGAGTTGACGGAGTTCTTCGGTGCGAGCTTCTTCTTTTTCTTCGCCGCTGAAGCGGAGTCGCCGCCGCTGCTCGTGGCAGCGATGGCCGATCCGCCGAGCGCGACGCAGAGGGCCAGGAGCGCGACGATCATCGCCGGCGACGGCCTGCTCGGACGCCAGGAATTCATGTGGTGACCTCCCAATCGGGTGACTGACGGCCATCACACTGACCGCGCGCCGACCGCGCGTCAGTGTCAGATGAGTCTCAGGTTGGGCGCGGGCGCTCAGCCCTGCGTCAGCGAGGCGAGCTCGCGGCGCGTGCGCACGCCGAGCTTGCGGTAGATGTTGCGCCGGTGGGTGCGGACGGTTTCGACGCTCACCGACAGCGCCAGCGCGATCTCGGCGTTCGAGCGCCCCGATTGCAGGTGCTCGAGCACGTCGGCCTCGCGCGGGGTGAGCAGCTCGGGGCCGAGCGGCTCGGGCGCGAAGTCGCCGGTCGTGCGGGGCAGCACGTGCAGCCCGCGTGACGCGAGATGGATCGCGTTGAGGATGTCACGCGACTCGGTCTCCTTCGACAGGCACGCGGTCGCGCCGAACGCGAGCATCTGGTTGCACTCGGCGGGCGTCGGGCGATTGGCCAGGACGAGCAGGCGCGTGTCGGGATGCGCGGTGTGCAGCCGGTTGACCTCGACCGGCGTGCGCAGCGAGCCGAAGTTGATGATCGCCACCCTCGCCCGGTGTTCGGAGAGTGCCGCCTCGAGCGCGTCGAGCTCGACGTCGCCGGCGAGCAGCTCGATGTTGCCGTCCTCGGCGATCAGCGAGCGCAGCCCGCGGGCGATCAGGTCCTCGAATCGGCCGAGCACGATCGTGACGCGTTCCATCCCGGGTCTTATCGGCAGCGCGGCGCGAAAGGGTGAGCGTCATCTCACCCGTTCGCCTCACCCTTCCTCACCCCAAGATCACCCTCTGCAGGGGATGTGCCCGGCAGCCTCGACAGGCAGGATGTCGCACGACTTGTCGGGGTACGGGCGACGTCAGTCGCCGGCGACGACGCGGACCTCGTCGCCGGCGACCGTCACCACGTCGCCGGGGTGCAGCTGGCGCCCGCGCCGGTTCTCGGGCTCGCCGTTGACGCGCACCACGGCCTCGGCGAGCAGCGCCTTCAGCTCGCCGCCGCTGTCGACGACGTCGGCGAGCTTGAGCAGCTGGCCGAGCCGGATCATGTCGCCGCGGATGCCGACGTCGCGCACGTCAGCCCTCGTCCGGGCGCGGCGGGATCTCGCGCCGCAGGCGCTCGCGCGCGGCCTCGATGCGCGCGGGGTCGAGGCGGCTGCCGCCGATGACGCGCCGCGGCGGCACCACGGGCCGCTGCTTCGGCGGCCGCAGGCGCGGCAGCTTCAGCTTCAAACCGACGCGACCACCGACGTCGTCCAGTCCACGACCGACGTGGGCTTGACGACGTGACGCTGCATGCCGAGCTCCTTCGGCTCGAGCCCCAGGGCCAGGCCGACGAGCTGGGGGAGGTGCAGGACCGGCATCGCCAGCTCGCGCCCCACGACGCGCTCGGCCAGCGGCTGCTGGAGATCGAGATTCAGGTGGCACAGCGGGCACGGCGTCACCAGGCAGTCGGCGTCGGCGTCCTTCGCGTCGCCGAGATGACGGCCGGCCTGCTTGAGCGAGGCCTGCTTGTTCATCGTGATGATGGGGAAGCCGCAGCACTTGTGCGAGCCGGCGTACTCGATGACCGTGCCGCCGAGCGCCTCGATGACCTGCCCGAGGTAGGTGTCGCGCGGCAGCTCGTTGTCGATGCCGAGCCGGTCGACCGGGCGCACGATGTAGCAGCCGTAGAACGGGCCGACCTTGAGGTCCGTCAGCGGGCGCTTGACGCGCGAGCGCAGCTCGTCGAGCCCGAGCTCCTCGACGAGCACCCACAGGAAGTTCTTGTTCGACAGGCCCTTCTCGTACTGCAGGCCCTGCTCCGCCAGCGTGCCGTTGACGTGCTCGCGGTAGTCCGCGTTGGCGTCGAGGCGCTCCTGGCACTCCGTCTGCGCGCCCTGGCAGGTCGAGCAGATGTTCATCATCAGGTCGGCGCCCTGCACCTGCTGGGCGAGCGCGAACGTGCGCGCGTTGAGCGTGTCCGCGAGCTCCTGGTTGTGCTCGGCGATGACGCCGGCGCCCGTGCAGGAGGCACGGTCCAGCGGGACGAGCTCGATGTCGAGCAGCGGCGCGACCTTCGCCATCGAACCGTGCAGCTCGGGGGTGAAGCCGCGGCTGACGCAGCCCGGCCAGTAGGCGACTTTCAAGCTCATCGGGACGGTGACTCCTCGGGTTCCACGCCCGGCTGACCGGTCTCGGCGGAGGGCATGCCCTCGGCGCCCTGCTGGTCGTCCTCGTCGTAGCCGGTGATGTACAGGTTCAGCTCGTAGCGCTCGTCGCGCCCCTCGACCTTCTCGTAGATCGACTTGACCTCGCCGATGTCCTTCTTGGCCAGCCGGTGCGGCTTGAGCGCGCCCATCGGCGTCACCTTGCCGCGGATCAGCGCCTTCGTGATCGCCGGGAGCGAGCTGGCGAGCTCGGCGCCCGCGGCCGGGGAGAACTTGGCGAAGAACGAGTCGCCGCCGTAGGAGCGCGGCAGCAGCTCGGCCTCCCACAGCAGGCCGTTGTCGCGCACGAGCGAGGTGAACGCGATCTCGTGGCGGTGGCCGTTGTTGCGGTCGACGATCCCGTGGTCGTCGCCGGCCATGCGGCGCAGGCGCATGATCTGGCTCATCGGCGCCACACCCTTCGGGCATGCGTCGATGCACTTGAAGCAGTGCGTGCAGTCGTAGATGCCGTGCGGGTCCTCGGAGAGGTCCTTCAGGCGCTGGTAGTGCTCGGCGTCGCGCGGGTCGCCCGCGAAGCGGTACGCCTTCGCCAGCGCGGCGGGGCCGATGAACAGCGGGTCGACCTCCATCGACAGGCAGTCCGACACGCAGGCGCCGCACTGGATGCACGCCATCGTCTGCGTGACGTCGACCATGCTGCGCGCGGGCACGATGTACTCGCGCTCGGGGATCGGCTCCTTGTTGACGAGCCACGGCGTGACGCGCTGGATCTTCTTCCAGTGCACGGCGTCCATGTCGACGATCAGGTCCTTGAGCACGGGCATGTTGCCCATCGGCTCGACCTCGATCACGCCGTCGCGCGAGGACGCCTTCGCCTTGTCGAGGTGCGTGTGGCACGCCAGGCCGGGCTGGCCGTTGATCCGCACGCCGCAGGAGCCGCAGATCGCCGCGCGGCAGGAGCAGCGGATGCCGATGGAGCCGTCGAAGCGCGCCCTCGCCTGCAGGATGCCCTCGAGCACGGAGCGGTGCGGCTCGAGCTCGATCGTGTGCTCGTCCCAGTAGGCCGCCTCGCCCGACTCGGGGTCGTAGCGGCGGATGCGAAGCGTGTATTCCTGGGGATCCTTGTGGGCCTCGGCCATCAGTACTTGCGCTCCTCGGGCTGCCACTGGGTGATCGTCACGGGCGAGTAGCTCACGTGCGGCGTGTCATCCCCGTTGGCGTTGATATCGATGTGCTTGAGCCATTCCTCGTCGTTGCGCTCGGGGAAGTCGGTGCGGTACTGCGCCCCGCGGGACTCCGTGCGCTCGATCGCCGCAACGACGGTCGACTCGGCCACGTCGAGCATGTACCCGAGCTCGATCGCGCCGAGCACGTCCTGGTTGAAGACCGTCCCGCGATCGTCGATGTACGCGGTCTTCGCCTCCTCCTTGAGCCGCTTGACGACCTCGTGGGCCTTGGCGAGGCCGTCGGCGTCGCGGAAGACGGCGACGTGGCGGTTCATCGTCGTGCCGAGCTCCTCCTTGATCTCGCTGATGCGCCGCCCGCCCTTGTCGCGGGCGATGATCCCGTCGATCCAGCGGGCATCCTCGCGCAGCTGCTCGTCGCCGATCGAGGGCATCGACATGTCGCCGGCGCGCGCGGCGGCGTGCTCGCCCGAGCGGCGGCCGAAGATCAGCGTGTCGAGCAGGGAGTTGGCGCCGAGGCGGTTGCCGCCGTGCACCGAGACGCATGCGACCTCGCCCGCGGCGTAGAGGCCGTCGATGGGGGTGGCGCCGTTGACGTCGGTCTTCACGCCGCCCATGTAGTAGTGCTGGCCGGGACGGATCAGGATCGGCTCCGCGGTGATGTCGACCCCGGCGAAGTCCTTGCCGATGTTCACGATCTCGCGCAGCGCCTCGAGCGTGCGCTTCTTCGGAACCACGGTGATGTCGAGGTAGATGCCCGCGCCTTCGGGCCCGACGCCACGGCCCTCGTTGATCTCGATCTGCTCGGCGCGCGAGACGACGTCGCGCGAGGCGAGCTCCATCTTGTTGGGCGCCATCTTCTCCATGAAGCGCTCGCCGGCGGCGTTGAGCAGATGGGCGCCCTCGCCGCGCGCGCCTTCGGTGATCAGGAAGCCGTTCTCGACCAGTGTCGTGGGGTGGTACTGGACCATCTCCATGTCCATGAGCGGCGCGCCGATGCGGTACGCCTGGGCCATGCCGTCGCCGGTGACGATGAGGCCGTTGGTGGTGGGCTTGAAGCACTGGCCCGCGCCGCCGCTGGCGAGGATCACGTTCTTGGCCGCGAAGACCTCCATCTGGCCGGTGCGGATGTCGCGTGCGACACAGCCGACGCACGCGCCGTCGCCGTCCTGGATGAGCGACGTGGTGAACCACTCCTCGTAGCGCTCCACCGACTCGTGGTACTTCAGGAGCTGCTCGTAGAGCACGTGCAGCATCGCCTGGCCGGTGATGTCCGCGACGTACGCCGTGCGCTTCATCGATGCGCCGCCGAAGGCGCGCAGGTCCATCTCGCCCTTCTCGTTGCGATGGAACGTCACCCCGATGTGCTCGAGGTGCATGACCTCGTCCGGGGCCTCGGAGCACATCACCTCGATCGCGTCCTGGTCGCCGAGGAAGTCCGAGCCCTTGACGGTGTCGTAGGCGTGGCTGCGCCAGTCGTCGGCCGGGTTGATCGCCGCGTTGATGCCGCCGGCGGCCGCGACGGAGTGCGATCGCACCGGGTGGACCTTGCTCATGATCGCCACGGTGGCGCCCGCATCGGCGGCCGCGAGGGCGGCGCGCTGGCCCGCGAGGCCGGCGCCGATGATGAGGACGTCGTGCTGAGGCATCTTGCTCAGCACTCTATTCAAGGCCTACAGAGGGCGCTGCGAGGCCACCGCGGCGATCGCCTGGCGGACCCGCGCGACCGTCACCACGCCCGCGAGGCGCCCACCCGGCTCGACCACCGCGATCGCTCCCATCCCGGCCAGGGCCGGCGCGCCGAGCAGGGTTCCCAGCGGCGCGTCGGGCGGCAGCGAGGCGTCCTCGGTGTCGGCGAGCTCGCCCACCGGCAGCACCGGCTGGCCCGCCTCCACCGCGCCGTCGACGCGCTCGGCGCGGATGTAGCCCAGGTAGCGCCGGTACTCGTCGACGATCGGGGCGAACGCCACGCCGTGTTTCGTCAGCGACTCCTGGGCTTCGAGCGCGGTGGTCGCCGCCGAGACCGTGAACGGGTCGGGGTCCATCAGGTCGGCAACCGTGACACCCTCGATGCGCTCGGACACCTGGCTCGAGACGACCGCGCCGCGCGCCGCCTGCCCGAGGAACATGCCCATCAGCGCGAACCAGATGCCGTCGACCGCGTCGCCGCTGAACGCCAGGAAGATCCCGTAGCCCGTGAGCAGGTAGGCGAAGCCCTGGCCCAGCCGGCCGGAGACCTTCGTGGCGCGGTTGCGGTCGCCCGTGATCTTCCAAGCGATGGCGCGCGCGATGCGCCCGCCGTCCAGCGGGAAGGCCGGGATCAGGTTGAACACGAAGAGAACGCCGTTGATGAGGAACAGCCAGCCCAGCAGCGCCAGCCCCGGCGAGGCCGAGGTGTCGCCCAGCGTCGCGATGTCGAAGAAGTCGTGGGTCTCCGACAGCGCGGCCGCCCCCGCCAGCGACAGCCCCGCGATCACGAGCGTCACCGCCGGGCCGGCGGCGGCGACCCGGAACTCCTCGCCAGGCGAGTCGGCCTCGCGCTCCATCTTCGCGATCCCGCCGAAGAACCACAGGTCGATGCCCGCGATCCCGATGCCGTTGCGCCGCGCGACGATCGCGTGGCCGAGCTCGTGCAGGACGATGGAGGCGAAGAACAGCACCGCGCCGGCGACCGCCACCGCGTAGGCCGTGTTGCGCGAGCCCGACAGCACGTCGTCGAAGTAGCCCGACAGCGAGTAGATCATCAGGAACAGCACGAAGAACCAGCTGGGGCTGACCCCGACACGGATGCCGAGGACGCGTGCGAGCTGGATGGAGCCACCGCCCATGCACACATGATGATGCTTGACCTGCCGGAGATCGTGGGGCGCTACGCGCGCGGCCTGTTCCCGATGGAGGACGGGTGGTACGCGGCCGAGCCCCGGGCGGTGTTCCTGCTGGAGCCCGGCGCGGTCGCCTTCGCGCGCCGAAAGCTGGCTCGGTCATTGAGAGAGGAGGGTTCGTTCGCCTTCCGCCGGGACGAGCGGTTCCACTCGGTCGTCGCGGAGTGCGCGCGGCCGCGCTCAGCGTCCGACGGCGTCTGGCTCAAGCCGTGGATCGCCGAGCAGTACGCCGCGCTGCACGCCGCGGGCCTCGCGCACACGTTCGAGCTGTATGCGGGCGGCGAGATCGCCGCGGGCATGATCGGGGTCACCCTGCGCCGCGCGGCCTTCCTGGAGTCGATGTTCCACGCCGTGCCGCACGCGGGCAACGTGCTGCTCGTCCGCACGCTCGAGCACCTCGCCTCCGCCGGCTTCGAGCTCTGCGACATCCAGACGCCGACCGACCACACGCTGCGCCTCGGCGCGGTCCAGTTGCCGCGGGCGGAGTTCGAGCGGCGGCTGGCGAAGGCGCTGTCGTAACCGCTCTTCCAGGTCACCGCCTGTGTGTCACGAAGCCGGCGTGTGGCGCTCCACGATCGAGGCGAAGTCGGTGCCGGCCGGCAGCGTGCCGTACTCCAGGCCGTGGTCGCCACCCAGGCGGGAGGCGCAGAAGGCGTCGGCGACGGCCGCAGGCGCGTAGCGGACGAGCAGCGAGCCCTCCAGCGCCAGCGCCATCGACTCCACCACCCGCCGTGCCCGCACCTCCAGGGTCTCTCCCTCGGTGAACTGGTCCCGCACCGATCCGACGAACCCATCGAGGCGCGCATCGGCGCCCGCTGCCAGAGCGACCTCGTCGAAGAACGCCTCCAGCGCCGCGGGCGTGCGCATCAGCGCGCGCAGGACATCCAGGGCCATCACGTTCCCCGAGCCCTCCCAGATCGAGGAGAGAGGGGACTCGCGGTAGAGCCGCGGCATCCCGCTGTCCTCGACGTAGCCGTTTCCGCCGTGGGTTTCCAAAGCCTCGTAGGCGTGGTTCGGCGCGCGCTTGCAGACGAAGTACTTCGCCACCGCGGTCGCGAGCCGCCGGAACTCGTCCTGCGAGGGATCGTCGTACGCCCGCGCCAGCCGCATCGCCAGCGCCGTCGCCGCCTCGGCCTCGATCGCCAGGTCCGCCAGGACGTTGCGCATCAGCGGCTGGTCGGCCAGCAGCTTGCCGAACGCACTGCGGTGCTTGGCATGCCACGTCGCGCGGGCGACCGCCGCGCGCATCCCGGCCGCCGTGCCGATCACGCAGTCCAGCCGCGTGTGGTTGACCATCTCGATGATCGTCGGCACGCCGCGCCCCGGGTCGCCGAGTCGCTGCGCCCACGCCCCGCGGTACTCCACCTCCGACGACGCGTTGGACTTGTTGCCGAGCTTGTCCTTCAGGCGCTGCAGCTGGAACCCGGAGTTCTTCGACCCGTCCGGTAGGAACCGCGGCAGCACGAAGCACGTCACGCCCTCGTCGGTCTGGGCCAGCGTGAGGAAGACGTCGCACATCGGGGCGCTGCAGAACCACTTGTGCCCGGTCAGCGAGTACTCGCCGTCGACGTCGAGCGGCGTGGCGACCGTCGTGTTGGCGCGTACGTCTGAACCTCCCTGCTTTTCCGTCATTGCCATCCCACACGTCGCGCCGGCCTTGTCAGGCCGCAGCGAGCCGTCATAGGACTTCGAGATCAGCCGAGGCACCCATTCCGAATCCCCCAGAGCCGGCACCGCCGCGAACGTCATCGTGATCGGGCAGCAGAACCCGGCCTCGGCCTGCATACCGCTCATGTAGATCGCCGCCCGCGCGACATGGGCGCCCGGCTGGGGCTCGTTCCACGGCAGCCCGTGCAGGTCGAACCGCTTGCCCGCCTCCATCAGCTGATGCCACGCCGGGTGGAACTCGACCTCGTCGACTCGCCGGCCGACCGAGTCATGGGTCCGGAGCACGGGCGGGTTCTCGTTCGCCAGCCGGCCCCACTCCTGCGGCTCACCGCCCCAGAAGGCGCCCGCCTCGGCCGCTCGATCCCGGGCCCAGCCGCCGCCCTCGCGCTCCAGCGCCTCCACCAGCGGGGCGTTGTCCAGGAACAGGTTGCGGCCCTCCAGCGGCGGGACCTGGTTGAAGACCTCGTGGGTCGCCTGGTCAGGCGGCGCGGTGACGGACATGAGTCTCCTCGGTGATGGATCGAAGGCAGAAGCGGACGAGCGAGGCGACCAGCGCCTCCTCGTCGGCGGAGTGCGGCTGGGTCAGGACCTCGCCGATCGCGCCGACGAGCGCAACGGCCACGAGGTCGGGGTCCTGCGGCGGAAGCGAGCCGTCACGGATCCCCTCCCTCAATGACAAGGAGAACACCCGCGCGTAGGCCTGCCGGAACACGAGCCGCTCCTGCTCCACCGCGGGGTCGACGGGCTCGGCCAGAAGGGCCCAGGCGAGGCGGCGCCCGCGCAGCGCCCGGCGGGCGAAGGTCTTGACGCCGGCCGCGATGCGGTCGGGCACGGCGTCGGGCTGGGCCATCGCGCGCGCCACCGCATCCACCTCGTGCTGCGATGCCACCCGGAACACCTCGGCGAACAGCTCGGACTTGGAGGGAAAATGGCGGTACACGGTGCCCGTCGCAACGCCGGCGCCCGACGCGACGGCCGCCACCGACGCCTCCCGGTAGCCGCCGCGGCGCACGAGGTCCAGCGCCGCGCGCACGATGCGCGAACGCACCTCGGCGCGCCGCGCCT
>Ga0308176_10002551_pt1 | contig 11490 bp, 8 predicted proteins | sample PhyCR2_3_FD_203890 | JGI IMG/M metagenome (GOLD analysis project Ga0308176, IMG submission 203890) | Soil microbial communities from UC Gill Tract Community Farm, Albany, California, United States - DLSLS.C.R2 | ecosystem: Environmental > Terrestrial > Soil > Agricultural land | place: USA... | reverse complement strand
CGGGCCCTTCGCGAAGACGTCGTAGCCGGCCCTGGTGCCGGTATTCGACGCGACGAAGGTCAGCGCGTTCGCCAGCGTGCCGGCGACGCCCTGCAGCGCGTCGGCCGGGGACAGCTTGAAGGAGCCGAGCAGGCTGCCGGAGCGGACCGTCTCGCCGGTGTAGCTGAGCACCGAGCCGTCCTGCTGCACCGCGAGGCCCAGGGAGCCGCCCCGTGCGGCGGCGACGCCGTCGAAGGTCTGGAGGAACTGCACGACGTGGGTGCCGGTGCCGGGCAGCACGTGGTCGCGGCGCAGCTGGAGCGCCGAGATGTCCGCGGCGGAGAGGCCGAGCGCCGCCTGGTGGGCGGAGAGCCACGCCGTGGCCACGTCGACCGCGGTGCCGGACGCAGGCCCGGACAGGGTGCGGCCGAGGGCCGGCGTGATCGTGCGGGGGGTGCCGAACCGGCCGTCCCAGGTGGCGCGGGCGCCGGGGCTGGCCTTGACGATCGCGGAGATCGCGTCGGCCTGGGCCTGGGTCGGCCGGACGATCGCCCCGACCCGGCTGTCGACGGCCGGGGTGTCGGCCGAACCGGCGGAGGAGGGGGTGCTGGTGACGGCAGAGGCGTCGGGCGAGAGGCCCAGGGCGGCGATCGCCGCCGCGGCCGTGGCTGCCGCCAGTACCTGCTTGGTGCGGGACGACCGCATGCTCGGTACTCCTTCTCGGGAGAGGGGCCCGGGTGGCTGGAGGTCCGGGCGATGCCCCCTCAACGAGACAGCGTGGGTCAGGTCACGCTCCGGTGCTCACGGCGCGGGGGAGGGCTCCTCGACCGGGTTGCTGGCCAGCTGCCGGCGCAGCTCCCGGCGCTGCCGACGGCGGTGCCGCAGCGACTCGGCGGTGAACAGCACCAGGGACAGCCAGATCAGCCCGAACCCGACCCAGCGCATGGCCGGCATCGGCTCGTGGAAGAACAGGATGCCGAGCAGGAACTGCACGGTCGGGGTGAGGTACTGCATCAGCCCCAGCGTGGACAGCGGGATCCGCGTCGCCGCGCCGCCGAACGCCAGCAGCGGCAGCACGGTCACGACCCCGGTGCCGACGACCAGCACCACGTGCCAGGGCCCGTTCGAGCCGAACGTCGACGCCCCGGTCGCGGTGAGGAACGCGATGTAGCCCAGCGCCAGCGGCGAGACGACCAGCGTCTCCACGACCAGGCTCTCGACGGCGCCGGCGTTCGCCTTCTTCTTCGCCAGCCCGTAGCTGCCGAAGGACAAGGCCAGGATCAGCGACACCCACGGCGGCCGGCCGTACTCCACCGTCAGCGCGAGCACCGCGATCCCGGCCAGCGCGAGGGCCGCCCACTGCAGCCGCCGCAGCCGCTCGCCGAGCACCGCGACGCCGATCAGGACCGAGACCAGCGGGTTGATGAAGTAGCCCAGCGACGTCTCCACCACGTGGTGGTGGTTGACGCCCCAGATGTAGGTGCCCCAGTTGACGGTGATCAGCAGGGCCGCGACCGCGAGCACCCGGCGGGTACGGCGGTCGGCCATCGTCGCGCGCAGGCTGTCCCGCTTGCGGAGCACCAGGACCACGCCGAGCATCACCACCAGCGACCAGAAGATCCGGTGCGCCAGGATCTCCACGGCGCCCGCCGGCTCGAGCAGGGGCCAGTACAGGGGGAAGAAGCCCCACATCGTCCAGGCCGTCAGGCCCAGGAGCACTCCGCGTCGGTTCTCGGCCACCGCCCCAGGTTACGGGACCTGTCAGGGGTCATCGACCCGTTTACCACTGACTGAAACGCCGAGGCGTCCCGTTCTGCGGCCGGGGGAGCGCCGAGGCGTCCCGTTCTGCGCAGAACGGGACGCCTCGACGGGGTCGGCGGCGCAGAACCGGACGCCTCGGCGGGAAGGTCGGACGACGGTCAGGCGACGGTCAGACGACGGTCCAGGTGTCGCCGGAGCCGAGGAGGCCGGCGAGCGCGGTCGCGCGGTCCCCGGTGCCCTGGCTGGCGATGGTGATCTGCTCGCGGGCGAGGTCGTCGTAGGTCGGCTGCTCGACCTGCCGGAAGATCCCGATCGGCGCGTGCGCCAGCACCCCGGCGTCGGTGAGCCGGGACAGCGCGAACGCCGTGGTCGGGTCGCTCGCGTGCGCGTCGTGGACGAGCACGTCGGCCGGGTCGGGGTCGTCGACGATCCGCACGCCACCGGTGGCCGGGTCGCGCACCACGCCCCGCTGGCCGTCGTTGCCGAACCGGATCGGCTCGCCGTGCACCAGCGGGATGATCGCGTCGGCCTTCGACTCGTTGTCCTTCATCGCGTCGAACGCGCCGTCGTTGAAGATCGGGCAGTTCTGGTAGATCTCCACGAACGCCGTACCCCGGTGGGCCGCGGCCGCGGACAGCACGTGGGTGAGGTGCTTGCGGTCGGAGTCGATCGTCCGGGCCACGAACGTGCCCTCGGCGCCGAGCGCGAGAGAGACCGGGTTGAACGGGTTGTCCAGCGAGCCCATCGGCGTGGACTTGGTGACCTTGCCGGGCTCGGAGGTGGGGGAGTACTGCCCCTTGGTGAGGCCGTAGATCCGGTTGTTGAACAGCAGGATCTTGAGGTTCACGTTGCGGCGCAGAGAGTGAATCAGGTGGTTGCCGCCGATGGACAGCGCGTCGCCGTCGCCGGTGACCACCCACACCGACAGGTCCTTGCGGGAGGTCGCCAGGCCGGTCGCGATCGCCGGCGCGCGGCCGTGGATCGAGTGCATGCCGTAGGTGTCGAGGTAGTAGGGGAACCGCGACGAGCAGCCGATGCCGGAGACGAACACGATGTTCTCGCGCTTGAGGCCGAGCTCGGGCAGGAAGCCCTGGACCGCGGCGAGCACGGCGTAGTCGCCGCAGCCGGGGCACCAGCGGACCTCTTGGTCGGAGGTGAACTCCTTGCGGTTCTGCGGGGCGTCGGCGGTGGGGACGTCGCGCAGGCCCGGGAACGGGAGCTGGGTGCTGGTCATCGAACGACCTCCTGGGTGGTCTCGACGGTGGGTTCGGCGGACGGGTCGGTCGCGCCGATCAGGTCGGTGATGGCGTCGGCGAGCTCGGCCGCCCGCAGCGGCAGGCCCCGCACGTGGTTGTAGCCGACGACGTCGACGAGGTAGCGGGCCCGCAGCAGCATCGAGAGCTGGCCGAGGTTCATCTCCGGCACCATCACGGCGTCGTACCTCTTGAGCACGTCGCCGAGGTCGGACGGGAACGGGTTCAGGTGCCGCAGGTGGGCCTGCGCGACCTCGAGACCGGTGCCCCGGACCTGGCGGACGGCGGCACCGATCGGGCCGTACGTCGAGCCCCAGCCGAGCACGAGGACCTTGGCCCCGCCCCCAGAATCTGCGCCGGGGTCGTCGACCTCCAGCGGCGGCAGGTCCTGGGCGATCCGCTCGACCTTGGCGGCGCGCGTGCGGACCATGAAGTCGTGGTTGGTGGGGTCGTAGGAGATGTTCCCGTGGCCCTCGCCTTTCTCCAGCCCGCCGATGCGGTGCTCGAGGCCCTTCGTGCCCGGGACCGCCCACGGCCGGGCGAGCGTCTCCTCGTCGCGGAGGTACGGCCAGAACTCCGGCTGGCCCTTCGCGTCGGTGTGGTTGGGCTCGGTGGCGAACTTCGGGTCGATCGTGGGCAGCTCGGCGACGTCCGGGATCTGCCACGGCTCGGAGCCGTTGGCGAGGTAGCCGTCGGAGAGCAGCATCACCGGGGTGCGGTAGGTGATCGCGATCCTGGCGGCCTCGAGGGCCGCGTCGAAGCAGTCGGCCGGCGACTGCGGCGCCACGATCGGCACCGGCGCCTCGCCGTTGCGGCCGAACATCGCCTGCAGCAGGTCGGCCTGCTCGGTCTTGGTGGGCAGCCCGGTGGACGGGCCGCCGCGCTGGACGTCGACGATCAGCAGCGGCAGCTCCATCATCACGCCGAGGCCGATCGTCTCGGACTTCAGCGCGATGCCCGGGCCGGACGTGGTGGTCACGCCCAGGGCGCCTCCGAACGCTGCGCCGAGCGCGGCGCCGATGCCGGCGATCTCGTCCTCGGCCTGGAAGGTGGTGACGCCGAACCTCTTGTGCTTGCTCAGCTCGTGGAGGATGTCGGAGGCCGGGGTGATCGGGTAGGACCCCAGGAACAGCGGCAGCCCGGACTGGGTGGAGCCGGCGATCAGGCCGTAGGCCAGCGCCAGGTTGCCGGTGATGTTGCGGTAGGTGCCGGCGAGCATCGGCGCCGGCTTGATCTCGTACTGGACGACGAAGGCCTCGGTGGTCTCGCCGAAGTTCCAGCCCGCCTTGAACGCGGTGACGTTCGCATCGCGGATGTCCGGCGCCTTGGCGAAGCGGCGCTCCAGGAACGCGATGGTCGACTCGGTCGGCCGGCCGTACATCCAGGACAGCATGCCGAGCGCGAACATGTTCTTCGCCCGACTGGCGTCCTTGCGGGACAGCCCGAACTCCTTGACCGCCTCCACCGTCATGTCGGTGAGCTCGAAGGCGTGCACGTCGTACTCGGAGAGGGAGCCGTTCTCGAGCGGGTTCTCCGCGTACGCCGCCTTGCTGAGGTTCCGCGCGGTGAAGTCGTGGGAGTCGACGATGATCGTCGCCCCCTTCTTGATGTCCGCGAGGTTGGCCTTCAGCGCGGCTGGGTTCATCGCCACCAGCACGTCGGGGGAGTCGCCCGGCGTGAGGATGTCGTGGTCCGCGAAGTGCACCTGGAACGACGAGACGCCCGGGAGCGTGCCCTGGGGGGCGCGGATCTCCGCCGGGAAGTTCGGGAGGGTCGAGAGGTCGTTGCCGAAGGACGCGGTCTCCTGGGTGAAGCGGTCGCCGGTGAGCTGCATGCCGTCGCCGGAGTCGCCGGCGAAGCGGATGATCACGCGGTCGAGCCGCTTGACCTGCTTGGTCACGCTGTGTCGCCTTCTTTCCGCCGGGGGCGCACCTGTCACACCCCCTGATAGGCCTCGTTTGGTCAGGGTGCCCTTACCTGTCCACTCTACGACCGTCCTGGTGGACAAACCGGGCGTCGTCCGGATGCCGGTGGGGCCCCTGGTGTGAGGCGTGACACGCCGGCGTCCTCGGAGTGAGATGAGTCGATTGAAAAAGGTAAATCGACTAACCTACGTGACTTAGTACGTCGCTCACCCCGAGAGAGCGACCGGAACAGAGACGAGTCACACCATGAGCATCAAGTGGAAGGCCGCCGTCGCCGGCACCGTCGTGGGCGCCCTGGCGCTGGCCGGGTGCGGCGGCGGCAGTGCCGCATCCGACGGCAAGGACACCGTGAACCTGGTCGGCTTCTCGATCCTCGAGCAGGCCAACAAGCAGGTCATCGCCGACTGGAACAAGACCGCCGACGGCAAGGGCGTGTCGTTCCAGCAGTCGTACGGCGCGTCCGGCGACCAGGCCCGCGCGGTGATCGGCGGCCAGAAGGCCGACGTCGTGCACCTGTCCCTGGAGCCCGACGTGCAGAAGCTGGTCGACGAGAAGCTGGTCGCGGACGACTGGAAGTCGACGCCGTCCAAGGGCATCCTCACCCAGTCCGTCGTGGTGATCGTGGTCCGCAAGGGCAACCCGAAGCACATCCAGAGCTGGGACGACCTGGTCAAGCCGGGCGTCAAGATCATCACCCCGAACCCCGCGTCATCCGGCTCCGCGAAGTGGAACATCCTCGCGGCCTACGGCCACGTGCTGGCCGACGGCGGCTCCGAGAGCAACGCGCAGGCCTACCTGACCCAGTTCTTCGGGAACGTCGAGGCCCTGCCGGGCAGCGGGCGGGACGCCACCACGGCGTTCCAGAGCGGTCAGGGAGACGTGCTGCTGTCCTACGAGAACGAGGCGATCCTGGCCCGTCAGAGCGGCGCGGACTTCGACTACGTCGTGCCGCCGGAGACGCTGCTGATCCAGAACCCGGGGGCGGTCACGACCGACGCCGGGCCGAAGGCGAAGAAGTTCCTGGACTACCTCACCGGCAAGCAGGCGCAGACCGACTACGCCGAGGAGGGCTTCCGGCCGCTGGACGACAGCATCAAGGTCGAGGTCAAGGGCGCCAACGACCCGTCGAACCCGTTCCCGGCCCCGGCCAAGAAGCTGCTGACCGTCGACGACGACTTCGGCGGCTGGGCGCAGGCGAACACCAAGTTCTTCGACGAGAACGACGGCATCGTCACGAAGATCCAGAAGAAGACGGGCAAGGAGTCGTGACCCGCCGTTCCCTGGTGCGGGGGGACGGCTCATGACCACCACCACGGTCCCGGCCCGCACGGCGCGCAGGCGCCGTGCGGGCGGCGCCGGATCACTGTCCGGTCCCACCGCGCTCGGCCTCGGCGTGGCCGTGCTCTGGTTCAGCCTGCTCGTGCTGGTCCCGCTCGGCCTTGTCGTCACCACGGCGCTGTCCGACGGGCTCGCCGACTTCTGGGAGACCATCACCAGCCCCCAGACCCTGTCGGCGGTCGAGCTGACCGTCGTCCAGGCGGTGCTGGTCACCCTGCTCAACGTCGTCATGGGCACGGTCATCGCCTGGGTGCTGGTCCGCGACCGGTTCCCCGGCAAGGCGGTGCTCGACGTGGTCATCGACATCCCGTTCGCGCTGCCGACGATCGTGGCCGGGCTCGTGCTGCTGGCGCTGTACGGCCCGCAGAGCCCGATCGGGGTGAACGTCGCGAACACCCGTGCGTCGGTGTTCCTGGCGCTCGCGTTCGTGACGCTGCCCTTCGTCGTACGCACTGTCCAGCCGGTGCTCGAGGAGCTCGAGGCCGACGTGGAGGAGGCGGCCGCCTCCCTCGGGGCGGGCCGGCTCACGACGTTCCGGCGGATCATCCTGCCGAGCCTGGTCCCGTCGATCGCGGCCGGGGCGGCGCTTTCCTTCGCCCGCGGGATCAGCGAGTACGGCTCGCTGGTGCTGCTGTCCGGCAACCTGCCGAACCGCACCGAGGTGGTCTCGGTGCGGGTGCTCACCTACATCGAGAACGGCGACCCGGCCTCGGCGGCCGCCGCCGCGACGCTGATGCTGGTCGTCGCGCTGGCGGTGATCGTCGCCCTCGACGTCATCCAGAGAAGGGTGGCCCGCCGTGGCTAGCGCCCGTCTCCGCGAGCCCACCCCGGTGCGCTGGGGGCTGCGGCTGCTCGCGGTCGTCTACGTGTTCCTGCTGGTGCTGTGGCCGGTCTCGCTGGTCGTGAAGTACACCTTCGCCGACGGCCTGACCGCGCTGTCCACGGCGCTGACCGACCCCGACGTGACGCACGCGCTGCGGCTGACGGCCGTGGTCGCGCTGTCGGCGGTGGTCATCAACCTGGTGTTCGGGGTGTGGATCTCGATCCTCCTGGTCCGCTACGAGTTCCCGGGCAAGCGGGCGCTCTCGGCGCTCGTCGACCTGCCGCTGTCCGTCTCGCCGGTGGTGGTCGGCCTGGCGCTGGTGCTGGCGTACAACCCGCGCACCGGGCTGTTCGGCACGCACCTCGACGCCGCCGGCATCCAGGTCATCTTCGCCACCCCCGGCATGGTGCTGGCCACCGCGTTCGTGGCGCTGCCGCTGGTCATCCGGGAGGTCGTCCCGGTGCTCGCCGAGATCGGCGACGAGCAGGAGCAGGCCTCCCGCAGCCTCGGTGCCAACGCCGTACAGACGTTCCGCCGGATCACCCTGCCGAGCATCAAGTGGGCCGTCGTGTACGGCGTCGTGCTGAGCCTCGCGCGCTCGCTCGGTGAGTTCGGTGCCGTGAAGGTCGTCTCCGGCAACATCGTCCGGCAGACCCAGACGGCGACCCTGGTCGTGGAGTCGAAGTACCAGGGCTTCGACCAGGACACCGCCTACGCCACCGCCTTCCTCCTGGCCGCCGCCTCGGTGATCTGCATCGTGGTCGTGAGCCTCCTGCGTCCCAAGGAGCAGTCATGAGCATCCAGATCAACGGAGTCACCAAGCTGTTCGGCGACTTCGTCGCCCTCCAGGACGTGTCGCTGGACATCCCGACCGGCCAGCTGACCGCGCTGCTCGGGCCGTCCGGCGGCGGCAAGTCCACGCTGCTGCGGATCATCGCCGGCCTGGAGTCCGCGGACTCCGGGACGGTGAGCATCGAGGGCAACGAGGCGACCCACCTGCCGCCGCAGAAGCGCAACGTCGGCTTCGTGTTCCAGCACTACGCGGCGTTCAAGCACATGAGCGTGGCCAAGAACGTCGCGTTCGGCCTGGAGATCCGCAAGCGGTCCAAGGCGGACACCAAGCGGCGGGTCGACGAGCTGCTCGAGCTGGTGCACCTCTCGCAGTTCTCGCACCGGCTGCCCTCCCAGCTCTCCGGCGGTCAGCGGCAGCGAATGGCGCTTGCCCGGGCGCTCGCGGTCGAGCCGACCGTGCTGCTGCTCGACGAGCCGTTCGGCGCGCTGGACGCGAAGGTCCGCAAGGAGCTGCGCGACTGGCTGCGCCGGCTGCACGACGAGGTGCACGTGACCACCGTGTTCGTCACCCACGACCAGGAGGAGGCCCTCGAGGTCGCCGACGAGATCGTGGTGATCAACGACGGCCGGATCGAGCAGGTCGGGTCGCCCGACCAGCTGTACGACGAGCCGGCCAACGACTTCGTGATGAGCTTCCTCGGCCCGGTCACACACCTCGACGGGCGGCTCGTGCGACCCCACGACATCGACGTGTTCACCTCCGACCGGGCCGGGGCCGTGGCCGGCGAGGTCGTCCGGCTGCTGCGGGTCGGCTTCGAGACCCGGCTCACGGTGCGGCCGGTCTCCTCCATCGGCGGCTCGTACGCCGGTGAGGTCGCCGCCCCCGGCGAGGACGACGAGGTGACCGTCGTACTCACCCGCTCGCACGCCCGCGAGCTGGCCCTCGACGTCGGCAGCAAGGTCTGGCTCTCCCCGAACCCCGGCGCCACCACCGTCTGACCCTCCTCCCGTCGACCCGGGTCATAGTCCCGGTCGAGCCGGGGGTTAGTTCCGGTCGAGCCGGGCCTTAATTCCGTCGAGCCGGGCCAGATTTCGGCCGAGCCGGGCCTGGGCCCGGCTCGCCGTGCATCTGACCCGGCTCACCGGGAATTTTGACCCGGGTCACCGGCAACTTTGACCCGGGTCGACGGGATTCTGACCCGGGTCGGCGCGTCAGGAGCGGTAGACGACGACCTTGTCGCCGGTGTGCACCTGGTTGAAGAGGGACGCGAGGGCGGAGTAGTCGCGGACGTTCACGCAGCCGTGGGAGGCGCCGGCGTAGCCGCGGGCGGCGAAGTCGCTGGAGTAGTGGACGGCCTGGCCGCGGCTGAAGAACATCGAGAACGGCATGGCCGAGCCGTACAGGTCCGAGACGTGGTCCCGGTCCTTCCAGTAGACCGAGAACAGGCCCTCGCGGGTCGGGGTGTACTCCGCGCCGAACCGGACGTCCAGCGTCGTCCGCACCTTGCCGTCGACCACCCAGCGAAGGCTGCTGCTGGTCTTGTCGATGCACAGCGCGCGGCCGGTGCGGCAGCGGCTGTCGAGCGGACGGCCGTCGGCCGGGTCGGGCTTCTTGTTCGCGAGCTCGGCGGCGGTCGGGTCGCTGGTCATGCCGACGAGCAGGTCGAGCGTGCGCCGGTCGACCTTGCCGGTGACGGGGACGTGCCGCTTGGTCTGGAACCCCTTCACGGCGGCGACGGTGCGGTCGCCGTAGTGGTCGGTGACGTCGCCGGAGAACCACGCGATCTGCCGCAGCCGCGCCTGGATCTTCCGAACGCTGCGGCCCTCGTCGCCGCGCTCGAACAGCGCCGGCCCGGCCCGGTTGAACATCTCGTCCTGCGACGGCATCCGGGTCATCCGGACCAGCCGTCGCCAGGTTGCCGGGTCGACCGTGCCGGTGCCGGCGAGGCCGCGCTTGCGCTGGAAGCCCTTGACGCCCTGCGTGGTGGCGGCGGTGTAGCGGCCGGTCATCGGCGGGGTGTACCAGGCCAGCTGGGACAGCCGGCCCTGGAGCTCGCGCACCTTGACGCCGGTGTCACCCGGCTCGAGCACCGGTTCGGGCGCGGGCTTCGGGGCCACCGTGGGCGTCGGCGCGGTGCTCGCGCGCGGGCGGACGGTCTGGGTGCCCAGGACGGTCGGGCTCGCCGCCACCGGGGACGGGGCGGCCCGGTCGCGGAACGCGGCGTCGGTCGACGTGCTCACGGCGAAGACGGCGTACGCCGCGCCGCCGGCCGTCGCGGCCGCGACCAGGCCGGCTGTCACGGTTGCCACCCTGCGGACGATGCTCATCGGTCTCCCCCTGTCGTGCGGCGCCCTGTGCGCCTTCGCCAGGTAGACGCCGCGGGTGCGGTGGAGGTTGCACCCGGACCGGAAACCTATCGCCGTCGGCGCGCCGGGGACGGAAGGTACGACGCCACGGCGAGCCGTTTTGACCCGGTGCCGGGCGGTCCTTACTGTAGTGAGTCAGTTGTCTTAGGGGTATCCGCTGGGAGGCGCGCATGACGGTCGAGCCGAGTCGGGTGCTCGTGGTGGGGGGCGGCGCCGGCGGCGTCGCGACGGCGGCGGCGCTGCTGCAACGGGCCGCGGACGGCCTGGCCCCGGTGGACGTGACGCTGGTCGAGCGGTCGGCCGAGGCCGGGCCCGGGCTCGCCTACGGCACCCACGACCCGCACCACCTGCTCAACAACTACGCCGGCCGGATGAGCGCGCTCGCCGACGACCCGTCGCACCTGGTCCGCTGGTGCCGGGCGCAGGGGCTCGACGTCACGCCGGAGACCTTCGTCTCGCGGGAGACCTACGGCCGCTACCTCGGTGACCTCCTCGACGGCCTGGAGGCGCCGGCGGGGTCCCGGTTCACGTTGCTGCGGGACGAGGTCGTGGACGTCTCCGACGCCGGCTCCGACTACCTCGTCACCACGGCGACCGGCGCCGTGCTGAGCGCGGACGTGGTCGTCCTCGCGCTCGGCAACCCGCCGCCACGCCGGCCGCGCGGCTTCGTCGTCGACCCGGCGCGGTTCGCGGTCGACCCGTGGGACCCGGTCCTCGTGGACCGGGTCGGCCCGCACGACCGCGTGCTGCTGGTCGGCACCGGGCTCACCACCGTCGACGTCGCCGCGCAGCTCGCCTCCGCCCGGCCCGGCGTCACCGTCACCGCCACCTCGCGGCACGGCCTGCTGCCGCTGCACCACGTCGTCGAGGCGCCCGGCCCCGCGCCGGTGTTCACTGCCGACGGGTTGACCCTGCGCGAGGTGCTCGCCGAGGTGCGTCGTTGCCTGGCCGCCGGGGCCGACTGGCGCTGCGTCGTGGAGTCGGTGAAGGCGGTCGCCAACGAGCTGTGGACCGGGTTCTCGTTCGAGGACAAGGAGCGGTTCACCCGGCATGTCGCGCGGCGCTGGGAGATCGCCCGGCACCGGATGGCGCCGGCGATGGCCGAGATCGTCGACGACCTCCTGGCCACGGGACGGCTGACCGTCGTCCCGACCGCGCAGGTGGACCCCGCGTCGTACGACCTGGTCGTGAACTGCACCGGTCCGGCCCCGGTCAGCGCGACCGGCTGGAACGCGCTCGTCGACAACCTCGC
>Ga0308176_10002550_pt1 | contig 11493 bp, 11 predicted proteins | sample PhyCR2_3_FD_203890 | JGI IMG/M metagenome (GOLD analysis project Ga0308176, IMG submission 203890) | Soil microbial communities from UC Gill Tract Community Farm, Albany, California, United States - DLSLS.C.R2 | ecosystem: Environmental > Terrestrial > Soil > Agricultural land | place: USA... | reverse complement strand
CGAGCACCGTCGTGGTGGTGCTGATCGCCCTGGGCGGGCTCGCCTACACGGTCGGGGGCGTGGTCTACGGGCTGCGCCGGCCGAACCCGCTCCCGCGGCTGTTCGGCTTCCACGAGGTGTTCCACACGCTCACCGTGCTCGCGTTCGCGGCGCACTACGCAGGCGTGTCGATCGCGACCTACTCGCTGCGCTGAGGGGCGTACGCCGCCAGCGCCGCCAGCGCCGCCAGCCGCTCGTAGGCCTGGTCCGGCGCCATCGGCTCGCAGCCGCAGGCCATCGCGTGCGCCACCACGTCCGGCTCCGCCCGCATCAGCAGCCAGCCCCGCCGCACCAGCACCAGCGGCGGCTTGCGGCGCTCGCGCAGGTCCCGGGTCAGCCGCCGCCAGAAGGTGACCAGCCGGTGGTTGCGCACGCACACCGCGTCCGCGAGGACCCCCCGCTCCCGGAGCTCCTCGACGACCTCCTGCGCGAACAGCCCCTCGGCCACGACGTACGCCGACCCGGCCAGCGACGTACGCGCGGTGCCGACCCGCCCGTCGCGGGAGATGTCGTAGACCGGCAGGTCCGCCTCCCCGTAGCGGCAGAGCGTCTCGAGCGCGTCGCACGCGGCCCGGCCGTCCCAGGAGGCCGGGTCGTCCCAGTCGACGATCTCCTGCCCGGGCGCCAGGACGAGCCGGGGCAGCGTCGGGTCGTCGCCGTCCTTGTAGAAGTCGTCGAGGTTCACGACCGGCACGCCGTGCCCCTCGCGCAGCCGGGTGCAGAGCCGCGACTTGCCGGACCCCGAGGGTCCGGCGACGACGACGACCTGTGCCTGCACCGGGTCAGATGCCGATGGGGTGCCAGACCGTCTTGGTCTCCAGGAACGCCGTCATCCGGTCCAGGCCCGGCTCGAGCGTCCAGTCCGGCTCCGCGTCGGGTGCCCGCAGCACCCGCTTGAGGTTCTCGGCCGCGGCGATCTCCAGGTTGCGGGCGGTGTCGGCGTCGCCCGCGAGACCGGTGAGGTCCAGCGCGTTGACGTCCATGTGCGAGGCCAGCGTCGGGACCGTGTCGCCGAGGGCACCGGTGAGCACGTTGACCACGCCGCCGGGCACGTCGGAGGTCGCGAGCACCTCGGCCAGCGTGATCGCGGGCAGCGGGCGTTCGGCCGACGTGGCGACCACGACGGTGTTGCCGGTGACGATCACCGGCGCGACGACGCTGACCAGGCCGAGCAGCGAGGAGCCCTGCGGGGCGACCACGCCGACGACGCCGGTCGGCTCGGGCAGCGAGAAGTTGAAGTACGGCCCGGCGACCGGGTTGGTGCCGCCGACGACCTGGGCGATCTTGTCGGCCCACCCGGCGTACCAGACCAGCCGGTCCACCGACGCGTCGACGACCGCCTCGGCCTGCCGCTTGGGGATGCCCTCCCCGCGCTGCACCTCGTCGACGAACTGGACGCGCCGGCCCTCGAGCACCTCCGCGATCCGGTAGACCACCTGCCCGCGGTTGTACGGCGTGCGGGCGGACCAGCCCCCGAACGCCTTGCGGGCGGCCTGCACGGCGTCCCGGGCGTCCTTGCGGGAGGCGTAGGCGGCGTTCGCGAGGAACTTGCCCTTGCTGTCGTTGACGACGTAGGACCGGCCGGACTCGGAGCGGGGGAAGGCCCCGCCGACGTACAGCTTGTAGGTCTTCTTCACGTCGATTCTGTCGCTCAACAGTCACTCCAAGTCGTCGGGGTCCCCGAGGAAGCGTGCGCGCCGGCGCGCAGCGCCCTCATCGCGCGGTTCCTTGGGGTGACATGTAACCCTCCAGACCGTGGCGGCCGCCCTCGCGGCCGTAACCCGACTCCTTGTAGCCACCGAACGGGCTGGTCGGGTCGAACTTGTTGAACGTGTTGGCCCACACGACGCCGGCCCGCAGCTGGTCGGCCATCCAGAGGATCCGGGAGCCCTTGTCGGTCCAGACCCCGGCGGAGAGGCCGAACGGGGTGTTGTTGGCCTTCTCGACGGCCTCGGCCGGGGTGCGGAAGGTCAGCACGGACAGCACCGGGCCGAAGATCTCCTCCCGAGCGATGCGGTGCGCCTGCGAGACGCCGGTGAACACCGTGGGCGGGAACCAGAAGCCGTGTGCCGGCAGGTCGCAGGCCGGCGACCAGCGGCCGGCGCCCTCGGCCTCGCCGATGTCGGAGAGCTCGCGGATCTTGGCGAGCTGCTCCGCGGAGTTGATCGCGCCGACGTCGGTGTTCTTGTCCAGCGGGTCGCCCACGCGCAGCGTGGACATGCGGCGCTTGAGCCGCTCCAGGACGTCCTCGGCGACGGACTCCTGGACCAGCAGGCGGGAGCCCGCGCAGCACACGTGGCCCTGGTTGAAGAAGATCCCGTTGACGATCCCCTCGACGGCCTGGTCGACCGGGGCGTCGTCGAAGACGATGTTGGCCGCCTTGCCGCCGAGCTCGAGGGTGACCTTCTTGCGGGTGCCGGCGACGGTCTTGGCGATCATCCGGCCGACCTCGGTGGAGCCGGTGAACGCGACCTTGTCGACGTCCTCGTGCGCGACCAGCGCGCGGCCGGTGTCGCCCGCGCCGGTGACGATGTTGACCACGCCCGGGGGCAGGTCGGCCTGCTGGCAGATCTCGGCGAACAGCAGCGCGGTGAGCGGGGTGGTCTCGGCCGGCTTGAGCACGACGGTGTTGCCGCAGGCGAGGGCGGGCGCGATCTTCCACGCGAGCATCAGCAGCGGGAAGTTCCAGGGGATCACCTGCCCGGCGACTCCGACGGGCTGCGGGTCGGGACCGAAGCCGGCGTGGCCGAGCTTGTCGGCCCAGCCCGCGTAGTAGAAGAAGTGCGCGGCGGCGGTGGGCACGTCGACGTCGCGGCTCTCCTTGATCGGCTTGCCGTTGTCGATCGACTCCAGGACCGCGAGCTCGCGGCTGCGCTCCTGCAGGATGCGCGCGATCCGGAACAGGTACTTCGACCGCTCGCGGCCCGACATCCGGGACCAGACGCGGGTGTACGCACGCCGGGCGGCTCTGACCGCGAGGTCGACGTCCTCGGCCGAGGCCTCGCCGACCTCGGCGAGCACCTCCTCGGTGGCAGGGTTGATCGTCTTGAACGACCGGCCGCCGGTGGGGTCGACGAACTCGCCGTCGACGAACAGGCCGTAGGACGACCTGATGTCGACGACCGAGCGGGACTCGGGGGCGGGGGCGTACTCGAAGGGCACCTTGTCGGCCATCTCGATCAGTCCAGCGTGAAGTAGTCGGGGCCGGAGTAGCGGCCGGTGGTCATCTTGGTGCGCTGCATCAGCAGGTCGTTGAGCAGCGTGGACGCGCCGAACCGGAACCAGTCCGGGTCCAGCCAGGCGTCCCCGGCGACCTCGTTCACCATCACGAGGTACTTGATCGCGTCCTTGGCCGTGCGGATGCCGCCGGCGGGCTTGACGCCGACCATCCGGTCGGTCGAGGCGAGGTAGTCGCGGACCGCCTCGAGCATCACCAGCGTCACCGGCAGCGTCGCGGCCGGCTGGATCTTGCCGGTGGAGGTCTTGATGAAGTGCGCGCCGGCCATCATCGCCAGCCACGAGACGCGCCGGACGTTGTCGTAGGTCTGCAGCTCGCCGGTCTCGAAGATCACCTTCAGGTGCGCGTCGCCGCACGCGGCGCGGACGGCGACGATCTCCTCGAAGACCTCCAGGTAGCGGCCGGCCAGGAAGGCGCCCCGGTCGATCACCATGTCGATCTCGTAGGCGCCCGCCTCGACGGCGTCGCGGGTGTCGGCCAGCTTGATGTCGAGCGCCGCGCGGCCCGAGGGGAACGCGGTGGCGACCGAGGCGATGTGCACGCCGGAGGCACCGAGCGTCTCGCGGGCGGTCGGCACCATGTCTGGGTACACGCACACCGCCGCGACCGGCGGGCACGAGGGGTCGGCCGGGTCGGGGCGCATCGCCTTCGAGCACAGCGCCCGCACCTTGCCCGGGGTGTCGGCGCCCTCGAGGGTGGTCAGGTCGACCATCCGGATGGCGAGGTCGAGCGCGTAGGCCTTGGCGGTGGTCTTGATCGACCGGGTGCCCAGGGACGCGGCCCGGGCCTCGGCGCCGACCTGGTCCACGCCGGGCAGCCCGTGCAGGAAGCGGCGGAGCGAGGCGTCCGAGCCGACGGCGTCCGCGAGGTGCGGAGGAAGGGCCGGACCAGCCGTCGAGCTCGCCGTTGAGCTCGTCGTTGCAGTCACGGGGCTCAGCATAGGTGGGGGCGTCCGGTTGGGGGGAATCGCCGGTGGCGGTGCAGAATCGACGCATGCCCGCCAGCCCTGTGAACCCCGACGACGAGCGCGTCCTCGAGCGGTTCAAGCCCACCACCGGCCTGTTCGTCGGTGTCGCGGGTCTCCTCATCGCCGCTTTCACCCTGGGGTACGTCGTCCTCAGCGTGCACACGGTCGTCGGGCTGCGCCTCGGGCTCGGAGCGGTGCTCGGGGCGGTCGTGGTCTGGGTGACGCAGATGCGGCCGCGGGTCACGGCGTACACCCACGACCTGCACGTCAAGGGCTCGCTGCGCGACGCGCGGGTGCCCTACGTGCTCATCGACGAGGTCACGATGGCGCAGACGCTGAACGTGTGGGTGGGGGAGCGGCGCTTCGTGTGCATCGGCATCGGCAAGTCGCTCGGTTCCGACATCCGCCAGCGCGCCAAGAAGGAGCGGCAGGGGTCGCTGCTCGGCGCCAGCCGCTCCCGGGAGTTCTCGGAGAAGGCCGAGGTGGCCGCGCCGGACCAGACCGCGATGAGCTACCACACGTTCGTGGTCACCCGGATCGAGGAGCTGGTCGACCAGGCCAAGCGCGAGCTGCGCCGGCGGGGCGGGACGACCGACGGGCAGGAGGTGCGCCGCCCGTACGCCGTGCCCGAGATGGTCGCGCTCGCGGTGACCGGTCTCGCGTTCGTGGTCAGCCTCCTCCTGTAGCGGCCTCGGGGCTCCTGTCCGGCGGGTCCCCACAGCGGGGTGGCTGTCCGTTCGCTCGGGCACATCTGGGGGGCGCGTCACCTACGCTGCGCCGGGCACGTCAACACACCCAGGGGGACTTCCGTGCGGCGCACTCTCGGCATCACCGCCGGACTCCTGCCGGTGTGCCTGACCGTCCTGGCCGTCGTCGCGCCCACCCAGGCGGCCGCCCGGCGCGACACGCTGGACGTGACGATCAAGTACCTGGTCGCCGGCGGCGGATTGCTCGTGACGGAGGGTGGCGGCGACGTCGTCGGGATCCGGCTCGGCGTCGCGGTCGACCAGCCGGCCAGGACCGTGGTCACCATCACCAACCACCCGGGCAGGTGGTGCGGGGCCCGGTCTCGCTGGGCACGCTGCGCCCGGGGCGGCACTTCTGGAAGTGGGGCGAACGACGCAACGACGGGACGCGGGTGCGCGACGGCGGGTTCACGGCCACGGTGGACGCGACGTTCGCGGCCTCCGGGCTCACCCAGGAGTGGAAGATGGTTTTCGGCGTCGACTCCGTCTACCGGCCGGGCCGGGTGCACATCGGGTACCGCACGATCTACCCGCGGTCCACGGCCACCCACGACGCGACCACGGTGAGCAACCGGGCCTACGAGTACGCCCGGACCGCGATGGTCGTCCGCAGCGCCGCCGGCAAGGTCGTCTACCGGAAGTACGTCCCGTGGACGTCGTTCCGCAACCGGGCCACCTGGGACGGCCGCGACGCGCGCGGGCGGGTCGTGCCGGCCGGGACGTACACGATCCGGTTCGCCGGCAAGGACTGGTCGGGCAACCGCGGCCAGACCGCTCCCGTCCGCGTCGACGTGTCGGCCAGGAAGCTGGTTCTGCGGACCCACACCCTCACCGTGTCCCCGGACGCCTCCGGGGACCAGCGGACCTGCTTCTACCCCGGTGGCCCGCTCGGGTGCGGGGACCCGGGCACGCTCGAGTGCGGGACCATCGTCGCCAGCGACCGGTTCAGCCAGCCGGGCGCGTTCAGCTACCGCTCGGGGCGCGACTGTCGGCCGGAGGACCTGTGGCAGGTGACGGGGACCACCAGGCCACGCTCACTGGTGTCGCGCCACGCGGGTACCACGAGATGACGGTCTCGTTCCTGGGTGGCCCGACCACCCCAGGCGCCGCCGACCAGGGCCAGCTGGTGCTGTACGACGGGACCGAGCCGGTCGTCGTCCCGTCCGGTCCCGACACCAGCGACCACACCACGACCTCACCGACGGTCCCGATCGCCCCCAGCGACGCGAACAAGGTGTTCCCGGGCTCGGGCCCGATCGCGCACGTGGTGGGGTGGTCGTTCACGACCAGCGACGGGGCGAGCTAGACGTGGCGTCGTTCCCCGTCCGCTACGACTACCTGACACCGCAGCGGTAGCAGCCGCGGCCGTCGCCGCATCGGGGCACATCCGAGTCAGAGCCCGGCGGCCGCCGCGAGGTCACCCCGGATCGCGTCGAGCCGGCCGGCGGCCGAGATCCGGGCCGCGTCCACGCCGTCCGTCTCGTCGGCGTCCACCGGGACAACCACCTCGAGGTAGCACTTGATCTTCGGCTCGGTGCCGGACGGCCGCACGACGACCCGGGCGTCCTCCGCGAGGTGGAAGCGCAGCCCGTCGGTGGGCGGCAGGTCGGCGCTGCCCTCGGCCAGGTCGTCGACCCGCTCCACCTTCAGCCCGCCCAGGGTGGCCGGTGGCGCCGAGCGCAGCCGCTCCATCGCGGCCGCGATCAGCGACAGGTCGGTGAACCGCACCGACAGCTGGTCGGTGGCGTGCAGGCCGTGCTCCCGGGCGATGTCGTCGAGCCGGTCGGTCAGGGTGCGGCCCTCGGCCTTGAGCCGGGCCGCGAGGTCGACGACGAGCAGCAGTGCCGAGACGCCGTCCTTGTCGCGCACCAGGTCCGGGGCGACGCAGTAGCCGAGCGCCTCCTCGTAGCCGTACGCGAGCCCCTCGACCCGGCCGATCCACTTGAAGCCGGTGAGTGTCTCCTCGTGCGGCTGGCCGTGCGCGGCCGCCAGCTTGCCGAGCAGCGTCGAGGACACGATCGAGTTCGCGTAGACGCCCACGGTGCCGGAGCGGAGCAGGAAGTCGCCGAGCAGCGCGCCCACCTCGTCGCCCCGCAGCATCCGCCAGCCGTGCGCGTCCGGGACCGCCACCGCGCACCGGTCGGCGTCCGGGTCGTTGGCGACCACGACGTCCGCGTCCACCTCCGCGGCCAGCGCCATGGCCAGGTCCATCGCCCCCGGCTCCTCCGGGTTGGGGAACGCCACGGTCGGGAAGTCCGGGTCGGGCTCGGCCTGGGCGGCCGCGACGTGCGGGGCCGGGAAGCCGGCCCGCTCCATCACCACCGCGACGGTCTCGCCGCCGACGCCGTGCAGCGGGGTGTAGACGGTGGTGAGGTCCCGCGGCCCTCCGGCGTCGACGAGCCCGCCGACATCGGAGAGGTACGACTCCACGACCTCCGCGCCGAGGCGGGTCCAGCCCTCCGCCCGTCGTACGCCGGCGAGGGGACCGACCGCGTCGATGCGTGCCGAGATCTCCGCGTCCGCCGGCGGCACGATCTGGCTGCCGTCGCCGAGGTAGACCTTGTAGCCGTTGTCCTGCGGCGGGTTGTGCGAGGCGGTGACCATCACCCCGGCGACGCAGCCGAGGGCGCGGATCGCGTACGCCAGCACCGGTGTGGGCAGCGGCCGGGGCAGCAGCACTGCCCGCAGGCCCGCGCCGACCATCACCGCGGCGGTGTCCTCGGCGAACACGTCCGAGCCGTGCCGCGCGTCGTAGCCGACCACGACGGTGCCGCCGCGGTGGCCCTGGTCGAGGAGGTACGCCGCGAGACCGGCCGCCGCGCGGATGACGACGACCCGGTTCATCCGGTTCGGGCCGGCGCCGAGCGCCCCGCGCAGCCCCGCCGTGCCGAACTCCAGGCCTCCGTCGAACCGGTCCGCGAGGTCGGCGGCCGCTGCCGGGTCGTTCTCCGCCGCCGCCACCAGCGCCTCGAGCTCGGCGCGGGTCTGCTCGTCGGGGTCCTCGGCGGCCCAGGCCCGGGCCCGGTCGGTCAGCTCGGTCATGCCCGCACCCTAGACATGCCTAGGGCGCCGGGGCGTCGAGGGCCGGCCGGTTGAACGCGTCGGTGGCGTACGGGCCACCGACGTGCGCGCCCTCGGCCGCGTCCTGCTCGTCGTCGGCGGTGACCTGGTCGACGAAGTCCTCGGCGTCGTCCTGCGGGTCGTAGCCGAGCGCCCGCCCGGGCCCGAGGTCCCACCAGCCGCGGGTGTTCGCGGAGACGCCGTAGAGCACCGCGTAGCCCGGGTCGGGCGCGGTCAGCGCGGCGTCGAACATCCGCACCGCGTCGTCGTGCGAGAGCCAGGTGGACAGGCTGCGCACGGTCTCCGGCTGCGGCAGGAAGCTCCCGATCCGGGTCGACACCGCGTCGATGCCGTGGCGGTCGACGTACAGGCTGAGCAGGGCCTCCGCGGCCACCTTCGCGACGCCGTAGAACGTGTCCGGCCGGGGGCGTACGTCGACCGTGAGCAGGTCGGTCCGGGGGGTGCGGCCGACCGCGTGGTTGCTGCTCGCGTAGACGATCCGGGTCACCCCGTGCGCCACCATCGCGTCGAGCAGGGCCGCGGTCGTGACGACGTGGGAGGTGAGCTCCTCCGGCAGCGACCCCTCGGTGGGCCGGCCGGCGAGGTGCACGACCGCGTCGAGGCCGCCGGCGCGCGAGGCCGCCACGAAGAGCGCCTCGACGGCGTCGGGGTCGGTGCAGTCGGCGGTGGCCCACTCGCCGGGGAAGCCCCCCGGCTCCGGGGTCAGGTCCAGGCCGACGACGGTGTGCCCGCGGTCGACGAGGCCGGCGCAGAGGACCGAGCCGATGCTGCCGGCGGCGCCGGTGACCAGGACGCGCATGCCGCTCAGACCTTCGGGACGATGGCGCCGAGCAGGTCGCCCATCCGGGAGGCGGCCGCGCGGCCGGCGGCGAGGACCTCCTCGTGGTTGAGCGGCTCGCCGGTGATGCCGGCGGCGAGGTTGGTGACCAGCGAGATGCCGAGCACCTCCAGCCCGGCCTCGCGGGCGGCGATCGCCTCCAGGACCGTGGACATGCCGACGAGGTCGCCGCCGATGGCGCGGACCATCCGGATCTCCGCCGGGGTCTCGTAGTGCGGGCCGGGGAACTGCACGTAGACGCCCTCGTCGAGGTCCGGCTCCACCTCCTTGCACAGCGCGCGCAGCCGGCTGCTGTAGAGGTCCGTGAGGTCGACGAAGTTCGCGCCCTCGATCGGCGAGGTCGCGGTCAGGTTGATGTGGTCGCTGATCAGCACCGGGGTGCCCGGCTGCCGGGACTCGTCCAGGCCGCCGCACCCGTTGGTCAGCACGATCGTGCGGCACCCGGCGGCGGCGGCCGTGCGCACGCCGTGCACGACGGCGGCGACGCCGCGGCCCTCGTAGAAGTGGGTGCGGCCCAGGAAGACCAGGAGGTTGCGGTCCCCGGCCCGGACCGAGCGGACCTTCCCGGCGTGCCCCTCCACCGCGGGCGGTGCGAACCCGGGCAGGTCCGTGGTGCTCAGCTCGGCGGTCACGTCGCCCAGGGCGTCGACGGCGGGCAACCAGCCGGAGCCCATCACCAGGGCCACGTCGTGCGCGTCGACCCCGGTCTTCTCGGCGAGTACGGCGGCCGCGTCGGCGGCGAGCTGGCCAGTGCTGGTCGTCATGGCGCGCACCCTATCCGTCGTACGACGGTCACAGGCCGACGGAGCGGCACGGCCGCGCGCGCAGGGCGGCCACGTAGTCCTCGGGGGCGTCGGCCGCCTCCGCCGCCTCGGCCAGGATGCCGAGGTACGACGCGGAGGGCAGCCCGCCCTCGTACGCGTCGAGCACGTAGATCCAGGCGAGCTGCTCGCCGGTCATCGTGGCGACCCGCACCTTCGTCTTGCGGTACAGCCCGGTGTCGGCGCTCTCCAGCTGGTCGAGGTGCTGCTCGTCCTCCTCGGTGACGTCGTAGATCGCGACGAACACCTGCTCCAGCGGGTCCTCGACGACCGTCGCCAGCGCGCCGTCCCAGCCGTGCTCCTCGCCGCCGAAGGTCAGCCGCCAGCCGACCAGCCAGCCGGTGCCCTGCAGCGGGGAGTGCGGGCATCGCGCACCCATCCGGCGGGGGTCCATGTTCGACCCGAAGGCGGCGTACAGAGGCACCCGCGCAGACTACCGACGCAGGGCCTCGTAGGCGCGCACGGCTCGGTTTGCGAGGATGGTCGCGTGAATCGTGTGGTGGTGGTCGGCGGCGGTCCCGGCGGGTACGAAGCGGCTCTGGTCGCCGCCCAGCTCGGGGCCGACGTGACCGTCGTGGACACCGACGGCATCGGCGGCTCCGCGGTCCTCACCGACTGCGTCCCCAGCAAGACGCTGATCGCCACCGCCGAGCTGATGGCCGACATGGAGGAGGCCAACGAGCTCGGCATCACCTTCCAGGGGTCGCTGACCACCGACCTGGCCCAGGTCAACGCCCGGGTGATGCGCCTGGCCGAGGCCCAGTCCGCCGACATCGAGCGGCGGCTCACCCGCGAGGGGGTCCAGGTCGTGCGCGGCCGCGGCGCCCTCGAGGGTCCGGAGAAGGTCGTCGTCACCCCGGTCGACGGTGGACAGGAGCAGACGCTCGAGGCGGACGCCGTCCTGGTCTCCACGGGTGCCGCCCCGCGCACGCTCGAGTCCGCGCGGCCCGACGGGGAGCGGATCCTCACCTGGGAGCAGGTCTACGGCCTCGACGAGGTGCCGTCCAAGCTCATCGTGGTCGGCTCCGGTGTCACCGGAGCCGAGTTCGCCTCGGCCTACAACGCGCTCGGCGTCGACGTGACCCTGGTGTCCTCGCGCGACCGGGTGCTACCCGGTGAGGACGCCGACGCCGCGGAGGTGCTGGAGGGCGTGTTCACCCGCCGGGGGATGACCGTGCTCTCGAAGTCGCGGATGCAGTCGGTGACCCGGTCCGGTGACGCCGTCACGGTCACGCTCACCGACGGCCGCACCGTCGAGGGCTCGCACTGCCTGCTCGCGCTCGGCTCGGTGCCGAACACCTCCGGGATCGGCCTCGAGGAGGCCGGCGTCACCCTGAACGACGGCGGCTTCATCGGCGTGGACCGGGTGTCCCGGACGAGCGCCCGCAGCGTGTACGCCGCCGGCGACTGCACCGGCGTGCTGATGCTCGCGTCCGTCGCGGCGATGCAGGGCCGGATCGCCATGTGGCACTTCCTCGGCGACGCCGTCGCCCCGCTGGACCTGCGCACGGTCTCGTCGAACGTGTTCACCGCCCCCGAGATCGCCACGGTGGGCTGGTCGCAGAAGGCCGTCGACGCCGGCGAGATCGAGGCCGAGTGCGTGACGCTGCCGCTCTCGGGCAACGCCCGGGCCAAGATGCAGGGAGTGCGCGACGGCTTCGTGAAGCTCTTCGCCCGGCCGGGTACCGGCATCGTCGTCGGCGGCGTCGTCGTCCGCCCCCCGGCCGCCCAGCAGATACACCCCCACGCCAACGCGGTGGCGC
>Ga0308176_10002549_pt1 | contig 11494 bp, 13 predicted proteins | sample PhyCR2_3_FD_203890 | JGI IMG/M metagenome (GOLD analysis project Ga0308176, IMG submission 203890) | Soil microbial communities from UC Gill Tract Community Farm, Albany, California, United States - DLSLS.C.R2 | ecosystem: Environmental > Terrestrial > Soil > Agricultural land | place: USA... | reverse complement strand
ATTAATTGGGGAAGGCCAGGTAATTTATAAGGGAAAGGAAACTGATTCCCTAGAAGCCCTTCAGCACGAAGGAATCATGCCAGTAACATTAGAGGCAAAGGAGGGGCTTGCCCTGATTAATGGTACGCAAGCGATGACTGCGATGGGAGTAGTTAGCTACCTGGAGGCGGAGCAGCTGGCATTTGAGAGCGAGTTAATTGCATCCATGACACTAGAAGGGTTAAATGGCATTATTGATTCATTTGCTGAAGAAATCCACCTTGTTAGAGGATATCAGCAGCAAATTGATACCGCGGCGAGGATTCGCTGCTATTTAAGTGACAGTTTATTAACCACACAGCAGGGAGAACTAAGGGTACAAGACGCATACTCTTTAAGGTGTATCCCTCAGGTTCATGGGGCTACATGGCAGACTCTTGATTATGTAAGAGAAAAACTAGAAATTGAAATGAATGCGGCAACCGACAATCCGTTAATTTTTGATAATGGAGATAAAGTTATCTCTGGAGGGAATTTCCACGGACAGCCGATAGCATTTGCAATGGATTTTATGAAAATTGCCGTTGCGGAACTTGCCAGTATTTCTGAAAGGCGAATTGAGAGACTGGTGAATCCACAATTAAATGACCTCCCGCCGTTCTTAAGCCCTGAACCGGGATTGCAATCAGGCGCCATGATCTTGCAATATACGGCCGCCTCCCTGGTATCTGAAAATAAAACACTTGCCCATCCTGCCAGCGTGGATTCTATACCATCATCTGCAAATCAAGAGGATCATGTCAGCATGGGGACAATTGCGGCCAGACAGGCCCATCAAATCATTCAGAACGTCCGGAGAGTCCTTGCAATTGAATTGATTTGTGCGATGCAGGCAGTTCAATATCGGGGTGTGGATAAGATGGCAAGCTATACAAAAAAATTTTATGAGAAAGGAAGAGAACAAATTCCGACCATAATAAAAGACCGCATTTTCTCAAAAGATATCGAAAAGGCGGCTGAGTGGTTGCGGTCCATAGAAATTTCTGTATTCACAAAAAAAGTAAGCAGGGATCTGGACAATGGATAAAAGAGAAATTTGGAAAAGGCGTGATAGCTCACGCCTTTACTTCATATGATTTGGGAGCCATCGACCTGTATCTACCCGATGCTCCTCCTCATTCTCGACTCTATTTTTAAATGCTTCCTGGGTTACAATGAGCTCTTCATCCCCAATGGCTTCTTTTACATGCTTTTCAGTTAGACTGTCTTGCGGAAAATTGCCTGGATGATTCTTCTTCTTGTGTTCAAAATGTTCTCCACGTGCCAAGGTTAACACTCCTTTCGTCTTCTGTTTTAGCTTGCCCGATTGCGGTGAAATATCCCCTGGAATTATCTTGCCAATTTATTTCTAGTATTGAACTTGCTATAATGTACAAAGAGAGTAAGGTATAAGGGAGGCAGCGAACATGGATTTGTTTCAGATTGTCTCAGAAGACCGGATTAAACAGGCATATAAAGATGGTGAATTCGATAATCTCCCAGGATTAGGGAAACCTATGCAGCTTGAGGATTTGTCCGGAGTGCCTGAGGAAATGCGCATGGCCTATAAAATAATGAAAAATGCAGGCTACACCCAGGAAGAAGGACGCCTGCGGCAAGAAATGATGGGGATTGAGGATTTAATCAAACAATGTGATGATGGCAGTGAGAAAGTCAATCTTCAAAGAAAATTAAATGAGAAACTCCTTCGCTTTAACCAATTAATGTCAAAACGTGGTATTAAAACAAACTCTTCCATCTTTAAAAACTATGAGCTAAAAGTAAAACGCAAAATGAAATACTAATAAATAAGCTGGTTGGGAAGTGTGACTTTTCACTCATCACCAGCTTTTTTTTCTTGTTTTGCTGGTTTACACATCCAGTCAAGCATAAATCCGGCAAAGACGATAAAAACGATAGGGATGGAGAAATTTAATACATGAATAACAGTCATTAATCAGACTCCTTATCGAATAATATTTGAATATTAATAATAGTAAGTATATTTTTAGTAACTATGTTATATTCTTTTGTCACAAATTTGACAAATTTTTTTGACATATTGTGAATCTCCTCTATTCACTAATTACTAGTGCTAAACTCCTTCTGCCAAAATATTTATTATAATGTAAAAATAAGGGAGTAATATGTTGAAATTTGGAGTAATTTAAGCGAAAATGTAGTTAGAAAATTTATATTATTGACAAAATATAACACCCTGTTATAAATGGACTATATATAATAAACATATCGTTTCATATTAAGTAAAATGTCCTACTTTATAGAAATAAGTGGAAATTAATAATACTATAGTTGTGTTAGCAGAAAAAGGCAAACCTGTTGAAAGGCGGGGACGCAAAGCCGAGGATCTAAGGCAGTTTTCAAAATTTGCTAAGATGGCCGGGTTACCTGGAATACGATAGGTATTTTAGGGGTGAGAAGGATGATTATAACTGAAAGAGAAGTTGATGCAATCGATCAAGAATGGATGGCGCTCATACTTGAGGCAAAGGAACTGGGACTCTCAATTAAAGATATTCGTGATTTTCTTACTGCTGACAATTGTTAAGAGCCATCAGGCGTACATACAAAAAAATAAGCATTCTACAGAAATGTGCCATTTTTGTAGAATGCTTTTCTTTTATTTATCATTACTCTGATTACTACGCCACTTATTAAATTCGAGGAAGTCGCGGAACTGTTCCTTTGAAACCCCTGAGTTCATTGCCTCTTTAACCAGGTTCATCCAATCCCTATCTAAATCATCCTTATCGATTTGTTCGTGGATTAAACGCTCGACAGGTAGATTTAAAACAGCTGCAATTTTCTCAAGAAACTGAATCGAGGGATTCTTTTGCAGATTCCTCTCCAGTGAACTTAAATAAGATTTGGCAACTCCAGCTTGTTCAGCAAGCTCGGATAGTGACATTTTCTTTTCTAACCGGAACTTTTTTACACGATCACCAATCATTGAGTCTCACACACCTAGTAGAGAATAATTATTTATTCTAATTCTATCAAAAAGAATGGGAAAGTACCATATTAAGAACAACTAAAAATGACAAGTTATTGACATAAGAGGATGGATTGAAATTAACTGCCAGTAAAGTAATTTTGAAAAATTGGGTGGTAAGAGTTAATATTAAGAGTGGCCAACAATAATTTAACGACATTTTTAAGTTTTACAAAAACAAATTGATTAAATGTACATAAATTAATTAAAAAGGCAGGGAAACAAATGATTGTCCTTAAATCACAACGTGAAATTGAAGCCATGAAAAAGGCAGGAGAAATTCTTGCGGCCTGTCACAAAGAAATTGCTAAATTGATAAAACCAGGCATTACAACCTGGGATATCGAAATGTTTGTAAATGATTTTCTCGGTAAACATGGAGCTACACCGGAACAAAAGGGCTATAAAGGCTATGAATATGCGACCTGTGCCAGTATTAATGACGAAATCTGCCATGGCTTCCCACGGAAAGAACCGTTAGCGGAAGGTGACATTGTTACGATTGATATGGTGGTTAATTATAATGGTGCCTTAGCCGATTCCGCTTGGTCCTATGCCGTTGGTCAGGTTTCAAAAGAGACTGAGCATTTATTAAAAGTAACAAAGGAAGCTTTATATAAAGGCATTGAACAAGCCGTTGTCGGTAATAGGATTGGGGATATAGGACACGCCATTCAAACCTATGTTGAAAGTGAAGGTCTTTCTGTTGTCCGCGATTTTATTGGTCACGGAATTGGCGCGGTTATCCACGAGAAACCAGATGTTCCGCATTATGGGTTACCTGGAAAAGGGGCAAGAATTAAAGAAGGTATGGTATTTACCATTGAACCGATGGTTAACGTCGGAAGGTACCAAATGAAAATGGATGACAATGGCTGGACAGCTAGAACAATAGATGGCAAATATTCGGCCCAATATGAACACACATTGGCCATTACAAAAGATGGTCCAATAATTTTAACTGAACAGAAATAAGAAAAGGCCCGTTATGTTTTTTCATAACGGGCCTTTTCTTTAGCCTAAAAGAAAGAATAACTATCTTATCAGGCAGAAGGGCCATTGCGTCTCATGGACCGACCTTAGGGGCACGGCCATCGGCCCTGTTTTCTTTATTTCTTCCTAAGACTTCCAAGTTCTTCGACCAATGCCTGCATCTCATTAGGACTGAACGATTTTTTTCTTAGGACCATTTCGTAAATTTCCTTTAACTCTTCATACATCTCTTCATCAAAGTGTGAAGGCTTAATTGCACCAAGATTCAGCACTTTTAATTTTTCCTTTATTTCTTCAATCATGTATTCGACATTTTCAACGGATTTCTCTGAAAGATTCATTTTGGCCCTCCTTTGAATTAATAATCCCATCTTTTCACGTTGTATCCATCCTGTCAACACATACATACTTCTTAGAATGCCCAAAATGAACGAATAAAGTTATTATGAAGACTTGCATAGAAATGTTTGATAAAGCAAAATAAATGGTAAGTATAATTAGTGTTATTATTTTCTTTCAGTAGTGATTCATGATATTTATTACCCTAGAAGGAGAGTTTAAGATGACAAGGAAGAATCAATTTTGGAAAGGCGTATTACTTGGGGCTATTGCAGGTGGTGCTATCAGCTTATTAGATAAGCAAACCCGTGTGACCATGAAGGATAACGTTCAAAGGGTATCTAGTAAGGCTGCCTATCTAATCAAGAATCCTGGTGACATACAGGAAAAACTAAAAGGAACGGCCGATAAAATCAAGACTACCTTTGAACAGGTAAGTGGAGATATCTCCTACATTACAGAAAAAGTGGGGGAATTAACCGAGCTGACACCACAGGTAACAGAAATACTTAAAGAAACGAAAGATACTTTTTCAGGAAATGATGATACAAACCTTCTAGAAGAGGTGCTGGGAGAAAAGGAAAAAATTCATTAAGGAGGATGTAAATGAAGAAGGAAGTGAATGTAAGGTCTTCATTGCTAAGATTGCTTTGGCATCGGATTGAAGAAGATGATCTTCCTGGGCTAAGTGCACAACTAGCTTATTTTTTTCTTCTTTCCTTATTTCCACTCTTGATTGTATTATTTACTCTATTGCCGTATTTCCCCATTCCACATCAAGACATGCTTGGGATGATTAAGGATTTCGCTCCAGCTGAGGCGATGGATCTAATTGAAAAGAACGTACACGATGTAATGAATCGCCGAAATGGCGGTTTACTATCATTCGGGATTATTGGTACCATTTGGTCAGCATCAAATGGTATCAACGCTATTGTGCGGGCTTTCAATAAGGCTTACGATGTGAAGGAAAGCCGTTCGTTCATTGTCTCTAGAGGGATGGCTGTTTTATTGACATTCGGTATGATTTTTGTTTTCCTTCTTGCCATTATTCTCCCGATTTTCGGAAAAAGGATTGGTCTTTTTTTATTTGCCACATTGGGTTATACATCAGAGTTTATGAAGGTATGGAATGCATTGAGCTGGCTGGTTAGTGCCCTTATCTTATTCCTAATTTTCACAGTTTTATATTGGATTGCTCCAAATGTCAAACTCCGGTGCAGGAGTGCCTTTCCGGGGGCAGTCTTTGCCACAGTAGGCTGGATTCTTTCTTCTTTGGTGCTATCCTTTTATGTGGGGAATATCAGTAATTATTCTTTAACCTATGGGAGTATTGGTACCATCATTGTTCTAATGATTTGGCTGTACTTATCGGCATTTATTATTATTCTAGGCGGAGAAATCAATGCCTTCTATAGTGAAAAAAACAAGTTGAACTGCTAAAAACTTCCTTCATGAAGAAGCTTTTTCTGTCCAAACTATGATTAGGGATTGCTCCCGAACATCAAAGGAGGATGCTAAAATGACAAAGCATACGAAAAAGGATGGCAGCACGAAGCAAAAAGGGAAAGGTAGCAAAGGAAATAAAACCTCAGGGTCCGCAAACGGTTCTAATGGCTATCACTAATAAATAAGGGAATAAAAAAGGCCGGTGAATTCACTCGGCCTTTTCTTTGAGTTTTAGGACTTATAAATTGCAACTTTGAAAATTGTCCAGCCCTCGGGGTCATAAGCCAATCCGGCATGAAGGGGAAAAAGCAACCTCCAGACGTGCTCGTTCTTATGCATGCCAGGGCTGACAAAAAGCTTCCGCTTTTAATAAAGAACACTAAGATTTTAACAGCCTTAAACTATTTAAGATGACAAGAATAGTACTTCCTTCGTGGCCAATCACTCCGTAGGGTAAATCTAAAATTTGAAAGAAATTTGATGATATTAAAAGCATGATGACCAAAATGGAAAAGACCACATTTTGTTTTATTATTTTGTTCATTCGCTGTGACAGACTGATTGCTTCGGCAATTTTAGGCAGGTCATTTTTCATTAAAACAACATCGGCTGTTTCAAGGGCCACATCGGTTCCTTCCCCCATTGCAATCCCGACGTTGGCAATAGCTAGTGCAGGAGCATCATTAATACCATCCCCAACCATTGCAACTGTTATATATTTCTGTTTTAACTGTTTTAATAGCTCTACCTTATCTTCCGGAAGGCATTCTGCGAAGAATTCATCAACCCGGCTTTCACCAGCAATGGCCCTAGCCGTTTTTTCACTATCTCCTGTAAGCATAATCGTACGGATCCCTTGTTTCTTTAGATCTTCTATAGCCTGCTTTGTTTCCTCACGGACTACGTCCTTCATGGCAATTAAGGCACTTAGCTCGCCTTCTATTTCAATGTAGACAAGGGTATTACCAGCGTTTGCAAGTTCTACCGCTTTGCCATCATTGAAGCTGTCAGCATTCGTTCCCGCAAAAGCTTGTTTCCCAATTTTCCATTCTTGGCCTTTAACGACTGCTTTGACACCCCAACCCGGTAAATCTTCTAGGCTGTCTGGATGAATGAGCTCTTTTTTTATATGTTGCTTCGCATATCCTACTATCGCATTGGCAAGCGGATGATTCGAAAGGTTCTCAATGGAAGCGGCTACCCAAACAAGCTCTTCTATATCCAGCCCTTCTTTTACAATGACTTCTGTAACTGCGGGCTTTCCTTTTGTGAGTGTACCTGTTTTATCAAAAGCAATAGCCCCTAGATGGCCTAAATTCTCTAGGTGGACGCCACCTTTAACCAAAATCCCATGCTTGGCACCATTTGAAATGGCTGATAAGGTTGCCGGCATAATGGAGGCAACGAGTGCACAAGGGGAAGCAACGACTAAAAGAATCATGGCGCGATAAAAGGACTCATGCCAGCTCCAGTCTAGTAAAAAGTATGGTAAAAAGAACATGGCAAAGACCACAAGCAAGACTACCTTGACGTAGGTTCCTTCAAATCGCTCGATGAAAAGCTGGGACGGTGACTTTTCACTTTGTGCAGACTGGACAAGCTGAATGATTTTTTGGAATAGTGTGTCTGTGCTGGCTTTTGTCAATTGAATACTTATGGATCCGGTTAGATTGACAGTACCCGCAAAGACTTCTTCTTTCAGCCCTTTGGAAACAGGCATCGACTCACCTGTTATCGCGGCTTCATCAATATTGGTTTGTCCCTTGATAATGATGCCGTCAGATGGTACACGTTCGCCTGGTTTAATCAGGATCTGATCTCCAATAACAAGTTCAGCTACCGCCACCCGCTTCTCGTAGCCATTGGTGATAAGCAATGCTTCCTCTGGCTGCAGCTCCATTAAGGATGAAATTTCCTTATTACTTTTATTCATTGTGTATGTTTCTAGTGCGCCGCTGACAGCAAAGATAAAAATTAAGATGGCTCCTTCTGTCCAGTAGCCAATAATCGCTGAACCAACAGCAGCAAAAATCATCAGCATTTCAACATTTAGTTCTTTATTCTCATAAGTAGCTTCTATTCCTTCCTTTGCTTTAGCAAATCCGCCAATTACAAAGGCAAGCAAGTAGGCAATAATGGAATCCGCACCATTTCCGTACTTGTCAAACAGCCACCCAGCAACAATCAACACTCCGCTCAAGCCAGCAGCAATCAACTCGGCATGTGGTTTAATTTTATCCACGAAACTAGCTTTTTGTATGCCTTTTCCAATCACTTTTGCTTCTGAACTCATTGTTTCTCCCCCCTTATTTTGAACCTTGATCTCGCCGGCTCGTCTTATGCCTGTCGCCCCTGGTCAAGGCGCTTCCGCTTTTCTCTGTGTCTAGCTCCAGCGCACAGCGGCTAGTGTATTGGCCCACTCCTCCTTACGATAAGTCAACATCGGATCGCATGCGCTCTCCGTGTTTCCTTTATCTCATACGGAGTGGATCCAATCCATACGCCGCTAACCGTGCGCTTCCGCTTTTCTCTGTGTCTAGCTCCAGCGCCTAGGGGCTCGGGGTCATAAGCCAATCCGACAAGAAGGTTAAAGGACAACCTTCTCGCCGGCTCGTCTTATGCCTGTCGCCCCTGGTCAAGGCGCTTCCGCTTTTCTTTCTAATTGAGAAAAATAATCATATTCAGTACCCCTAAAAAACACGAAAGCTGTCATCTCAGGGATGACAGCAGAAACAGTAACACATATTATTTTCCTTAATATTACCACATATTTTATGTATAAAGATACCATTTAGCTTCAAACTTATTATTAAATTTGATTCTCGAGCAACAGAACCGTCCTTTTGCCGAATAAGTAGATGACGAAGGACAGGATAATGAGCATGGTGCTGATAATGTAAAAGAAACTGATACCTTGGGTAAATCTAATAAATAATCCTCCGATAATCGGGCCGCTTAGAGAACCAAGACTATAAAAGATTCCGCATAACAAATTACCTGTAGGTAACAGGTCCCTCGGTACTAAATCGGTCATGTAGCTTATGCCGAGCGAGAACGTAGAACCGACCACCATCCCCGAAAAAAGGAAGGAAATGAACAGACCGGTAAAGGAGTGTTCCATAAAACTGGCTGCTGTGAAACTGATAAAACCAAGAAATAGAACAGATATCAATATATTTCGCCGTCCATATTGATCACTTAGCATCCCTAAGGGCAACTGAGTTATAATGCTTCCAATTGCAAAAGCGGATAACACGAAAGATACGCTTGAAACATCAATATTAATTCTTAAGGCATAAACGGGAAAACTGCCATTTAATGATGACTCCAAAAAACCGTAAGTGAAGGGAGGTAAGAATGCAACCCAACCGAATTTTAAAGCCTTTCTAAACTGTTTAATCGTTGCTAAAAAGGAATTAATCTTTACATTTTGCTCTGGAAATTCATTTTTTAATGCAAAAACAAAACCCCAGCCCATGAGACATAGAATCGATGAAACGATGAAGGGAAGGGATTGATTACTATCAACTAAGGGTGTCATCAACGGCCCTGTGGCAAAGCCAATACCAAAAAATAAACCGTATAAGGAAATATTCCTACCCCGCTTTTCCACTGGAGAAAAAGATGTAATCCAAGTTTGAGTTGCAAAATGGAGGGCATGGTCACCAATCCCAATGAGTAGTCGTAAGGCAAACCAAAACCAGAAAGTTTTCCATAAGGGAAACAGGGCAAGTGCTGCAACTACTATTCCCCCTCCGAAGATAATCACGGGCTTATATCCATATTTGCGTAAAGGCATTTCCATAAATGGAGATACTAGGAGTATGCCAATATAAAGAGCAGTCGCATTAAGTCCATTAAGGGAGGGAGAAACCCCGCTTTTTTCAAAAATAACAGCAATTAGTGGCAGTAGCATTCCCTGGGAAAAACCAGAAATAGCCACTAAACTAACGAGTATCCAAAAACGAAAATATCCTTTGCTCATAGGTATTTCTCCAATTCTAGTACGAAAATGGTTATTTATTAAATGTCCAAAATGATGGTAACTAGAATTATAACTAATTGCAAGAGAAAAGTTGCCTAGACATTTTAGGGGTTTTTAGGTAAATTTAGGTTTGAATGGAAAAATTACATAATAGGAAATGGAGGGAATGTGATGACAAATAAAATCTTTATGCTAATTACATTCATTGGGGTTCCGCTATCAGTGATTGGAACCATGATGCATTGGTCTAATATCGTGTTATTTTTACTTTATTGTATCACTATTATTGCCTTATCCAGTTATATGGGCAGGGCCACAGAAAGTCTTGCCATCGTCGCAGGACCGCGGATAGGTGGATTACTGAATGCCACTTTTGGAAACGCGGTTGAGCTGATTATCTCAGTATTTGCCCTAAAGGCTGGACTGGTTGGAGTTGTTCTTGCTTCATTAACTGGTTCGGTACTTGGAAACCTTCTTCTGGTAGCAGGTTTGTCATTTTTTATTGGCGGGTTAAAGTTCAAGAGACAAGAGTTCAATGTCTATGATGCAAGGCATAATTCCGGTCTGCTTATGTTCGCCGTCATCATTGCATTTGTTATCCCTGAAGTATTTTCGATGAACATGAATGAGAACAAAACACTTTCCTTAAGTGTTGGAATATCAGTTATCCTCATTGTCCTATATTTGGCAGCCTTATTTTTTAAGCTTGTTACCCATCGAGGAGTTTATCAATCTGCTGCACAAGCCGCCCATGAGGAGGAAGAACCGGAATGGGGGAAAGGAAGGGCGATTGCTGTCCTTCTAATTGCGACAATTGTCGTTGCCTATATATCAGAACACCTAGTTCATACGTTTGAGTATGTCGGGGAGACCTTCGGCTGGTCAGAGTTATTTATTGGGGTGATTATTGTCGCAATCGTAGGGAATGCAGCAGAACACGCTTCCGCTATTTTGATGGCTTTTAAAAATAAAATGGATGTTGCCGTTGAAATTGCCATCGGATCCACCTTGCAAGTGGCGATGTTTGTATTGCCCGTTCTTGTTCTAATATCGCTATTCTTTGATCAATCGATGCCATTATTATTTAGTTGGCAGGAATTGATTGCCATGGTTTCCTCCGTACTTCTGATGGTTGTTATTTCTAATGACGGGGAATCCAATTGGTTTGAGGGTTTAACCTTGTTAGCTGCGTATATCATTATGGGGATTGGATTTTTCTTATTATAGTACCAATTTTCTATGGGACCAAAAGACTCTATGCCAATTGGCATAGAGTCTCTTTTTTCAAAAACAATTTCTCTTCTTAAAATGTACGGGTAAATCCTCTTATTGCTATGCTATAATGAAACAGGACTTTTTTTAGGGTTCTATATCAATCGCTTCTAGGGACCATCAATCACCAACCCTTCATGTTTAGTTATAAATGAAAGAAACACGAGTGTTGAATAGCGTATAAGACTGGAATCCCAACCTCCTTAAAATTAAGTAAATTGTTAGCTGATTGATAACTGCCCTCCTTTTTAAAAGGTTAAGTTTATTATAATTGCAAGTCAGAGTTTTGTAAATAATTTGATTATTACATTTTTATTACTTTCTAACCAAGGCTAAAGGAGCGTCAAATGAAGTTTACAATACGATTATTGTTTTTTATTATCGGATTAACAATCATGACTTTTGGGGTATGTATGACCATAAAG
>Ga0308176_10002548_pt1 | contig 11494 bp, 7 predicted proteins | sample PhyCR2_3_FD_203890 | JGI IMG/M metagenome (GOLD analysis project Ga0308176, IMG submission 203890) | Soil microbial communities from UC Gill Tract Community Farm, Albany, California, United States - DLSLS.C.R2 | ecosystem: Environmental > Terrestrial > Soil > Agricultural land | place: USA... | reverse complement strand
CGAGCCGCGTCAATTCCGCGGTAATCGCTTCGTAAATCTCGCGGCCCTGGCGCCACGGCAGCGGCTGGCGGAAATCCGGCGTCGCTTCATCGTACGCGTCGAGCCGGCATTGGGCGTCAACCGCGCGGCGCACGCAGCCGCGCAGCTCGGCGCTGCCGTCCGGCGGCACGGGAAGCTCGGCAAGATCGCCCACCTGATGGTTGACCGTCGGATTGATGACGTCGAGCAATCGCCGAGCGATCGACGAGTTCAGCACGCCGAGGATCGCCAGGGGGTCCTCCGGAAAGAGGGACGACCCGGCCACGTCGAAGATGCACCCCGCCGGCAGCAGCCGCGCCGAGAACCGCCCCGATGTGAGGTAGGAGTAAGTCACGCCCGGGCGAAAGTAGTGGGACGTATTTTTTGCCACCCATTCCCATTGCCCGTCCAGATAGGGGTAGCGATCGACGATGGCCGCCTTGATCTCCGCGCCGTCGTCGGCCCAGTTCACGCGGTGGGGCGGCGACTGGTGCCACCGGCGGAACTGGCCCGACTTTACGTACGGGAACCATTTCCCGCCGGCGGCGTGCGCTTGGACCTCCCACCAGTATCGCACGAAACGAAGATTATCCGTCGTCGCCAACCCCTGCCGCGGGCGCGCGAGCGACTTCAGGCGAGGCAGCGTCGCGAAGAGACCGCGGATTTCCCGCGGCGTCCAGTACGACCAGGAATAGCGCGGAAGGGAGGTCAGATCTCGCGCGGCGAGGCGATACACGCGTTTGGCGTCTCGGCTCGCAACGGCATCCAACAAGGCGGCGCATTTGGCGTCGGCATTCGGAAGGTCCGTAAGGCGGACGGCAACCACCGGCGGGTCAGTGCCCCCTTCTTCGTCGCGGCGGCGCAGCGTGAACGCAGCCGTTTGAAGCGTCCCGGGGTTGCCAAGGTCAAATAGCGCCGGCCCGAAGTGCGCGAGGGTTTCGAGGCTGGAGGCCGATGCCACGTGCCGCCGCAGTTTTTCGAAAGAGCCGGTGAACATAAACGACTGCATCGTCAGCAGCCCCGCACGCCCGCCTTGCCGCAGAAACTCGAGTGACCGCAGGATGAAGCAGGCGTAGGCGTCGCGCCCCGCCGCGGGGTAACGGCGCTTCAACCGCGCCGCCGTTTCGGCGGGCATGTTCCTGGCGGACAGGTACGGCGGATTCGTCGCAATCACGTCGAACCCCGCGGCGAATCCGCCGGGGGACGGATCGAGCAGCGCGTCACCCAGCCGGAGATTCGCTTCCCGCTCGTTTGGCGGCGTTCGCAGCTTGATCGCCAGCGACTCGCCGGCCAGTTGCAGCGCGATCGGATCGATGTCCATGGCGTGGAGGTTGTGCCGCACGATAGCGGCGGGTATTTCGGCGGGGCCGCGGACCGAAGGCTCGTCCGGCCAGCCCGGTCGGCCGGCGCGCTCCAGCTCTTCGAGGTACATGCGCGAAAGGAGCCCGACGGCCGCGACCAGAAAATTCCCAGTGCCGCAGGCGGGATCGAGCAGCCGAATTTCCCTGGCGGTCCGCGGCCGACGGGCGGCGGGCGGCGGAATCTTGCCGGTAAGCCAATTCAATTCCGCCGCGAGGGACGAACCCGGGTGCCATTGGAGCCACTGCTTTGCCAGCGTGTTGTGGAGGAGAAAATCCACCACCCATGGCGGGGTGAAGAGCTGCGTGACCGCTGGGATTTCCTCGGCCGTGAACCTGCGGCGGTCGCGCGTCGTGCCTCGGTACGCCGCCTCCAGCGCGGGCGCGTTGACCGCCTGGTACACCCGCGCCAGGCAATCGTCCGCCAGCAGGACCGGCCGCAGCTCGGAGAGGTCGGATAACCGGCCGGCAAGGGCATCCACCCCCGCGGGCAGGTCACGGACCCGCCGCATCGCCGCGACGAAAGCGGCGAGGATCGCGCGGCGCGTGTGCTCCGCAGCCAATTGGCGAATGAACGCATAGACGCGCCGGCGGTCCATCGTGATTCCCGCCGGCGTCTATACCAAATCGCGCGCGGGAAAAATAGCCGCGGCCGGGTACAAAAATGACATGAAGCACATCACCACCGGGAAGGTTCGCGCGTTGTTCAAAGTCCTCGCCAGCACGCGTGAGGCGCAGGCCGCGGTCATGGTCCTCCGCTCGGGGCAATCCACCGGCGAGGTCCAGAATGAGCACCCCAGATGCGAGCAATGGCTCTTCGTCGTGTCCGGCAGCGGCAAGGCTACGGTCGGCAAGCGCCGGGTCGGCCTGCGGGAGAACTCTTTGCTGCTGATCGAGAAAGGCGAGCCACACCAGGTCGTGAACACCGGGAAGCGGCCGATGACGACAATCAATTTCTACTCCCCACCCGCGTACACGAAAGGCGGCGACGTACGGGATCAAGCCAAGCGCTAGACCGCTAAACGCCGCCCCTCACTTTCCCTCCTTCAGCATCTTGCGCAAAACTGTCTGCAGGATCCCCCCGTTGCGGTAATACTCGATCTCCACAGGCGTATCGATGCGGCAGGCCGTATCGAACTCGATCGGCGGCGAATTGTCCGCGTACGTCACCCGCACGTGCACCGTTTGCATCGGCTGAAGGTCATCCCCGATCTGGATCTCGAAAAATCCGGTCCCGGTCAGGCCGAGCGCGTTCCTCCCCTGGCCCTTCTGGAACTGCAACGGCAGCACGCCCATGCCGACGAGGTTCGAGCGGTGAATGCGTTCGTAGGACTCGGCAATGACCGCCTTAATACCCAGCAGGAGCGTCCCCTTGGCGGCCCAGTCGCGGCTGGAGCCCATGCCGTAGTCCTTGCCCGCCAGGACCACCAGCGGCACGCCGTCGGCCTGGTACTTCATCGAGGCGTCGTAGATGGACATCACTTCGCCGCTCGGCAGGTACTTGGTCACGCCGCCTTCGGTGCCGGGGGCGAGCATGTTCCGCAGGCGGATGTTGGCGAAGGTCCCCCGCGTCATTACGCGGTCGTTTCCGCGGCGGGCGCCGTAGGAATTGAAGTCCAGCGGCTGCACGCCGTGCTCGATGAGGTACTTGCCGGTGGGAGAATCCTTCTTGATGTTCCCCGCCGGCGAGATGTGATCGGTCGTCACTGAGTCGCCGACCATCACCAGCACCCGCGCGCCTTTGATCGGGCGGATGGGCTTGAGCTCCGGCGAGAGGTCCTTGAAGAACGGCGGCTCCTGGATGTAGGTTGACGTCTCGTTCCACTCGAACAACTCCCCGCCCTTCACCGGGATCTGGTTCCACTCGGGGTTCTTCACGCCAACGTTCTCGTACTGCTTCTTGAACATCTCCGGCGAGATGCACGTCGTGATGGTCTCGTTGACCTCCTGCTGGCTCGGCCAGATGTCGCGCAGGTACACCTTCTCCCCCTTGTCGTTCTTGGCGATCGGCTCGTCCATCAGGTTCACGTCCACCGTCCCCGCCAGCGCGTACGCCACGACCAGCGGCGGGGACGCGAGGTAGTTCGCCTTCACGTGCGGGTTGATCCGCCCTTCAAAGTTCCGGTTCCCCGACAGCACCGACGCGGCGACCAGGTCCCCCTGCTCCACCGCGTTGGCGATGGGCTCCGGCAGCGGCCCGGAGTTCCCGATGCACGTCGTGCACCCGTACCCGACCGTCTGGAAACCCAGCGCGTCGAGGTACTCGGTCAGGCCGGCCTTGTTGAAGTAATCGGTCACGACGCGCGAGCCGGGGGCGAGCGAAGTCTTCACGTAAGGCGGGACGCGCAGGCCGCGCTCGACCGCCTTCTTGGCGAGCAGTCCGGCGGCGACCATTACCGAGGGGTTGCTCGTGTTGGTGCAGCTGGTGATGGCCGCGATCACCACGTCGCCGTGGGTCAGCTTCACCCACTGGTCCTCCATCACCGCGACGGAGGATTCCTTTTCCCCCTTGATGTGCTCGGCGACGGAAGCCTCGTGCTCGTCGTGACTGCGCCCCACGGCCGGCACGCTCTCGGTCGGGGCGACGGGCGCCTCGGCGCTCCAACGGTCCAGGCGCGGGGTCGCCGACTCGCCGACGGTCTTTTTGAACACGTCCACCAGCGCCGACCGGAACGCCTGCTTCACGCCGCGCAGCTCCACCCTGTCCTGCGGGCGCCGCGGCCCCGCCACCGACGGCGTGACGGTCCCCAGATCCAGCTCCAGCACCTCCGAAAACTGCGGCTCGCTCTTTTTCGTCCGCCACAGCCCCTGCTCTTTGGTGTACCGCTCGACCAGGTCCACCATCTTCTCGTCGCGCCCGGTGAGGCGAAGGTAATTCAGCGTCTGCTCGTCCACGGGGAAGAAGCCCATCGTCGCGCCGTATTCCGGCGCCATGTTGGCGATGGTCGCGCGGTCGGCGACGGACATCGAGCCGAGCCCTTCGCCGTAAAACTCGACGAACTTTTCAACCACGCCGTGGGACCGCAGGATTTGCGTGATCACCAGCACGAGGTCGGTCGCGGTCGATCCCTCCGGGAGCTTGCCGTGGAGCTTAAAGCCCACCACCTGCGGCGTGACCATGTAGATCGGCTGCCCGAGCATGCAGGCCTCGGCCTCGATCCCGCCGACGCCCCAGCCCACCACGCCGAGGCCGTTGACCATGGTCGTGTGCGAATCGGTGCCCACGAGCGAATCCGGGTAGGCCACGCCGTCGCGCGTCCAGACGACGCGGGCCAGGTATTCCAGGTTGACCTGGTGCACGATGCCCGTGGCCGGCGGAACGACGTCGAAATTGTTGAAAGCCTTCTGCCCCCACTTGAGGAACTCGTAGCGCTCGCGGTTTCGCTCGAACTCCTTTTCCACGTTGTGCAGCAGCGCCAGGCGGTTGCCGAAGTCGTCCACCTGCACGGAGTGGTCGATCACGAGGTCAACCGGCACCAGCGGGTTGATCTTCTGGGCGTTTCCCCCGGCGCGCTTCATTGCCGAGCGCATTGCCGCGAGGTCCACCACGGCGGGGACGCCGGTGAAATCCTGGAGGATCACCCGCGCCGGCTTGAAAGGCAGCTCGACCGGCTTCAACTTGCCCGGGTTCCAAGCCGCCAGGTGCGTGACGTCGTCCTCGTTCACCTCGAAGTTGTCCATGTTCCGCAGACAGCTTTCGAGCAGCACCTTGATCGAAAACGGCAGCGCATCGACGTTCCCCAGCCCCTGCTCCTGGAGCTTGCGGAGGCTGTAAATCCGGAAATCGCCGGCCTTGGATTGGAGGGTGGATTCGGAACCGAACGGGTTGTTGGTGGTGGCCATGTTCGCGTTTTTCACCGTAAATGCGGGCCGCCCGCGTCACCCACAGCGGCGCAAGGCCCCGCAGAGCAAACGGCCAATCTTATGCGCGGCCGGGGGGGGATCAAGGCGGGACCGCGAACGGGCCCAATGGCGGCGACGCGGGCGCGGCGTGGTCACCCCGTGGTCAACCCCGGCGGCGACTCGAGTGCTTGCCCAAGTACACCGAGACCCCCCCGCTCAAGCCCCCACCAGCAGCCGGCTGTACCGGCCGGTCAGCGTGCGGATCAGAGCAACGGCAGCACACGACACCGCGACGGTGAACACGATGAGTGAGAAAAGGAACAACGGCGTCCCCGGCACCCGATGGTGTCCGTTCAGCCTCGCTCCGGCGTCGCGGCAGACCGGCACGATGTAGCCGTGCACGAAGAAGACGCCGAAGCTGACGGTCGCAAGGTCACCGAGTATCCGATCGACGACCCGCTTGACGACACCCGCGCGCCGGTCGAGCCCGATCTGCTCGGCGCCCCAGAACGCGTACAGCAGAACTACCGAGACCACCATCTTTTGGACGTAGTTCAGCCACATCGGCGAATTCGGCTCAAGCCGCATCTGCCAGGCCGCCAAGGCAAGCGCGGCAAATGCAAGCGCCGGCGCGCCGTAGTTCATGGTCCCGAATGCCCGCCCGTGGTGGTGGCTAACGCACATGCCGAGGAGGTACACGGGCACGTAATGTACCGCGTTGACCCACGGGAACTCGCCGCGGCTGCAAATGCAGCCGACGACCGTCAGCGGCAGGATCAGCCAGTGGAGCCGCGGGTGGCGGTCCCACCAGACCAGCAGCGGCGCGGCGACGTAGAACAGCGCGATCATCGGAATGAACCAGAACGGCGCCAGGTGGGTTCCGGTCGCGAGAAAGACGGCCGGACGCAACAGCGGCGCGAAGTGGTACACGTAGTCGGGCGCGTGCGGCCGCCGCGAAATCCACGTGAACATCACCAGCGCCGGCACCGACCAGACCAGGTACGGGACGATTACGTTGCACAGCTTACTATGGATAAACCGCGCCGGGCGGAACTTGTGACTGTTGTGCTGAAACAGGAAACCGGCGATGAACACGAACAGCACCGAACCGTTCCCCAGTGCGGCGAGCAACGCCGCCCCCAACCGCGGGGAACCGGACCAATCGAATGCCGTAGCAATGGATCGCAACTATGAACAGGATCGCCAGGCCGCGGAAGCTGTGGACGTAGTCGAGAAACGCGCGGGAGGCTGCCGGAGCGGCCTCCGACTGCGGCGCAACCTCTACCAGCGCCGCCACGTCGGACCGAACGCTTTCGACGCCGACCGAATAGGGCTTTTGTCGTGTGCGCGGTCGCGCAACCAGCGCCCCCGCGGGCGTGGTCGGAACGTCGAGCATTGTTGGCGCATCCTGAGACATACGCGGTCTAGCGCCGGCGTAACCGGCAATGCGAGAACCTCAGTTCCCTTGTGGCCTATTGATCTAGTGGCGACAGAAACCCTCAAATCCCAAATCGGCTTGCCCAAGCCGCGGCGTGATACCGCCCGGATTATGGGCGAGAATCACCCTCGCCCCTAATACGGGCGGGGATCGTATTTGTTTGTGGCAAGGTTCTATAATTCAGCCGGCGAGAGTATTGCGAGGGAGTTATCTGCCATTGACCGGACGCGTGGCGGCGCCGGAGCGTGGCCGCAGATAATCCAGAGCGCCCCCGAGCGTATCGACCACCCCCGGACGGTCCTCCCTGAACTGGCTGAACGGGAACAGAAACACCTCGCGCGACTCGCACGTCGCCAGTAATCCGTCCAGCGCCGTCCCCCCCGCCCGGATCCCCGGCGGCACGAAGCAGATCGCCTCCATGTGCGGGTGCGTGAACGAGATCGAGGTCGGCCGGTTCTTCGGATCACAGGCCTTGGCCGGGTCGCCGTCCACGCGAAACAGGTACGGTCCCGTGTACGTCACCACCGCCAGCCGACTGCCGTCCGGTGAGAGGTCGGCCCCCGTGACCGGCGATCGAATCGGCACCCGCCCTACTTCCTGGAGCGTGAACGGCCGGTCCTGCCGATCCACCAGGGGAAACCGGTACATCGTCGCGGCCCGCATGTCCAGGTGCTTTGAAATCACGTACCCATAGCCGCGCCAGACGAACAGCGCTTCGCAATCGAACGGGGCACCCGGGAATCGAAGCTGCCACGTTCGATCCACCGGCAACGGATTATCCGCCGCCTTCGCGCCCGGCGTCACGTCCGGCTCGCTCACGCGATAGACGGCGATCCGGTCGAACCGGCAGTTGTTGTTCCCGGTTTCGGAAATGTAGAGGTGACGCTGATCGTCAATGGAGATGTCTTCCCAGTCACGATTGGTGGCCCGTACGGGGAATTCCGCCAGGAGCTTGCCGGTCGCGGTGATGGCGTACAAGACCGGTGGATTCCCCGAATCGTTATGAGTCCAGAAAACCCCCGGCTGCGCGCGGCTCGCCACAACCCCCGAAGACTCCCCCAGCGGTTCGTACTCAATCCCGCCCAGCCGGATGACGGGCTGATCCGGGCGCGTGGACGGCGCCGGCCCGGCCGCCAGAGCAGCCGACCCGAAGGCCAGAAGGCCCAGGATTACCGCCCGCATGGGTGTCGCGCATCTCATCAAACTTTCAGCTTTACCGCGTTAAGGTTGTTAGGATCGTTGCGTCGGCGTTAAGATGCGGTAGCGCGATACGGGGTAAAGCCGGCGGCGGTCGATTCCACCGCACAACGCGGGACGAGGCGCAATGTCCGATTCGATGCCCACTGGCTCGGGGGTTCGGCCGGCGGCGCCCTCCACGGGACGCCCGACCCGGCCGCTTCCGCGCCTGCCCGAAATCGGGCAATCGGAGGCTTGGTACAGCAAGCACATCCACCAGGCCGAGGCGGATGGCGACAACTGCGCCCGCGAGGCCTACAAGGTCGGCCAGTATATCACCCTCGCGCTGGACCCCCACCTCACGTGGGAAGAGAAGCTGAAGTATTTTCACCACGCGCTCAAGCGGCACTGCACGCCGCCGGCCTCGGCCGAGGAGCCGGTCGCCACCTTCTATTGGAAGCTCGCCGAAATGGTCCGCCAGTATTGCGGCCAGGAGGCACTGCGGCTTGCCAGCGCCCAGGACGACGTCTTCGCCACGCGACTGGGCCTGGGCGCCTCGCGGGAGGAACTCGAGGACGAGGCGGAGGAGTTTTTCACGCAGCTCGTTCCCGCCGGCGAACAGTGCCCCGCCTGGTTCAGCGACCAGGACTACTCGCAGCTTAAAATGATCCGCGACCAGTGGATCTGACCCGCCGCTGCTTCACCCGGTCCCGCCGCACATTATCGGGCCTCCGCAACCGTTTTAACCGTGCAGCCCGTCCCACCGGCACGGTTTACGCGCCGCCCGTTCACTGGCACGCCAAATCCGCCGATGACATGACCGGGAGTGTTCATCCATTATGACTCGGCCGTGGTCGGACTGACCGCCGGCGTGGCACCGAAAAACTGAGAGAGGTCCGTTCGATGGCTCAGGACAGTTACCGGTCGCAATTGGTTGAAAAGCGGCGCCAGCAGCTCCTGGAGATCGTTTCGGGCCTGCAAATCCTGCCGACGACGATCGGCGTCCCCATGCGCGTCCTCCAGCTTCAGCGCAGCGGCTCGGCCAGCGCCGCCGATTTCAGCGAGGCCCTCGCCGCCGACCCAGGCTTGTGCACCAAGGTCCTGCGCCTGGCCAATTCCGCGTCCTTCGCCCGGAGCAAGGCGACGACCAAAGTATCCGACGCCGTGGCCGCGATCGGCCTGAAAAATCTACTGTCGCTGGTGTTCGGACTTTCGATCGGCGGCATCTTCAACAAGCTGTCGCTGCCGCCGGCGGAGAAAAGCCTGCTCTGGCGCGCCTCGCTGCTCAAGGCGATCGCCGCCCGCGAGTACGCCCTGCGCCACTCGCCGGAGCTGGCCGAGGAGGCGTTCATCTGCGGCATGGTGCAGGACCTGGCGCTGCCGGTCCTTTACGCCGCCGACCGCTCCGCCTGGCCGGAACTGGCCAGCATCCTCGAGATGGAGGACGACGCACGCGCCGAACGCGAACGCGCGATGAACGGCATTGACCACGCGAAGCTCGGCCAGCTCGTCGCCGTCCAGATGGGGCTCCCCGGCCTCTACCAGTTCGCCACCGGCAATCACCACGACGGCACCCAGGGTCTGGCGGCGTTGGGCAACGGCCGCGTCGCCGAAGCGCTGCACCTCGCCGCCGCGTTGCCGCACCGGCTGACGCAGGTCGGCAAGTCGGCCTTCGCACGCTTCTGCGCCCGCCTGCCCGCCGACCGCGCCAGCGGCGTCGTCAAGCCCGACCCCGAGCTGATCAAGGCGATCGTCGAAAAGTACAACGCGATGCTCGGCCTGCTCGGCGAGTCCGACGAGTCCAGCTCGGCATTCAAGCAGTTCCTCCAGGCGATGGGCACCGAGGTCGCCCAATGCCTCGAGCAGGCCATCATCGAATCCAATTCCACGATCTCCAGCCTCAAATCGCGGGAGAGCGAGCTGGAAGGGAAGATCGGCACGCTGAAGGAACAGGCGATCCAGTCCGACTACGACGCCCTCACCAAGGTGCTCAACCGCCGCGGATTCGTCTCCCGCGCGGCCCGGCTGCTGGCGCTGGCGCGCGAGTACCAGGCCGGCGTGGCCATGGGGTTTGTGGACCTCGACGACTTCAAGGCCATCAACGACAAGCTCGGCCACGCGCTCGGCGACGCCGCCCTCCAGGGTGTTGCGGCGCGGCTGTCGGAAGCGATCCGCGGACGCGGGCTTGTCGGCCGGCTCGGCGGCGACGAGTTCGCCTTCATGACCATTTCCAACGCCGCCGGCGCACACACCCCCGCCGTCGGCGACCAGGTGATGGCCAAGGAAGCCGAGCGCCTCATGGGCGCCCTGGCTAACCTCTCGGTCTCAGGCGCCGAGGGCAAGCGGAGCCTGACGACCAGCATTGGCCTGATCTGGGTCGGCGTCCCCTCACCCCAGCAGACGGTCGAGGAAGTCGTCAAGGGCGCCGACGAGCTGATGTACGCCGCCAAGCGCTCCGGCAAGGCCAAGTGCGTCTTCGGCCACCTGACGCCTTCGAGAGCGACCGCGCCGGCAGCCGCCCAGCCCCAGGCCCCAACCCCCGCGCCCGCCGCGGCGTAAAATCGCTATTTGTCCGACCACACCGGCGGCGGGGTAATCTCCTCCGCCGGCCGCGGTCCGACGTCCTTCCGCCCGCTCCCCGCCAGCCGGCTGATCGCGCGCACGCTCATGTCCTGTTCGCACAATAACTGGCAGCTCAACCTTAACCCCGCCTGCCCGATCAGCCCCCGCTGAGTCAGGACCGCCTTCTCCGCCTCGGTCATTTTTTCAGGCTCGCCGGAGACGAACTGCACCCGGCACGTGGTGCACCTCGCGTTGCCGCCGCAGGCGTGCAACTGGTCCACCTTCGCATCATCCTCCAGCGCCAGCACCAAGCGCTTGCCGTCCGGAACGTCAACCGAAACCACGCCTTCGACCGTCAGCTTCGGCATGCGAACCTCCTGTCGCCTCCCCCTCGCGTCCGTCCGCCGGCAGCTTAGCGTTCAGATGAGTTTTTCCGCAATCTGCACCGCGTTGGAGGCCGCCCCCTTGCGCACCTGGTCGCCGCTGACGAAGATGTCGATGCCGCGACCGTCCTCCCGGCTGATGTCCTGCCGGATGCGGCCGACCAGCACGTCGTCCTGGCCGCTCGCCTCGGCCGGCATGGGGAAGTGGTTGCGCTCGGGGTCGTCCACGATCTTCACGCCCGGCGCCCGGGACAGGATCTCTTTCACCTGCGCCGGCGTCGTCGGGCGCTCGAACTCGAGGTTGATGGATTCGCTGTGCGCCCGCGGCACCGGCACGCGAACGCAGGTCGCGGTCACCATCATCCGCGGGTCGCCGAAGATTTTCCGCGTCTCGTTCACCATCTTGTTCTCCTCCTCGTTGTAGCCGTTCTCGGCGACTTTCGAGTTGTGGCAGAACAAGTTGTTCACAATGGCGTGCGGGAACTTCTCCTTCTTGACCTCCTGCCCGGCGGCGTACGCCTTGATCTGCGCGTCCAGCTCGTACAGCCCCCACGCCCCGGCGCCGCTGACGGCCTGGTAGGTGCTGACGATGATGCGCTTCACCCGGTTGGCCTTGTGAAGCGGCCACACGGGCACGTTCATGATGATCGTCGAGCAGTTGGGATTGGCGATCAGCCCGTTGTGCTTGTGAATCTGCTCGGGGTTGACCTCCGGCA
>Ga0308176_10002545_pt1 | contig 11516 bp, 7 predicted proteins | sample PhyCR2_3_FD_203890 | JGI IMG/M metagenome (GOLD analysis project Ga0308176, IMG submission 203890) | Soil microbial communities from UC Gill Tract Community Farm, Albany, California, United States - DLSLS.C.R2 | ecosystem: Environmental > Terrestrial > Soil > Agricultural land | place: USA... | reverse complement strand
ACCGCCGTCCCAAACCCCACCCCGCACACGCGCATCGGATTCCGGTAATACGTCCATAGCCGCTGATACCGCTGCCGCTCCACCCCCAGCAACCGCCCCACCCGCTCCCGCAGCACCGCCACATCCACCCCGCCGCGCGGACCCACCGCGCCCTCGCCCCGCCCCTCCCCATTCACCCGCCGCATCTGATACCCGCCGGCCATAATCATTCTCCCGTTCTCAATCCCGTCTCACCGCACTCACCACGCCTCATCACATCCCTCCATAGAACCCCCCACCGGCGCGCGCGCGGTCGCGCCGCGCGCAGCGCCCACACCCCCAACGCGCAAAATCCCCCGTGTTTTCCGATCTAAAAATTTTTGAAAAACCAAGATTTTCCCCTCCCACCCCGTTGCGCGCCCCGTGCACAAAACGCGCAATCCCCAACTTACGTCACACTCCGCAACGATGCCCGCCCGACCCTCCGCCGCGCCCAGAACGACCCACCCGGCCAGCGCCTCAATCGGGTAATTCCGCAACCACCACTTCCGTAGCCCTCCCGCTCCGGGCCAGGACCTCCTCCCGCCCCCCGGCGTCGGCCGTGATGACCAGATCGCCTCGGGCGTTGACCGTTCTGCTGAGCATCTTCCTTCCGGTTAGAGACATGCCACGAGCACCCTTGCGGGGGTGCGGGTGGTGAACGGGCGCGGTTAGAATGGGAATGTGATGTCTTGCACATGCACTTTTGCGCCTCCCACGGCGCCGACGGCAATTACGCGCGTGCTGTGGGTTCTGTTCGCATTGATCTGCCTTGGGACGTGCTCCGGCGCCAAATGCAAGCCCGCCACGCCGAGTCCGAGCAGTAAGCCGACAACCCCGCCAGCGACGCGATCGCAAGTGCCGGTGGTCTACACCGATTGGCACAAAGGCACGCAGCTGACGCCCGAGCGTACGGAACTCATCCTTCGCGCGGCACAGGAATCACGGCCGCAAGATCGGGCGCTGTGGTTCGTTTACGTGCCAATCATCGACCGCTACGAGATCTCGGCGATGGCGTTCTACGAGCCGGATGAGACGTCGCCCCGGGTCCGGAAGGGCCGTTACGCGGACGTGCATATCAGGAAAGAGGCCCACCTGGAGGGCGTACGGGTCGTCTTTGGCGAGCAAGACAGGATTGCCTTCAACCAGGTGGGTCGGTACGCGCAGGTGTCGCCGGCCGGAAGTTCATTCCCGGACAAGTTGGAGGTGCCCGCTCCCAAATGGCTTCCGTTCCCGGTGCCGTGGTCCTTGGGAGGACAAGGCCCGCTTAGCGATCCGGAACTCGTGCGGCTTGTGGACTTCGCCCGAGGAAACTTTAGCAGACGAGCGGACGATACCGACCCGATCTGCTCGATCCGGCGAGGCGGGTTCAATGACAAGGGGGCCGTGGACCGGTTTATTGTTTCCACGGGGGTGGAGGATTTGGTCGGCTCCTACATCGAGGTCAGGCGCCGTGGGAGCGAGTTTGAGGTCACGGACAGCGGCGCGTGGGCAGACTCTCTCACCCACGCCCTTCGAAAACAGTAACGCGGCGAACGGGCGCAAGCCCGTCGGCACACCGGGGCGTTCATGAGCCGCCCGTCGGTATCGGCCGTGACGACGAGATCGCCTCGGGCGTTGACCGTTCTGCCGAGCATCTTCCCCCCGCGCGCAGAATTCGGTTGCGCCGATAAAGTGAGTTCAAAGTTGGCGTCTTTACGCGCGTGGCCGATCAGGATCGCGTTACTCCGGCCGGGACGGACCCGCATTCTGGGCAACGGTCGGGGGTGCCCCGCAGGTCATAGCCGCAGGCGGCGCAGAGTCCGTGCGCGCAGCGCACGCGGCCCACATGCTCCCGCCAGGCGCGGCGAGACAGCCGGGCCCACCATAGGATGGTGACCGCCCCAAGCGGCACGGCGATCAGCCAGTAGGGCAAGATCAACGTGCGGCAGTCGGCCGAGGCGAAGCCATAGAACCACGTCTCGACCGTACCCGTGGGGTCCACGTAGCGGTCCCAGGGGACATCCGTCTCAACCGAGAGAAGCCCGACCTTGCTCCACACCGAGCCGCCGTATTGTTTGAACGTGTAGTGGTTCGCTGGGTCGGTCCAGCAATCAAACCGCCGGTCCGTCCGCTCGGAGTACCGGACGTAAGCCCACTGGAAGTACAGGTTGCCCTGCATGGAGACAACCTGCCAGCCGGTACACCCCCTGCGTAGCCCGGCGAAGTCCGTTCGCAAGGCGGACCGCGCCCAGATGAGCAGGAGGACTGCGAGCAAGGCCGCTGCCCCGAGCTCTTTGAGAATTGTGCGGACCTTAGGCACAGTTTGCTCGCTCGCGCACGTTGATAATCGTAACCGCCCGGCGCAATGACTCCAACGCACGACTTGTTTCGCTGAGCACCCGCCGTATTCACCGGCAGAATCGTCCCGGGCGCGATTGTCGGGATGCGGGTGGTGAGCTATTTTGCTTTGGAATTGGGATATGGGACGCCGCCTGTTCACCCTCGAAACTGCCGTGTCGCTGGTGCTGTTCGTGCCGGTGGTCGTGCTGTGGGTGCGCGGCTATTGGCGCGTGGAGCGTCTGTTCGCCGCCCCAGGACAAGGTGTGTTCCTTCTCGGTGACTCCTATTCCGGCTGGTTTGAGCTAAGGGTGGGCAAGGGCTGGCCCGCCGGCCATCCTGCCTGGGTGGCCGAGTCCTACGCAGAACCGGCGGTGCCCGTCGAAGCCCGCCCGATCCTTTACGCCGAGGGACGCTACCCCCCCATCCGGGGTCGTTTGCCGGGATTCTGGTACCGCACCGGCGTATTTCACACAAGGTTCCACCGAGACGGGTCGATCACCAGGCTTGGCGAGCGCGGGGACCTCCTGCCAAGCCCACCGTTGCCGTTCATCGCTTTCGGCGTAAGGGCCTGGCCCTTGGCCGCTCTTCTCGTCATCCTACCCGCTTGGTGGGTAGTTCGGCGGATCTTGAGGCGTCCCGGTCTCGGACACTGCCGATGCGGCTACGATCTCACCGCGAACGTTAGCGGCGTGTGCCCCGAGTGTGGCACGCCCGTCGTCAGCAAGCCCTCCGCCACACCCGGCACCTCCCCCTCAACGCCTCCCTCAGCCTCCCAATCGTCTCGGCCATGATGTCGATGACGTACGGGTTCTCCTGCGGGCTGCTCACCTCCCGTACCCCACGCACCCCCAGATGCTCCTCCCCGTGCTCCCACCCCGGCTCGTACCACAGCCGGAACCACAGCCCCTGCCCGTCCCCTCCACCACGGCCGAGTCGTCCCCGTTTTTGAAAAATTGAGATTTTCCCCTCCCAACCCCTTGCGCGCCGCGAGCACAAAACGCGCAATCTCCAACTTACCTCACGTCACCCCATCCCTCACCCGACCACAAGCTCCCTTGACACGCATGGTATAATACCGCCGTCGTCTGCAGAAAGGGGCCACATGGGGGGACCATTCCATTCCACTTCGCAACACACGCACTCACATCGCAGCGCGCCCGTCGCCGAGCCCCCCATGCCCGAAAATGTCCGGAAATGCCCGGTTTTGCCCGCCCCCAACGCCCCGGGAAAAAACGAACCCACCACACCTTCAATGGCAGCCGCCCCCGCCCCACCATACCATCACCCCGACCTTCTAACAGGAGAAGGAAAATCCCTCATGAACAAATATCTCTTCACCATCCTCATCCTGCTGGCCGCCGCCCCCGCCCAGGCCGCCCAACCCCTCCACCTCGACCCCGCCAAAACCGCCGAGCCCATCTCCAAATACATCTACGGCCAATTCATCGAACACCTTGGCAATTCCATCTACAACGGCCTCTGGGCCGAGATGATCCAGGACCGCAAGTTCTACTTCGCCATCACCGACGACTACGCCCCCTTTGCCACCGCCACCGATCCCAATTGGTCCGCCGGCCCCTACCCCTACCTCAAGGCCTCCCCCTGGAAAGTCATCGGCCCCCCCGGCGCCGTCACCATGCGCAAGGAAAAACCCTTCACCGGCCAACAATCCCCCGCCATCGCCCTCCGCAGCGAAGAAGACCGCGGCCTCTCCCAGCCGGGCTTGGCCCTGGTTGCCGGCAAGCACTACACCGGCCGCGTCATCCTCGCCGCCGAAGGCGAAGCCGGCCCCGTCGAAATCCGCCTCGTCGCCGCCGACAACAAACCCCTCACACAGCCCATCGCACACGTCACCCGCGACTTCCACGCCTACCCCATCGACTTCACCGCCCCCTCCGCCTCCGACGACGCACGCTTCGAAATCATCGCCCGCGGCAACGGCACCCTCCTCGTCGGCGCCGCCTCCCTCATGCCCGATGACAACATCCGAGGCTGGCGCCGCGACGTCGTCGCGCGCTTGAAAGAACTCGACTCCCCCGTCTACCGCTGGCCCGGCGGCAACTTCGTCAGCGGCTACGACTGGAAAGACGGCATCGGCGACCGCGACAAACGCCCCCCGCGCAAAAACCCCGCCTGGAAAAGCATCGAAGCCAACGACGTCGGCATCCACGAATTCATGGACCTGATGCAGGAAATCCACTCCGAGCCCTACGTCGCCCTCAACACCGGCCTAGGCTCGGTCGATCAAGCCCAGCAGGAAGTCGAATACTGCAACGGCTCCCCCCAAACCCCCATGGGCAAGCTCCGCGCCCAGAACGGCCACCCCGAGCCCTACAACGTCAAATTCTTCGCCGTCGGCAACGAAATGTACGGCCGCTGGCAGCTCGGCCACATTCCGCTGAGCGAGTACGTGAAGAAGCACAACCAGATCGCCGACGCACTCCGTCAGGTGGACCCCCACGCCCAACTCGTCGCCGTCGGACGCCTCGGCGACTGGGACGACGCCATGCTCCGCCAGTGCGCCGACCACATGTCCTTCCTCAGCGAGCACGTCTACACCAAGGAACGCACCGACGTCCTCGGCCACACCGCCCTCCTCCCCGACGGCATCCGCAAAATCGCCGACGCCCACCGTAAATACCGCACGTCCATCGACACGCTTAAGGGCAAGGACATCCGCATCGCCATGGACGAGTGGAACTACTGGTACGGCGACTACCTCTACGGCGAGCTCGGTTGCCGATACCACTTCAAGGACGCCCTCGGCGTCGCCCGCGGCCTCCACGAATTCTTCCGCAACAGCGACCTGTTCTTCATGGCCAACTATGCCCAGACCGTCAACGTCCTCGGCTGCATCAAGACCAACCGCACCGCCGCCTGCCTCGACGCCACCGGCGTCGCCCTGGCGCTCTACCGCAACCATTTCGGCACGATCCCGATCGACTGCCCCCGCGCCGTCGGCAACCTCGACGTCTCCGCCGCCTGGACCGAAGACCGCTCGGCCCTCACCATCGCCGTCGTCAACCCCACCGAACTCCCCGAAGAACTCGCCCCCGACACCGCCGCCATCAAACTCACCGGCAAAGCCACCCGCTGGTCGATCACCGCCGCCGACCCCCAGGACTACAACGAGCCCGGCCGCGAACCGCGCGTGCGCATCACCGAGCAGGCCACCGGCGCCAGCCCCCTCGAGATCCCCGCCTATTCGATTGTAATTTATAGAATCGACAAATAAGCAACTACTTCTTCTTCCGCTTGGGGGCGGCACTTTGGGCGGCTTGCCTGGAAGCCTCGGGACCGGCGTAAATGTTCACAGGCGTCGTATTCTCCTGCGGTGCCCCCGCCGTGCTGCGCCCCTCGCTGACGTACTTCTCCAGCAACTTCGTCAGCCGCTCGACGATCGCCGGGTTAGCGCTCTGGACGTTGTTCTTCTCCGCAACGTCCGCCCCCATGTCGTAAAGCTGGATCGCCGGCAGCCCCTCCCTGAAAGCCGCCGGGTCGCGCGGCGCACTCCACCCGCCGGACCCCGGGCACAACTCAAGCTTCCAATTCCCCTGCCGGATCGCAAAACACCCGTCGATCGAATGGTGGACGATCGCCTCGCGCAGGGGCTTGTCGAGGGCGGGGTTCGTCAACACCGGCAGCAGCGACACGCTGTCCTCGGCCGCGGCGTCGGGGAGTTTCTCCCCGATCACCTCCGCCACCGTGGCAAAGAAATCCGTCAGGCACGCGATCTGTCCGGTCGTCGATCCGGGCTTGATGTGCCCCGGCCAGCGGACGAAGAACGGAATGTGGTGCCCCCCGTCGTAAATGTCGGCCTTGTAGCCGCGGGAGACGTAGCTGGGATTGTGCCCCTTGGCGAGCAGCTCGGGGAAATTCGCCTGCGGCGAGCACCCGTTGTCGCTGGTCATGACCAGCAGCGTGGAGTCGGTCAGGCCGGCCTTGTCGATCGCCTGGAGCACCTGCCCGACCGCCCAGTCCGTCTCCATCACGTAATCGCCGTACGCATTGAGGCCGCTCTTCCCCTGCCAATCCTGGGTCGGAACAATCGGCGTGTGCGGCGCGTTCAGCGGCAGGTACAGAAACAGCGGCTGCTTACCCGACCGCGCGTCAGCCGCATGGTGGTCAATCCACTCGATCGCCTTGGCGGTGACGGTGGGCAGCACCCGGTCGAAGACGAAATCCGGTGCCTTGGCGCCGGCGCGGACGTTCCCCCACTTCTCCTGGTGCCCCGTCGGATTGGCGATAACCCGATCGTTCTCGATAAACGTGTACGGCGGCATGTCCAGCGACGCGGAGATGCCGAAGTAATAGTCAAACCCCACCGCCGTCGGCCCGTTCGCAATCGGCTTGCCGAAGTCGACGTTCGCCTCGTCCGCGTAATCCCGCGCAATCCCCCCGCCCTTCAGCGGAAAATCCATCCCCAGGTGCCACTTCCCGATCGCCGCCGTCGCGTAACCGCGCTGCTTCAAAAACGACGCAACCGTCAGCCGTCCGTCCTCAATCAGCCGCGGCGAGTACCCCCCGAGCACCCCCTTCTTCAGCCGCGACCGCCAGTTGTACCGCCCGGTCAGAACCCCGTACCGCGTCGGCGAGCACACCGCCGACGACGAATGGCAATCCGTGAACGCCATCCCCGCCGCCGCCAGCCGGTCCATGTTCGGCGTCGCGATCTTCCCCTGCGGGTTCAGCGCCTTCACATCGCCGTACCCGAGGTCGTCGCACAGGATGTAAACGATGTTCGGCCGCTCCGCCGCGGCCGTTGTGAGCGAAAGAGCCGCGCAAAAAAGAAGCGCGAGGCAATACCAGCGTTGCATCAATGCTCCTTAAGGTTTGGTAAACGCCGGCGGCGTCAGCCCGTTCCACACGTCCACGCGCACGTCGTTGTGCTGCGGCGCTCCCGGCGTGCTGCGCCCGTCGGCGACGTACTTCTCGAGCAACCTGGTGAGCCGCTCCAGCATCTCGGGTTGCTCGGCCTGAATGTCGTGTACTTCCGCCGGGTCCTTCGAGAGGTCGTAAAGCTGAAACGGCGACGTGCGGCCCTTGCGATCCGGCCGCCTGAAGCCGTTGTCGGGGCAGAAATCGAGCTTCCACTTCCCCTGGCGAATGGCGAACGACCCGCCGCCGGAATGGTGGACCACCGCCGGGTGCGTCGGCTCCGGCGGGTTTTGCCCGAGCAGCAGCGGGAGGATTGAGAAACTGTCCTCCCCCGCGTCGTCGGGCAGCGTGACGCCGAGCATCGCGGCGCACGTCGCCATCAGGCTGTTGAGGCACACCGTCTCGTCGCAGGTCGTGTGCGGCCTGGCCTTGCCCGGCCAGCGGGCGACCAGCGGCACGCGGTGCCCGCCCTCCTGGATGTACCCCTTGTACCCGCGGAACGGACCGCTGGGGTGGTGACCATGGGCAACCAGCGCTTCGACACCGGTGTACTTGGCGTGCCCGTTGTCGGCGGCGAAGAAGACCAGCGTGTTCCCCGCCAGGCCGTTCTGATCAATCGCGTCGAGCACCCGGCCCAGCGCCCAATCGGTTTCCATCATGAAATCGGCCAGGTCGCTGATGCCGCTCTTGCCCTTGAATTCCGCCGACGGGGCGATCGGCTCGTGCGGCGACGTGAGGGCGAAGTAGATGAAGAACGGCTTACCGGCCCTGGCGCCCGCGGCGTGGGTACCAATGTACCGGCACGTCTTCTCGGTGATGGTCGGCAGGATCGCGTCGAACTTCCACCCCGGCAGCATCGGCCCCGGCCGGCCGAATAAATCGCGCGTCTCCTTCCGTGCGCTGGGAATGCCGACCGTGCGATCGTTCTCGATGAAACAGTACGGCGGGTAGTTGGGGACCTCGGTGCCGAAATACGTGTCGAACCCAAGTGCCGTCGGCCCGCCTCCGATCGGCCGGTCGAAGACGACTTCCTTTTTCCCCGCCTTCGGCCACTCCATCCCCAGGTGCCATTTCCCGAAGGCGGCCGTGGCGTAACCGTTGCGCCGCAGCAGTTCCGCCACGGTGAGCCGGCCGGGGTGGATCAGCGGCTTGGCCCACGGGCCAAGCACGCCGCGCTGCAGCGAGCTGCGCCACGCGTAGCGGCCGGTGAGAATTCCGTACCGCGTCGGCGAGCAAACCGCCGACCCCGAGTGCGCGTCGGTGAAGCGAATCCCCTCGGCGGCCAGACGGTCGATCGACGGGCTGGGGATCTTGGCGGCGGAGTTGTAGCAGCCGGCATCGCCGTACCCCATGTCGTCCGCCAGAACGTACACGATGTTCGGCCGCTCGCCAGCGCCAACCGCATGATTCACCGCGGAGACGCAGAGGACGCAGAGGACGGCGGCGAGCTGTTTCATGGGCTCCAATTATTGGGGGCGAGGCGCCTTGTCGTCCTCGAACTTATCCTGCTGCTCTTTGAGCAGCTTCTTCATCTCGGCAAGCTTGCCCGCGTGAGCCGGGTCGTCGGCCAGGTCGTGCAGCTCGTTCGGGTCGTTCTTGAGGTCAAAGAGCTGGAAGCGGTTAATCTTCGGATACCAGAGCAGCTTCCAGCGGTCGTCGCGGGCCATCCGCTGCACGTCCTTGTAGGCGGCGAAGAGCGCGTCGCGGACCTTTTGCTCCTTCCCGTCGATAATCGGAACCAAGCTGGAGCCCTCGGCCACCTTGGGTATCGGCACCCCCGCGAAATCGCAGACCGTGGGGAACAGGTCGTACAGGTACACCAGCGCGTCCGACTGCCCGTGCGGCACGCCCGGCCCCGCGAAAATCAGCGGCGATTTGAACTCCTCGTACAGGTTCTGCTTCCCCATCAGCCCGTGCCACCCGCCGACGGAAAGGCCCTGGTCGCTGGAAAATACCACCACCGTGTCGTCCTCGTGCCCGGTCTCCTTCAGCACGTCCAGCACGCGGCCGATCTGGAAATCCATCCACGAGATGCACGCGTAGTAATCCGCCAGGTGCCGCTTCATCACCTCCGGCGTGCGCGGGTGCGGGGCCAGCTCCTCGTCGCGCACGTGCAGGTCGCCGTTGTCGAACGGGTGGTCCGGCATGAAGTTCGGCGGCAGCGAAATCTTCGCCGGGTCGTACATGTCCATGTACTCCTTGGGCGCGATCCGCGGGTCGTGCGGGTAGTGCGGGGCGAGGTAGATGAGGAAGTGCTGGTCCTTCTTCAGGCCGTGGAGGAATTCGATGGCCGCGTCGGCACAGATTTTGGGCTGGTTGGTCTGGATCTCGTCCTCCGCCTTCCCGCGCCGCTCGCCGGTGGCGCCGTGCGAGTAGATCACCTTCTGAAAGGCTTCCATGGCAGGGACGAACGAATTACCGCGCTTGCCGCAGTGCAGCGTGGCGAACCCCGCGTCGTTGAACACGCCGGCCAGTGTCGGCCCGTCGAATTTCTGGCGCATCGCCTGCCCGCGCGCGTTGCCGCCCTTCCCCTTACCGCCGCCGGGAATGTTGGCAGCCTGAGGGATGTGGAACAGCGACCGCCCGGTCAGCAGCATCGTCCGGCTCGGCAGGCACACCGCCCCCACCATCCCGCCCTGGCAGTACGCATTATTGAAGTGGAAGCCGCGCCCCACCAGCTTGTCCAGCGTCGGCGTCTTGATCTCGTTGTTGCCCAGCGCGTGGATCGTGTCGTAACGCTGGTCGTCGGAGAGGATGAAGAGGATGTTGAGGTGCCTGGGCGCGTCGGCGGCGCGGGAGGCGGCGGGCAGGAATGCGGCGACGAGCAAGCCGAGTGCGATGATCTGTTTCATTGGGAGGAACCTTTCGATTTCTTTCGTTTCGCCGGCGGGGGATTCAGGTCTTCGGGGAGCATGCCGGACCCGTCGAAGTCGGCATTGTCGCCGAAATCCTTTCGCGCCCTGGCGAGCAAGCCTTCCACGCGCGACAGCTCGGCGGCGTACTTCGGGTCCGCCGCAAGGTTGTTCACCTCGTCGGGGTCCGCCGCGAGGTCGAAGAGCTGCGTGTGCTTCTGCCCGCCGGCGTTGTACTTGATCAGCTTCCACCGGCGGTCCCGGACCGCGCGCTGGCACGCCTTGTACGCCGTGAAGATCGTGTCCCGGATCCCGGGCCTTTCGCCGCGCATCACCGGGACGAGCGACTGCCCCTCCGTGCCGGCGGGCACCGCCACGCCGGCGAGGTCGCACAACGTCGGGAACAGATCGAACAGGTACACCAACGCCTCCGACCGACCGTGCGGCACCCCCGGCCCCGCGAAGATCAGCGGCACCTTCTCGTCCTCGTACAGGTTCTGCTTGCCCATCAGCCCGTGCCGCCCGCCCACGCTCAGGCCGTGGTCGCTGCAGAAAAGGATGATCGTGTCGTCGCCGTGGCCGGTCTCGGCGAGGGCATTGAGAATGCGGCCGACGTGGTAATCGAGGTTCGTAATGCAGGCGTAGTAGTCGGCGATGTGCCGCTTCATCGCCCCCGGCGTGCGCGGGTGCGGGGCCAGGTCCTCGTCGCGCCCGTGGATGTTCCCGTTGTCAAACGGGTGCGTCGGCATGAAGCTCTTCGGCAGCGGGATCGCGGCCGGATCGTACAGCTCCATGAACTCCTTGGGCGCCACGCGGGGGTCGTGCGGCACGCAGGGCGCGAGATAAATGAAAAACGGACGGGCGCCCGGCCCCCGATGCTCGCGAATGAAATCAATCGCCGCGTCCGCGTGGAACTGGCTGGCCGCCGCCCGGTCCTCCGGCGCCAGCGACGAGAAGATCACTTTCGTGAACGACTCGTCCCCCGCCACGAAGCTCGTGGACTTTTTCCCCACGTGCAGCGTGTCGTACCCGGCCGAATTGAACGGCGTCGCCAGCAGCGCCCCGCCGTAGTCCTGCTTCTTGATCCGGTAGTCCGGTATCCGGAACAGGCTCTTGCCCGTAAAAATCATCGTCCGGCTCGGCACGCAAACCGCCGACATCATCGCGCCCTGGCAGTACGGATTCGTAAACACAAATCCGCGCCCGACGAGCTTGTCGAGCGTGGGCGTCTTGATGTCCGGATTCCCCAGGGCGTGGACCGTGTCGTAACGCTGGTCGTCGGAGAGGATGAAGAGGATGTTGGGGTGGCGATCGCCGGCTCGCGTGGCGAGCGCCGGAAGAGCGAGTAACAAGGCGACGCAAGACACGAAGCACGGCCCTTTGTGGCACGGGCGGCCCGCCCGTGTCTTTGCACTTGCCAAAACGGGAACACGGGCGGGTCGCCCG
>Ga0308176_10002544_pt1 | contig 11516 bp, 12 predicted proteins | sample PhyCR2_3_FD_203890 | JGI IMG/M metagenome (GOLD analysis project Ga0308176, IMG submission 203890) | Soil microbial communities from UC Gill Tract Community Farm, Albany, California, United States - DLSLS.C.R2 | ecosystem: Environmental > Terrestrial > Soil > Agricultural land | place: USA... | reverse complement strand
CCGCGGCACGACCTGGATCGCGCTGCAGCCCGTCCCGATCACCGCAATGTGCTTGCCGGCGAGGTCCACGTCGTGGCGCCATCGCGCGGTGTGGAACGCCGGTCCCTCGAAGTCGTCGAGGCCCTCGAGCGGCGGCACCGACGGCACCGACAGCTGGCCGCAGGCGGTGACGAGGACGTCGGCCTCGTGCTCGCCGGCGCTGGTCTGCAGCACCCAGCGCGCGCGCTCCTCGTCCCAGCGCGCACCCTGCACCTCGGTGCCCGTCCGGATCCTGTCCAGCACGCCGTTGCGCCGGGCGACGTCCTCGAGGTAGGCCTGGATCTCTGCCTGCGGCGCGTAGCGGCGCGACCAGCGCGGGTTCGGCGCGAACGAGAACTCGTACAGGTGCGACGGCACGTCGCACGCCGCGCCCGGGTAGGTGTTGTGGTGCCAGACGCCGCCGACGCGCTCGCCACGCTCGAACACGGTGACGTCGTCGTAGCCCGCCTGCTTGAGCATCACGACGGCGCCGACTCCGGCAAAGCCGCCGCCGACGACCGCGACGGAGGGACGGTTCGCGCTCATCGCTCTGACACTATCCGCCGCCATGGGCTGGCGCGAGGTGGTCAACCGGGGCCTGAGCAGCGCGACGGGCTACCGGCTCGAGAAGGCGCGCCCGCCGGCGAAGCGCGCGCGTCGCAAGCCGCCGCTGCCGCGCTTCTACGACGACGAGGTGCGCTCGGTGATCCGCGCGGTGCGCCCGTGGACGATGACGTCCGACGAGAAGCTGTTCGCGCTGGTGGTGGCGGTGCGCTACGTCGTCGACCACGGGATCCGCGGCGACATCGTCGAATGCGGCGTATGGCGCGGGGGCAGCATGCAGGCGATCGCGCGCGTGCTCGCCGCCCGCGGCGTCGTCGACCGCGAGCTGCACCTCTTCGACACCTTCGAGGGCATGCCGCCGCCGACCGCCCAGGACGTGCGCCACGGCGGGCCGCCGGCGGCCGAGCTGCTCGCCACGCGCCCACGGACCGCGAAGGTCTGGGCGATCGCCGACCTCGAGGACGTGCGCGCCGGCATGGACCAGGTTCCCTATCCGTCGCACCGCATCCACTACCACCAGGGGCTCGTCGAGGACACGATCCCGCGGGGTGCGCCCGAGCAGATCGCGCTGCTGCGGCTCGATACCGACTGGTATGCCTCGACCAAGCATGAGCTCGAGCACCTCTATGACCGGGTGCCCTCTGGCGGCGTGGTGATCATCGACGACTACGACTACTGGGAGGGATCGCGCAAGGCGGTCGACGAGTTCGTCGCCGGCACCGGCGCGAGGCTGCTGCTCGCGCCGATGGGCTCCGGCAGGATCGCGATCAAGCCCTAGGGCCGAGCCTCACCGGGAGCGTCTTGAGCTGGTTGACGAACGGCGACTCCGCGTGGCGCGGCTCGCCGTCGAGCTCCATCTCGGGATAGCGCCTCAGCGTCTCCTCGAGCAGGGTCCGCAGCTCCAGCCGCGCGAGCGCGGTGCCCAGGCAGAAGTGCCTGCCGCCGGCGCCGAAGGCCTGGTGCTCGGGATTGCGCTCGACGTCGAAGCGATCCGGGTCCTCGTAGACGTCCTCGTCGCGGTTGGACGACACGTACCACATGGCGACCTTCTCGCCCTTGCCGATCTTCTGGCCGTGCAGCTCGGTCTCGCGCGTGGTCGTGCGCGAGAAGTGCGCGAACGCCGGGAACATCCGCAGCGACTCCTCGACGGCGCTGGGGATCAGCGAGGGGTCGTCGAGCAGCTTCTGGCGCTCGCCCGGGTTCTCGAGCAGCGCCCGCATGCCGCTGCAGTACGTGGCCTTCGTGCTGTCGTTGCCGGCGGCCATCAGCAGGAAGAAGCCCATGACGATCTCGTGCTCCTCGAGGCCCTGGCCCTCGAACTCGGCGTGGACGAGCACGCTGGTGAGGTCGTCGGTCGGGTTCTGCCGGCGCTCCTCGATCAGCGCGCGGCAGCGCTCGAAGATCTCGGGCACCTCGCGCTGCATGATGCTCTCGGTCCCGTCGGGGTTCAGATCCGGGTCGCCGCCGCCGAGCGTGGCGTTCATGAGCCGGGCCCAGATCTCGTCGTCCTCGGGCTTGATGCCCATGAAGCTGCCGATGACGCGCGAGACGACCGGCTGCGCGACGTCGGCGACGAGGTCGCACGTCTCGCGGCCTTCGAGCCGGTCGAGCACGCCGATCGTGATCTCGCGGACCGCGTCCTCGTGGTCGGCGATGCGCTTCGGCGTGAAGCCGCGCTGGAACAGCGCCTTCAGGCGGTCGTGCTTGGGCGGGTCCATCCCGATGAACATCGCCTGGATGAGCTCGAGCGGCATGATCGAATGGCGCAGCAGCGTGATGCCGCCGACCTCCGACGAGTAGGTCTGCCAGTCGCGGCTGACCTCGTGGATGTCGTCGGCCTTCGTGACCGACCAGTAGCCCTCCTCGGTCGGGTACTCGGTGATCTTGTCGGTCCAGTGGACCGGGCAGCCCTGGCGCAGCTGCTTGAAGGTCTCGAGCGGCGGGCCGTCCTGCCACAGCTCGCGCTCGGTGACGAGCAGGTCGTCGAGGGGGTTCGCGTCAACGGACATTCAGGGCGTTTGCTCCTACAGTGGGGCGGGCGGGATGCCGAAGTCTCTCTCAGTGTTGACGGGGCGTCAAATTCTTCTTGTGTGCGTCTGCGCACTCGTGTTCCCGGCTGCCGGGAGCGCGCGGACATGGAGCGCGAAGGTCGTGTCGGTCAACGACGGCGACACCATCCACGTGCGCCTCGCCGGAAGCATCAAGACCGTCCGCCTGTCGAGCATCCAGGCGATGGAGCAGTCGGTCTACAGCCCGTATCCGTCCAAGCGGCGCGGGCAGTGCCACGCGCTGGAGGCGACGGCGCGGCTGGAGCGGATCATCCGCGCCGGACATGGGCGCGTGCGGCTCAGCGCACAGGACCCGCGCAGCCGCGCCGGCTACCGGCTGCGCCGGTCGGTCGCCGTGCGGATCGGCGGGCGCTGGCGCGACGTCGGGCTGATGCTGATCCGCGAGGGCCACGCGCTGTGGATGTCGGGCACGACCGAGGATCGCTGGAATCGTCTCTACAACGCAGCCGAGCAGCGCGCGCGGCTCGACGGGATCGGATTGTGGAACCCGGAGCACTGCGGCCGCGGCCCCGCGCAGGACATGCCGCTTCGCCTGTGGGTCAGCTCGGATCCCGTCGGAAAGGACACCGGCGACGTCAACGCCGAGTTCATCAAGATCCAGAACCAGGGCTCGGCCGCTGTGTCGCTCGCGCGCTGGTGGGTTCGCGACTCGATGCTGCGACGCTTCACGTTCCCGGCCGGCGCCGTGCTCGCGCCCGGGCACACGGTGACGGTCCACGTCGGCCACGGGACGCCGTCGGGCGAGACGTTCTACTGGGGCCTGGGCGCCCCGGCGTTCGAGAACTCCAACGGCGACGGGCGCAACCTCGGCGACGGCGGCTACCTCTTCGACCCGCAGGGCGACCTGCGCGCGGCGATGGTCTATCCGTGCGTGGTGGCGTGCAGCGACCCGAACGTGGGCGCGGTGCAGGTCACGGCGCACCCGCGGCGGCCGGAGTCGATGACCGTGCGCAACGTCTCCGACCACCCGGTCGATCTCTACGGCTACGAGCTCGCGCTCCCGGGCTCGACCTATGACTTCGGCGACTGGCCGGCGCTGGCGCCGGGCCAGGCGGTTCAGGTGGACGTCAACGGCGATCCCGCCGGCGACACCGTCCAGCGCCGCTCCTGGGGCCTGGGCCGCCTGATCCTGCCCGACCCCGGCGGCGTCGTGCGGCTGCAGACGTTCACCGACATCACGCTGTCCTGCGACGCCTGGGGCTCCGGCAGCTGCTGACCGACAAAGGGGTCTGACCCCAATGTCGCATGCGACAAAAGCGTCTGACCCTTTTGTCGTGTCTACGGGAGGACGAGGTGGCTGTCGCCGAACTCGTGCCACAGGTAGCCCGCCGCCAGCGCCTCGGCGTAGCTGCGGCGCAGCAGCTCGTCGCCGGCGGCGGCCTCGAGCAGCTGCAGGTGTGACGCCTGCGGCTCGTGCCAGCCGGTGATCAGGCCATCGACCGCGTACAGGCCGCGCTCGGGCGTGACGACGAGCCCGGTCCAGCCGTCGGCCGCCGTGACGGTGCCGCCGGGGCCTGCGGCGGACTCGAGCGCGCGCACCGCCGTGGTGCCGACCGCGATCACGCGACCGCCGCGCTCGCGCGCGTGGTTCACCAGGCTCGCGGTCGTCTCCGGCACGGCGTAGCGCTCCGGGTAGGGCGGCTCGTGGCGCTCGGGTGAGGACACGCCGGTGTGGAGCAGGAGCGGCGCGAACAGGACGCCGTGCGCCACGAGCCGTGCGATCAGCGCGGGCGTGAAGGGCCGCGCCGCGCTGGGCATCTCCGCGCTGCCGGGTGTCAGCGCGAAGGCCGTCTGGTAGTCGGCGAGCGGCCACGGCTCGCCGACGTAGGAGTAGCGGATCGGGTGCCCGTGACGGGCGAGGTGGCCGGGCAGGTCCGTGTCGCCCTCGAAGCGCGCCAGCCACAGCCGCGTGCCGCCGGCATACGGCGCGGCGAACTCGAAGTGCGCGCCACCGCCCACCGCGACGCGCTCGCCCGGCGCAGGATGGCCGCCACGGAGCTCGACGATCCACCAGCGATCGCCGGGCATGCGCGGCGCCTGCGTGGCCACGTGGACGGTCAGCCCCTCGCCGGCCGGCAGCGCGGCGGGCAGGGTGGCCGACGTGTTGACGACGAGCACATCGCCGGGGCGCAGGAACCGGGGCAGGTCGCGGAACAGCGCGTGCTCGATCCGCCCCGAGGCGCGCTCGGCGACCATCAGGCGCACCGCGTCGCGCTCGAGGCCGCGCGCCTCCGGCGGCGCGGTGGCCTCCTGCGCGTGCGGCAGCTCGAATGCGAGCGCGCTCAAGCGGCCACCGGCTTCAGGTCGTGGGCGCGGTAGCGACCGCTGTGCAGGTCCCCGTCGAGGAGCGCGAGCAGGGCGGGCACGCTCTCCTGCGGCAGCGGCCGGTCGGAGATGTCGTCGTCCGGGAATGCTTCCTGGTGCATCTGCGTGCGCATGTCGCCGGGGTCGACGGCGTACACGCGCAGGTTCGGCCGCTCGACGCCGAGGATCGCCGTCCACTGCTCGAAGGCGGCCTTCGAGGAGCCGTAGCCGCCCCAGCCGTCGTAGGCCTCGATACCTGCATCGGAGGTGATGTTGAGGATCACGCCGCCGTCGGGGACGTGGGGGAGGGCGAGCTGCGTCAGCGCCAGAGGCGCGAGCGTGTTGACACGGTAGACCTGCTCGAGCACGTCGAGCGGGTAGGCGGCCAGCTCGGGCTGCGGGCTGGGGCCGAGGATGCTCGCGTTGTTGACGAGCAGGTCGATCTGCGGGCCCGCGAGCGCGACGAGCGCGCCGCGATGCCTCGGGTCGGTGACGTCGCCGGGTAGGGCGACCGCGTTGGTGAGCTCGCTCGCGGCGGCTTCGAGCGCCCCCGCTCCGCGCGCGTCGAGAACCAGGCGCCAGCCGCGCTCGTCGAGCGCGCGCGCCAGGGCGAGTCCGAGCCCTCTGGAGGCTCCGGTGATGATCGCTGTGGGCATGCCCCGACGGTACGGCCGGACCGGTCGCGGTCGGTATGCGCAATTGGTCCTAAGACCTCTGGTCGAGCCCCATCCGCACCGCGTGCACGGCGGCGGCGGTGCGGTCCGCGACGCCAAGCTTCGCGAGCACGTGGCCGACATGGGTCTTGACGGTCTTCTCGGCGATCCCGAGCTCGAGCGCGATGCGCTTGTTGGCGTAGCCGCGGGCGATGAGCGCGAGGACCTCCTGCTCGCGGGCGGTCAGGCGCTCGGCGGCCGGCTCGCCCGGCGGCTGGGCGATCGCGTCGACCAGCCGCGCGGCGATGAGCGGGTCCAGCAGCGCCTCGCCGGCATGCGCGGCGCGGACCGCGCGGGCCAGCTCGCTGGGCTCCACGTTCTTGAGCAGGTAGCCCGCGGCGCCCGCCTGGATCGCGGGCAGCAGGCGCTCGTCCTCGGCGAAGCTGGTCAGCACGATCACGCGCGTGCCCGGAAGCCGGCGGCGCAGCTCGCGCATCGCGCCGACGCCGTCGAGGCGCGGCATGACGAGGTCCATCAGCACGACGTCGGGCTTCAGCGCCTCGGCCTGGCGGACGGCGTCCTCGCCGTCGGCGGCCTCGCCCGCGACCGCGATCCCGTCCTGGAGCTCGAGGAACGTGCGCAGCCCCTCGCGCACGACGGCGTGGTCGTCGACGATCAGCACGCGGATCATCCCGGCAGCTCCACGCGCACCGCCGTGCCGGCCGCGCCGGATTCGATCGTCAGGCGCCCGCCGAGCCGCTGTGCGCGCTCCTCCATCGACGTCAGGCCGAGGTGCCGCGACCGCAGCTCCGGGTCGGCTGGATCGAACCCGCGGCCGTCATCGCCGACCTCGAGCAGCCCGGGGGCGACCCGCACGGTGATCCGCGAGGCGCCCGCGTGGCGGACCGCGTTGTGGAGCGCCTCCTGAGCGATCCGCAGCACCTCGCGGTCGCCGTCGCCGATCGTCACCGCGTCGTCGATCTGCAGCTCGATCGGGATGCCGTGCAGGCGCTGCTGCAACTCGGCGTGCTTGCGCAGCGCGCCGCACAGGCCGTCGCGTTCGAGGTCCGGCGCGCGCAGCTCGAGCACGAGTGCGCGCAGCTCGTCCAGCGCCTCGCGCGCGAGGTCCTGCAGGCGCTCGACCTGGCCGCGAGCGGCCGCCGCATCGCGCTCGAACAGCGTCGCCGCGGACTCGGCCGTGAGCACGAGCCCGAACAGCTTCTGGCTGACGACGTCGTGCAGCTCGAGCGCCAGGCGGTTGCGCTCGGACAGCATCGAGAGCTCGCGGCTGCGCTCGTACAGGCGCGCGTTGGTGATCGCGATGGCGGCGTGCGCCGCCAGCAGCTCGATCAGCTCCTGGTCGGCGTCGCCGAAGACGTCCCCGCCCTCCTTCTGGGTCAGGTAGAAGGCGCCGATCACGCCCTCGGCGGCGACGATCGGCACGCCGAGGAACGAGCGCATGTCGGGATGGGCGGACGGCCACCAGCCACGGAAGCGCGGGTCGGAGTGGATGTCGTGCGTGCGGTAGGGCGCCGGGCCCTCGAGCATCGCGCCGAGCATCCCGTGCGTGCGCGGCAGCGGCCCGAGCCGCGCGATCAGCTGCTCGCTCATCCCGGACACGAGGAAGCGGCTGAACCCTCCGTCGCCGTCCGGGATCCCGAGCGCGGCGTAGCGGGCGCCGGCCAGCTCGCGCGCGCGGTCGACGAGCCCCTGCAGCACCTCGTCGACCGAGCGCTGCGCCGCAACCGCCAGCACGGCGTCGCTCAGCTCTCTCAGCGCTGGGTGCAGACGGCGCTCCATCGATGTTCAAGATATGCCTCATGCTCCGCGAGCTGCTCCCGCCCGAGACCGGCCTGGCATTCGAGGCCATGCGCGCGCTGCGCCCGCGCTACGACGACCGCGACGCCTGGGTGCAGCGCATCGACGAGCTGCAGCGGCCCGACGGCTACCGGCTCGTCGCCGCCTTCGAGGACGGCGACGAGGCGGTCGCGGTCGCGGGGTTTCGCGAGGGACACAACCTGCCCTGGGGGCACTTCCTCTACGTCGACGACCTCTCCACGCTGGAGTCGGCGCGTGGCCGCGGCCACGCGGAGGCGCTCATGCGCTGGATCTTCGACGAGGCCCAGCGCCTGGGCTGTGACGAGGTCCACCTGGACTCCGGCGCGTTTCCCGAGCGCTGGGCCGCTCATCGGCTCTACCACCGGGTGGGCATGAACATCAGCTCACACCACTTCCAGCGGTTGGCCTGAAGCTCGCAAAGCACGAAGCCGCCCGCGGGAGGAGGAGACGCGGGCGGCTTCGATGTTGGTCTAGATGCGAGGGGGTGAAATCCAGTGGAAGCCCATGACGAGCATGGTGCTCTTCCGGCGGCGCGCTTCCATCGGCCGCGCTGATGGTCTTGCGTCATCCGCGAGGACGATCGCCCGCCCGGGCGCATCCTCCGATCAGCGCACTCGCGGCGCCCGCCAGCGCGAATGCCAGCCACGCCCGAACGTGGTACAGCGGGAGCCACACGCCCGGCCCGGCCGCATTGCCGGCGAACTTCCACGCGCCGATGAACGAGACCGCGCCCGCGCGGTTGCCCGGCGCCGCGCGCACGGCGAGCGTGTTCAGGCCCGCCCAGATGAGCGCCGAGCCGACACCGGCGGCGAGCCATGCCGCCGCGAGCCAGCCGGGCGCGCCGACGATGCCGAGCAGCGGGACGATCAGCGCGCACGCGAGCGCGCCCCAGACCGTCACCCTCACGCTGCCGCGGCGGTCCACCAGGTTGCCGGCCGGGCGCCCCGCGACGACGCCGCTCACGCCGAACCCGGCGAGCAGCAGCCCGCGCTCAGTCGGGCCCAGCCCGAAGCGGTCGGCGGCGCGGATCGCCACGAGGAACCCGACGCCGGTCACCGCGAGGTAGGCCAGGAACGCCGCCGCCGCGGTCCACCAGACGCGGCCGTTGACCGCCGCGCGCAGCGACGGCGGGTCCAGGTGCGCGTCACGCGCGGCCACCGGGACCGGGATCGTCGCGAGCGCGAGCGCCACCGCCGCCGGCACCAGGAACGCGAGCCGCTCGTCGACCGCGCCGGCCAGCCCGCCGCACAGCGGCGCGGACACGACGCCCGCGGTCTGGATGGCCGCGAACGTGCCCATGCTGCGCCCGAGCGACGCGACCTCCGCGGACTCGGCGAGCGCGGCGAGCAGCAGCGGTGTCGTGAACGCGTTGCAGATCCCCTGGGCGGCGCGGGCCGCGACGAACGGCGCGAGCGACGTCACGAACGCGGCGACGACGGAGACCGCGGCGTACGCGACGTAGGCGGCCCGGATCGTGCGGGCGTGCCCGGCGCGCTCGCCGATCGTCCCGGACACGAGCTGGAAGATCGCGAACGGCGCGATGTACGCGGTGATGGCCGCCAGCGTCACCGCACCCGTCGACGCGTCGAAGCGGTCGCGCAGCTCGGGGATCAGCACGGTGAGCACGCCGCCGCCGAACGGGCCCAGGAAGCCACCGAGGTACAGGGCCTGGCGGCGCACTCAGTCGGCGACCCAGGAGCGCGTGAGCGTCAGCCAGAACGCCAGCCCGGCATGGTCGCCGTAGCGCTCGAAGCGGCGCAGGATCTGCTTGTCGGTCTGCTTGCGGCCGCGCAGCTTCGCGTAGGTCGGGCGCGTCCAGGAGTCGAGGATGAGCCGCGAGTGGCGGCCCATGAGCATCATGATGTGCGCCGCCGCGTAGGGCCCGACGCCCGCGAGCGCGAGCAGCCGCTCCTCGAGCTCGACGTCCGGCAGCTCGCTGCGCGGCGCGGCCGCCAGCGCCTCGAGGTCCAGTTCGCCCGACGCCACGTCGGCGGCCAACGCGCGCAGGTAGGGCCCGCGATAGCCCGCGCGCACCTCTTCTGCATAGAACGCGTCCGGCGCCTCGGCCATCGCCTCGGGCGTTGGGAACGCGTGGCCGCCGCCGGCCGCGGCCTCGCCGAGGCCGTCGACGAGCCCGTTGACCATCCGCACGGTGCCCGACCACGCGCAGTTCGTCGTGCAGATCGTCTTGACGACGTCCTCGAAGACCGTCTGCGAGCGCATCATCCGGCCCGCGCCCGTGCACGCCCACGACAGGTCCTCGTCGGCCAGCACCTGCTCGTAGAACGCCGACAGGTCCTCGTCCAGCCGCAGCACGTGGCGCACGCCGTCCAGCGCCGCCTGCTGCCGCACGGCCGAGCCCGCCTGCGCCGTGACCCGCACCCGCGTCTGGCCGGCCTGCCGCGCGCGCACGGCCAGCGGCCGCCCGCGCGGCATCCGCAGCACGATCCCGAACCCGAGCTGGTCGGGGTCCGGCGCCATCGGCGGCAGCGTCGTCAGCCCGTGCCCGTCGACCGTGCGCCGCAGGTCGACCGGCTCGCCCCCGGCGCCCTTCAGCGCGATCGTGGCCGACCACGCCTCAGTAGCCGCGCCTGGCAAGGAACCTCAGGAGCTTGCTGACGAACGCGGACTGCCGCTTCGGCGGCTGGAATCCGGGCAGCCGGCCCTGGCTCGCGAGGCGGCGCAGCGTGCGCCGCGCCTTGTCCCGGTGGCCGAGCATGAACTCGTCGGCGGCCCATGCGGCGATCGCGCCGCGCGGCTCGTTGTAGCGGCGCGCCTTGAGGAAGTACTTCCAGTTGGCCTTCGCGTCCTTGCGGATCTCGTCTCCGAAGCGCGCCGTGACGAGCTGCCAGGCGCCGGCGCGCAGGTCGTAGATCCGGACCGGCATGAGGCTGAACGCGAACGCCGTGAACGCGTAGCCGAAGCGGTGGTCGCGCGTGATGAGCTCCTTGATGCCGTCGCCGTCGAGGTCGGCGATGCGGTAGCCGGGGTCGCCGAAGTTGCGGTCCGCGGGCACGTAGCCCGTGCCGTCGAAGCGGTAGAAGCGCGACAGGTAGCAGCAGTGCGCGCCACCGGTGTAGAGGTCGAGGACGACCTCGGGCTCGCCGTCGCCGTCGAGGTCGTCGACCGCGATCGAGGGCCGTTCCTCGACGCCCGCCGGCGCGCAGTAGGGCGCCTCGCAGTCGCCGGTGTGCGGGTCGACGGCGAGTACCTGTGCGCCGTCCCGCGTGATCGTGAGCTGCAGGTTCTGCCACTCCGGTGCGTCCTGCACGTGGTCGTAGGAGAGGGTCGCGCCGACCGCGCCTGAGCCAGCGGTCTCGGTCCCGGCGAACGCGGCGGGCGCCGTCGCGGCGAGTCCTGCGAGGGCTGCGAGAAGGATGGACCGGGCGCGCATGGCCCGACTGTACCGCCCTGTGATCAGCAGCCCAGCGGGCGCCCGCGCGCGTCGCCGTCGCGCGCTCTGCGCAGGGTCAGGCGCAGGTCGAACGTCGCGGGTTCGCTCGGCGCCACGGCGATCAGGACGTGGTAGCGGCGGCCCACCCGCGCGCGGAACCGGACCGCTGCGGTGTAACACCCGGGCCCGTCGCCGATGACGCCCAGCGGCGCGCGGTGGGCGGCGATGATCGCCCCGCCGCCGATGAGGCCGTCGTAGCGCCGCGGCAGGGGATCGCCGGTGCGGAACACGAGCCGCACGTCGCCGTCGCCGGCCCTGAAGAGGTACGGCGCGCCGCTGAGCGCGGGCGCGGCCTGGGGCGCGCGGGCGGGCGCCGCCGCGGCGGTGGCTGGGAGGAGCAGGAGGAGGACGATCGCCCGGCGCATTCAGGTCGTGAACGAGTGCGCGGGCGTTAGGGTCACGCCCATGCGTATGCGTGCCGCCGTCCTCGAGGAATTCGGCAAGCCGCTCGCGGTCCAGGAGGTCGATCTCGCCGAGCCGAAGTCCGGCGAGGTGCTCGTCCGCCTCGAGGCGTGCGGCGTCTGCCACACCGACATGTACACCGCGTCGGGCGCCGACCCGTCGGGCTACGCGCCCACGGTGCTCGGCCACGAGGGCGCCGGGGTCGTCGAAGCC
>Ga0308176_10002543_pt1 | contig 11518 bp, 6 predicted proteins | sample PhyCR2_3_FD_203890 | JGI IMG/M metagenome (GOLD analysis project Ga0308176, IMG submission 203890) | Soil microbial communities from UC Gill Tract Community Farm, Albany, California, United States - DLSLS.C.R2 | ecosystem: Environmental > Terrestrial > Soil > Agricultural land | place: USA... | reverse complement strand
TGATGACGGCCGTCGAGCACGACCTGCCGGTCATCTGGGTGATCTTCGACGACCGCGAGTTCAAGCTCATCAAGATCTTCCAGTTCGCCGCCTACCAGAAGACCGGCCTGGTGGAGTTCCAGAACCCCGGCTACGCGGCGTACGCCGAGGCCTGCGGCGCCGACGGCTACACCGCGGAGACCCTCGAGGAGTTCGAGACCTGCTTCGAGAAGGCACTCGCGTCGAGGCGACCCTCGGTGATCGACGCGCGCATCACCCGCTGGGCGATCCCGCACTACAGCCCGTCACCGGACGGCGTCATCGCAGGCCTGGTGAAGATGTTCGAGGAAAGGTTCCGGTCGTGACGCCCAAGCTGATCCCGACCCGCAGGCGGCCCACTCCCACCGACCGGCCCGGTGGGCCCGGCCGCGGAGGTGTCTCCGACCGGCCCGGTTCGCTTCCGCGGGGCAGCGGCTGGGCCGAGAGCTACCACGGCAGTCCACAGGCGGAGCGGGCAGAGTTCGCCGACCTCGCCGCGACCATCCTTGCCGCGCAGGCGATCGCGCAGAAGAAGGCGAGCGCGCACGGGGTCCCGCACCGGGTCGCCCGGACGCTGCACGCGAAGGCCACCCTCGCCCTCGACGACGCCGAGCTGCGCTTCCGCGACGACCTGCCCGCGGACCTGCAGCACGGGTTCGCCCGGCCCGGCGCCGCCTACCGGACCACGGTGAGGTTCTCCAACGCCGCGAACACCGGGGCTCCCGACTTCGAGCCGGACCTGCGCGGCGTCGCGTTGCGGGTGCACGTGGACGAGGGAGGTGTCCACGACCTGTTGATGACCAACTTCCCGGTCTCCCACGCCCGTGACGCCCGTGAGTTCGTCGAGTTCGCCCACGCCACCGCCGGCACCGGGACCCAGCGCGTCGCCGGGATGGCCCGGCTGGTCCGGCTCTTCGGGGCCCGGGAGACCTTCCGGATGCTCGACAACGTGCTCACCGGCCGGCGCCACAGGCCCGGCAGCGTGCTCACCGAGACCTACTGGAGCCGGGGCGCGCTGCGCTGGGGGCCGACCATCGCGGTTCGGTACCTGCTGCGGCCGGCACCCGACACGCCGTCCTCGGCGCCGTCGCTGACCGACCCGTCCTACCTGTCCGCCGACGCCGCCCGCCGGCTGGCAGAGGGTCCGGTGCGGATGGAGCTGTGCGTCCAGCGCTACCGCGACCCGGTCTACACCCCGATCGAGGACACCGCCGTGGAGTGGACCGACGACGCCACCGCGCCGGAGCCGGTCGCCGTCCTCACCCTCGGCCCGTGCGACACCACCACCCCCGAGGCGCAGGCCGTCGCCGAGGCGGTCGACGCGCTCGCGTTCAACCCGTGGAACACCACCGACGAGTTCCGGCCGCTGGGGAACCTCAACCGGGCGCGGAAGGCGGCGTACGACGCGAGCGCAGCGGTCCGCGGCGGCTCCCGCTGGCGCACCGGGGTCCCGACCCGCAACGTCGTCGCCGGTGGCGCGGCTCGCGCGGTCTTCTCGGTGCTCAACCGGCGGGTGCCGTGGTACCGCCTGCCGGTGCGGCTCTCCGTGCTGAACCTCGAGGCCTACCGGCACGTGCTGCGCAAGCAGAACCTGATCGACACCGAGCCGCCCGAGGCGCCGCCGGCCGTCCGGGCGGTGCCCGAGGCGCCGCCCGAGCAGGCCCGGTGGGCGCGCACCGCCGACGGTCGCTTCAACGACCTGTCGGCCCCGTCGATGGGCGCGGTCGGCGCCGCCTTCGGCCGGAACCTGCAGCCCGACTACGAGCAGTCGGTCGACTACCCCAATCCGGTCACCGTGAGCTCCCGGCTGCTCACCCGCGAGCGGTTCCTGCCGGCCACGTCGCTGAACCTGCTGGCTGCCGCCTGGATCCAGTTCCAGGTCCACGACTGGGTCAACCACGCCCGGCACCCGCTCGGCGTCGACGACGTCAAGGTGCCGATGCCCGGCGGTCGGACCTGGACGAGCAGCAGCGGCGGGCGTCCGGAGAACCTGATGCGGATCGCCGGCAACGTGGCGCGCGCGGTGGGGCCGGACGGCACCCAGCGGCTGTTCGCCGACGCCGCCTCGCACTGGTGGGACGCCTCCGAGGTCTACGGCTCGGACGAGGACAGGGCCCGGTCGCTGCGCGAGGGCGCGAAGATCCGGCTCACCGAGGACGGGTTCCTGCCCGAGGACACCTCGGGGATGGACATCACCGGGTTCAACGAGAGCTGGTGGCTCGGGCTGTCCGGGATGCACACGCTCTTCGCCCGCGAGCACAACGCCGTCTGCGACGAGCTCCGCGCGCACTACCGGAGCTGGAGCGACGAGCGCGTCTACCAGACAGCCCGGCTGGTCGTGGCGGCCCTGATCGCCAAGATCCACACCGTCGAGTGGACCCCGGCCATCCTCGCGACCGAGGCCATCGACCTGGGCCTGAAGGCGAACTGGAACGGCCCGCCGTCCCAGGACTGGCTCACCAAGCTCGGCATCTGGCTGATGGACACCCACGCCGGCGTGGGCATCCCGAGGACGACCCCGGACCACCACGGCGTCCCGTACTCGCTCACCGAGGACTTCGTCACCGTCTACCGCATGCACCCGCTGATCCCCGACCACTACAGCTTCCTCGACCACGACGACGGGCACCTGCTGGGGACCCGGGAGTTCGACGACATCTCCGGCACCAGCGCCGACCAGGAGCTGCGCGGCATCGGCCTGGAGAACACGCTCTACTCCTTCGGGGTGGCACACCCCGGCGCGATCACCCTGCACAACTACCCCCGGGCCCTGTGCGACTTCACGCGCAACGGGGAGCACATCGACCTGTCCGTGGTCGACCTGGTCCGGACCCGTCGCCGTGGGATCCCGCGCTACAACGACTTCCGGGAGGGGCTGCACAAGCCCCGGGTCCGCGACTTCGAGGAGCTGTGCGACAACCCCGAGTCGGTACGCCGGATGCGCGAGCTCTACCGCAACGTCGACGAGGTCGACACCATGGTCGGGCTGTTCGCCGAGACCCCGCCGGAAGGCTTCGGGTTCTCCGACACGGCGTTCCGGATCTTCATCCTGATGGCCTCGCGGCGCCTGCAGAGCGACCGGTTCCTCACCGTCGACTTCCGCCCCGAGATCTACTCGCCGGTCGGGATGGACTGGGTCGCGGAGAACACCATGACCAGCGTCATCCTGCGGCACTGCCCGGACGTCGGGACGCTGCTGCCCCGCGGGCAGAGCGCCTTCGCGCCCTGGCGGTCCGCGTCGCCGCCGGCCGCGACCACGGCCGACCAGGGGAGCCGGGGATGACCGCGCAGCAGACCCGCAGCCACCCTGGTCTCGAGGCGCTGGCCGACCGACCGCTGGTCACCACCCTGTGGGGTCGTCGCACCCACCGGGTCAGCCGGGGCTCCTCGGTCGACGCCGGCTCGATGAGCTATGCGTCGGACCAGCAACGTTTCCCGCTGACGGAGCTGGAGGAGGCGGTGCTGATCGCGGTGACCGGGTGCACCGGGTTGACGATGCCCGACCGGCCGTTCAACGACCCGCGCACCCACCAGCCGATCATGGCCAAGCCGAACCTCAACATGGTCGGCCGGACCGCGGGCAGCCCCGACAACGCCCAGGGCACCCACTTCCTGCTGATCAACGACACCGGTACCTACTACCTGCGCAAGCTGCCGCCTGACGGTTCCGGCGCCTCGGTGCTCGACCCGGACGCGCTGCTGGCCCGGGCGGCCCAGTCGAAGGTGCAGCTGCTCGACCGGCGGATCGACGTGCCCGACGGCAACCGCGACTTCCCGGCGTACCTGGACTCGAACCGGTTCCTGTCGAACCTGCCGGGCACCACGATCCTGTTCCCGGTCGTGGACCTGTCCCGGCAGTACATCAACGCGATCATGTACCTGCTCACCCAGCCCGCCGGCGCCCGCCCCACGATCGTCGACGACCGGAACTTCTACCGGAAGGCCGGGGTGAAGAAGTGGGTGGACAACGGCTTCCTGAACAAGGACATCAAGCTGCCGCTGGGCAACCTCGGCGCGATGCGGACCCAGATCGAGGCCGACCTGCTGCTGCAGAACCTGATGCTGACCGCGGACGCGATGGGGCTGGGCGCCTGGATCCACGCCTCGATCTCGCCGCCCGTGCTGCTCGGTGACCCGAAGTTCCGCAAGCGGTACGGCGCGATGCTCGACTTCGACTGGGTCGTCCCGAGGTGGAAGGTCGCCGACATCGTGCGCTGGGGCGTGCCGCTGCCGATGGCCGCCGCCGTGCGCGCGAACGCGGTCGGGCTGCGGCGCCTGGGCGAACCGCTGATCAAGGCGATGTGCCCGCCGAACTACCCGACCATGGCCGATGCGGTGGACGAGGTGGTCGCCGAGAAGTTCGGCCCCGGCGGGATCTACACCGACGAGGCGCTGTTCGAGCGGATCTACCGGGGGGAGTTCGGTGCGAAGTACCTCCAGGAGGCCAGCAACTACAGTGCCGACGTGATCGCCTGCACCCGCGACGTGTGCACCTACATCTACGAGACGCACGGACGCTTCCCCGCACACACCGAGGCCATCCACGTCCCGGGTGCCTGGCTCCAGGCCCACCACGTGGAGGAGGGCTACTACGAGCGCTTCTTCCGCAACGGCCTGACCGACGCGCACCGCGCCCACGACGCCACCTGGCACGGCACCGGCTGATGGCCGAGGTCAGGCCGCAGCGGGTCGCGGTGGTGGTCGCCGGGGCGGGCGCCCGCGGCGGCTACGAGGCCGGCGTGCTGTCGGTGCTGCTGCCGCGCCTGGAGGCTGCCGGTGCCGTCCCCACCCTGCTCGTGGGCACCAGCGCCGGAGCGATCAACGCGGCGCTGTACGCCGCCGTGGCGCACCTGCCGGCCTCCGAGCAGGGACCGCCCGTCCTCGACGTGTGGCGCGACCTCCGCACGACCGACGTGTTCCGGTCCCCGGTGCTCACGGGGCTCGGCACCACCGGCCGGTGGGCGGGTCAGCTGCTGCGGATCCCCGGCGTACGCGTGACCAGCCTGCTGGACACCGGCCCGCTGAAGCGGATGGCGCACACCGCGGCGGACTGGACCCAGGTGCGGGCCAACGTCGACGAGGGCCGGACCTCGCTGGCGGTGGTCACGACCTCCGGCCACGACAACCGCACCGTGGTCTTCGTGGACCGGGCGGGGGAGCGGGACCTCCCACCACCGGACGACAGCCGACCCATCGACTACCGGGCCGCCGAGATCGGGCCGGCGCACGTGCTGGCGTCCGCCGCGATCCCGGTCGCGTTCCCGCCCGTGCAGGTGCCGGGCGAGGACGGCGCGCCCGGGGGCTGGTACCTCGACGGCGGGGTCCGGCTGAACACGCCCCTGAAGCCGGCGCTGGCGCTGGACGCCGACGCCGTGGTGGTGGTGGCGACCCATCCCGCCCTCGACGCCACCCCCGCCGTACCGACGCAGCCGGAGACCCGCCCTCCCGACGTCGACGAGACCCTGGTCCGGGTGATGGACGCGGCCCTGGTGGACCGGATGGTCGAGGACGTCAACACGCTGGCGAAGATCAACGTCCTGGTGGCCGCAGCGAACCAGGCGGGCGCGGCCGGCGAGGCCGGGACCGGCCACGCGGTGGTGCCGTTCCTGACGGTCGGCCCACCCGACCGCGGCACCCTGGGCCTGCTCGCCGCGGAGATCTTCGACCGCCGGCCGGCCGGCGCCCTGGGCGGCCTGCGCCGGGCGACGCGCGACCCGGACATGCGCATCCTGGGCCGCCTGCTGTACGGCGACGGGGCCCGCCGCGGGGACCTGCTGAGCTACCTCTTCTTCGACCCCGAGTTCATGGAGGCCTCGATCGAGCGCGGTCGCCGCGACGCCGAGGCCGTGTTCGCGGACGTGCCGGCCGGGCGCCTGCCGTGGCACCTCGGACCACCGGCGGCCGGCGGTTCGCAGCGGCGGGTTGGCCCGTCCGGGCTGGCACGTCCGGGGCATTGACCGGGGCCGGACGCCGCGGAGATCGTGGGGGAGGGGCGTTGCCGCACTGTCGGGTGAAGGGGGCGGCGAAGTGGGCGGAGCAGTGGGTGGAGCCGTCGGCCAAGCCGTCAACCAGGGTCTCGCGGTCTTCTTCGACATCGGCGACACGTTGGCGAGCCCGGTCGTCGAGGGAGGCCACCTCGCCGGGCTGGACGTCTACCCGTTCGTCCCCGAGGTCCTGACCCGGCTCCGGTCCGTCGGGGTCGACCACACCACGGTCAGGGTGGGACTGGCCTCGAACACCACCGGCGTCAGCGCCGCCGAGATGGACGACCTCCTCGCCCGTGCCGGGCTGCAGCCCCTCGTCGACCCCGCCCTGTGCCTGTTCAGCTCCGTGGAGGGCCTGGACAAGAGGGATCCTGCCTTCTTCGCGCTCGCCCACCAGCGGGCCGGCCTCCCGGCCGCCCGCTGCGTCTACGTCGGGGAGGACGCCGCCGAACGGACGGTCGCGGCGTCGGCGGGGCTCCAGGTCTCTCCCCACCCGCTGCACGCGCTGCACCTGGTCGAGCAGGAGCTCGCCACCGACCCTCCCGGATGACGCGAGGGCCACCATCCGACCACCACGAGGGAGCACCCGATGTCACCTGATCAGGACGCAGGAAACGGTCTGAGCACGTTCTCCGCCCACGCCTTCGAGGAGTCCTCCTCGCAGGCCCTGGACCAGCTGCGCGAGGAACGCGCGGTCTCGCCGGGGCTCACGGTGACGGGGGAGAGCGACCTCGACCCCGAGTCGGCGGCCCGTCGTTTCCTCAGCCAGGCACTCGAGAGCGCCGCGATGCCCTCGCTGACCGCCCCCGTCGCGAACGGCGCCAGCAGCGAGTTCAGGACGATCAGCACCGAGACCGTGCCGCTGACCGGGACCCGCACCGTGAAGTTCCGCCAGACCCTGCACGACATCCCGGTCTACGGCTCGCTGGTCACCGTCGAGCTCGACGAGGCCAACCAGCTGATCGGGATCGACTCCGCGCTCGGGCAGCCCGACGGCGTCGACCCGGTCGCCTCGGTCTCGCCGGCCCAGGCGGTCGAGGTGGCCCGCGCGGCCCCGGACGGCTACACGCCGACGGTCGACTCCGTCGTACCCCGCCTGAGCTTCTACTTCGACGCGGCCGCGTCGCGGTGGCGGCTGGTCTACATCCTCGAGGACGTGCCGGTCACGCTCGACCGCGGCGCGGAGCCGGAGGCCGACCGCGGGAGCGCGCTCGAGCCGCCCCGGTTCGTCGACTACGTCGTGGACGGCCACGACGGCTCGGTGGTGGCCGTGCTGCCGCGGACGCCCAGCATGGCCGGCGACGAGCAGACCGCGCTGGACTCGTTCGGCGTGCAGCGCACGTTCCTCGCGACGAGCGACGGCGGCCACCTCGTCCTGCGCGACCCGGTCCACAACGTCGAGACCTACGACTTCGGCTTCGGCGACCCCTCCGCCAACGGGGGCAGCCTTCCGGGCGACGCCCTCGAGAACCCGCCGGACTGGAGCGCCGGGGCCGTGAGCTCGCACGCCAACGCGGTCGCCGTGTCGGACTTCATGCACACGGTGCTGATGCGCAACAACATCGACGACCGCGGCGGGGTGATGGTCTCGAGCATCAACTGCGTCGTGGCCGACGCCAGCCCCGGCCCCCACCAGTGGGTCAACGCCTTCTGGAACGGCCGGCAGATGGTCTACGGCCAGGTGCTGCGCCCCGACGGGCTCCGGTCGCTCTCGGCGAACCTCGACGTGGTCGCGCACGAGATGTTCCACGGGGTCACCGACTCGACGTCCCGGCTGGAGTACGCCGCCCAGTCCGGGGCCCTGAACGAGTCGTACTCGGACATCTTCGGCACGATCGTCGCCAACCGCGGCAACGACGACCCCCGGACCTGGGACTGGCTGTTGGGGGAGAAGCTGCTGCCGGGCGACAAGCCGTTCCGCGACCTCTCCGACCCGACCCGCTTCGGCCAGCCCGCGCACATGGACGACTTCAAGGTGCTGCCCATCACCCGGGCCGGTGACTTCGGGGGCGTCCACACCAACAGCGGTATCCCCAACAAGGCCGCCTTCAACCTGCTCACCGCCGCGGACGCGAGCGGCAACCTGGCGCTCACCGTGGCCGAGGTCGCCGCCGTCCACTACCTGGCCCTGACCCAGCGCCTCTCGCGCACCTCCCAGTTCATCGACAGCCGACGGGCCACGGTCGCCAGCGCGAGGACTCTGTTCCGCAACCTGCCTGCCGACCAGCTGGCGGCCAAGGTCGCTGCCGTGGAGGGGGCGTTCGACGCAGTTGGGATCGTGTGACGGTTCCGGTCGCGGGTAAGTGTGGTGCGAGCGTCGGCCCTCTCCGGTGGTTGAGGTGCGAGCGCCAGCGAGCCTCGAAACCCCCGCAGCCCAGGCAGGGCGGCGATCCCCTTGGCGGCTACGGGGAGGGTCCGCCGTGGCTTGCTGCTGCTTGCCGGGTTGCGGGCTGCTTTCGGTCTGCCGTCTTCGGCATCTACGCGGAACGGTTCGCCGTGGCTTGCTGTCGCTTTCCGGGTTTCCGGTCGTTGCGACGTGCGGATTGGTCACCAACCGCATGATTTCGGGCCTCGGGCATGGGGTTTGTGACCATTCGGCAACCCGGCCGCGGGTACGACGACCCGTCCGAAGACAGTTTCGGTAGATGTCGTCCCCCGGTGGATAATCGCAGGTCAGTGGCCTGTGGCTGTCGGTGACCTCTGGTTGAGTGGGGTAATGGAGCAGCCCACCAGTACGCCGACCACCCCCGCCGGGGTAGTCGCCTGCGCGGACCGGATGTTGGCCGACCTGGACGAGACCATGTGGGTGGCCAAGTCTTCCGAGGAGCTGGTCGACGCCGTCGTCGAGGTCGAGAAGCTGCGTGCCCACCCCGCCGCCCTCCAAGCCGCCGCCTTGGCCGAGGTCCACGCCCGGGGGACCGTGAAGACGGAGTTGGCGTGGGGCCCTGACCTCTCGCGTCGCGGACCGGCCCGAATTCGGCCCAACTCACAGGCGACTGTGGCCCAGCTCAACGGATGGGGGGAGGGTCAGGGCTCGTCCGGTGGCTGCGGGCCGGGGCTGTGGGCCGCGATGTGCTCCTCCTGCTCGGCGGCGAGCAGCTCCTCCTCCTCGGCGGGCGGGCCCTCGTGCGCCGGCACGTCCGTCAGCCCGTGCGTCCGGCGGGCCTCCCGCACCCCCTGGGAGATGCTGTGCCACAGGTGGTCGTCGCCGAGCGTCTCGACGAGGCCCGAGCGTCGCAGTGCCCTGCGCACCGGCCACATGACGCGCACGAGGTAGAGGTCCATGCCCTGCCTGCGCAGCGAGGTCAGCAGGTCGGCGAGCGCGTCGGCGCTGGTGGTGTCCATCTGGTTGGTGGCCTCGAGGTCCAGCACGACGGCCCGGACCCCCGGCGTCTCCGCGGCCAGTGCGAGCACCCGGTCGTGGACCGGGGCCGCGGTGACCCAGAAGATCGGCACGTCGATGCGCAGCACGAGCACGCCGGGGTAGATCGAGCGGTCCTCGTGGTTGCGGAGGCTTCCCCACGCGGCCTTCTCGTCGGGCACCTTGCCCATCGTCTCGATGTCGACCCGGCTGGAGCGGAAGACCAGGCCCAGCACCGACCCGGCGATCGCGAGCAGGAGGCCGTCCAGGGGGCCGAGGGCCAGCACGCCCACACCGGCCACGACCGCGGCGACGATGTCGTTGCGGCGCACGCGGGCGTACCGGCCCAGGGCAGGGAAGTCCATCAGCTTCCACACCGCGTTGACCACGATCGCGCTCAGCACCGCCCGGGGGAGCACCGAGAGGGCCGGGGCGATCGCGACGATCACGACCAGTGCCAGCACCGCGGCTGCCAGGCCGGCGACCTGCGTGCGTCCCCTCGCTTCGCTGACCGCCGCCGTCTTGGAGAGGCTGCCGGCCACCCCGAGCCCGCCGAAGATCCCGCAGGCAACGTTGGCCGCGCCGGCAGCGACCAGCTCCTGGTCGGCGTCGATCCGGTAGCCACCGCGGCCCGCGAAGAGGCGGGCGGCGCTGAGGCCCTCCGCCAGGCCCACGAGCGCCAGGGCCGCGCCGGCGGTGAACAGCCTGCCGAGGTCACCGGCGTCGACCGTCGGCACACCCGGGGTCGGCAATCCCCTCGGCACCTGGCCGACGACCTCGACACCGCGCGACTCGAGGTCCAGGGCTGCCGAGACGGCCAGGGCGGCCAACAGCACGAGGAGCCCCCAGGGAATCTTCGGGGCAACCCGCTGGCCACCGAAGAGGACCACCAGGGACGCCGCCGACACCACCACGGTGATCAGGTCGGCGTCCCCCCGGCTCAGGCTCGACCCCAGGGCGCCGACCCGCTCGACCACCCGGCCCTCCGGGGTCGGCACCCCGAGGAGGTGAGGCACCTCGTTGAGGATGACCAGCAGGCACAGGCCGATGACGAACCCGGTGACGATCGGCTTGGACAGGAACTCCGCCATCCACCCGATCCGCACGAAGCCGGCCACCACGAGCACCAGCCCCGAGCCCAGCGCCAGGGCAGCCGTGTACGACGCCGCCTGCGCCGTGCCCGCGACCCCGAAGCTGGCCAGGAACGACCCGGAGAGGACCGACACCGTGGACACCGGCCCCACCACGAGCTGGCGGGACGAGCCGAAGACGGCGTACGCCACCATCGCCACCGGCACCGAGTAGAGGCCCACCTCGACGGGTGCGCCGGCGATCGAGGCGTATCCGAGCGCCTGCGGCACGGCGAGCGCCGCCACGACCGCGCCTGCGACCAGGTCGCCCCGCAGCCAGGCGGTCCGGTAGCGCGGCAGCCACGCGACGATCGGCATCCGGCGCCAGCGAAGCTCCGGGAGTGCCTGCGTGCCGTCGCTCATCCGGGCCACCCTGCTCCGACCCCAACCCTGTTCGGGCCACCGTTCCGGGCACCGTAACGCCGCCGTCGCGGCCGACGACTCGTCTGCCGAGGGGTAGATGCGCGCCCGGAGGACAGGATGGGGGAGTGGCTAGCCTCCGGTGCCGGACAGCTCGTCGGCGATCAGGGCCACGTGGAGGGAGACCCTGATGTCCGGGTCGTCGAGGCCGGCACCGAGGAGGGACTCGATCTTCGCCAGCCGGGCGTAGAACGCCGGCCGGGACAGGTGCAGGCCGCTGGCCGCCTCCGACTTTCCGGCGGGGTGGCGGAGCAGGGCGTCGAGCGCCTCGAGCAGCGAGGTGCCGTGCTCGGCGTCGTGGCGCCGCAGCACGTCGAGCTCCCTGGCCACGAAGAGGCGGAGCCGGTCGTCGTCCCCGAACAGCGCGAGCAGGCCGCGCAGGTGCACGTCCTCGAGCCGGTGCACGAGGCGGTCGCCGACCTCCGACCGGAGGGCGTCGGCCACCTGGCGTGACTCGCGCAGCGTGCGGTCGACCGTGCGCAGCGACGTGGTGCCGCGGCCGGCGGCGACGACGACCGGGTGCCGGCGCGCGAGGGAAGCCGCCAGCCTTTCGACCGTGGCCTCCTCCGCGGCCGTGGGGCCCAGGGCCAGCAGCACCCGCACGT
>Ga0308176_10002541_pt1 | contig 11522 bp, 10 predicted proteins | sample PhyCR2_3_FD_203890 | JGI IMG/M metagenome (GOLD analysis project Ga0308176, IMG submission 203890) | Soil microbial communities from UC Gill Tract Community Farm, Albany, California, United States - DLSLS.C.R2 | ecosystem: Environmental > Terrestrial > Soil > Agricultural land | place: USA... | reverse complement strand
TGAAGTGAAGCGGGGCATGCTGAGGATCTGGCGCTGGGCGCAGCTGAGCAACCAGCGGGCCGTCGGCAACGCGCGCGGCGCGGCGACCGAGCTCAGCCGGCGTCGCGTGGAGCGCGACGAGGTCGAGATCTTGCTCGCCGAGCTCCGGTCCCGGCGCGCCGCCTCCGCCTAGGACCTCGGCAAGGCGGCGGGGGAGCAGCGGAGCGGCTGCCGATAATCTGTGCCCGTGACCGAGCCCGCAGCCCCCGCCGCACGCACTGTCGTCATCGCCGAGGACGAGGCCCTGATCCGCATGGACCTCGCCGAGATGCTGACCGAGGAGGGGTACGACGTCGTGGGCCAGGCCGGCGACGGCGCCAAGGCCGTGGAGCTCGCCGAGCAGCTCCGGCCCGACCTCGTCATCCTCGACGTCAAGATGCCGGTCCTCGACGGCATCGCCGCCGCGGAGCGCATCGCCGGTCAGCGGATCGCACCCGTGGTGATCCTGACCGCGTTCTCGCAACGCGACCTCGTCGAGCGCGCCCGGGACGCCGGCGCGATGGCGTACCTCGTCAAGCCGTTCTCGAAGGGCGACCTGGTGCCGGCGATCGAGATGGCCGTCAGCCGCTTCGCCGAGCTGAGCCTGCTGGAGCAGGAGGTCGCCGACCTGCATGACCGGCTGGAGACGCGCAAGGCCGTCGACCGGGCCAAGAACGTCCTGCAGCAGCAGCTCCAGCTCTCCGAACCGGAGGCGTTCCGCTGGATCCAGAAGACGGCGATGGACCTGCGCCTGTCGATGCGGCAGGTCGCGGAGGGCGTCGTCACGCACGGCCCCGGAGTCGCCGGCTGATCCCCCTCACGGCCGCGGCGACACGGTCGCGTCTCGCCGATGTCACGAGTCGGTAAAGGCCGCCGCGGCCCGGCGCAGGGATGTGGTGCCAGCCACGTTCGGGACCCCTAGACTGCCGGGCAGCGCCCGCCGGGTGCGTGGAGGAGGACCAGTTGATTGCTCGACCCACAGTCCGTGAGCGGGACCCAGAAAGGGGCGTCGTGCAGCGCGTAGCCGGGTTCGTCGTACTGCTGCTTCTCTCGCCACTCCTGCTGCTCGTCTCGGCCCAACCCGCGGGCGCCGTCGGCACCCTGTGCCTGCCGTCGACCACCGCGGCCTGCATCGCCGGCACGGTGCGCTCCGACGAGGGCGTCGTCCCGGACGTGAAGCTCACGGTCACCGACGAGGCGGGCAACGCCGAGGAGGTCGTGACGGGGGATGACGGCAAGTGGAACCTCTCGGTCAAGGAGGAGGGCGCCTACACGGTGGCGCTCCAGGAGGACACGCTGCCCGACAACGTCAGCGTCTCCGGCCCCTCCGAGATCAAGGTCCAGGCCAAGTTCGGCAACACCACTCCGGCGCTGATCCCGGTCCGGACCTCGGCGTACGTCTCCTCCACCAGCAAGCTCGACGAGCTGATCCAGAGCTCGGCCAACGGACTGCGGCTCGGACTGCTGCTGGCACTGGCCTCGATCGGGCTCTCGCTGATCTACGGCACGACCGGCCTCTCGAACTTCGCCCACGCCGAGCAGGTCGGCCTCGGCGGCATCCTCGGCTACGTCCTCATCAACGAGCACGGGCTCAACATCTGGGTCGGCGGCCTCCTGGTGGTGATCCTCTGCGGCTTCACCGGCTGGCTCCAGGACCGCGTGATGTGGCAGCCGCTGCGCCGGCGCGGCCTGGGGCTCACCCAGCTGATGATCGTGACGATCGGCCTCTCGCTGGCCCTGCAGTACACCTTCCAGTACACGGTGGGTGCCCGCACCGTGCGCGTCCTCCAGGACAACCCCTCCGTCCGCGAGATCGGCCCGATCACGATGACCAACCAGTCGTTCGTGGCGATGGGCATCTCGATCATCGTCATCGCGGCCGTCGGCTACGCGCTGCTGCGCACCCGCATCGGTCGCGCCACCCGCGCGGTCTCCGACAACCCGGCCCTCGCCTCGGCCTCCGGCATCGACGTCGACAAGGTCATCCGACTCGTGTGGACGGTCGCCATGGCGCTCGCCGGGCTCTCCGGCCTGCTGTACGCCCTGGTCACCAACGGCATCAAGTGGGACTCGGGCCTGCAGATCCTGCTGCTGCTGTTCGCGGCCGTCACCCTCGGCGGCCTCGGTACGGCGTTCGGCGCCCTGGTCGGCTCGCTCATCATCGGCCTCGTCGTCGAGCTCTCCCCGGTCCTGGGCATGCCCGGTGACTTCAAGTACGCCACCGCGCTGTTGATCCTCATCCTCCTGCTGCTGGTCAGGCCGCAAGGCCTGCTCGGCCGCCCGGAGCGGGTCGGTTAGGAAGGACGGGCATGGACACCCTGCAGGCGATTCTCAACTCGATGCTGCGCGAGGCCATCTCGCCGCAGACCGCTGCTGTCGCGATCGCCGCGATCGGCCTCAACATCCACTTCGGCTTCACCGGGCTGCTCAACATCGGCCAGTCCGGCTTCATGCTCCTCGGCGCCTACGGCTTCGCCATCGCGATCGGGCACGACCTGCCGCTGATCGTCGGCATCCTCATCGGCTTCGGTGCCGCGTTGGTGTTCGCGCTGGTGCTTGGCGCGCCGACCCTCAAGCTTCGGGGCGACTACCTGGCCATCGTGACGATCTCGGCGGCCGAGATCATCAGGTACGTCGGCAGATCCGCGCTGCTGACCGACTTCACCGGTGCGGCCCAGGGCCTCCAGGGCGTCTCCTACCGCACCCCGTTCACCGACCTGTCGTTCTTCGGCGGCGGTGACGCGACGTTGAGCCCGTTCAACTACCTCGACGTGGCGGGCGGCGCGGGCTGGGTGCGACTGCTGGGCTGGCTCGTCGCGATCGCGACGGTCGCCGGCATCATCGCGCTCGTTCGCGGCGCGACCGGCGCGGGCGTCGTGGCACGGCGTACGTCCGTCGGAGCGCTCGCCGTCGTGTTCGTGTTCCTGCTCTTCTTCCTGATGCCCGCGAACTACCAGAACACCGGCGTCAACGGCTGGTGGGTGCGCTTCGTCTCCTGGCTCCTGGTCGCCATCTGCATGCTGACCGTCTTCCTGCTGGTCCGCAGCCCGTGGGGCCGTCTGCTCCGTGGCATCCGCGAGGACGAGGACGCGATCCGCAGCCTCGGCAAGAACGTCTTCGCCATCAAGATGCAGGCCCTGATCATCGGTGGCCTGTTCGGCGCCCTGGGCGGGATGATCTACGTGCTCCCGTCATCGGTGCAGCCGGACTCGATGGGCCGTTCGCTGACGTTCTTCTGCTACACGGCGCTCCTGCTCGGAGGCGCGGCCACGATCTTCGGCCCTGTCCTCGGATCGATCCTGTTCTACGCCGCTCGCATCATGATCAAGGGCGTGGCCAACGCCTACATCCCCGACAGCATCATGAACGGCCAGCAGACCGAGCAGTTCTCCTACATCGTCGTGGGCGTCGCGCTGATGCTGATCGTGATCTTCCGGCCCCAAGGAATCCTCGGCAACAAGAGGGAGCTGCGGTTCAATGTCTGAGTCCACCATGGCCAGGTCCGACCTGGCCGACCCCGCAGCCCGCCGGGCGCTGATGGCCGGTGTCGACACGACGCCCGGCTCGAGCAAGCCGGACCCGATCCTCGTGGTCGACAACATCGTCCGCCAGTTCGGCGGCATGACCGCGGTCGACGTCGGGCACCTCGAGGTGCAGCGGGGCATCATCACCGCGCTGATCGGGCCGAACGGCGCGGGCAAGACGACGTTCTTCAACCTGATCACCGGGTTCGACCGGCCCACCTCCGCGAAGAGCGGGGCGCACTGGTCCTTCGACGGCGCCACGCTCGACAAGACCTCCGCCTCCAGCGTCGCCAAGGCCGGCATGGTGCGCACGTTCCAGCTCACCAAGGCGCTGAGCCGGATGACCGTGATGGACAACATGATGCTCGGCGCCCAGGACCAGGCGGGGGAGAACCTCCTCAAGAGCGTCTTCAAGCCGCTGTGGCGCGGACAGGAGCGGGCCATCGAGGAGAAGGCCAAGGAGCTCCTGGCCCGCTTCAAGCTGCTGGAGAAGAAGGACGACTACGCCGGCAGCCTGTCGGGCGGCCAGCGCAAGCTCCTCGAGATGGCCCGGGCCCTGATGAGTGACCCGAGAATGATCATGCTCGACGAGCCGATGGCCGGAGTGAACCCGGCGCTCACCCAGTCGCTCCTCGGGCACATCCAGAGCCTGCGCGACGAGGGCACGACCGTGCTGTTCGTCGAGCACGACATGCACGTGGTGCGCCACATCTCCGACTGGGTCGCGGTGATGGCGGAGGGTCGTCTGGTCGCCGAGGGCCCCGCCGACTCGGTGATGTCCGACACCGCCGTCATCGACGCCTACCTCGGAGCCCATCACGACACCGACCTGGGTGACGACGCACTCCTCACCGACGAGGTGATGGAGGAGATCGGGCAAGAGGTCGCCGCCGAGCAGAAGGACGAGTCATGAGCGCAGAGGCACAGCCAAGCACGCAGCAGGCGGTCGTCGAGGCCAAGGACGTCGTCGCGGGCTACCTGCCCGGGGTCAACATCCTCAACGGCTGCAGCCTGGTCGCCTACCCCGGCGAGATGATCGGGATCATCGGCCCCAACGGCGCGGGCAAGTCCACGCTGCTGAAGGCCATGTTCGGACTGGTCAAGGTCCACTCGGGGACCGTGATGCTGGGCGACCGCGACATCACCAACGCCAAGACCAACCGTCTGGTCGAGATGGGGGTCGGCTTCGTCCCGCAGACGAACAACGTCTTCCCGACGCTGACCATCGAGGAGAACCTCCGGATGGGGCTGTTCATGCGGCCCAAGAAGATCAACGAGCGGCTCGCGGCCATGTGGGACCTGTTCCCGGTGCTGCACGACCGGCGCAACCAGCGTGCCGGCGCCCTCTCCGGTGGTGAGCGGCAGTCGCTGGCGATGGCGCGCGCGTTGATGATGGAGCCGTCGGTCCTGCTCCTCGACGAGCCGTCGGCCGGCCTGTCACCGGTACGCCAGGACGAGACGTTCCTGCGCACGCGCCGGATCAACAAGACCGGCGTCTGCGTCGTCATGGTCGAGCAGAACGCCCGTCGCTGCCTGCAGATCTGCGACCGCGGCTACGTGCTCGACCAGGGCCGCGACGCCTACAGCGGCACCGGCCGCGAGCTCGCCAACGACCCCAAGGTCATCGAGCTCTATCTCGGCACCCTCGCCAAGGACGTCGAGGAGGAGCACCCCAAGCACGCCTGACGCCAGACGCGTTCGCAGACATGCAGAAGGGCCCCGGACCGAATGGTCCGGGGCCCTTCCGTGTGGTTCACACGAGCGTCGGGATCAGGAGGAACCCTCCACCGAGTTGCTCAGCTCGTTCTTGTTGTCGCCGTTGAACGTGTAGATGCCGATGAACGCCGACGACGGGTCGTTCTTGTCGTTGATCGGACCGATGCCCGACGGACCGGCGTACCGGATCTCCTTGCCGGCCTTGAGCAGGTCGACACAGTCGGAGTAGGTCTTGCACTCCTCGCCACCCGTTGCACCGGAGACGGCGGCGTAGTTCTTCTGGATGGTCGCCGAGTCGGTGGCGCCACCCTTCACCGCAGCCAGCGCGGCGAGGATGGTGGCGTCGTAGGACTCCGCACCGTAGGCGTAGTCGGTCAGCGCCTTGCCCTCGCCGACCTCGGCCCAGCCGCTCAGCCGGTCCTTGAAGGTCTGGTCGGGGTCCGCACCGGGGATGGTGCCCTGGGCGCCCTCGATGGTGCCGGCCTCGAAGGTGTCGCTGTAGTCGGCGGTGTTGCCGTCGGAGAAGTAGGTCTTCGACATGTCCCAGCCCTGCGAGGCAAGCTCGGGGACGATCTGCTTGGTCTCGTCGAACGCGAGGACGACGATGGCGTCGGGCTTCGCCGCGAGCGCTGCGCCGACCTCGGACGAGAACGTCGTCTGGCCGGCGGGGAACTCGTCGCCGTCACCCTTGCAGCCGTAGACACACTCGCCGTTGGCGGCCTCGATGGTGTCCTGGACCGCGTTGCGAAGGCCGGTGCCGTAGGTGTCGTTGAAGACGAGGAACGCGACCTTCTGGTAGCCGTCGGTGCTGATCAGCGTGCCGAGGGCGTTGCCCTGGATGCCGTCCGGCGGAGCGGTCCGGAAGTAGTACGGCGAGTAGCCGCTCAGGTCGACCGCGGTGTTGGCCGGGGAGACCTCGACGATCTTGTTGTCGGCGAACGTGTCGACCACGTTCAGCGACACGCTCGAGGACGCGGCACCGATCACGACAGACGGCTTGTTGGCGACGAGCGTGCCGGCCGAGGAGGTGGAGACCGACATGTCGGTCGAGTCACCGGAGTCCTGGATGTCGTGGCAGGCCTTGGCCCCGTCGACGCCGCCCGCGGCGTTGATGTCGGAGACGGCGAGACCCACGCCGGCGACCTCCGGGGGACCGAGGAACGCCAGGTTTCCGGTGAGCGGCAGGATGCCGCCGACACGGAGTGCGTCGGCGCTGGTCTGGCTGCCGGAGCACTTGGCGTTGGTGAAGTTGTCGCTCGACGAGCCGGAGGACGACGACGACGTCGTGTCGTCCGACGCCTTGTTGTCGGAGGAGCTGTCGGACCCACAGGCGGTCAGGGCCAGGCTGAGGACGGCGGTGCCGGCCATGAGCCTGCCCCACGTGGCGGTTCTGGATCGATTCACTTGGTGAACCCTTCTGTCGCGTTTCGGTGCACTTCACCGCAGCCCGTCCCCCGAGAGGTTGGGCAAGCCCTGCCACGGTAGGGGTGGGGGCAGGGCCCCGGGTAACAGCGCACCCTGTCGTGACCGAACCGTTACGTCAATGAATCCACGCCGCGAACTGCACGAGAAGTGGCGCGAAGGCCAGTGCCGGAAGCAGGTCTGCCACGGGGATCTCGCGCACCCGGAGCAGGCGTAGGGCGACCCCGACGAGCAGGAGTCCGCCGACCGCGGTCAGCGCTGCCAGGTGGGGCTGCGGCAGCACGTCACCGAGCAGGAAGCCGACGACGGTCAGGCTGCCCTGGACCACGATGACGGTCACCGCGCTGGCCGCGACGCCCCAGCCGAAGGAGGCCGCGAACGCGATCGCGGCGAAGCCGTCGAGGACGGCCTTGAGGAAGAGCTGGTCCGCGCCGTTGCCCAGGCCGTCGTTCAGCGACCCGAGGATGGTCAGCGGGCCGGTGCAGAACAGCAGCGAGGCGGTCACGAACCCCTCGATGAAGCGGTGCCGCTCGACCGATCCGGCCTCGCCGGCGAGCCGCTTCTGGAGCCAGCCGCCGAACGACTCGACCTTCTGCTCGAGGTGCAGCAGCGACCCGAGGATGCCGCCGAGCAGCAGCGACCCCAGGACGACGAGCATCGGGGCGCTGGTGCCGACCGCGTCCGCGAGGTCGCTGTCCAGCACCGCGACCGCGGAGGTGCCGGCGATCAACAGCGTCACCAGGCCGAGGGAGTCGGTCACGACGTCGCGCGTCCGGACAGGCAGACGGTTGCCCAGCACGACACCGACGGTGGACCCGACCAGGACCGTGCACACGTTCACGACGGTGCCGGTACCGGGTATCAAGGGACTCCTCTGACGGGTCGGGGAGCATGAGCGTAGTCTCGGCCCCTGGAGCCGCACCTCGGGGGACCATGAAGCGCGGCCGGCACGGTATGACGGCCTGAAAGGCTGACGATAGATGACCCGCTCCCTGGTGACGCTGCGCTGTGCGATGCCCTCCGACGTGACCCTGCTCGCCGAGCTCTGGTCCGAGGTGATGCGCCGCGGCGACCACGAGGAGCAGGCCGCCGACCTGGTCTCGATCATCGAGCGCGCGGCCGTGGCCGGCGACGAGCGCATCGTGGTCGCGGAGTACGACGGCGAGGTCGCCGGTGCGGTCCACCTGGTCGTCACCACGATGACCCCGCTGAACCTCGAGCCGGTCGTGCTCGCGGTGTCGCCGCACGTCTTCCCCAGCTTCCGCCGCCACGGCGTGGGCCGGGCGCTCATGGAGTCGGCGGCCTCCTTCGCCGAGGACAACAAGATCGGCCACGTCGCCACCGCGGCGGCCTCCGGGTCGCGGGATGCGAACCGTTTCATGGCCCGGCTCTCGCTGGGCCCGCAGGCCGTCCTGCGCGTGGCGACGACCCACGCCCTGCGTTCCAAGCTCACCGCGCAGCGCCCGTCGGTGCAGCGCTCCAGCGGCCGCCAGATCACGCAGGTCCTCGCCGCCCGCCGCTCGATGCGGCGCAACCAGGCCTCGACCGCGGTGGGCGACCCGCAGGGCTGAGCAGCCCCCTCGTCAGCCGGCGAACTTCTCCCGCGGGATCAGCGCGCAGGTGATCCTCGACGTGCACACGCGTCGCCCGCTCTCGTCGGAGATCACGACCTCGTAGGTGGCGGTGCTGCGACCGAGGTGGACCGCGGTGGCGACGCCGGTGACGGTGCCCGAGGTCGCCGAGCGGTGGTGGGTGGCGTTGATGTCGACGCCGACCGACAGCCGGTCCGGGTGCGCGTGCGCGGCCGACCCCACCGAGCCGAGCGTCTCCGCCAGCACGACCGAGGCGCCGCCGTGGAGCAGGCCGTAGGGCTGGGTGTTCCCCTCCACCGGCATGGTGGCCACGACCCGCTCGGCCGAGATCTCCACGAGCTCGATGCCCATCCGTTCGTTCAGGGTGCCCATGCCCTGGGGCATCGACGCGACGAAGTCGTCGACGGACGGGCCGCCGGGTGCCGGTGCGGGGGACTGGTCAGCTGGTTCGAGGGGCATGCCGCCATTGTCCCCGACGCCGTTGCCGGCCCGATGACCGTCCCCGGCGCCGGATAGAGTCGCGCCGTGCCTGAGCTCGCCGCCACCCCGACCAACCCCGACCGCCCGCGCCTGCTGCTGCTCGACGGGCACTCGCTGGCCTACCGGGCGTTCTTCGCCCTGCCGGTCGAGAACTTCTCCACGACGACGGGGCAGCACACCAATGCCGTCTACGGCTTCACCTCGATGCTCATCAACGTGCTCCGCGACGAGCAGCCGACCCACGTGGCGGTCGCCTTCGACGTCTCGCGCCAGGGCTTCCGGATGGACGAGTACCCGGAGTACAAGGCCAAGCGCAACAAGAGCCCCGACGAGTTCAAGAGCCAGCTCCCGCTGATCGAGGAGGTCCTCGACGCGCTACGCATCTCCTTCCTGAAGAAGGAGGGGTACGAGGCCGACGACATCATCGCCACGCTCGTCACCCAGGCCCTCGCGGAGGACCTCGACGTGCTGATCCTCACCGGCGACCGCGACAGCCTCCAGCTGGTGACCGACCACTCGACGGTGCTCTACCCGATGCGCGGCGTCTCCGACCTGGCCCGGATGACCCCCGAGGCGGTCGAGACCAAGTACGGCGTCCCGCCGCACCGCTACCCCGAGCTCGCCGCGCTGGTGGGGGAGGACTCCGACAACCTGCCGGGTGTGCCCGGCGTCGGCCCCAAGACCGCGGCCAAGTGGATCACCCAGTACGACGGCCTCGACAACGTCATCACCCACGCCGACGAGATCAAGGGCAAGGCCGGCGACAACCTGCGTGCCCACCTCGGCGACGTGATGCGCAACCGCCGGCTCAATGCCCTCGTGCGGGACCTCGAGCTCGAGCAGCACCCCCGCGAGCTCGCGGTGCGGCCGTGGGACCGCCAGGAGGTGCACACGCTCTTCGACAGCCTGGAGTTCCGGGTGCTGCGCGACCGGCTCTTCGAGACGCTCCAGTCCGAGGAGGAGATCGATGACAGCGGCTTCGAGATGGCCGGCTCCCGGCTGGGTGCGGGGGAGGTCGCCGGCTGGCTGGCCGCGCACGCCCGCGACACCTCGACGCGGACCGGGGTCGCGATCCAGGGCGCCTGGCGCGCCGGCTCCGGCGAGGTCTGGTCGGTCGCGCTGGCGGCGCAGGACGGCACCGCCGCCTGGTTCGACGCGGCCGAGGTCACGCCCGAGGACGACGCGGCGGTGGCGGCGTGGGTCGCCGACCCGACCGCTCACAAGGTGCTCCACGACGCCAAGGGCCCGATGCTCGCGCTGTCGGCCCGGGGCTGGCCGCTCGACGGGCTGGTCAGCGACACCGCGCTGGCGGCGTACCTCGTCCGGCCCGACCAGCGCTCCTACGACCTCGCCGACCTGACCCTGCGCTACCTCAAGCGCGAGCTGAAGCAGGAGGTGGCCGACAGCGGTCAGCTCACCCTGGACAGCCTCGAGGGGGCCGACACCGGCGCTGCCGAGACCGCGATGCTGCACGCCCGCGCGGTCCTCGACCTCGCGGAGGCGCTCGACGCCGCGATCGAGCAGCACGGCGGCGCGCAGCTGCTCGCCGACATCGAGCTGCCACTGGTGCACCTGCTCGCCCAGCTGGAGCGCACCGGCATCGCGGTCGACGTCGACCACCTCGAGAGCCTCGAGAGTCACTTCGCCGGCGAGGTGAAGAAGGCCGCCGACGAGGCGTTCGGCGTGATCGGCAAGGAGATCAACCTCGGCTCGCCCAAGCAGCTCCAGGTGGTGTTGTTCGACGAGCTCGACATGCCCAAGACCAAGCGCACCAAGACCGGCTACACCACCGACGCGGACGCGCTGCAGCAGCTCTACGTCAAGACCGAGCACCCGTTCCTGCTGGCGCTCCTGCGCCACCGCGACGTCTCCCGGCTCCGGCAGACCATCGAGGGCCTGCTGAAGACCGTGGCGAGCGACGGCCGCATCCATACGACGTTCAACCAGCTGATCGCCGCGACCGGCCGGCTCTCCAGCACCGACCCCAACCTGCAGAACATCCCGATCCGCACCGAGGAGGGCCGGAGGATCCGCGAGGGCTTCGTGGTCGGCGCGGGCTACGACTGCCTGTTGACCGCCGACTACAGCCAGATCGAGATGCGGATCATGGCGCACCTCTCCGAGGACGCCTTGCTCATCGAGGCGTTCCGGTCCGGGCAGGACTTCCACTCGATCACCGCCGCCCGCGTCTTCGACGTGCCGGCCGACGCGGTGACCGTCGAGATGCGGGCCAAGATCAAGGCGATGAACTACGGCCTCGCCTACGGTCTCTCGGCGTTCGGCCTGAGCCAGCAGCTGCGGATCGAGCCCGCCGAGGCGCGCGGCCTGATGGACGAGTACTTCCAGACCTTCGGCGGCGTGCGCGACTACCTCGCCGGCGTCGTGGACGAGGCGCGGCGGTCCGGGTTCACCGAGACGATCTGGGGCCGGCGTCGCTACCTTCCGGACCTCACCAGCGACAACCGGCAGCGCCGCGAGATGGCCGAGCGGATGGCGCTCAACGCCCCCATCCAGGGGTCGGCCGCGGACCTGATCAAGGTGGCGATGCTCAACGTCGACCGGGCCATCGCCGAGGCGGGCCTGCAGTCACGGATGCTGCTCCAGGTCCACGACGAGCTCGTGTTCGAGGTGGCGCCGGGGGAGCAGGAGGCGCTCGACGCGCTGGTGCGGGCACAGATGGGTGGTGCGGCCGACCTCGCGGTGCCGCTCGACGTGTCGATCGGGACCGGCCGCAGCTGGCACGAGGCCGCTCATTGATCAGGCCGGTGGC
>Ga0308176_10002539_pt1 | contig 11528 bp, 14 predicted proteins | sample PhyCR2_3_FD_203890 | JGI IMG/M metagenome (GOLD analysis project Ga0308176, IMG submission 203890) | Soil microbial communities from UC Gill Tract Community Farm, Albany, California, United States - DLSLS.C.R2 | ecosystem: Environmental > Terrestrial > Soil > Agricultural land | place: USA... | reverse complement strand
TACAACCAGCTGCTGCGGATCGAGGAAGAGCTGGGCGATACTGCGAAATATGCGGGTCGCAGGGCGCTGAAGGCCTATCGGCCGAGCTGATCCACAACTTTATCCTCGAAATATCCACCAAATCATTCTTTTTGCTTGCAAGTTTAACTCGCTCGTGATTCCTTGAACTCATGAGGGGAGGGAAGCGGATTTTCGAGCTTATTCGCCGGTCGGCGTTTCCGGCGCTCGCCCTTCTCATCGTCGGCACATTCGCCGGCCATGCCATTGCCGGCCCGAACGGAATCCTCGCCTGGGGCGGCTATCATCGGGCGCTCAAAGAGCGGCAGGCCGAGCTTGTGCAGCTTCAGCAGCAGAAGGCCGAGCTGAAGCACCGCTCCGATCTCCTGAACCCGAACAAGGCGGACCCCGACATGGCCGACGAGCTCGTCCGCAAGGACCTGGGCCTGGTGCGCCCGGACGAGGTCATCGTTCCGCTGAACTAAATTCTCCCCGGGAACGGGGAGGGGGACCGCCAGAGGCGGTGGTGGAGACGGCAGCGCTGCCTCCGACCCCTCCGTCAGCGCTGACGCGCTGCCACCTCCCCGTTCCGGGGAGGAATGGTTGCCGCTCGCCGACACGCCTCTTATAGGGTCGGCGCTTCATCACTCGAGAGAGATTGCCGTGGCGCGTTCCGCCAAGAAAACCGCCGTTCCCGAAACTCAGGCGCCGGACATCGCCCGTCCGCCCGAACCCAAGCGCTACAAGGCTTCGAAGGACGAGCTTTTGAAGCTCTACCGCGAGATGCTGCTCATCCGCCGGTTCGAGGAGCGGGCGGGGCAGCTCTATGGGCTCGGGCTGATCGGCGGCTTCTGCCACCTGTACATTGGTCAAGAGGCGGTCGGCGTCGGGCTTCAGTCGGCGATGACGGTGGGCAAGGATAGCGTCATCACCGGCTACCGCGACCACGGGCATATGCTCGCCTACGGGATCGATCCGAAGGTGATCATGGCCGAGCTGACAGGGCGCGAGGCGGGCATCTCCAAGGGCAAGGGCGGGTCGATGCACATGTTCAGCGTCGATCACGGCTTCTACGGCGGCCACGGGATTGTCGGTGCGCAGGTGCCGCTCGGGACGGGTCTCGCGTTCAAACACAAATATAGCGAGGACGGTGGGGTCTGCCTGACCTATCTCGGGGACGGCGCAGTCAACCAGGGCCAGGTCTACGAGGCCTTCAACATGGCCAAGCTGTGGAACCTGCCGGTCATCTACGCGATCGAGAACAATCAGTATGCGATGGGGACGAGCATCAAGCGCTCGTCTTCGGAGCCGTTGCTGTACAGGCGCGGCGAGGCGCACCGAATCCCGGGCCTGCAGGTCGACGGGATGGACGTGCTGGCCGTGCGGGGGGCGGCCGAAGTCGCGCTCGATTGGGTGCGAAGCGGCAAGGGCCCGATCATCATCGAGTTTCTGACTTACCGCTACCGCGGCCACTCGATGTCGGATCCGGCAAAGTACCGGACGCGCGAGGAAGTGCAGGACGTGCGCGAGCATCGCGACCCGATCACCCATTGCGAGCGCGATCTCGAAGCGATGGGCATCAAGGAAGAGGACTTGAAGGCGATCGACAAGGAAATCAAAGACATCGTCGTCGGCGCTGCCAAGTTCGCTGAGGAAACGCCGGAGCCCGATCCGAAGGAGCTCTACACCGACGTTCTGGTGGGGAGCTACTGATGGCGACCGAGTTGAAGATGCCTGCCTTGTCCCCGACCATGGAAGAGGGGACCCTCGCCAAGTGGCTGGTCAAGGAAGGCGACGACGTCAAATCGGGCGACATCCTCGCCGAGATCGAGACGGATAAGGCGACGATGGAGTTCGAGGCGGTCGACGAGGGCAAGATCGCGAAGATCTTGGTGCCCGAGGGTAGCGAGGGTGTGAAGGTCGGGCAGCCGATCGCGCTCCTCGCGGCCGATGGAGAGCAGGTCAGTGTGCCGGCAGCAGCCCCAGTCTCGGACACGGAGGAGGAACCCAAGCCCGCTTCGACCGAGAATCCGAGCATTCCCGAGCCGGCCTCGCAAGCGGAAGAGGCGACGCCGACGCCGCACGTGTTCGAGACCGCGGCGCGCGATCTCGTCGCCGACGTTGCCGCCACCCACGACGATCCGGAGGAGCCGGAAGGCACTCCGCTGGTGACGATGACGGTGCGCGAAGCGCTGCGCGACGCCATGGCGGAGGAGATGCGCTCGGACGAACGCGTGTTCGTGATGGGCGAGGAAGTCGCAGAGTACCAGGGCGCGTACAAGGTGACGCAGGGGCTGCTCGACGAGTTCGGAGCGAAACGCGTCGTCGATACGCCGATCACCGAATACGGATTCGCTGGCCTCGGTACGGGCGCTGCGATGGGCGGGCTTCGCCCGATTGTCGAGTTCATGACCTTCAACTTCGCCATGCAGGCGATCGACCATGTCATCAATTCGGCGGCGAAGACCAACTATATGTCGGGCGGCCAGATGCGCTGCCCGATCGTGTTCCGCGGGCCCAACGGTGCTGCGGCGCGCGTGGCTGCCCAGCACAGCCAGAATTACGGCAGCTGGTATGCGCACGTGCCGGGGCTCGTGGTGATCTGCCCATACAGCGCTGCGGATGCGAAGGGGCTGCTGAAGGCGGCAATCCGGACGGACGATCCGGTCGTGTTCCTCGAGAATGAGCTGCTCTACGGCCAGCATTTCGATGTGCCTCAGATGGACGATTACGTGCTTCCGATCGGCAAGGCGCGGATCGTCCGGCCCGGCAAGGATGTGACCGTCGTCAGCTATTCGATCGGCGTCGGCGTCGCGCTTGAGGCCGCGCAGGAGCTGATGGGGCAGGGCATCAATGCCGAGGTGATCGACCTCCGAACCCTCCGGCCGCTCGATAAGGCGACCGTGCTCGAGAGCCTCAAGCGCACCAACCGTATGGTCGTGGTGGAGGAAGGCTGGCCGGTTTGCTCGATCAGCTCGGAGATCATGGCGATCGCGATGACCGAAGGCTTCGACGACCTCGACGCCCCTGTGCTCCGGGTGACGGACAAGGACGTGCCCTTGCCCTATGCCGCGAACCTCGAGAAGCTCGCGCTCATCAAGACGTCGGATGTCGTCGAAGCCGTGAAAGCCGTCTGCTATCGCTGAGCGGACGCTCGACTACGACCGCAAGTTTGCATTCGAGCAGCTGCCGCGTGAGGTCCGGCCCGCTTTCTCCGCGCTCTGGAACCTCGATCTCGCGTTCGCGGACGTCGTTTCGACCAGCACCGATCCGCGGCTGGGGGCGATCCGCCTGGCCTGGTGGCGCGAGCGGCTGGAGGAGCTGGACGAAGGGAAGTCGCCTCCCGCGGAGCCAAGGCTGCAGGCCGTCGCCAGCGAACTGCTGCCGCGTGGCGTGGCGGGCGAGGAATTGTCGGGTCTCGAAGATGCGTGGCTTCCGCTGCTGGATTCCTTTCCGTGGGCCGAAGCTCAGGTGGAAGGACTACGGCTTCGCGGACGAATCCTGTTCGGTGTCGGCGCGCAATTGCTCGGCGGCGACGCGAGTGAAGTGGAGACGGCCGGCGAGCTTTGGTCGTTGGTCGACGGCGCTCGCCACTGCAGCGACGAGGCTTCCCGCACGAACCTGCTCGACAAGGCTGCAGGCATTGAGGTTCGCGGAAGGATTCATCGCAAATTGCGGGCGCTCACCGTCCTGGCAGCATTGGCGGTGCCGAACGTCCGGGACCCTTCGAGCGGAGTCGCGCGCGGATTGGCGGCCACGCATCATCGCCTGACGGGCAAAATTCCCCGCCTGTAGTTGACATGCGCAAGTCCATTCCGGACATGTTGGGCCGTGCCGAATCTCCTTTGCGAAGGGGATTTGAATGTTGCGTTTCCTTGCCGGCGCCGCCGCCTGCTTCCTGCTGATGACCGGCGCTTTCCTTATCTGGCAATCGCATGCTGAAGGGGGGCCGAGCCTTCCGGGAGCACCACCCGCTCGAAGCTTCGCTGCTTCGATGCTCGGCACTGGCCAGCCGCTGGTTGCGCCTGAGGCGAGTCCGAAGAGTCGCGCGGAAAAAAGGTTTAGCCGCTACGACCACGACAAGGACGGCAAGGTCGAGGCGGCGGAATATCTCGCTGCCCGGCAGCGGAACTTCCAGAAGCTCGATCTCGACCACAACAACGCGCTGTCGTTCCAGGAATATGCGGCCAAGGGGATCGAGAAATTCAATGCCGCCGACCAGGGCCGGAAGGGCTGGCTGACCGAAGCCGAGCTTGCCACCACTGCGCCGCCGGCGCCCAAGCACAAGACGTGCAGCTGCGAGCGGCCGAGTATCGCTTCCTCCGATGACTGATCAGGCGAAGACCACACCTTCGGGGTCGTCGACCCTTTCGCCCGGAACGACATAGTCGAGGATCAGGTGCACGCGCCCTTGGTTGCTGGCGTTCCGGACGGCGTGATAGGCGCGATTGTTGATTTCCCAGATCTCGCCGGCGGCGAAATGGTTGGGGGTTCCGCCGACGAAGAAGTCCACCAGCGGGTTGGTGGCGATTGCGACATGATAGCGGTGTGAGCGCATTAGCGATTCGCCCTCGTCGCGGTGGCGATTGATCGTGGTGCCCGGGCTGAGGCGCGTCAGGATGATTCGAATGAAATAGCCGTTGTCGTCAGGCCCACCGGACGGAGCATGCTCCTTCCTGATCGCGTCGAGGACCGGGTCCAACGCCGCTTGAAGCTTCGCGAGGCGCGGCCACGGGGTCGGGTCGGTGTGCCGCATGTCATTATCGTAGAGCAAAGGGATAGTCTGCGTATGCCGATGCGGTCCGAACGTCTGCTGCCGATGGTCCCATTCGTCCCAGTCGTCATCAGTCAGTTCCGCGATCGCCTTCGCTAGCGGTCCCGGATCGACGCTTCCGATGCGGCGGCACAGGCCGTCAAAATGCATGTCTGGCTTCTCTCAGTTCACTGCTGCTGCGGACGTCGAATATAGGCAATCCAGCGCTGCAGATGCTAGCGCCTATCCCATGATCGTCACCGAGCGGCTCGTGTTCCTTCACCTGCACAAGAGCGGCGGGACGTTCGTCAATGCATTGCTGCTGCGCTGCGTGCCTTCCGCGCGGCCGATCGGCTATCATTTCCCCTATCGCGAGCTGCCGGTGGAATATAGCGCGCTTCCCGTCGTCGGAACGGTCCGAAACCCGTGGGCCTATTATGTATCCTGGTATCATTTCCAGGCCGGCCTTCCGGAGCCGAACATCCTGTTTCGTCTTTGCTCGAACGAGAGGCAGCTCGGATTCGGTGAGACGATCCGGAACCTGGTGCGCCTATCAGAGGATGAGGCGAGGCTCGAGCTTCTCGAAAAGGGCCTGCCGGAAACCTACGCGAAGCGCGGGCTCAACCTGACCAAGAACAGCGTTGCCGAGCTGCGCGAGCGTGGGGTCGGCTTCTATAGCTTCCTCTATGAGCGACTTTACGACGGCGCGGACCAGCCGCGGATTCTTCGAATGGAGCGGCTTCGCGAGGAATTGCGCGAGATCTTGTCGGCTCTTGGCGAGATCAATGAATGCGCCGAGCAGTTCATTGAGCAAGCGCCGCGCCTGAACGCCACTCCGCACGATGAGCCTTCACGCTATTTCGACGAGAGCCTTGCTTCACTCGTCGCCGAGCGCGACCGCGAACTCATTGCCCGGTACGGCTACTCCCTCTGACCCGGAGGCGTCGGTGAGCCAGCGAGCGAAGGCACCGCGGGCTCGGTCGGTGTAGGCCTTCTTGCGGTCGGCTTTCTTCCCTCGGCCTTCGATCGAGGGCATCAGGCCGAAGTTGACGTTCATCGGCTGAAAGGTGTCGGCGTCGGCGCCGCCGGTGATGTGGGCGAGAATTGCGCCGATCGCGGTTTCAGGCGGCGGCGGCGGCAGGGTCTCGCCGCGCAGCTCGGCAGCAGCGAAGCGCGCGGCGAGGATTCCGACGGCGGCGCTTTCTACATAGCCTTCGCACCCGGTGATCTGGCCGGCGAAGCGGATGTTCGGCTTGGATTTTAGACGCAGTTGCCGGTCAAGCAGGCGCGGTGAGTTGATGAAGCTGTTACGGTGGATGCCGCCCAGGCGCGCGAACTCGGCATTCTTGAGGCCGGGAATGGTGCGGAAGATGCGGACCTGCTCGCCGTGCTTCAGCTTGGTCTGGAAGCCGACCATGTTCCACAAGGTGCCGAGCGCATTGTCCTGACGCAGCTGGACGACCGCATAGGGCCAGCGGCCGGTGCGAGGATTGTCGAGGCCCATCGGTTTCATTGGGCCGTGGCGGAGCGTCTCCGGCCCACGTTCCGCCATGACCTCGATGGGCATGCAGCCCTCAAAATAAGGGGTATCGGTCTCCCACTCCTTGAATGGCATCTTTTCGCCGTCAATCAGCGCCGCGACGAAATCATCATATTGGGCTTTGTCGAGCGGGCAGTTGATGTAGTCCTTGCCGCCCTTGTCCCAGCGCGCAGCCATCCAGGCTTTGTCCATGTCGATGCTTTCGCGGTGGACGATGGGCGCAATCGCATCGAAGAAGGCAAGGGCGCCCTGGCCCGTCTCAGCGGCGATCGCTTCAGCGAGGTCCGTGCCAATGAGGGGGCCTGTGGCGATGATTGTCCGGTGGTCGGGCAGGGCGTCGACGCGCTCGCGAACGACCGTGATATTGGGGTGCTGCTCGATGGCTCGCGTGATCTCGGCAGCGAAACCCTCGCGGTCGACGGCGAGCGCCGATCCGGCGGGGACTCGATGCTTGTCGCCGGCACCCATGATCAGCGAGCCGAGCGCGCGCATTTCCTGATGAAGCAGCCCGACGGCATTGTGCTCGGCGTCGTCGGAGCGGAAGCTATTGGAGCAGACCATCTCCGCAAGTCGGTCGGTCTCGTGCGCGGGGGTCGTATCGCCGCCGCCGCGCATCTCGCTGAGGCGAACCCGGACGCCCGCTTCGGCGAGCTGCCAAGCCGCTTCGGAACCGGCGAGACCGCCGCCGACGATCTGTATCTCAAAGGCCATGCCGCGGCGAATAGTCCCGTGCCGGAGCGATAGTAAACCGCGCGCGGCCTGCGCGGCACTCACGCAAGAGCAGAAGGGGGTTCCGTGATTCAAACTCTATTGGCGCTTGCGCTGGTCCAGGCATCCGCGCCCGCAGCTCCGCTCGATGTCGAGCGTCTTGGCGGCGATGTCTCCGTACTTATCGGAACCAGCTGCAACGTCCTGATCCTTCCGGGCGACAAGGATGTGCTGATCGTCGACGACCAGCGCCGGTCGAACTTCGACGAAACGCTGGCCGGAGTTCGCCAGGTTTCGGGCAAGCCCGTGCGCACCGTGATCGATACGCACTGGCACCTCGATCATTCGGGCGGGAACGGATCGTTCGCAGCGGCGGGTGCCCGGATCATCGCCCAGCGGAATGTTCGAGTCAGGCGTTCGGCCGAGCAGTTCATGGCTGCGTACAACGCGCATATCCCCGCCGATGCGCCGGAAGCCCTGCCGGCACTGGTTTATGACGAAAAGATGGTGCTTCGGGAGGGTGGCGAGCGGGTTGAGCTGAGGCATGTCGCCAATGCCCATACCGACGGCGACACACTGGTTCGGTTCCGGAACGCGAACGTCATCGCGATGGGCGATGTCTTCTTCAATCACATCTGGCCCTTCATCGACCGAAGCAGCGGCGGAAGCATCCAGGGGATGATCAGAGGCGTCGATGCCGCACTGGCGATGGCCGACGATCACACGCGAATCGTACCCGCTCATGGGCCCGTCGCGACGACTGCCGAGCTGAGGGCCTATCGCGACATGCTCGTTGATGTTGCGGCGCGGGTGAAAGGGGGCATCAGGCGCGGGCTGAAGGTCGAGCAGGTCGTCGCCTCGCATCCGGCCGCGGCTTACCGGCAGGGTATGGACGGGGAAGAGGATCGGTTCGTTGAAGCGATCTACGACAGCTATGTCTCGGAAAATCCTCACCGCAGCTGAAGCTTTTGAAGCGATCGCGGCGTTGGCTTCCCGGAAGGAGGTCGCCGATGATCGATCATATGGGCATTCCGGTTTCGGACATCACCAAGTCCCGCGCTTTCTATGAAGCCGCGCTGAGTGCGCTCGGCATGTCGGTGCAAATGGAAATAGGCCCGGACAAAACGGGCGACGGCTCGACCGCCCTGGGTTTCGGTGTGCCGGGCGAAAAGATCTTCTGGGTCGGCGATGGCGAAAAAGTCGGCGAGGGCGTGCATGTGGCCTTCCGCGCGGATCGCCGGGAGCAGGTCGACGACTTCCACGCGCGCGGAGTGAATGCGGGCGGCCGCGACAATGGCGCGCCTGGGCCGCGGCCGAACTACGGCCCCAATTATTATGCCGCCTTCATCTATGATCCGGATGGCGCGAACATCGAAGCCGTCTGCTACGCAGAGGAATGAAGATCTTCACTATCGGCTATGAAGGGACGACTGTTCCGGACTTCGTTGACGCGCTGAAAAAAGCCGGTGTCGAGCGGGTGATCGACGTCCGCGCACTCCCGCTGTCGCGGCGCCCGGGCTTTTCGAAGACGCCGCTGAGGAACGCGCTTGCGGAGGCGGAAATCGAATATATTCACCTCAAAGCGCTGGGTACTCCGTCCGAAGGCCGTACCGCGGCGCGCGCGGGACGCTATGCCGACCTCGAGCGAATCTATACGGGTCAGCTGGAGCTTCCGGAGGCGATTGCTCAATCCGCGCAGATGCTGGAGCTTGCTCGCGAGGCGCCGAGCGCTTTGCTCTGCATGGAGCGCGAGCCTGCGCATTGTCACAGGACCTTGCTGCTGGACGCGGTGGCTAAGGAGGCGGAGGTGGTTCATCTCTTCGCCTGAGCTTGCGTTGAATTAACTGTAGGAACCGCGCGCACGCAAACCGGTTACCATGCCGGAACAATCCAAATCAGGGAGAAGGATCGATGAGGAAACTGGCGATTTTGCTTGGGCCTGCCATCGCGCTTGCCGCTTGTTCGACGAACCCGCCTCCGCCGCCGGCGCCTGTCGACCTCAACAATGTCCTGCTGGCACCGGGCTTCCTCGCCCATGCGGGAAGCGCCAATCAATATGAAATCGAGGCGAGCCAGCTCGCGCTCCAGGCTTCGGCCAATCCCGGCGTCCGCAATCTCGCGAACGTGATCATCGCCGACCATTCGGCGATGGGGCAGCAGGTTGCGGCAGCCGCGAGCGCCGCTGGCCTGCCGCCACCGCCGTCGACGCTGCTGCCTGCAGACCAGGCGATGCTCGACCAACTTCGCGCCTCGGGCACCGGGCTGAGTTTCGACCAGGTCTATCAGCAACAGCAGATCGCCGCTCACCAGCAGGCGATCGGGATGATGCAGGGTTACGCGGGGCAGGGCGACGTTCCGGCGCTTCGCACCGTTGCATCGGGTGCGATCCCGGTGATGCAGAAGCATCTGGCGATGGCTCAGGCCCTGGTGCTGACCGCGCCGCCGCCACCGCCGCCTCCGCCGATGCCGGCTCCGGCGCCGGGCCATGCAGGAGAGCGCGGCTAGACCGGCCCCTCTTCGGGGGCGGGATAGACGAGACGTCCGTCCCGCTCCCTCGCCGCGGCAGTGATGCGCGCGGGCTCGGTTCGTCCTTCGCCCATGAGGTGGATGACGTCGCGGCCGTGGAACATGAGATAATCGGCGATGATCCGGCGGTGGCACCGCCACCAGACCGCCTCGGCGCACATGATCGCCACGCGGCGGTCCGAGGCGAGCGACATTAGTCCTTCTAGAGCGCCTTCGAATTCGTCGGAGAGCGCATAGTCCGCATAATTGTGGAAGCTCTGGTTCTGCCAGAAGCCGTTGGTGTCGGACGCCACGGTCTTGGAACGGCCGCGCAGGCCGCCAAGGCTCGCGATTCTTTCGTAGCCGATCTGCCAGGGCCGCAGTTCATCCGCGAGAACATCGAAATTATACTGCGGGTTGGTTCGCGAGCGCGGGACGGTGCGAACGTCGGCGACCAGCGTCACCTGCTGGCCGCGCAGGATCTCGGCGAAGTCAGCGATCGTTCGCGTGGAATGGCCGATGGTGAAGACCGGAGGCGGCTTAGACGTCGGGAAGCTCCGTCTGCCTTTCGTCGACGATCAGCGCCTCGATGTCCGGAACGGGCCGCCCGCTCATTTCCTTGTTGATCGTGAAGGCGAGGCGCTTCTCGACCTCCTTGTGGAGGCATTTCTTGAGCACGCCGAGCGCTTTGGGCGGAGCAATGATCGCGAGCGAGTCGAAATCGCCGCGAAGCGCGCGCCGCTTCAGCTCTTCCGCCGCCTCCTTGATCCAGCGATCCTCTTCCTGCTGATGGAAATCGGTCTCTTCGTAGGTCGAATGGCCATAGCCGGCGCTTTGGTGGATCCCGCCGGGAGCATCGGTCTTGATGTCGCTGTCCTTGCGGTCTTCCCTGCGATCATGCGCCTCCGTTCGAAGGTCGATCTGATCTTCATCTCCACGATTGCGAAAGAACAGCATTTTGCGGCCGTCGGCGACCAGGACCAGCGCGTCGTGGGGAAGGGGCATGAGGTCGATTCCTCCTCTTTAGGTGAAGGGAGAACGCGGCCCGGCCCTAGCAGGTTCAGCGGCTTGTCGCAGCTTCGAGTGCGACGAGCCGCCTATTTCTCCGGTTCGGGGTCGACCGGCTGGTCGAGCTCGCTTTCGCCGACGATGGCGTCGGGGACCGGCGCGATTTCGTCGCCCGTCTCAAGCTCGATCTCTTCTTCCTCGCTCTCCTCGATCTTGGCGACGCTGACGACATATTCCTGATCCGCGACACGGAAGATGGTGACGCCCTGGGTATTGCGCCCCATCACGCGAATGTCGCCAACCGTGGTGCGGATCATTTTGCCCTGGTTCGTCACTAGCATGAGCGCTTCGCCCTGATGCGCGGGGAAGGAGGCGACAACGCGGCCGTTGCGCTCCGAGGTGTCGATGTTCGTGATGCCCTGGCCGCCGCGGTTGGTGCGGCGATACTCGTAGGCGGAGGACCGCTTGCCGTAGCCGTTCTCGGTCACGGTGAGGATGAACTGCTCCTTCTCCGCCAGCTCGGCGAGCCGTTCCGGAGTAAGCGGGCATTCGCCGTCCTTTTCGCCCTTCCACGGGGCGAAGCGAAGGTAGGCTTCCCGCTCCTCTTGCTCGGTTCCGACGCGATGGAGGATCGACATGGAGATGACCTCGTCGCCCTCGAGCAGCCGGACGCCACGGACGCCCGTCGAGGTGCGTGAGCGGAACTCACGCACGTCGGTCGCCTTGAAGCGGATCGCCTTGCCCTTTCGGGTAGCGAGGAGGACGTCGTCGCCTTCCGTCAGGAGCTCGACCCCGATCAGGCGGTCGGTGACGTCGCTTTGCTCTTCGCTGTCGTCGTCGCTTTCGACGTCCTCGGCAGGGCCGGCGCCGAAGCGCATCGCGATCTTGCCATTGGACGGGATGTTGGTGAACGCGGCCATGCTGTTGCGGCGCACGGTGCCGTGCGCGGTCGCGAACATGATGTGGAGGCCGCCCCATTCATTCTCGTCTTCCGGCAGCGGAAGCACCGTCGAGATG
>Ga0308176_10002538_pt1 | contig 11533 bp, 8 predicted proteins | sample PhyCR2_3_FD_203890 | JGI IMG/M metagenome (GOLD analysis project Ga0308176, IMG submission 203890) | Soil microbial communities from UC Gill Tract Community Farm, Albany, California, United States - DLSLS.C.R2 | ecosystem: Environmental > Terrestrial > Soil > Agricultural land | place: USA... | reverse complement strand
CGGATCTGGGAGGGACGGTACGGCGGCATCGACCGTCCCGTGGTCGGGGCGCACACGCTCAACTACAACGACTACGCCTTCGCGATGTCGGCCATCGGCAACTACGACATCCACCAGCCGTCTGCCGCGATGGTGCAGGCCTACGGCGCGCTGTTCGCGTGGAAGCTCTCCCTGCACGGCGTGGACGCGTCCTCGACCAAGCAGTGGGTCGGCTCGAGGTACTTCGAGGCCATCAACGGGCACCGAGACGCCGCGTCGACCGCCTGCCCCGGCCGCTACCTCTACGCCAAGATCCCGCAGATCCGGACCCTGGCCGCCGCCGCGCAGCAGGGCTGGGCGGGCCGCGAGCTCGAGTCCAACCTGGCCTCGACCCCCAACCCGGACCTGATCGTGCGGCGCGCCGGCGACGGTCAGGGCTTCGTGATCCCGACCGGCGGCCTCACGGGCTTCCAGGACCCGGTCGACGTGTCGATCCCCGACGCCGACCTCGTGGTGGCCTCACCGGACCTCACCGGCGACGGCAAGGCCGACCTGGTGGTCCGCTCCGCCGATGGCACCGCACGGGTCTACCCGGGCAACGGGGCCGGCGGCTTCGGCAGCCCGTCGAAGGTGACGAGCGCACTGGCCGGACGCGACCTGGTCACGGCCGTGGGCGACCTCAACGGCGACGGCCGAAACGACCTCGTCGCCCGCCGGGAGTCCGACGGTCGCCTCGAGCTCCTGCGCGGCACCGGCACCGGAGGCTTCAGCCGCATCGCGATCTCGAACGGCTGGAGCGGCTACACGCTGATGGCCGGGGCGGGCGACGTCAACGGCGACGGCAACAACGACCTCGTCGCCCGCGACGGGTCCGGCCACCTCTGGCGCTTCCTGAGCACCGGGACGCGTGCGCTCGGCAAGCCGGTCCAGCTGCCCGGCGCGTGGGGTCGCTACTCCGCGATCACCGGCTACGGCGACTTCACCGGCGACGGGCGTCCCGACCTGTTCGCGACCGAGAAGGGCGCGCCCGGCGTCATCCGGCCCGGCCTCGCCGGCGGCACCTACGGGCACCCGGTCGGCCAGGTCACGCGGGTCACCGCGGCCACGGCCGTGACGGCGGCCAACGTGGCGGGCAACCAGGCTCCCGACCTCGTGGCCACGGTCGGCGGCAAGCTCAAGGTGATGCCGAACGCGGGCACCTTCGAGACCGGCAACCCGATCCCGACCGGCATCAACCTCTCGGCGGCGGACATGGTGTTCAACGCCGGCGACTGGGACCGGGACGGTGACGGAGACATCATCGTGCGGAACAAGGACACCGGCGCCCTGAACCTGCGCCCCGGGGACGGCAAGGGCCACTTCGGCGCCGCGGTCCCGCTCGGCAGCGGCTTCGGCAACGTGCGCCTGCTGGCCGCCGTGGGTGACATGACCGGTGACGGCTGGCCCGACCTGATGGGGCAGCCGGCGGGCGGGTCCCTCCGGATCTACCCCGGCAACGGCCTGCACGGGCTGAAGTCCAGCTACGTGGCCCACTCCGCCATCGACGCCGGGACCCAGGTCCCGGTCGGGCGCTGGGACGGTGACGGTGCGCCGGACAGCCTGTTCCGCTCGGGATCGAGCCTCACGCTCTTCCCGGGCAACGGACCTGGCGGCCTGACCAGCCCCACGGCCCTGAAGCTGGACCTGTCGCCCTACGACTGGGTGGTCGGGATCAGCGACGAGACCGGCGGCGGCCACCCGGACCTGGTCGTGCGGGCGAAGAGCAACGGCTACCTGTGGCTCATCCCCGGGACGCCGACCGGCTTCGGCCAGCGCCGGTTCCTCGGTCAGGGGATGGGGGCCTACGACCTGGCCGGCTGATCCCGGTCCAGCTCCAGCCCCACGGGAGCCTGGTCCACGCTCAAGGGAAGCGGGCCGTGGCGTGCTCCGCGACGTACGTCGCCTCGAGCCGCCCCGGTTCGGCGTGGGACACCAGGACCACGGAGCCGCCGCGTGCGAGCGGCTCCGCAAGGGAGGCGATTCCCGGTGGGGAAGCCGGGTTCGCCTCCGTGAGGAGACGGCCGCCGTCGGTGAGGAGACTCCCGGCGGCGGCCGTTCGCCACATCTCGGCGTGGGTGACGCCGGGCAGGGCGAGGTCCTCGGGACCCGGCGGGTCCCAGGCCGTGAAGGCGTCGGGCTGGGACCACACGTCGACGCCGACGTCGTGGACGCCCGGGGGGAGCGGCTCGGCGAACCGCACCCCCATCGGCAGCAACGAGCAGGCGAGGACCGGCAGCTCGGCGGCTCGCCCGGCCCAGGTCGCGAGGCCGTCCGGACCGCACACGACCGCGTCCGGGTCGTCGGCGCCGGAGACGACGAGCCCCACGGTCCAGGCGGCGCCGAGGAAGACCGGCCCCAGCCAGTGGGTGGGCAGGTCGACGTGCAGCCGCTGCCCACGCTCCAGGTCGTGCTCCTCGCTGAGGAGCGAGGCGACCTTGGCCACCCAGTTGGCGTACGTCGTCACCGACAGCTCCACGCGCTCGCCGGTCGCGTGGTCGTACCACGTGACCAGGGGGCGCCCCGGATCCGTGCGGAGGAGGCCGGTGAGCAGGTTGGTGAAGGTGGTCACCGGACCACCCTAGGAGGCCACCTATGCTGCGCCCATGCCAGCCAACGGGACCATCGACAACTTCTGGGCCGTGATCCCCGCGGGCGGTGCGGGGACCCGGCTCTGGCCGCTCTCGCGCTCCCACGCCCCCAAGTTCCTGCACGACCTCACCGGGAGCGGCATGTCGCTGCTCCAGGAGACCTGGGCGCGGCTCGCGCCGCTCGCCGAGGAGCGCTTCCTCGTCGTGACCGGGCAGGTGCACCGCAGCGCCGTCGCCGAGCAGCTGCCGGCCCTCGGGCCGGACGCCGTGCTGGCCGAGCCCTCCCCGCGTGACTCCATGGCGGCCATCGGCCTCGCCGCCGCCCTGCTCGAGCGCGCGGACCCCGACGCCGTGATGGGCTCCTTCGCGGCCGACCACGTGATCGCCGACCCCGAGGCCTTCGGCGCCTCCGTGCGCCTCGCGGTCGAGGCCGCCCGCGACGACTGGCTGGTCACCCTCGGCATCGAGCCGATCTTCCCGTCGTCGGCGTTCGGCTACATCGCCATGGGCGAGGACCTGCCCGGCTCACCGGGCGTCCGGGCCGTCCGGGCGTTCGTGGAGAAGCCCTCGACCGAGGTCGCTGAGGGCTACCTGGCCGACGGCTCCCACCGGTGGAACGCCGGCATGTTCGTGGTCCGGCCGGGCGTGCTGCTGGACCTGCTGGCGACGTGGCACCCGGAGTTCGCCGCGACGCTGCGCACCATCGCGGCGGATCCGTCCAGGCTCGAGGAGCTCTGGCCGACCCTGCCGCGCATCGCGCTCGACCACGCCATCGCGGAGCCGGCCGCGGAGGCCGGCCGCGTCGTCGTCGTACCCGTGTCGTTCGGGTGGGACGACATCGGCGACTTCGACTCCCTTGCCACGCTGCTCGACCGCGCCGGAGAGGGTACGACGGTCCTCGGCGACAGCTCGCTGGTGCGGACCGTCGGGGCCGGTGGTCTCGTCGTGCCGCGGTCGGGACGCGTCGTGGCGGTGGTGGGCCTCGACGACGTGGTCGTGGTCGACACCCCGGACGCGCTGCTGGTGACCACACGGGCGCGCGCCCAGGAGGTCAAGCAGGTCGTGGCCGCGCTGAAGGAGTCCGGACGGACCGACCTCACCTAGCGCAGATCACCGCAGTGCCGGCCCGCCCGGGTCTCACATCGCGCTGGGCTCGGGGGAGTCGGTGTAGGGGTACTTCAGCATGAAGCTGTTCAGCGCTGCACCGGAGACGCCGGAGCAGTACTGGAACACGCCGACCTGCTTCTTCGGGTCGGTGCCGCCCGCGCCGCCGGCCGACCAGTGCGTGAACGCCACGTGCTGGCCGGAGGGGAACTTCTTGCCGCCCTCGTCCTTGGAGGTCCAGGGCGCCGCGATGAACTTGTCGCGGAAGTTGGTGGTGCCGGTGTACTTGTCGGCGATCGCCTGGATCTGGTTCACGGCACCGCTGTCACCGGCGATGCTGCTGTCGTACCAGAGGATCGTGTAGCCGTGCTCGAGGTTGTGCACGAGCGCCTCGAGCGGCGGCCGGTCCTCGGGGGCGTAGAACTTGCGCGACATCGGCGCGGGGGCAACGCCCGCCTCGTTCCAGTGCGGGCCGAACGCGGGCGGGGCCGTCGTGTAGTCGACCGGCGTGCCGGTGGGGACGTGCTGCTGGTTGCCGGTCGCGGGCTGGGTCGTGACCTTGCCGCACACCGAGGCCGGAGCGCCGATCGCGGAGACGTCCTTGCCGTTGTACTGGCGGGCGTCCCACCAGTCCTTGATCGGCTTGAAGGCGGCGGCACCGACGATCAGCACGGCGATGAGGGCGCAGACCCCGACGATGGCCAGGCCGCGATTGCGCTCGCTGCCCTTCTGCTTCTTGCGGATCTCGTCGATGACCGCCTGGCGGTCGGACTTGGCGGGCTTCTTGGCCACGGGGTGGGTTCCTCGTTCGGTGCGTGTGCTGGCGGGACGTCGGCAGAGTCTACGGACTGAGCGGGCGCAATCCGACGCGACCGGACGATTCGGCGCTCCCCGGGTCGGTCAGCCGCTTCCAGCCGTGGGCGAAGGCCACCGCCGCCACCACCGCCTCCCGGCCCGGATCGGTGCCGACGACGAGCCCGCCGGGCTCCTCGGTGACCGAGGACCCCGGTCCCAGCACGGTCTGCAGCGCGGCCACCAGGTCGGCGACCGGGGCGGCGGCGCCGAACGGTGCACGGTCCTCCGGGGCACCGGCCAGGGCACGGACCACGGCCTCGCGGGCGCCGTACCCGAACATGTCGGCGCCCTCCGCGCGGACCAGGGCCCGGGCGCCGGGGCCGTCCTGGCCGGGCGGCAGCACGAGGTCGGCACGGCCGCGGACGACCGCGAAGGGCCGACCGCCCAGCTTGCCCTGCGCCAGCTCGCTCATCCCCGCGATCTCGTCGGCGACCGCGGGAGCGGTGACGGCGAGCGGGTTGCCGTGCGCGTCGACGCGTCCGGCGAACTCCTCGAGGACCAGCAGCCCCGCGGCGCCGACGGCGATGTCGGTCTGGCCCTCGCGCCAGGCCCGGCCCGCGGTGTCGGTGACGACGACCCCCACGTTGCGGCCGGTGCGCTCCCGGACGGAGGAGCGCAACCGGCGCGCCGAGCGGTCGGGGTCCTCCGGCAGGAGGACCACCGTGCCGGTCTCGACGTTGGAGGCGTCGATCCCCGCGGCGGCCATGGTCAGCCCGTGCCGGGTGCGCACGATCGCGGTGGGACCCCGCCGGGCGACGACCCGGACGGTCTCGCCGGGCAGGGCCTCCTCCCGGGTCCCGCGCCGGAGACGGCCCTCGGCCTTGCTGACGACCTTGCTGGTCACCACGACGACGTCGCCGTCGCTCAGGTCGACCAGCGGCAGCAACAGGTCCGCGAGGTCGTCGCCCGGGCGCACCTCGGGGACGCCCTCAGGGGCGGTCACGCTGATCCCGTCGGTGCGGGGCAGCGGGCCCGGCTCGGCGCTCATCCGGCGACGAGCCGGATCGCCGCGGCCGCCATCGCTGCGGTGGCGTCGGGGTCGGTCATCATCAGGGGTACGGCGCGGCAGGCGAGTCCGGCGCCGGTGAGCGCGGGGACCTGGTCGGCATCGCGCTCGTCGACGAGCCAGCCGTCGAGCACCCCGCCCTCGGCGCGGGCGCCGTAGTGCAGGCCCACGCCGGCCGCGCTCACCTCCACCCCGATCGAGGTCAGCATCTGCTCGGCCATCCCGCGCACGTGCGTGCCGCCGACGATGGGGGAGAGGCCCACGACCGGGGCCCGCGTCGCCGCGACAGCCTCCCGGACCCGCGGCACGCCGAGGATCGTGCCGACCGACACCACGGGGTTGGAGGGCGGGAGCACCACGAGGTCGGCGTCGGTGATGGCGTCGATGACCCCGGGGCCGGGGGTGGACTCCTCGAGCCCGACCACGACGACGGTCTCGGCAGGGACCTGGGCCCGCAGGCGCACCCAGTACTCCTGGAAGTGCACCACCCGGCGGCCGCTGGGGGAGTCGGGGTCGGCGATCGCGACGTGCGTCTCGACCCGGTCGTCGGTCATCGGGAGGAGCCGCACGGGGGGACCCTCGAGCGGCTCGAGCCAGCGGCGGCACAGCGCCTCGGTGACCTGCGAGAGCGGGTAGCCGGCGTCGAGCATCTGGGTCCGGACCAGGTGCGTGGCGACGTCCCGGTCACCCAGTCCGAACCAGGTCGGCTCGACGCCGTACGCCGCGAGCTCGGTCCGGACGCTCCAGGTCTCCTCGCGGCGGCCCCACCCACGCTCGGGGTCGATGCCGTCGCCGAGGGTGTACATCACGGTGTCGAGGTCGGGACAGACCTTCAGCCCGTGCACCCAGATGTCGTCGGCGGTGTTTGCGACGACCGTGACGGCTGCGTCGGGGGAGACCCCGGGGAGCGAGCCCCGGGCGATGCCGTGGAGGAGCCCCTGGAGGAAGCGGGCGCCGCCCATTCCTCCGGAGAGGACCGTGATGTTGCGCATGGTGCCTATCTTGACGCAAAGGGGGTACGTCCCCCACGCAATAGCCCGATCGGGTGGTTCGGGGGATCGCATCCGGGTGGTTCTGCCCTATAGCAGATGCGCGCTTGACTTCCGGTGTACGACAGGCATGTAATTCCCACAGTGTTCTTCGTAGAAGATTCCGGTTTCTTCCGATAGGGGATCGGGGGTGCGGGGGGCCAGTTGGATGAGTTGCATCACCGGGTCGAAAGGGCGAGTGCCGTGAGAGAACTTTTTCTCCTCGACGGGGACGCCGAAGAAGCGGGGTGGCAGGACCGTGCGCTGTGCGCACAGACCGACCCCGAGGCGTTCTTTCCTGAAAAGGGAGGATCGACCAGGGAGGCCAAGAAGGTCTGCCTGACGTGTGAGGTGCGAGACGAATGTCTGGAGTCCGCACTGATGAACGACGAACGCTTCGGCATCTGGGGCGGTCTCTCCGAACGAGAGCGCCGCAAGCTGAAGAAGCGCGCAGTCTGAGTCGTGTGAGCCCCGTCGCGTAGCTGTGTGCCCCGGTGACGGGGCACACACGCGTGGGGGGCGGCCACGACCCGCCCGGTCGGTGGCCGGGGACCGGCCCGTTAGGGTTCTTGGTCGTGCATCAAACGGTCGCCGCGCTGCTGGTCAGCCACGATGGAGAGCGCTGGCTCCCGTCGGTGATCTCCGGACTCCAGAGTCAGGTCGCTCCCGTCGATCGCGTGGTCGCGATCGACACCGGCAGCAAGGACGGCAGTGCCGCCCTGCTGGAGGAGGCCTTCGACGAGGTGCTCCGATCACCGGGGTCCACCTCCTTCCCCGCCGCTGTCGCGCTCGGGCTCGAGCAGATCGGCTCGTCCGGCAGCGACTGCGAGTGGGTGTGGATCCTCCACGACGACGCCAACCCCGAGCCCGACGCCCTCGCCGAGCTGCTCGCCGCGGCCGAGGCGGACCCCGAGGCCGACGTGCTCGGCCCCAAGCTGCGCGAGTGGCCCTCGCTCAAGCGGCTGCTCGAGCTGGGCGTCACCATCTCCGGGACCGGCCGACGCGAGACCGGCCTGGAGCGTGGCGAGTACGACCAGGGCCAGCACGACCAGGTCCGCACCGTGCTGGCGGTCAACACCGCGGGCATGCTGGTGCGCCGACGGGTGCTGGAGAAGCTGGGCGGGTTCGACCAGCAGCTGCCCATCTTCGGCAACGACATCGACTTCGGCTGGCGCGCGGCCGCGGCCGGCCACCGCACCGTGATCGTGCCGCAGGCCGTGGTCTTCCACGCCGAGGCGGCGCACCGCGGCGTCCGGCGCACCCCGCTGACCGGGCGGCACACGCACTACCAGGAGCGCCGGGCGGCGCTGTACACACTGCTGGCCAACTCGCGTACCCGCGCACTGCCGTTCCAGCTGTTGCGGCTCGGGGTGGGCACCATCCTGCGGATGATCGGCTTCCTGCTGGTCCGCTCCGTGGGTGAGGCGCTCGACGAGCTGGCCGCCCTGGTCTCCCTCTACTCCAGCCCGCGCGAGATACTCGCGGCCCGGCGCTCCCGGCATGGTCGCCAGGCCGGCGCTCCCGCCGACGTACGTCCCCTGCTCGCACCGACCTGGCTGCCCTACCGGCACGGCCTGGACTTCGTGGGGGACCTCCTCGCCGCGGCGACCAACCAGGCCCAGGACGTCGCCGAGCGCCGCCGTGCCGCCAAGGCCGAGGCGCAGCCCGCGGCCGCGGCCGCCCGCCGTCCGGTCCACGAGGACGAGGACTCGCTGGGCGAGGACACCGGCATCGTGGCCCGCTTCCTCACCAGCCCGGTGGCCCTGTCGGTCGCCCTGTTCGTGCTGCTGGCCCTGGTCGGCGCCCGCTCGGCGTTCGGGTCCCTCGCCGGCGGAGGCCTCTCGCCGACCCCGCAGGACGCGGGTGACTGGTGGCGGCTGTGGACCGAGTCGTGGCACCCGCTCGGCCAGGGGACCGCGGTCCCGGCGCCGGCGTACGTGCTGCCCTTCGCTGCTCTCGCCACGCTGCTCGGCGGCAGCCCCGGGGCGGTGGTGACGGCGATCTTCGTGTTCGTCGTGCCGCTCGGCCTCTGGGGCGCCTGGCGCTTCCTGCGGGTCGTCGGCCGCCTCGCCTCGCCGGTGGGCGCGCCGCGATGGCTCCTGCTGTGGGGTGCTGCCACCTATGCGCTCGTACCCGTCGTCAGCGGCGCCTGGGGCGACGGTCGCTTCGGGACCGTGGTGGTCGCGGCCCTGCTGCCCTGGCTGGCGCACGCCGCGCTCGGCTTCGCCGACCCCGAGGCGGACCGCCGTTGGCGGGCCGCCTGGCGCTGCGCGCTGCTGCTGGCGCTCGGGTCGGCCTTCGCTCCCGGTCTCTGGTTCTTCGCCCTCCTGCTCGGCCTCGTCGTCACGGCCGCGGCCACGGTCGTGGTCCGCGGGGCCGTGCGCGACCGGTCGGCCTGGGGCCCGCCGGCCACCGCGCTCGGCGCGGTGCCCGTCCTGCTGCTCCCGTGGTGGGTCCCGGCCCTCCAGCACGGCGCCGGCGGGGCCATGCTGCTCGAGGCCGGCCGGCTCCCGGTCGCGGTGGTCGACGCCCTCGACCTGGTCACCGGGCGCGTGGGCGACCTGGGTGCTCCGGCATGGCTCGGCCTCGTCCTCGCCGCGCTGGCGGTGCTCGCGCTGGTCCCCCGCGCCACCCGGATCCCGGTGATCGTGTGCTGGATCGTCGCCGCCGTCGCTGCGGTGACCGCCGCGGTGGTCGGCACCGTGACCCTGGACCTGGCGACGACCTCCACCCACGCCGCCCTCGGCTCGCTGGTGGTGGTCCTGCAGGGCGCGTTCGTCGTGGCGGCCTCGCTCGGGGCCCAGGCGGTCGTCGAGCACGCCTCGGGCTCCGCCCCGCTGTGGCGGCGCGGCCTCGCGGCCGGGCTCGTCGTGGTCGCCGCCGTGGTGCCACTGGTCGGACTCGGCTGGTTCGTGGTCGGCGGCCACGACCGGCTCGACGAGACGGCCGGCGAGGGGATCCCGGCGTACATGGTCCAGAGCTCGATGACCGGCGACGCCCACGGGATCCTGGTGGTCCGCGGCGACGTCGACCACGGCCTCACCTACACGGTCCGGCGCGGAGACGGGGTGACCCTGGGCGAGGACGAGATCATCGACCTCTCCGCCGAGGACCCCGGCTTCACCCGCTCGGTGCGCGAGCTGGCCTCCCGCCCCACCCCCGAGGTGGTGGACCTGCTGGCCCAGCGCGGCATCGAGTACGTCGTGCTGCCCTCGCCCGCGGACGGCAACGTGGCCTCGGCCCTCGACGCCACGGGCGGCCTCGTGCAGGCCAGCGCCGAGGACCGCTCCACCCGGGCCTGGCAGGTCGACCGCAAGCTCGACCCGTCCGCCGTCGAGGGCCCGCGCTCGTGGCTGCGGATCGGCCTGCTCGTCCTCCAGGCCCTGGCCATCGTGGTCGTGGCCGTCCTCTGCGTGCCGACCAGTGAACGGAGGCGTCGCCGGTGAGCCACCCGACGTCCGGACGCCGCTCAGTGAGCCGACGCGTCCGTCTCGACACCACCACCGTCCTCGCCGTGGTGCTGCCCCTGCTGACCATCGGATCCCTGCTGCTGGTCCGCCCCGGGGACGCACCGGACACCAGTCGTCCGCCGAGCCGGACCACCCTGACCAGCGACTCGGTGGTCTGTCCCTCCGCGATGCCCGGCTCGCCGGGGGGCTACCTCTCGACGTCGAGCAAGGGTGCCCACGGCAAGGTCGATGTCACCGCCGACTCGAAGGGCTCGAAGGCCCGGCTCCGCGAGGGCACGGTCACGACGGTGCAACCGGGCACCGGTCCGTTCGTGGTCACCGGCGAGGACGAGATGGCCCCCGGCCTGGTCGGCGCCCGCTTCGGCGGTGCCGGTGAGCTGGCCTCCGTGGCCTGCCCGGCGCCCGCACCGGACGTGTGGTTCACCGGCATCGGCGCGGGAGCGCGCCACGACTCCGTCCTCGAGCTGGTCAACCCCGACGCCGGCCCGGCGGTCGCCGACGTGACGGTCTCGGCGGGCACCGGACCGATCGACGTCCCACGCCTGCGCGGGGTGTCCGTGCCCGGCCACAGCAGCGTGCGCCTCGACCTCGGCCAGGTCGCGCCCCGCCGTGGCGAGCTGGCCCTCCACGTGGTCACGTCCCGCGGTCGGCTGTCCTCCACGGTGCTCGACAGCTCCGACGAGCTCGGTCGCGGCCAGGCCAGCCAGGACTGGCTCGCGGCCCAGGAGACGCCGTCGACCGACAACGTCCTGCTCGGCCTCGGCGCCGGGCCGGGTGGGCGCCTGCTCGCGCTGGCCAACGACGGCGACAGTGAGGTGCGGGCCACGGTGAAGTTCATCAGCGAGGACTCGGTCTTCGCGCCCGAGGGCATCGGCGAGGTTCGCGTCCCGCCCCAGGGAGTGGCCAGGCTCGCCCTGTCCGCAGCCCTCCAGTCCGCGATCGCCAAGGGCGTGATCGGGGTGGAGGTCACCTCCGAGCAGCCACTGACCGCGACCCTGCGCACCTTCGCCGATGGCGACCTCTCGCACGCCGTGGCCGGTCCGCAGATCCGCTCCGGAGCCTCGGTGATCGTCCCGACCGGCGCCAAGAAGGTGCTCCTCGCGGGCGCTCGGGCCGTCGGCGCCGCCACCGTGGTGGCGCGCTCGGCCACCGGCGAGGAGCTGGCGCGCACCCGTGCCGACCTGCGGCCCGGGCGCGGCACGGTCGTGACCGTGCCGCCGGGCGCGACGCTGGTCTCGGTGGTGCCCGAGAACACCACGGTGAGTGGAGCGGTCATCGTCTCCGGCGCCGGAGCCGCGGTCGTGCCGCTGACCGAGTCGCTGACCAGCGGCCTGGTGCCGGACGTGCGTCCCGGGCTCTCCTAGCCTCGATGTTTCGTGAGGTGGCCTGATCGGTCGCCCCGGACGAGCTGCTGATTACGGCACTGCCGGGACGTCGCTGTTCGCCGGCGCTGTGTTCGCCGGT
>Ga0308176_10002537_pt1 | contig 11535 bp, 9 predicted proteins | sample PhyCR2_3_FD_203890 | JGI IMG/M metagenome (GOLD analysis project Ga0308176, IMG submission 203890) | Soil microbial communities from UC Gill Tract Community Farm, Albany, California, United States - DLSLS.C.R2 | ecosystem: Environmental > Terrestrial > Soil > Agricultural land | place: USA... | reverse complement strand
GAGTCTGGTTCGTCGGTCGCCCGCTCGAGCCGCCCGCGGGCGAGCAGCAAGGCCGCCGGCGGGTCGGCCTGGGCCCGGTCGGCCCGGCGGAGCGCGTCGCGTGCCGGGACGTACAGCGCGGTGTCCCGCAGCCCGAGCGCCAGGTCGGCGAGCCCGAGCGCCGCCGGCAGATAGCGTGCGTCCGCATCCAGGGCGCGTCGCTCGCTCTCGAGCGCGCGCTCGAGCGATCCGGTACCGATCCGGTTGCCCAGGGCCACGGAGTCGGCCCGCTCCCAGGCGGCGCGCCGGATCTCCGCCTGCGCCAACAGGTGCCACGCGACGGGCCAGTCGGGCGAGCGCTTGACCACATTGCGCAGGGCGTCCCGCGCGTCGCCGGCATCGGCGTCGGCCTGCAGCTCGGCGCGGCGAAGCACGACCAGAGCCAGCTCGACCCGACCGGCAGGGTCGCGGCGGTCATGGAGGCCCTGTTGCAGGGTGCGGAGCGTGGCGGTGTCCTGGACGGCGGCGAGCGAATCGCGGAGGCGGTCGAAGGCGGCGCGGTCTGACGTGCTCTGCCCCGCCAGCGTGGCGGGCAGCACCAGCAGCAGCAGGGACGGGAGCCGCGCAGCCACCGACTACACTCCCTTCTCTCCCAGCAGGCGGAAGAAGTCGTCGGCCGACCTGAGCTGGGCCAGCCGGTCGGGCACGTCCGGCTCCTTGGCGAGCTGCGCGATCTTGCCGAGCACCGGCAGGTACTGGTTGGAAACCTCGAGCGGCGGGGCCACGATCAGAAAGAAGTCGTGCACCGGCTGGCCGTCGATGGCCTGATACTCGAGACCGGCAGCATGGTGACCGTACGCCAGGCGGAGCTCGGAGACCACCGTGGAGCGGCAGTGCGGGATGGCGATCCCGCGGCCCACGCCGGTCGAGCCGAGTGTCTCCCGGCGCTGCAGCATTCGGAGCAGGGTATCGTTTGCCGCATCGTCCAGCCGGAGCAGCGCCACCAGCTCGCCGAGGACATCGTCCTTGGTGGCGGCAGGGAGCGCGAGTGCGATCGCGTCGGGCGAGAAGAAATCGGCGAGGTGCATGGCGTGGCGGAGAACCTACCGAACTCCACGCCGGTGAGTCAACGTCCGGGTGTCGATCTCACAGCGGAAGTTTCAGTACCAGCGGCGCCTTGAGCTCGGCCGGCGCGTCGATGCTGCCGTCGTCTCGAAACCGTTCCCACTGGCTGTTCGCCACGTAGTACAGCGTGCGACCCACCACCACGCCGAGCGTCGGCTCGGCATAGTCCGGCCGCGCCCGCTCCAGCACGTCGGCGGCCACGACGCGGCGGCCGTCCCCGTCGAGATGGAGACGCACGACGCGGTAGGGCGCCACACCGTTCTGCACCCCGATCAGCGCGTCGCCGACGGCATAGAGGCCGTCGATCCCGAGTGTGAGCACGCCGTCCGCGGCGGGGATCGGCTGCACCTCACGCGTGGCCAGGTCGACCCGGAGCAGACCGCGGGAGTAGTCGGCCAGGTACATGGTCCGCTCGGAGCGGTCGAGCGCCATGCCCTGCGCCGACAGCAGCAGCGGCGAGTGGACGAACTTCTCGAGCGTGTCGCCTCCGGCGCGCACCCGGTAGATCGCGGGTGCCCGGCTGTCGCTGGCGTAGACGTCGCCGCCGCGCGTGATCACCACGTCTCCCAGCGCGTGGTCCGAGCCGTCGCGAGGAACCAGGTAGCGTCCACGCGGCGCGCCGGTGGTGAGGTCGAACGCGTAGAGTCCCGATCGCCCCGCGTCGGCGGTGTCGTAGCCGACCATCTGCGGCAGCGCCGCCGTGGCCACCCACAGGAGCCCGCGGGCCGAATCAACCCGCATGCCGAGCGGCGCCCACAGGCCGTCGCGCGCGGACGCGATGAACTCGCCGACCCGTCCGGTTCGGTCCACCCGAACGATCTTCCGATGGTGAACGCTGCCGACGAAGAAGGCGCCGGTTCGAGGGTCGTAGGCAATGCCTTCGGTCAGGAGGTCACGCTCGGGGAGCGTGAAGGCGGGCTGCGAGCGCATTACCGGCTCGGCGTTCCGTGCCAGCGACCGGCGGACCGCATCGAAGGCCGGCAGGGAACGGACCTGCGCGAAGTCGGAATCAGCGGCGACGTCGGCGGTGTAGCCGAGCTTCGCGAACCGGCGCAGCATGGCGAACGCGCCGGCCGTGTCGCCCGACAGGGCGCAGGCCGAGGCCAGCGTGTAGATCACGCCGCCGTGATCCGGCCGAAGCCGCTCCGCCTCGCGCGCGTAGGCCAGGAAGGCGGGCACATCGTGCGCTTGGTAGGCCTTCACCGCCATCTGGAAGGCGGCCCGGGACGCGAGCACGGGATCGTCCTGCGCTGCCGCGGGCGACGGGAGGACCCACAGGAGCGCCAGGGCAGACCATCCGATTGTTCGAGGCATGGGGCCACTACGCCCGTTGGCCGGGCCGGGTTCCATTGCCGGGAATCCTTGCGCCAAGTATTTTCTTCCCATGCAGTTGCCTTATCGCTCCGCGCATGCCTTCCCGCTCATCCTGGCCCCCATGGCCGGGGTGTCCGAGGCCCCGTTCCGCCAGATCTGCCGCGGAATGGGGGCCGATGTCGTGCTGTCGGAGTTCCTCTCCTCCGAAGCCATTCGCCGACGGATCCGGAACACGCTCGAGGGCGCCGAGTTCGAAGCGGTTGAGCGGCCCATCGGCATCCAGATCTACGGCTCCGATCCGAACGCGATGGCCGAGGCCGCGGGTCTCATCACCGAGCATTACCGGCCGGAATTCATCGACATCAACTTCGGCTGCCCGGTCAAGAAGGTGGTGCAGCGGAACGGCGGCTCGGGTTGCCTGCGCGACATGGACCTGGTCGAGCGGATCATCCGCGCGGTCATCGGGGCCACCCACCTGCCGGTCACGGTCAAGACCCGGAGCGGGTGGAACGACGAGCAGCGGGATCCGGTGAGCATCGCACGGCGAATGCAGGACGCCGGTGCGCGGGCGTTTACCCTCCATGCGCGGACCCGCACCCAGATGTTCTCCGGCAAGGCCAACTGGGACGAGATTGCCCGGGTGGTGGAGGCTCTGGACATCCCCGTGGTCGGCAACGGCGACATTCTCGCGGCCGAGGACCTGGTGCGGATGCGCGACCACACGGGCTGCGCCGGCATCATGGTCGGCCGAGGCGCGTTCGGCAACCCGTGGCTGTTCCGGGACGGACGGGCGCTGCTCGAGGGTCGCCCGGCGCCGGCGGCCCCCAGCGCCGCGGGGCGGTTTCAGGTGGCGCTGGCCCATGCGCGGCTGGCGCTCCGCCTCCAGGGCGACACCCGCAAGACCGTCATCGAGTTCCGGAAGCACCTCGGCTGGTACACCAAGGGCCTGCACGGCGCGAGCGACCTCCGCCAGCGCCTGTTCCAGATCGAGTCGATCGCCGAAGCCGAAGCGATCTTCCTCGACTATCTCGAGCCGGTCGCCGCAGTGGCGTGAGAGCCGAGCAGCTCGAGGCCCTCCTGGCCGACGTCGCCGCCGGCCGTCTCGCGCCCCCCGCCGCGCTCGAACGTTTGCGGCACCTCCCCTTCGAAGATCTGCCGTTCGCCCGCATCGACCATCACCGCGCGCTGCGCCAGGGCCAGCCGGAGGTGGTGTTCTGCGAGGGTAAGTCGCTGGAGCAGGTGGTCGCGATCTGCGAGCGGCTGCAGGCGGCCACGGGCGGTTTCCTCGGCACCCGCGCCAGCGAGGCGATGGCGTCTGCGCTGCGCGAGCGCTACCCCGGCCTGCAATGGAGCCCGGCCGGGCGCACCGTTTGGCTGCCCGCTGCGGACGCCCCGCCACCCACCGCCGGCCCGGCGCTCATCGTCTCGGCTGGCACGAGCGACCTGCCGGTGGCGGAAGAGGCCGCGACCGTGGCCGAAGCGTTCGGCCTGTGCGTGGAGCGCCTGATTGACGTGGGCGTCGCGGGCATCCATCGCGTGCTCGCTGCCGGCGACGTCCTGGGCCGCGCCCAGGTGGTCATCGTCGTGGCGGGGATGGAGGGCGCCTTGCCGAGCGTGGTCGGTGGCCTGGTGGCGGGGCCGGTGATCGCGGTGCCAACCAGCGTCGGCTACGGCGCGTCGTTCGGCGGGCTGGCGGCGCTGCTGGGCATGCTCAACTCCTGCGCCGCCGGCGTGACCGTCGTCAACATCGACAACGGCTTCGGCGCCGCCGTGGCAGCCGCCCGGATCTGTCGCCCGTGAGCTCGCGGACGGTCCTCAAGCGTGCCGATCCGCCGTTGGTCTGGATTGACATGGTCCAGCCGTCCTCGGAGGAGCTGGAGGAAATCGCCAGGACCTATGGCCTCCAGCAGACTTCGGTCAACGACTGTCTCGATCCCGAGCACCTTCCCAAATTCGAGCAGTTCGAGAGTTACACCTTCGTCATCATCCGCGCGTTCGACGAACGCTCCGAGCGCACCTGTGCCACGGTGCAGGAGCTGACCCGCAAGGTGGCGATCTTTTCCGGCCAGTCGTTTCTCATCACCATTCACCGAACCGAGCAGCCCTGGCTCTCGGCCATCGAGGCCAAGTTCGAGGCCGACCAGGCGGGCCGACCCGGCAAGGAAGGGCTGCAGGCGTACGTCCTCTGCCAGGTCCTCAACGCGGCGATCGACACCTACCTTCCGCCGCTCGAGGCCATCGAGACCCGGATCGACGCCTTCGAGGAGCTCGTGTTCGGCGGCGGCGAGGCCGACAGCCGCGCCTTCGCCGAGGACCTGCGCGACATCCACGTGCTGAAGCGCCAGGTGACGCTGATCAAACGGCTTCTGTGGCGTATTCTGGATGTGGTGCAGCGAATGACCCCGGCCAGCGGGCGCCCCGCCGCCCTGTTCCGCGACGTGCAGGAGAACGTCGAGAGCTACCACTTCTACGCCGACGAGCTGCTCGACGACGCCAACACGATCCTGAACGTGCAGCTCGCGCTCGCGGCGCATCGGACCGGCGAGGTGATGCGGATCCTGACGGTGTTCTCGGTGTTCTTCCTCCCGCTCACGTTCCTGGTGGGCGTCTACGGCATGAATTTCGACTTCATGCCCGAGCTCCGCTCGCCGTGGGGCTATCCGGCGGTCCTCGCGTGCATGGGCGGGATCACGCTGGCGATCTATCTGTGGTTTCGCCGCCGAGGATGGCTCCGCGAATGAGCCTCGCGGCCGTCCTCCTGGCGGCCCTCATCGGGGCCGGCATGGGCTGGGCCGTGGCACGCCGTCGGGCGGGCCAGGGAATCGCCCCGGAGGTCGGACCACACCTCCTGCCCGACCCTGCGCTTGAATGGCTGCGTCGCGCTTATGACGCCCTGGGGGTGTGGGTGGCCGAGCTGGACCCGGGCGAGGAGGGGCCCCGCGCCGAGCGCATCGTGGACGCCGAGCGGCTGAGCGTCACCCAGATCGTGGCGGTGGACCGCCGGCTCGAGCGGGCCCGCGACCAGGAGCAGAACGGCGCCGAGCGGTTGGACAGCGGGACGCTGGTGTTCCATGCGGCGAGCGGAACGGCGGTGGCCATGCTGCTCCCGCCGGAGTTCGACGCCACTCGGCTGAGCCTGGTGGAGACGGATCTCCGGCGCCTGCTCGACGGCGTGCGCCGGCGCCCGCAAATCGTCGCCCTGGCGCAGGCCCAGACCCAGGAGGCTTCGCTCGAATCGGTGGGCAGCGTCGGCCTGCGCCTGGCCTATCAGCTCGAGCGCGCGCTCGACGCGCAGGTGATCGTGGCCTCCAAGGAGGCGCTCGCCGAGCCGGCCCGGGGCGACACGCTGCCGCCGCTTGCCCCGGTGCGGATCGTCGGCGTGTCGGGCCGCGGCGACCGCCGTCTCCTCGACACCGTGGTGCCCGACATCAGCGACATCGCCCGCGTCGCGCGGGGCGAAGTGGGCCAGCTCTCGATGCAGGGCGATCCGCTCGGCGGCGTGGTACCCGATCGTCGCCAGCACCCGGGTGCCGTGCTGCTCATGCCGATTCTGGTTGGCGACGAGGCCTTCGGCGCGGTGGCCATCTGGCCGCCGGGTGGCCGGGAGCTGATCGGCGCCGCGCTGCGCGAGCTCACCGAGGCCCTGGCCAACGCCGGCCCGCGGTTGGCCCGGGCGCTCGAGGCCGACAAGCGGGCCGCGCATGCCGTCTCGGACCGGCTTACCGGCCTGGCCAACCGGCGCAAGTTCGATGAGCTGATCGGCCAAGCGGAGCCTCGCGGCCCGCGAACCGGCGCGCTGGTGTACACCGATCTCGACCGCTTCAAGCTGCTCAACGACACCCTTGGCCACCCGGCCGGCGACGCCGCCCTGGTTCACTTCGCCCACATCATCCAGAGCCAGATCCGGGGCGGCGATCTCGCCGCCCGCATCGGTGGTGAGGAATTCGCCGTCTGGCTCCCCAAGGCCGATCTCGAGACCGGCGCGCGGATCGCCGAGCGCATCCGCATCCGGCTGGGGACGACGCCGTGGGACTGGAACGGCCGCGCCTGGCCGCTCAGCGCGTCGTTCGGCGTGGCAGCCTGTCCCGAGACGGGCGCCGCGCTCAACCTGCTTCCCGCCCAGGCGGACGCCGCATTGTATGTGGCGAAGAACAGCGGGCGGAACCGGGTGGAGCGGGCGGGGAGGGAGGCGGAAAGGCCGGTACGGAGGTAAGACGACGGTCCGGCCGCCCGACCCGCGGACTGTCGCCCCCCAAATCGACCCTCTGGCGACTATATTCCCATGACCCTCGGGGGCGACTGGCTTCGACGGGTTTGTGGAAGGGATCGCAGCGTGCCCAGGTCCAGAGTCCTGGTTAAACCGTCTGGAACGTATCAACTGCCAACTCAAACCTGGCACTGGCCGCGTAAGCTGAGCTAACGCTCGCTTGACGTGCCTTCGGCTGGAGGAGCCCGCCCGGAGCGCCTCCTGTTCGAATCGCAAACCCGGGCTGGCTGGACGCGTTGCTCCGACGCAACCGGTGAGAGCTTCCAGGAGATAGGCCAAGGGAAGGTGGGTTTGGCACCGGCCCGAGGCGACGGCAAGAAGCCAAGCCTACGCACGTAGACGTGGTTCTGGATGCTTACTCGGACCAGGGTTCGATTCCCTGCGCCTCCATCACACGACGGGCCCCGCGGCAGTGCCGCGGGGCCCGTCGTGTCAGGGTGATGCGAAGTCGCCGCAACTCGGACCAAGCAACTCGACTGCTCCTGCTTATGCCCTCCGACCTCAGTCCTTCGCCCGCGTACGCTCCGCGCAGAAGTACCCTTTCGTGGACGACACCCCACTCCCGCTGGACCACGTGCCCGTGAACCCGGCGGGATCGATGGCCTGGACGTTGAGCGCGAAGTACCCGCCGTCGTAGCGTGCCACGCCACGGCGGTTGGCATCGGCGCCGAGGCGGAGCACGATTTCCGTGCCGGCACCGGCGTGGATAGGCCGGCGCTCGATGACCAGCACACCCGGCGCGTCGGCGCTCTCGGCGGTCAGGCTGCCGGTGCGGATGGCGCCGACCGCCGCGGGATTCAGGTCCGTGGTGCCCCAGAGGGCCGCTCGGCTGGTGGTGTCCCGCACGCCCAGCACGACGATTTCTCGCGCGGCTGAGTCCGCGACGGGCTGAAGCCGCAGTGCCGCGTCTGCCGCCTGGCCCGCACGGGGGCCCGAGGCGGCCGTGAGGTGCAGCCGATACTCGCCGGCCAGGCCCGCGGCCGAGGCGGTGCGGGGCAGGGCGTTTGCCGACGGTGGCTGACACGGCCGCGCGGCCGGATCCGCCTCGGAGCGCGCCTGGTGGCACGCGGCGAGTGCGGCGCCCAGCAGCACGGTGCCCGCCATCCCGAGCCTCACGGCTGGACGATCTTCACGACGCGCCCGCCCTCGTCGACGACGCGAATCGGCAGCCGGAGCAGGTCGTGTTTGAGCTCGACGTGCGGGCCGTGCGCGAACGCGCGGAGCCCTGGCGCCAGCGTATAGGGGTCTGCTCCCGCCACGTTGACCGTGTACCCCAGGTCGGCCAGCGAGCTCACGGTGACGCGGCTCAGCGGATCGGTGGGGTCCACGAAGCCGGTCATGAGCTCGTTCCCGAACACCGATTCGCGCCAGTGGGCGTCCGCGGTGCCGGACCCACCGGTGTTCTCCACCGGCACCTTTTCACCGTCGACATAGTTGTTGCCGCCCACGGCGTTGAACGCCGCAATGGCCTGAGCGCCGGTGAAGTGGGGATCGGTCCCGCCCGTGAGCGAGGGATCGGCCAGCAGGCCCTTGTCGCTCCAGACGGTTCCGAAGCCGAGCACGTGCCCCATCTCGTGCAGGATGACGGCGTTCAGCAGGCCGCTGCTCTCGAGCACGTCCAGATCGGCCACGTCGAATTGCATCAGCCCCAGCACCGGAAGCCGGCCGACGTTGCGCACAAAGCATGGACCGGCCTGGCCGAGCACGTTGCCCGCGCCGTCGATCGGGCCAAGCGTGACAAGAATGAGCACGTCGTCGACCTGGCGATTGAGCACCGGTGAGTTGTCGCCGCACTGCCCGGCCGGCGCCGAGAGTTGCACGTTGGGCACATCGCCTACGATGAGGCCTTCCCACCGATGGCGGGCAGCCTCGAAGGCCTCGCCCTGCGCCGAGGTCGTATCGGTGAGGAACTGGAGCTCGATCGTGAACGGCGACACGCCGGTTTCGGTGAACGAGGTCGAGAGCGTGGTGTTGGCGACGGTGGCGGTGACCGGGATTGGCCCGGCGCCTAGAATGGTGAGCGAGGATGCCGCTCGCCCGTCGGCGCCGGTAAGCCCGGTGGGCGAGCCAAGCGTGCCGAGCTCCGGCGCGACGGTGAAGCCCACGGTAACGCCGGACACGGGGTGACCGGTGGCGTCGTTGACCTGGACCGTCAGCGGGGTGGCGACCGTCTGGCCGATGTTGGCGGTTTGCCCGTCACCAGCCGCCTTCTGGACTTGGCTGGGCGTCTGGGACACCGTGACCGTGGCCGTGGCGCTTACGGATCCTGCCGTGGCGGTGATCGTCGCGGAGCCGCTGCCGACGGCCGACACGAGGCCGGTGCTCGTCACCGAGGCCACGCCGGCGTTGCTGGTCGACCAGGCGACCGATGGCGCGGTGATGGTGCCGCCGTCCTGATCGGTGACCACCGCGGTGAGCTGCTGGGTCTGCCCTACCGCGTCGAGTGTGGCGGTGGTGGGGGCGACCGTGATGTCGCCCGGCACCTGGGTGTTGGTGGCGCCGCCCCCGCACGCGGCTAGCAGCAGGGCGGCGAGCAGCGACGAGTGCCGGGCGAGTCGGCGCGAGCGGAGCGGCATGCGCGGTACCGGATAAAGGAGGGCCGCACCCCTGCGGCGGCCGGAGCCGGGGATGCGGCGAAGGCGTCCGGAAGCTAACCTATGGCGCGCCGGGCCAGCCAGTCGGATCCGACCCACGCAGCCCGGTGCATGTTATTCTTGTTCAATGTTTGCACATATATAACTGTTAATCAATGAGTTAGCGGCTTCGACATTACCTGACTTCTTACGCAGCGAGCTCACATGAATTCCACTGCTGTTCTCCCGACGGCCTCGGGTGTGCGGCCGACGGCGGAGATTCGCGCCCTGTTTCCCGCTCTCGATCGGCGCCACCTCGGCCACCCGGTCGCCTACTTCGACGGACCCGGCGGGACCCAGGTGCCGCGCGCCGTCGCCGAGGCGGTCCGGGATTACCTGCTGCATCACAACGCCAACACCCACTGGCACTACCCCACCAGCGAGGAGACCGACCGGATCATCGCCGACGCGCGCGCCAGTGTGGCCGACCTGCTGGGAGCCGCGCCCGCCGAGATCGTGTTCGGCGCCAACATGACCACGCTGACCTTTCACCTTGGTCGCGCGCTGGGGCGCGGCTGGGTTCCCGGCGACGAGGTGGTGGTCACCGAGCTGGACCATCACGCCAACGTGGCGCCCTGGCGCGCGCTCGAGCGCGAGCGCGGCATCACCGTCCGCGCCGTTCCGCTGAACCTGGAGACCGGCGAGCTCGACTGGCCGGCGCTCGAGCGCGCCCTGTCGCCGCGCACCCGGCTGCTCGCCATCGGCGCCGCCTCGAACGCCCTGGGGACGATCACCGACGTGACGCGCGCCTGCGCCCTGGCTCGCGCGACGGGCGCGCTCAGCTTCGTCGACGCGGTGCACTTCGCGCCCCACGCCCTGGTGGACGTCGGCGCCATCGGGTGCGACTTCCTGGCCTGCTCGGCCTACAAGTTCTACGGGCCCCACGTCGGCATCCTGTTCGGCCAGCAGGCGCGGCTGGAAGCGCTGGACGCCCCCAAGCTGGCGCCGGCGCCCGATGGCGCGCCCGAACGGATGGAGACCGGCACGCTCGACCACGAGGGTATCGCCGGCGCGGGCGCCGCGGTCGAGTTCCTGGCCGGGCTTGCCACCGGGGACACGCGGCGCGGCCGTCTCCGGCGAGTGTATGCCGGCCTGCATCAGCGGGGTCAGGATCTGGTCGACCGACTGTGGAACGGACTGGGCGAGATCCCGGGCGTGATCCGCTACGGGCCGGCACCCGGCCGGCCGCGCACGCCGACCGTGAGCTTCACGGTCGACGGACGGAGCAGCAAGGAGGTAGCCGTGGCGCTGGCCGGTGAAGGGGTGTTCGTCTCTAACGGTGACTTCTACGCCACGACCGTCGTCGAGCGACTCGGACTGGCCGGGCGGGGTTTGGTGCGGGCGGGCTGCGCGTGCTACACCACTGCGGAGGAGATCGATCGCCTGGTCGCGGGAGTCGCGCGCCTCATGCGGGCCTGAGGGAGGCGCTGCTCGGGCCGACGGAGGTCGACGCCGTCGCCAGTGCCGAGTGAGCCCGGTGGGCCAGCTCGAACGCGAGCTCGGGCGACTGGGCCAGACAGTTGAGGTGCCCCATCTTCCGGCCGGGCCGCGGCTCGGCCTTGCCGTAGAGATGCAGCCGTACGTCGGGCAGCTTGAGCGCCTCGACCCAGCGCGGTTCGCCGGCCCGCCACAAATCCCCGAGCAGGTTGATCATCGTGACCGGCGAGAGCAGACGCGGCCTGCCGAGCGGGAGGTCGCAGAGCGCTCGCAGCTGCTGCTCGAACTGGTCCACCGTGCACGCGTCCATGGTATAGTGGCCGCTGTTGTGTGGCCGGGGCGCCATCTCGTTCACGAACAGCCTGCCCCCATTGGCCACGAACAGCTCCACGCCCAGTACGCCGGTGTACTCCATGCGCTCGGCCACCCGGATCGCCAGGTCGCGCGCCTCGCCCGCCAGTCGGGCCGGTACTCTGGCCGGCACCACCGTGGTCTCGAGGATGCCGTCCCGATGACGGTTCTCGCCGACGGGGAACGCCGCTACGTCGCCGCCGGCCGCGCGCGCGAGCACGACGGACAGCTCGGTCTCCAGCGTGAGCCGCTCCTCGAGCACGCACGCCGCCCGCCCCAAGCGCTCGAATGCCTCGGCGGCGGTGGCGGCATCGGTGACCAGCGCCTGACCCTTGCCGTCGTAGCCGAGGCGGCTGGTCTTGAGCAGGGCGGGAAGGCGAACGACCGATAGCGCCGCGTCGAGCTCGCCCTCGTCATGCACGGCGCGGA
>Ga0308176_10002536_pt1 | contig 11537 bp, 13 predicted proteins | sample PhyCR2_3_FD_203890 | JGI IMG/M metagenome (GOLD analysis project Ga0308176, IMG submission 203890) | Soil microbial communities from UC Gill Tract Community Farm, Albany, California, United States - DLSLS.C.R2 | ecosystem: Environmental > Terrestrial > Soil > Agricultural land | place: USA... | reverse complement strand
ACGAAGAAGCAGGCGCAGGACGCGGTGCGCGACGAGGCGCGCCGGGTCGGCATGCCGTACGTCAACCACCGCTGGCTCGGCGGCCTGCTCACGAACTGGCGCACGATCTCCGACCGGATCCAGCGGCTGCACGAGCTCCGCTCGCTGAAGACCGAGTCGCAGCTCGACCTGCTCCCGGCCAAGGAGCGCATCTCGATGGAGGCCGAGCTCGAGAAGCTCGAGGCGAACCTCGGTGGAGTCGCTGACATGCGCCGTCAGCCCGACGCCGTCTTCATCGTCGACCTGCGCAAGGAGCAGCTCGCCGTCCGCGAGGCGCAGCGCCTCGGCCTCCCGGTGATCGCACTCGTCGACACGAACTGCGATCCGGATGAAGCCGAGTACGTGATCCCCGGCAACGACGACGCGATCCGCTCGTGCGCGCTCGTGATCAAGGCGATTGCCGACGGGATCGACGCCGGCAAGCAGCGCGTGACGCCGGGCGAGATGAGTGGCGCCAAGCGCAACGGCAAACAGGAAGAGGCGCCCGCCGAGCCGGAGGCGGAAGCTGCGCCTGCCGAGCCGGAGGCGGAAGCTGCGCCTGCCGAAGAGACGACCACGCCGGCGGAGGGGGAGAGCGCGTGACCAGCGACATCACGGCTGCGATGGTGAAGGAGCTTCGCGACGCGACGAGCGCCGGGATGATGGAGTGCAAGCGCGCCCTCCAGGAGTCGAACGGCGACTTCGACGAGGCCGTCAAGCTTCTCCGCGAGAAGGGCATGGCGTCCGCTGCGAAGCGTGCCGATCGCGCGACCAGCGAGGGGAAGGTCGGCGTGATGGTGCGCGACCAGGTCGGGGCGATCAGCGCGATCGGCTGCGAGACCGAGCCCGTCTCGAACAGCGACGACTTCCTCGCGTACGCCGAGAAGACGCTGCGCACCGTGTTCGACGGCGGCGACGCCGCCTCGCTCGAAGACGAGCGCGTCGAGCTCGCGGCGAAGCTCGGCGAGAACATCCAGATCGTCGGGACGAAGCGGATCGAGGCGTCTTCGGACGAGGCGATCTCGTACTACGTCCACTCGCCCGCGAACAAGGTGGGTGCGATCGTGCGGACGAAAGGCGGCGACCCCGCCGCTGCACGCAGCCTCGCGCTGCACCTGACGTTCGCTCGCCCGACCTACGGTGCACGGGACGAGGTGCCGCAGGAACTCGTCGAGGCCGAGCGCGAGATCCTCTCGCACTCCGAGGAGGTGCTCTCGAAGCCCGAGAACGTTCGCGACAAGATCGTCGAGGGCCAGCTCAACAAGCGCTTCTTCGGCGAGTCCGTCCTGAGCGAGCAGACGTGGTACCGCGCCGACGAGTCGACCTCGACCGTCGCGCAGTACCTGAAGGAGCAAGGCATCGAGCTCCTCGACTACGCCTGGTACGCCGTCGCGTAGGCACCCGAGTGTTCTTCACCCGCGTCCTGCTGAAGCTGTCCGGCGAGGCTCTGATGGGCCGGCGCGACTACGGCATCGACGCCGCCACTGTCGACCAGCTCTCGCAAGAGCTGGTCGACGTGCGGGCGAACGGGCTCGAGCTTGCGCTCGTGATCGGCGGCGGGAATATCTACCGCGGCATGTCGGCTGCGGCCCAGGGCATCGATCGGGCGACGGGTGACTACATGGGCATGCTCGCAACCGTTCTGAACGCCCTCGCGGTGCAGGAGGCGCTGGAGCGGGCCGGCGCAGACACCCGGGTGCTGTCCGCGATCGAGATGCAGGAGGTCGCCGAGCCGTACATCCGGCGGCGCGCGGTTCGCCACCTCGAGAAGGGCCGCGTCGTCATCTTCGCCGCAGGCACCGGCAACCCGTATTTCACGACCGACACGGCGGCGGCGCTGCGGGCCCTGGAGATCGGCGCCGAGGCGATCCTCATGGCCAAGAACGGCGTGGAGGGCGTCCTCGACGGCGACCCACGGGAGGACAGCAACGCAAAGCTGATCCCCGAGCTGACCCACTTGCAGGCGATCGAGCGAGGCCTGAAAGTCATGGACACGACCGCGCTCTCGCTCTGCATGGACAACCAGCTTCCGATTCACGTGTTCGAGCTCGCACCCGGTAACGTCGCCAGGGTGGCGGCCGGCGAGCGCGTCGGCACGATCATCTCGACTCCCGAAGGAGACACGCCGTGATCGAAGACTTTCTCCGTGACGCGACGCAGCGAATGGACAAATCGGTCGAGACGACTCACGACCACTTCAACTCCGTGCGCACCGGCCGCGCTGCACCCGCGTTGCTCGACCGGATCTCCATCGACTACTACGGCACGCCGACGCCGCTGAAGAACCTCGCGACGATCAGCGCGCCCGAGCCACGCATGCTGACCATCCAGCCGTTCGACCCGTCGTCGATCAAGCAGATCGAGAAGGCGATCCAGGAGTCGGACCTCGGGCTGCAGCCGTCGAACGACGGCAAGCTCATTCGCCTGCCGATCCCGCAGCTGACCGAGGAGCGGCGCAAGGAGTACGTCAAGGTCGTGCGTTCGATGGCCGAGGAAGGCCGGGTCGCGGTGCGCAACGTCCGTCGCGACGTCATGCGGCACCTCGAGGACCTCGTCAAGAACGGAGACGTCGGTGACGACGACGAGCGCGCGGCCGAGGGGAAGGTGCAGAAGCTCACCGATGACCACACCGCGAAGATCGACGATCTGCTGAAGCGCAAAGAGGCCGAGATCATGGAGGTCTAGCGAACCTCTATGAGCCTGCTTTCCCGCTTCCGCACGCTCTCTCGCATCAAGGCCGTTCCCGAGCCCGACCTGCCCGAGGTCGCCGGCTCGGTCGCGATCATCCTCGACGGGAACGGCCGCTGGGCCTCCCGCCGTGGACTGCCGGTGGCGGCGGGGCATCGCGCCGGCGCGCGCAACGTGCGGAAGGCGGTCGAGGCCTCGATCGATCTCGGGATCCACGATCTGTCCGTGTTCGCGTTCTCGACCGAGAACTGGTCGCGGCCGCAGGACGAGGTCGACGCGCTGATGGAGATCTTCGCGGAGACGATCGAGCGCGAATTGCCCGACCTGGCCGAGCAGGGCGTGCGCGTCCGCTTCATCGGCCGGCGCGACCGGGCACCCGCGGAGCTGCAGCGGCGGATGGTGGCGATGGAGGACCGCACCGCGCTGAACACGCGCATCAACCTGTGGGTCGCGTTCGACTACGGCGGCCGTGCCGAGCTCGTGGAGGCTACGAGGCGGATCGTCGACAGCGGCGTCGATCCGACGGAGATCGACGAGAACGTCTTTGCGGCGAACCTGTACGCACCGGAGCTGCCCGACCCCGACCTGCTGATCCGGACGAGCGGAGAGCAGCGCATCTCGAACTTCCTCTTGTGGCAGCTCGCGTACTCGGAGCTCGTCTTCTCGGACAAGCTCTGGCCCGACTTCGACGCGCGCGATCTGCGGTCCGCGCTGGCGGACTACGCCAGTCGCCGTCGAAGATTCGGCGGTAGATGAAGACATGAGCAACTGGCTGTCGCGGATCGTCGTCGCCGCGATCCTGCTGCCGATCGTCCTCGGAGTGGTCTACCTGGGCGGGTGGTACCTGTTCGCGCTCGTCGCGATCGCGGCGGCGATCGCGCTGCACGAGTACTGGTTGCTCGGCCGTGCGCTCTCGCCCCTGGCGCCGGCCGGTTACATCGGCGGAGCACTCGGCCTGCTCGGGGCGCAGCTCGACGGCATCGGCTGGATGATCGGCGGAGTACTGACCACGTTCGCGCTCGCGTTTCTGCTGAAGGCGATCTCGGAGGCGCGCGCCGCCGCCACTGCGGCGATCAGCAGCACTGTGACGGGCGCGCTGTGGATCGGCGGCGGGCTCGCCTTCTTGATTCTCCTCCGGCATCTACCGACGCACGGCCGGCTCGCGCTCTACACCGTGCTCCTCTCGGTGTGGGCGGGCGACACGCTCGCGTACCTCGGCGGGCGCCTGCTCGGCCGCCACAAGATGGCGCCGGCGACGTCACCGGGCAAGACGTGGGAAGGGTTCGTGTTCGGAACCGCCGCGACGGTGTTCGTCGCGTTCGTGGCGATGTACAAGCAGCACTTCCTCTCGATCCCGCAGTCGATCGTGCTCGGCGTGATCATTGCGATCGCCGGGCCGCTCGGCGACCTGTTCGAGTCGCTGCTGAAGCGCGACGCCGGAGTGAAGGACAGCGGCACGTTGCTCGGCGGTCACGGCGGCATGCTCGACCGCCTCGATGCGTTCTTCTTTGCGGCGCCCGCGGCGTACTTCGCGATCCTTGCCTTTACGACGTAGAGGGTGGCCCAGGCGGAAAGGTGTCAGACACCGTTGGTGTCTGACACCGCTCGGCGCTGCGCGGGCACACTGTCGCCATGACGCGGGTCGCGCTCCTCGGTGCAACGGGGTCGATCGGGCGCCAGGCGGTGGAGGTCATCGCCGGCAACGCCGCGCTCGAGCTCGTCGCCGCCACGTCGGGATCGACCCCGATCGACGGCGTTGCCCCGCTGACCCAGGTGGGCGGAAACCCGACCGAGCTCCTCGACCGTGCGCAGCCGGACGTCGTCCTGAACGCCACCCTCGGCTTTGCGGGCCTCCCGGGGACGATGTGGGCGCTCGAGCACGGTGTCACGCTCGCGCTCGCGAACAAAGAGAGCCTCGTCGCTGCGGGTGAGCTCGCGCTGGCGGCACGCGAGCGCGGCGGCGGCGCGCTGATTCCTGTCGACAGCGAGCACTCGGCACTGTTCCAGTGCGCGCTCGCCGGCGAGCCGGAGGCGGTGGTCCTCACGGCGAGCGGCGGCCCGTTCCGAGGCCGCACGCGCGACGAGCTCGCCGACGTCACGCCTGCCGATGCGCTCGCGCATCCGACGTGGAACATGGGCGCGAAGATCACGATCGACTCGGCCACGCTCGCGAACAAGGGTCTCGAGGTGATCGAGGCGCACTTCCTGTTCGGGCTCCCGTACAGCCGCATCGAGGTCGTCGTCCACCCGACGTCGATCGTGCACGGGCTCGTGCGCTTCCGCGACGGTGCCGCCGTCGCCCATCTCGGTTATCCGGACATGCGCGTGCCGATCTCGTACGCGCTCACCTATCCCGAGCGTGCGGCCACGAGCATTCCACCGCTCGACCTGACTGCAGCGCCGCTGGAGTTCTTCGAGCCGGATACGGACACCTTCCGGCTGCTCGCGCTCGCGCGAGAAGCGGGCGAGCGCGGTGGGTCGTTCCCGTGCGTGTTCAACGCAGCGAACGAGGTGGCGGTGGCGGCGTTCCTCGAGGGCCGGATCAGGTTCCTCGAGATCGGGTCAATCGTCGAAGATGCGCTGGCGCGAGCGGACGGAGCACCGGCGCGCGATCTCACCGAGTTGCGTGAAGTGGACCGGCGCGCACGCGACGCCGTGGAGACCGTATGGGCTTCGTAGCGGCGATCGTCGGGCTGGCACTGCTGATCCTCATCCACGAGGCGGGACATTTCTTCGCCGCGCGTGCCGTCGGGATGACGCCGCGGAAGTTCTACCTCGGATTCGGCCCCCCGCTCGTGAAGGTGACGCGCGGCAAGGTCGAGTACGGGATCGGAGCTCTGCCGCTCGGCGGCTACGTGAAGATCCCGGGGATGAGCCGTCCGTCGCCGGGCGACCTGAAGGCAACGCTTCAGCCGGAGGTGAGGAACGCGCACAGCGTGCAGCTCGCCGGGCTCGATGCCGCGATTGCGCGCGGGGATTTCGCCGACGCGCGCGCGGAGCTCGAGGCGCTTCGCCCCGTGATCGGGAACTCGCGGTACGCGCAGGAGCTCGCGTGGTCGCTCGAGCCCGACGCGTACTGGCGCCAGGCGACGTGGCGGCGACTCGTCGCGATCGGCGCAGGCCCCGGGATCAACCTGCTGTTTGCGTTCGTCCTGTTCACGACGCTGTTCATGCTCTCGACGACCCGAAGCACGAATGTGATCGCGCGAGTCGAGGCCGGCTCGCCGGCGGCGACCGCCGGCTTGCACGCACGCGACAAGATCGTGTCGGTCGCCGGTGTGCGCGTGAAGCCGGACGACATCGCGCATGCGATTCGCGGCACCGACGGGCGCGAGTTTCGGCTCGTCGTCGACCGCCACGGCCGTCGCGTCGTCATCGGACCGACGCACGCCCGGCTGACCGACGGCATCTACCGAATCGGCATCGCGATCCAGGGGCGTGCGGGGCCCGGCGAGTCGCTGCCCGTCGCGGCGAAGGACGCGCTGTCGCTCTCGTGGGCGGTCACCGCCGACACGGTGCGCGGTCTCGGGCGCCTCGTCACGGGCCGCGACACGAACCACGTCTCGAGCTCGGTGGGGATCGTCAAGGCGCAGTCGCAGGCGTGGCGGCAGGGGCTGCGGGACTTCCTGTCGGTGCTCGGGCTGATCAGTCTCGCGCTCGCGCTGATGAACCTGATCCCGGTGCTGCCGCTCGACGGGGGACACATCGTGCTCGCGCTGGTCGAGAAGCTGCGGGGTCGCACATTCGCGCAGTCCGTCTACATCCGCTACAGCGTCGTCGGGCTCACCCTGTTCGCGGTGCTCATGTACTTCGGTTTGCGGAACGACTTGTTCGGGCCCGGCGGCTAACCTGGATTCGTGGCCAGCGAACGCTCAGTCAAGGTCGGCGACGTCAAGATCGGCGGCGGCGCGCCTGTCGTCGTGCAGTCGATGACGACGACCAAGACGCACGACGTTCCGGCGACGACTGCGCAGATCGCCGCGTTGGTGAGCGCGGGCTGCGAGATCGTGCGGGTCGCGGTGCCGAAGACCGAGGACGCCGAGGCGCTCGGCAAGATCGTCCGGTTCTCGCCGGTGCCGATCATCGCCGACATCCACTTCAACGCGAGCCTGGCGCTGAAGGCGATCGATCAGGGCGTCGCCGCGGTTCGGATCAACCCGGGCAACATCGGCGGGCCGGAGAAGGTCGAGCAGGTCGTGCGCGCCGCGAAGAACGCGGGGATTCCCATGCGGATCGGAGCCAACTCGGGCTCGCTGCCGAAGCACCTCGAAGAGTTGGCGCAGGAGGACCAGGCGGCTGCGCTCGTCGAGGCGGCGCTGGAGGAGGTTCGTCTGCTCGAGGCGCTCGACTACCGCGACTTCAAGATCTCGGTCAAGTCGAGCCACGTGCCGACGATGATCCGCGCGTACCGCATGCTCGCCGACAAGGTTCCGTACCCGCTGCATCTCGGGGTGACCGAGGCGGGGACGGCGTTCAGCGGGTCGATCAAGAGCTCCGTCGGGATCGGGACACTCCTCGCCCAGGGCATCGGCGACACGATTCGCGTCTCACTCGCCGCCGACCCGGTCGAGGAGCCGAAGGTGGCGTTCGAGATCCTGAAGGCGCTCGGGCTGCGCGAGCGCGGGCCGGTGATGATCGCCTGCCCGTCGTGCGGCCGCGACAACGTCGGTGTGCACACGCTCGCCGAGGAGGTCGAGGCGCGCCTCGCGACCTATCCCGAGGCGTTCGAGGTGGCGGTGCTCGGCTGCGCGGTGAACGGGCCGGGGGAGAGCGGAGACGCCGACTTCGGGATCGCGGGCGGCCGTGACGTCGGTTTCATCTATGCGCACGGCCGGGTGCTGAAGAAGGTGTCGAGCGACATCCTGGTGAACGAGCTATTCCACGAGATCGACCGCTGGATCGCCGACGGCATGTTCCGCCCGAAGCGCCTGAAGATGGCCAAGCCGGCTGCTCTGGCGATGGCCGAAGCGTCTGCGATCCCGCTCGACTAGCGAGCCGCCGCGTCTGCGGGCGCCTCTCGGTAGCCTGGGCGGGCAACGATGATCGCCCGTGCCTCACAGCTCTTCCTGCCGACCCTTCGCGACGCGCCCGCCGACGCCGAGGCGGTCAGCCACAAGCTGCTCGTGCGCGCCGGGTACGTGCGGCAGGTCGGCGCGGGCCTCTGGACCTACCTGCCGCTCGGCTGGACCGTCCACCGCAAGATCGAGCAAATCATCCGCGAGGAGCTGGCAGCGATCGGCGCGCAGGAGCTTCTCGCTCCGGTGCTGACGCCGATCGAGCTATGGGAGGCGACCGGCCGCGACAGGATCCCGGAGATCTTCCATGTCACCGATCGTGCGGGCCGCCGCTTCGTCCTGCCGCTCACGCACGAGGAGACGATCACGTTCCATGCGCGTGAGATCCGCTCGTACCGGGAGCTGCCGCAGCTCTGGTACCACTTTCAGATCAAGGACCGCGACGAGCCTCGCCCGCGCGGCGGGCTCCTTCGCGTCCGTGAGTTCATCATGAAGGACGGCTACTCGTTCGACCGCGACGAGAAGAGCGCGTTCGCGTCGTTCGAGAAGAATCGCGTGGCGTATCACCGCATCTTCGAGCGCTGCGGCGTGGAGGCGCACGAGGTCAAGGCGGAGAGCGGGATCATGGGCGGTGAGCTCACGTTCGACTTCCTGGCTCCGTCCGGGTCCGGGGAGAACACCCTCGTCCGTTGCGAACACGGTGACTATGCCGCCGACGCCGAGATCGCCCGCGGGATCCCACGTACGCCCGAGTTTCCCGAGACGCTCGCCGCGCCGGGGGACGTCGAAACGCCGGGCGTGACGACATGCGAGGCGCTCGCGACCTTCCTCGGCATCGACGTGGCGGCGACGACGAAGGCGATGCCGGTGACGACCGACGACGGCCGGGTCGTTCTCGCGCTGATCCGCGGCGACGATCGGCTGTCGGAGTCCAAGCTCCTTTCGGCTCTGATGATCGGGTCTCGCCCATCGACCGACGACGAGATCCGCCGCGCGTTCGGTGCGTCGGGCGGCTCGCTCGGGCCGGTCGGGTTCAGTGGTGAGGTCGTCGCCGACGAGACGTTGCGCACCGGTCAGTTCGTCGCCGGCGCGAACCGGGACGGGTGGCACCTACGCGGGGTCGAGGTGGGCCGCGACTACGAGGCGCAGTTCGCCGACCTGCGAGAGCCCATCGAGGGCGACCGTTGTCCCGAGTGCGGCGGCGCGCTGACCTTCGAGACCGCGATCGAGGTCGGGCACATCTTCTACTTCGCCGACAAGTACAGCACCCAGCTCGGTGCCACGTTCCTGGACGAGGACGGGCAGGAGAAGCCGCTGCTCGGGGGCAGCTACGGGATCGGTCCGGGCCGGGTGATCGCCGCGATCGTCGAGCAGAAGCACGACGAACAGGGAATCGTCTGGCCCCGCTCCGTCGCCCCGTACGATGTCCATCTCGTGGTGTTGAAAGGCGCGGAGGAGATCGGTGAGCAGGCTGCCGGCGCCCTCGATGGGGCGGGGCTCGACGTCCTCCTTGACGACCGCGACCTGCGGCCGGGTGAGAAGTTCGCCGACGCCGACCTGATCGGCATCCCGGTCAGGGTCACGGCCGGCAAGAAGAGCCTCGAAGACGGCATGGTCGACCTTCGCGATCGGGCGAGCGGGGACGAGCGACGTGTGAAGGTCTCCGACCTCGGCAAGGAAGTCGGGTAATGGCACGGCGGAGGCGCTACGCAGCGGAGCCGTTCGGCCCGGCCGTCGAACGGCTGATGAACGAGACGGGAGTCACCTACCGGGCGCTCGCCGCCAAGACGAACCTCTCCGCCGGGTACCTGAACCACCTGGTGCACGGGAACCGGCCTGTCCCGTCGAACGACGTGGTGGAGACTCTCGCGCACGCGCTCGACGTCGATCCCGAGTTCTTCCGGGAATACCGGCTCCGCGTGATCACCGAGAAGCTCGAGGCGATGCCCGAGCTCGTCGACAGGCTTTACAAACGCCTTAACGGCTGAGCCTAACCCGACTTTTCCGGGGTCGTCTTAAGACATGAGCCGGTGGGGTCCCGGCAAGCGACCACTGGGGGGTTAGGGGCCCCACCGCTCGCAAGACGCGGGCAGGGAGCCGGCTCAGCCCGGCGTGAGGTTTCGTTGCCAGCTCACGGAGAACGTGCGGCCGTCCGAGCTGGCGTCTCCGGGCAGCGCTCCGACGCCGTCGCCGAGCGGGTCGCCGAGCCCGAAGAACCGGCCCGTGCTGCCGTTGGAGATCAGCTCGATCGCGGTGGTCGTCCACGCGGGGTCGGTAAGCGTGCCGGGGTGCGCGTTCCCGATCGCGGCGATGTTCGAGAAGGTGACGTTGCCGAAGTTCGTGAGCGGCACGGGGCGGCAGCGGCCCGCGGCCGAGCAGTCCGATGGAGCCTCGGCGATCCATTCGGCCGACCCGGTGTCGAGATCCTGGGCGGTCGTCAGCAGTTTCGAGAAGCGTGAGTGCCGCGTGAGGTTCTTGAGCGAGAAGATGATCCTCTGGCCGCTCACCAGAACCGCGGCGCTGATCGTGTCGCCTGCCTTGACCGTCAGCGGGATCCTCACGGACGCCGCCGGCACGAGCTCCCACCAGGCGTAGTACGTGGGCACCTTCGACGAGCCGTCGCAGTCCGCGCCGGTGCCGAGCTGTTCGAGCGAGGTCGACGAAGGGTCGTAGCCGCCGAGTCCGACCCAGAACGCCGCCGAGGAGATGCGATTCACGGTGCAGGTGCTCTTGGGCACCGTCCACGTGGCAGTCACGTCGGTGAACACGGCCGGGGTCTCCGGATCGGCGGAGATCGCTGCGTAGCCCGACCAGTTCGAGCTGATCTCGGGCGTAACGCCGGTCGCCGCGGTCGCGGTGCCGCCCACTACAGCGGCAATGCCAAGCACGACAGCGAGGGCGAGGATCGCGCGCACCGGGGCAAAGTAGCCGGGCTCCGCTATGTCGCGCCTAAGATTTCCGCGTGGCATACGACGAAGAGCTCGCGTCGCGCGTTCGGACGCTCGTCGGCGACGAGCCCGGTCTCACGGAGAAGAAGATGTTCGGCGGGCTCGCGTTTCTCATCAACGGGAACATGTCGGTCGCCGCGAGCGGACAAGGCGGGATCCTCGTCCGCGTCGACCCGGAGCACTCGGCAGCGCTCGTAGGCGACACCGCGGCGTATCCGATGGAGATGCGTGGCCGCGCGATGCCAGGCTGGCTGCGCGTCGACACGAAGGACCTCACCGCCGACGAAGCGCTGCGGGAATGGGTCGACCGTGGCGTCGGCTACGCGCGGTTGCTGCCGCCGAAGTGACTCAGCGCTGAACCGCCTTGAACGCGTTCGCCGGGTCGACGAAGTCCTGGATGTGCACGATCCGACCGTCGCGGAGGATCAACGCTTGCGCCCATACGACCCGCTCTCCGGCCCGCGTCGTCCACGAGAGCGCTACCGCAGCCGCGTTGTCGGTCGCCTCGAACCGATCGACGGTGTACGACTCGAGCGACGATTCGAGGACCGCACGGGCCTCGTTCGGACCCCGTCAGGACGGGGCGGGGCGCCAGAAGCGCCGGCCGTTCTTTACGCCGCGCCACAGCATGTCCTCGCTCATCAACGAGACGAGCGGGTCGACGTCGCCTTGACCGAGCGCCTCGTACGCGTCCCGAACCGCGTCGGCCGACATGGCACGATCCTACGCCTGCCTGAACGCCGGCGTGCCGCTGCTACGGTTGGCCCGTCGCGGGGCGTGGCGCAGCCTGGTTAGCGCGCTAGTCTGGGGGACTAGAGGTCCCGAGTTCAAATCTCGGCGCCCCGATGAGCGAAAGGGCCGCAATTCG
>Ga0308176_10002534_pt1 | contig 11543 bp, 8 predicted proteins | sample PhyCR2_3_FD_203890 | JGI IMG/M metagenome (GOLD analysis project Ga0308176, IMG submission 203890) | Soil microbial communities from UC Gill Tract Community Farm, Albany, California, United States - DLSLS.C.R2 | ecosystem: Environmental > Terrestrial > Soil > Agricultural land | place: USA... | reverse complement strand
TGGGTCAGCGGCGCGCCTGCGCCGCGTCGGCGGACAGGCGGGCGGCGGCGAAGCGTGGGCGATCGCAGATAGCGGCGCAGAACTTCGAGGTCAGCCGCCCGACGCCGGGCGCCTCGCGAAGCTCGCGGAGCCAGGTGCTGGCTTGGCGGTAGTCGCCGTGGGTGGAGAGCAGGCGATAGTCCGACGCGCCCAGGATGCGGTCGGCGCTGAGGATCGCGGAGTCGTCGCGGAACCGGTCCTCCAGCGTGACGGCCGACGCGGCGGACCAGTCGGCCTGGACGTAGCTGATGCAGGCGCAGGCGTCCGGCGGCGCGCGGGCGACCGCGCCGAACTTCAGCCAGCCTTGCCGCTGCAGCCGTCGCAGCAGCCGAAGGGTCGGGCCGGCGCCGATCCCCAGCTCCGCCTCGAGCGCCGGGCCGCGCGGCAGCGGCCGGCCTTCCAGCCGGGCGAGCAGGGCAAGCTCGGTCGCCGTCAGCTGCGGCGGCGGATCGGATCGAGGCGGCATGTCCTAGGCGTGTGGACACGGGACGAACGACAGGACGCGACCGGCGCGGCCGGTCAGAAATCGGCCGAAAGCGACAGGCCGACGGTGCGCGGACGGATCAGCGACAGCTGGACCCCGCCATTGGGCGTCGAGCCCACGCCGCCATAGTTCAGGATGCCGCGCTCGTCGGTGATGTTGCGGGCGAAGAGTTGTAGCCGGTAGTGCTGCACTTCGATGCCCGCCCGCAGGTCCAGCGTGGTGTAGGCCGGCAGCGACGTCTGGCCGAAGCTCGCGTTGAAGTCGCTGCGCCGGCGCGAGACGACCTGCAGCGTCCCGCCCGCGAAGACGTTGGCGCCGCTGCGCACCGGGTGCGTCCACTGGGCGTCCAGGGAGCCGGTGAAGGGCGCGGCGTAGGGCAGCCGGTCGCCGTCCTTGCCGCCCAACAGCGGGCCTGTCGGCGAGTCGAGGGTCGCGTCGACGTAGGCGCCGTTGGCGCTCAGCGTCAGTTCCGGCGTGGCGGCCCAGGTGATGCTGCCTTCGACGCCCTTGCTGCTGGCGGAGCCGCCGTTCACGTTGACGCCGAAGTTCTGGACGTTGGCCAGCAGCTGGATGTCGCTCCAGTCGATGTAGAAGGCGGTCAGGTCGTACCGGACGGCGGGGGTCAGATTGCCCTTCACGCCGACCTCGTAGTTCATCGTGCTGTCCGAGGCGAAGGTCCGCGGCACCGCGGCCGGTGCGAGCGGCTGCAGGGCGTTGGGGCCGCCGGGCCGGTAGCCCTTGGCCACCCGCGCGTAGACCGTCATGTCGTCGCTGACCTTGAATTTCGGCGCGACGGAGAAGGTGAACACGTCTTCCGACGAGGCGCCGCTGACCAGGGAGAGCGGTCCGACCAGCGGGCCGGCGGTGGTCTGGCCGTCATGCTGGTCGTTGTGGCTGTAGCGGCCGCCCAGGCTGACGTCGAAGCGATCGGTGAAGTGGTAGTCGACGTTCGCGAAGAACGCGTACTCGATATAGCTGGACTTCAGGCCCACCGTCTCCAGCCCCCCGAGGCCGGGCGCGATCGCCGGCGCATTGGCCAGGCTGATGGCGTTCAGGACCTGGCGAAGGTTGTTCTGCTCGCGGGTGAAGAAGCCGCCGACCAGCCACTCGAACTGCTGCTTCGGCGACGCCAGGCGCAGCTCTTGGGTGAACTTGCGCTGGTCGAGGTTCTGCTGCTCGCTGGAACCCAGCGGCTGATGCAGGACGGCGGAGAGCAGGGGGCCGAACAGGGCGGACGCGTCGAGAAGCTCGTCCTGGCGGAACTTGCCCCAGCTCGTCGCCGAGGTGACGTCGCCGAAGCCCAAGTCATAGTCCAGCGTGGCGTTGTAGACCTGGTAGGTGATCTTGTTGGGCGGGCTGAATGCGCGGCTGTTGGTCAGGTCGCCATAGAGCGGCTGAAGCGTCAGGCGGTTCACGTCCTCGGAGCTGGACCCCTTGTCGCTGATGTTCTGGACCGCGGCGGTGAGCCGGATGGAGAGCTTGTCGATGGGCTTGGCCAGGAACGAGACGCGCCCGCCAGTGTAGGTCACGCCGTTGACGTTGCGGACTTTGCGCAGCGGGTCGTCCAGGTAGCCGGGCGCGTTGTCCCAGTAGGCGCTGGCGCGGACCGCCATCTTGTCGCCAAGGGGCAGGTTCACGACGCCTCGCACGGCGCCGCCGACCGGCGCCGAGTTCGTGCTTTCGACCTGGCTGTCGAAGTGGCTGTAGAGACGCGAAGGGTCCGGCGCGTTGGTGACGAACTTCAGCAGGCCGCCCAGGCTGGAGGCGCCGTAGAGCGTGCCTTGCGGGCCGCGCAGCACTTCCACGCGCTGCATGTCGAAGGTGTCGAAGTCGGGCGCGGACACCGCGCCGTTGGCGAGGCCGGTGACCGAACCGTAGGGCGTCTCGTCGATGTAGGTGCCGATGGTGGCGCTGACGCCGCCGGCGTTGATGCCGCGCAGCACCAGGCGGCCGAGCCCGGGCTGGCCCTGCACGAGGCTCATGCCGGGGATCGTCGCGAGATAGTCCTGGAAGCTGGTCATCACGCGCAGTTCGAGCGCCTGGCCGGAGACCACCGTCACCGACTGGGGCACGTCCTTCAGGTTCTGCTCGCGCTTCTCGGCGGTGACCACCAACTCCGGCAGCGAGGCCGCCGCCGCGTCCGCGGCATGTGCGTAGGCGGGCAGGGCGATGGCCCCGAAGGCCGCGCCGGCCAGCAAGCTCAGTTTCTTGACGGTCATCGGAATCCCCCTAGCGCAACCGTGTTGTCTGAGATGACGCGAATTTTCAGACTTGGCAAACCCTTTTCAAATCTGAACTCGCCAATGTGCAGGCGGAAAGACTCAGGCTGCGGAAAGGGCCGGCCGGTCGGGGCGCAGATCGTCCGTGTCCACGCCGAACTGGGCGAGGTCGCGCGGCAGCGAATCGCCGCGGGCCAGGGCGCCGGCGAGGCGGCCCATCGCTGGCGCCGTCTGGATGCCGTAACCGCCCTGGCCGGCCAGCCAGAAGAAGCCCGGCGCGTCGGGCGCGAAGCCCACGACTGGCGTGCGGTCGGCGACGAAGCTGCGCAAGCCCGCCCAGCTGCGCCGCACCCGGCGCACGTCGAGGGTGGTGGCGGTCATCACCCGGTCGACGGCGATGGCGATGTCCAACTCGTCGGGCTGGGCGTCGCAGGGTTCGCAGGGTGTTTCGTCGGCCGGCGAGAGCATCAGCGCCCCCGCGTCGGGCCGCAGGTACCACTGCTCGTCCACGTCGATGACCATCGGCCAGCTGTCGCTGTCGGAGCCCTCGGGCGCCTCCACGATGACGCCGGTGCGGCGGCACGGTTGCAGCCCGATCGGCCGCGCGCCGGCCAGCCCAGCCACGACGTCGGCCCACGCGCCGGCGGCGTTGATCACCACGGCCGCCTCGAAAGCCCCGGCGGACGTCGCGACCCGCCAGGCGCCGTTCGCGCGGCTGAGCGCGGTGACCCCCGCGTCGACGACGAGGCGGCCGCCCTTCGCGCGCAGGTCCTTGAGCCAACCCTGGTGCAGCGCGTCGACGTCGATGTCCGCCGAACCGGTCTCGAGCACCCCGCCGGCCACGAAGTCCGGCCGCAGGATCGGGCACAGCGCGCGGGCGTCCTCCCCCTGCATGCGGACGACGGCGGGCGCCACGTCGGGCAGGGCGGCGAAGGCGTCGAGGTCGCGCAGCTGGTCGGCGCTGGCCACGTGCAGGGCGCCGCGGGTCCGGACCAGCGGCGCCTCCGCGAAGCCGGCGGGCGGATCGAAGAGGAAGTCGCGGCTGGCGCGGGACAGCGCGCGGACCGGCGCGCTGCCGTAGATCTCGGAGAACAGGGCGGCCGAGCGGCCCGTGGAGTGCATGCCCGGGAACGACTCGCGCTCCAGCACCGTGACCTTCAGCCCCTCGGCGGCGAGGTTCGCAGCCGCCGAGGCGCCGGCGATCCCCGCGCCGATGACGACGATGTCTGCGGTGTCCACGCTCACGCGGCGGCCTTTCGAAGGCGATTCAGGGCCAACGCATAGAGGCCGGCGGAGGCGATCGCGCAGGGGAGCGCGACGATGGTGACGGCAAGGCCGACGGCTGCCGGGTCGCCGAGCACGTGGTCGAGGATCATGGCCGGCAGATAGGCGCCCAGCGCCAGGCCGGCGCCGATATTGACCAACGAGATGAGGCTGGCCGCCAGTCCGCGCGCCTCGCCAGGCGCAACATCCTGCACAAATGTGATGCCCATGGACTGGCCGGTCGTGGAGGCGAGCATCCAGAGGCCGGCCATGGCGAAGATCACCGCGGGTCCGGGCGCGATGGCGAGCAGGGCGCCGATGACGCCGAGCGCCGTCGCCACGACCGCCAGCCGCAGGCGCGCCGGCGCGCCGGCGCGGATCACCATGCGGTCGGCCACGAGACCCGCGCCGAACGAGCCCGCGACACCGCCCACGATGACCACGGCGCCCAGCACCGAGCCGATCTCGCCGACGCCCACGTGAAAGCGGCGGATCAGCAGCGTCGGCGCCCAGTTGAGGATCGCAAAATCGCAGATGTTGGCGAGGCCCATGGCGAAATAGAGCGGCAGGAGCGGCCGCCAGAGCCTGAACAGCGCCTGCGCGGCCTGAGCGAGCGACGTCTTGCCCCCGGCGAGATGTCGGCGCACCGGCTCGGCGACGGTGAGCGTGAGGAGGGCCACCGGCAAGCCGGCCAGGCCCAGCACCACCAATCCCGCCCGCCAGGGCGCCAGCGCGCCCAGCAGGGGCGCGCCGCGGAGCGCGCCGGACTGCGCGGCCTGCAGGATGAAGCCCCCCAGCGCCAGCGCGCCGCCGGCTCCGACCACCATGCCCATCAGGAAGACGCCGACGCCGGCGCCGCGGCGGTGCGTCTGGAAGCTGTCGGCGATGATCGAGGTAGCCGCCGGCGCGAGCGCCGCCTCGCCGATGCCCACGGCGGCGCGTGCGGCGAACAGGCTCCAGAACGAGGTCGCGTAGCCGCAGGCCAGGGTGGCCAGGCTCCAGACCAGCACGCCGGCCACGATCACCAGCCGGCGCGGCAGGACGTCGGCCGCTCGGCCGAGCGCCACGCCGGCCACCGCATAGATCAGCGAGAAGGCCGCGCCCTGCAGCAGCCCGATCTGGGCGTCGGAAACGTGCAGGTCGGCGCGGATCGGCTCGACGAGCAGGCTCAGGATCTGGCGGTCGCTGTACGAGAGCACCGCGGCGATGCAGAACACGCCCACGGCCCACCAGCCGCGGCTCGGCGACGGCCAGGGCGCTTCCCCCGGCGTGGCCGCATCGACGGCGGCGGAGCTGTTCATGCTTGTGCGCTGCGCATGGGACGAGTACGGCTTTACATATCAGAAAATCAGTTTCTACAACCGAAATCGGGGAGCGAAGCTTGCGTGTGTTCGCCGCGGGGCTGCAGAGCGAGACCAACACCTTCGCGCCCTGGCCGACCGGCCTGAAGGCCTACGAGGAGACCGGCGTGCGGCGCGGGGCGCAGGCGCTGGAGGGCGCCGGACCCGACCACGAGACGGCCCGGCTGTGGGCCGGACTAAGCCAGCGCGACGGCCACGACTTCACCCCCGGCCTCTTCGCCTGGGCCCAGCCGTCGGGCCCCACGGTGCAGAGCGTCTACGAAGGGTTCCGCGACGAGATCCTGGCCCCGCTGAAGGCCAACGGCCGCTTCGACGTGGTGCTCCTGTTCCTGCACGGGGCGATGGTGGCGACGGACTGCGACGACTGCCAGGCGGACCTTGTGCGCCACGTGCGCGCTGCCGTGGGCGAGGATGCGGTGATCGGCGTCGAACTGGATCCGCACTGCCATCTCAGCCAGGCGTTGATCGACGTCGCCGACGCGGTGGTGATCATGAAGCACTACCCACATGACGATTACCTGGCGCGGGGAGAGGAACTGTATGAGCTCTGCCTGGCCAAGGCGCGCGGCGAGGTGAGGCCGACCTCGGCGCTGTTCGACTGCCGCATGGTGGGCTTCTACCCCACGACCCAGGAGCCGATGGCCTCCCTGGTCCAGCGGTTCAAGGCCGCCGAGCAGGAGCCGGGCGTGCTGTCGGTCAGTTTCGGGCACGGCTTCCCGTGGGGCGACACGCCCGAGACCGGCTCGAAGATGCTGGTGATCACCGACGGCGACGCCGGCAAGGCCGCCAGCCTCGCCGAGGCGCTGGGGCGCGAGGTCTATGCCTTGCGCGACGAGCTGCTGCCGCGCTTCCCGGACATCGAGGCGGCGCTGGACGAGGCGGCCGCGAGCCCTGGCCTGGTGGTGCTGGCCGACACCGCCGACAACGCCGGCGGCGGCGCGCCCGGCGACAACACCGCGCTGCTGAGGGCCATGCTGGCGCGGCGGACGGAGCGGGCCGCGCTCGGCGCGATGTGGGATCCGGTGACGGCGCTGGCCTGCGCGGACGCGGGTGTCGGCGCGACACTGAACATCCGGCTGGGCGGCAAGTGCGGCCCGGCCTCCGGCGATCCACTGGACGTCACCGCGACCGTATGCGGGATCGCCGAGGACTTCCGCCAGTCCGGGCTCGGCACGTCGAAGACGCGCATGGGGCTCTCGGTCTGGCTGCGCATCGACGGGATCGACGTGGTGGTCAATTCGATCCGCACGCAGGTCTTTTGTCCGGACGCCTTCACGGGCCTTGGCGTCGATCTCGGCGACAAGCGGATCGTCGCGGTGAAATCCAGTCAGCACTTCCAGGGCGGGTTCGCGCCGATCGCAGACAAGATCATCCGCGTCGCGACGCCGGGTGCGATCCAGATGGACTTCGCGCACATCGCCTATGCGAAGAAGCGCGATCTCAGCTTCTTCCCGCGCGTCGCCGATCCGCTCGGCTGACCACCGGCTGCGAGGCGTCGGCCGAGGTGCGCGCGTTGGCGACCTCCTGGCCGCCCGAGGCGGCGATCAGCTGCGATTCCTCGCCCGAGCAGATGGTGAGCAGCCGGCAGCGCCCATCGCCGGCGTTCAGGTAGGCGTGGCCCATGCCGCTGTCGAAGTAGATGGAATCACCCTCTTCGAGCCGCACCGGCGCGTAGAGGTCGGTGTGCACCTCGACCGTCCCTTCGATGACGAAGGTGTACTCCTCGCCAGGGTGGCGGATCATCTCCGGGAACTCTGACAGCGACTTGGCCTGGATGTCCGAGATGATCGGGACGAAGCGCTTGTTGAGCAGATCGGTGGCCGGATAGAGGCTCTCGTAGGTTCCGGTCTCGATGAGTCGGCCTTCGCCGGCGCGGGTGACGCTGCGCCGGCCGGTGACCAGGCTCACCGGCGCCACGGCCTCGGCCGAGAACAGGACCCCGATGTCGATCTCCAGGCCGCGGCTGATCCGCGCCAGCTTGTCGTAGCTCAGAGACATCTTATCGTTCTCGACCTTGGAGAGCGTCGAGACGGGCAGGCCGGTGCGTCGACTGACCTCGGCCAGGGTCCAGCCGTTGGCGAGCCTCAGGCTCTTCAGCACCGCCCCTGGCTTGGCCTTTGTGTTCACGCGCCTGACGCTCCGATCGGGACCCTGGAAAACCCTACAACGGTCGCGCGGCGGCGGTCCAACGCCTGTCGCGCGGCTTTCCCATTGTGCGGCCAGATGTCCAATTTGGAAACAGCTTGCTAAAGGTGAAATCGTGTGGACTGATCCGGCCACGCTGCTGTCGTGGCGCTCGCTCCGGGGATCTTGGAACATGACACCGCTCAGGAAAGCCGGCGCGTTGGCCGCGCTCTTCGTCGGCCTCTGCGCGTTCGCCCAGCCGGCCGCGCAGTCGACGCCGACCACCCTGGCCCCGGCCGCAGCGTCCGCGCCGCCCATCAAGCCGCCGCAGCCGGCGACGACCGCGGCCCCGACGGCGCCCACGCCGGTGCACGCGCTGACCGCCGAGGACGTCGGCGCCTGGTTCGATGGCCTGGTGCCCGACGCGATCGCCCGCGGCGACGTCGCCGGCGCCGTGGTGGTGGTGGTCAAGGACGGCCAGGTGCTGTTCCAGCGCGGCTACGGCTACGCCGACGTGAAGGCCCGCAAGCCGGTGGATCCGCAGACCACCATGTTCCGCCCGGGTTCGGTCTCGAAGACCTTCACCTGGACGGCGGTGATGCAGCAGGTCCAGGCCGGCAAGATCGACCTCGACGCCGATATCAACATCTACCTCGACTTCAAGATTCCGCCGCGCGACGGCAAGCCGATCACCATGCGTCAGGTCATGACGCACTCGGCCGGTTTCTCCGACGCCGCCAAGGACCTGATCGTCGGCGATCCGAAGACGATGATCAGCACCGAGGCGATGCTGAAGAAGGCGATCCCGGCGCGGATCTATCCGCCCGGCCAGGTCCCGGCCTATTCGAACTACGCGGCCTCGCTGGCGGGCTATGTCGTCCAGCGGGTCTCCGGCGAGCCGTTCGACCTGTACGTCGACAAGCACATCTTCCAGCCGCTGGGCATGACGCACTCGACGTTCACCCAGCCGCTGCCGGACAGGTTCAAGGCCGACATGGCGTTGGGCTATCGCGTCGCGTCGGGTCCGCCAGGGCCGTACGAGATCGTCAACCTGGCGCCGGCCGGGTCGCTGGCCGCGAGCGGCGCCGACATGGCCCGCTTCATGATCGCCCACCTGCAGGACGGGACCTATGACGGCCAGCAGATCCTGGACGCCAAGACCGCCCAACTGATGCACAGCCCGCAGTTCCGGCCGGTCGCCTCGCTTGGGGCGATGGACCTGGGCTTCTACCAGGAGCCGGGCAACGGCCACCGGGTCATCGGCCACGCCGGCGACACGGAGAACTTCCACTCCGACCTGCACCTCTACCTGGACGACCACGTGGGCGTGTTCGTGTCGTTCAACAGCGCCGGATCGATGGGCGCCGCGCACGGCATCCGATCGATGATCCTGAAGGGCTTCACCGACCGCTACATCGCCCGGCCGCCGCCGCAGGAGCCGACCTGGAAGGACGCCAAGACCGACGGGCCGAAGCTGGCGGGGCGCTACATCATGAGCCGCCGCTCCGACTCAGGTTTCCTGCGCCTGGCGAGCTACCTGCTGGGCCAGGCGACGGTCACGTCCGACAAGGACGGCGTGGTCACGATCTCCGCGTTCAAGGGGCCGGACGGCAAGCCGCGGAAGTGGCGTGAGATCGGGCCGCTCGCCTATCGCGCTGTCGGCGGCGACGCACGCATGGGCGTGGCGATGGCAGACGGCAAGCCGTTCCTGATCATGACCGACGACCTGCCGCCGGTGATGGGCTTGATGCCGGTCGCGCCGTCGATGTCGGCCAGCTGGAACCGGCCACTGTTCTACGGCGCGCTGACCGTGCTGGCGATCGCGGCGTTCGGCTGGCCGATCGCGGCGTTCGTGCGCTGGCGCTACGGGAACAAGTTCCAGCTCACCGGGCGTTCGGCGACGCTCTATCGCCTGACCCGGCTGGTGGCGGTGATCGACGTCGCCTGCGCCGGCCTCTGGCTGTGGTTCCTGTCCTACGCCGAGAGCTCGCTCACCGGCGCCAGCAGCGCCAGCGACGGCCTGATCCGCGGCATCCAGCTGGTGGGTGTGATAGGCTGCGTCGGCGCGCTGGTGACGCTGGCCAACGTGGGCCAGGTGTTCGTCGACGGCTCGCGCAGCTGGTTCGCCAAGCTCTCGAGCGTGCTGATCGCGGTGGCGGCGCTGGCCTTCATCTGGTTCCAGTTCAGCCTCGACCTGATCACTCTGCATTTGGCCTACTGATGCGCGCACGCCTCTTCGCCGCAGCGGTTGCGGCGCTGGCCCTGACCGGAGCGGCCAATGCCGCGCCGGCCGCCAAGCCCGCGCCGCAGTTGCCGCCGGGCGCCCGGCCCGCGGACATCGACAAGCTGGTGGCCCGCGCCCAGCAGGCCTTCACCGTGCCTGGCGTCTCCGTCGCCATCGTGCAGGACGGCCGCGTGCTGTTCGCCAAGGGCTATGGCGCGCGCGCCAACGGCAAACCGGGCGCCGTCGACGCCGACACCCTGTTCGGCATCGGCTCCAACACCAAGGCCTTCACGGTCGCGGCGCTGGGCATGCTGGTCGACCAAGGCAAGCTGCATTGGGACGACAAGGTCATCGACCTGATGCCGCAGGTGCAGCTCTACGATCCCTACGTGACCCGCGAACTGACGGTGCGGGACATCCTGACCCATCGCAGCGGGTTGGGCCTGGGCTCGGGCGACCTGATGCTGTTCCCGCCCAGCGACTTCAGCCGCGCCGAGATCATCCACAACCTGCGCTACTTCAAGCCGGCGTCCAGCTTCCGGTCGAAGTACGCCTATGACAACCTGCTCTACATCCTGGCCGGCCAGCTGGTGCCCACGCTAACGGGCATGAGCTGGGAGGATTTCGTGCAGACGAAGATCCTGGACCGGCTGGGGACGGGCTGCGCGGCGACGGTCTCTACGATCAAAGGCGCCAACGTGGCGATGCCCCACGTGCTGGACGGCGGCAAGCTGATCGAGACCCAGCAGGACCGCAGCACCGCCTACGATCCGGCCGGCTCGATCCAGTGCAATGCCCGCGGCATGGCCGCCTGGGCCAACCTGCAACTGGCCGACGGCAAGTTCCCTGACGGCCAGCCGCTGTTCTCGTCGGCCGTGCACAAGGACATGTGGACGCCGCAGACGCTCGAGCCGGTTCCCGACAGCGCCGCGCTGACCAGGACCCGCTTCCGCGCCTACGGCCTGGCGTGGAACCTGGAGGACTACCAGGGCTATCGGCGGGTCACCCACACCGGCGGGCTGATCGGCATGGTGAGCTACGTCTCGCTCATCCCGGAGAAGAAGCTGGGGATCATCGTCCTGACCAACCAGCAGAGCGGCGGGGCGATGAGCTCGATCATGCAGACCCTGCTGGACGACTTCCTGGTGGGCAAGCCCACGCAGGACTGGGTGGCCTGGTGGCAGGCGCGCACCGACGAGGCGGTGAAGCGCGGCGTCGATGCCGACGCCGCGGCCGACGCCTCAGTGAAGGCGGCTGGCGGCCACTTGGCGCTTCCGCTCGACGCGTACGTCGGCGTCTACCACGACGTCTGGCGCGGCGACGTTGAGGTCAAGCGCGCGGGCGATCATCTGCGGATGATCTTCAGCCGCACGTCGGGCCTGGCCGGCGACATGGCGCCGATGAAGGGCGACGTCTTCGCCGTGCGTTGGGATGACCGGACCATCAAGGCCGACGCGCTGGCCAACTTCTCGACCGGCATGGATGGCGCGATCAGCGGGATGAAGATGGCGCCCCTGTCGCCGACCGTCGACTTCAGCTTCGACTTCCAGGACCTCGACTTCCGCAAGACGAAGTGAGCTTCAGCCGGCGTCGCGTCGCGCGCGCAGCGTCGGCGCGAAGGCGGCGATCGATGCGGCGCCCGGCGGCTGTTGCACCAGCTCGACGACATTGCGGTCCGGGTCGAACAGGAACGCCACCGTCCAGTCCTTCGCCGGAAACACCGGCGTGCGCTCGGCGAAGCCCGCGGCGTCGTAGGCGGCGGCCGCGGCGGCCACGTCCGCGAAGGTGATCGAAACGCCGGCGACGCCCAGGACGTCGACGCCGTGGGC
>Ga0308176_10002533_pt1 | contig 11546 bp, 16 predicted proteins | sample PhyCR2_3_FD_203890 | JGI IMG/M metagenome (GOLD analysis project Ga0308176, IMG submission 203890) | Soil microbial communities from UC Gill Tract Community Farm, Albany, California, United States - DLSLS.C.R2 | ecosystem: Environmental > Terrestrial > Soil > Agricultural land | place: USA... | reverse complement strand
TGCCCCGACGCCTTCTCGGGCGCGCCGGTGTACACGCCCGACGAGCTCGGCGCCGAGGTCGACCCCGAGACCGGCGAGGTCATCGACGTCGACGAATCGGCGCCCGTGAGCCCCGCTCCCGCTCCGGTGACCGATTGGACGCGTAGGTCCAGCACACGCGCCCAGGAGGCCCTGCGGGCGTCTCCTGAGACGCTTGAAGAACTGCCGTCGGATGAAACCCCTCAGTCGGAAGCCGACACATCATCCCCAGCGCGATCGGGGGCGGCCTCTCCTCAGGGTGCATCGCGGCCGACGGTAGACGCCGAAGGCCGGCCGGACGTGGAGGCTGCGACTCCCTCTGCGCCCGCGCCGGCCGACGGCGAGCCGATCAGCGAGGAGGAGCTGGCCAAGCTGCGCGAGTATCTCGACGCGCTTGAGGCGCCCGAGTCGTTCTGGCGGATGGGCGTGATGAGCTTCGGCGTCTCGGAGCTGTCTGAGCTCTCCAAGGCGCAGGCGCGCGAGCTGATGCAGCGCGCCAAGGCGCGCTTCGGGGCCCGGACGTGAGCGCCGACGACCTGGTGCACCTAACCCGCGACGTCGCCGGCGTCGGCACCATCGAGTTCGTCGAGACCCCGCGTAAAAGGGAGTATTGGCTGCTGCCCGAGGACGCCACCCGGCGCCAGCGGATGCCGTCGGTGACCACGATCCTGCGCAAGACATGGCCGAAGCCGGAGCTGCTGAAGTGGTACGCCCGTCACGGCGCGGAGACCGAGACGCTGCTCGAGCAGGCCGCCGAGCGCGGCAAGGCGGTGCACGCCTTCGTCGAGCACTACATGACCACCGGCGGGCTGCTCGCGCTGGCTGAGTTCCCCACCGATCACCACCCGTACCTGCAGGGCATGGCCAAGTTCCTGTGGGAGTACGACCCGCAGCCGCTGGCGGTCGAGCGCCTGATCTGCCATCCGGAGCTGCACTACGCCGGGCGCCTGGACCTGATCGCCGAGCTCGCTGGCAAGCCGGTGCTGCTGGACTTCAAGACCAACCCCGGCGGCCGCGTATACAGCGAAGCGCACGTTCAGGCCGCCGCCTACCGGATGGCCGACAAGCGCTGCGGCGGCGAGCCGATCGACGACGTCCTCCTGGTCGGGATCTCCAGCGAGGGCGCCTATCACCCCGTGCCCGGCGCGTGTGACGTCGCCGCGAAAGTCTGGGGGTGTCTACTCGATAGCTACGGCCAGATGCAGCGGCTCGAACGCGAACTGGGGGCGGCGTGAGTCCGAAGCCTGGCCCGCAACTTGCCAGAACTGGCTGCGTTCCGCCGGGGCCATTCCTGGACTTCATCCGGCAGACGTTTCCGACGTTCGATGTAGCGGCGCGTCGTCTGGGCATCGGCGACGGGCACCTGCGCGCAATCCGACGCGGCGAACACACCGTGATCCACCTATCGATGGTCGATCGGGCGCTCGTTCGTTACGGCCACCCGGAGTTCCTGAATCAGCTCTATCCCGCATGCCGGTACTGCGGTCGGGTTCAGGAGTCGCACGACGACCGCCACCCGTTTACGCCGCTATGAGCGCTGACGGCTACCTCACTATCACCGAGGCTCGTCAGCGGCTGCGCGAGGCGACCCGCGTCGTGGTTGAGCTCGAGGCCGAGTACGGGCGCGCGGTCGAGCGCTCAGCTGACGCCGAGGCCGTCTACCGGGCCCAGGTGGCCGAGGCGTTCAAGAAGCACCGCGCCGACGGCAAGGCTGTGAGCGAGGCCGACACACTGGCGCGCGCCGACGTGGCCGTCCTGTCACGCGAGCGTGACTACTCGGCCGGAATGCTGAAACTGGCCGGCGAAAGGCTGGAGAACGCACGTGACTCACGCCGGAGCTTGTGGCGACTCATTCAATGGTCGGCGGCTCACGACAGCGCGGCGCCGACTGACGAGCGCGCACCGGGGCCGACATGGCCGTGAGCGATAAGCGCGCTTACGGAAACTCAGCATGCACACGGTCCCCTAGGCCTTCAAGGGCCCCCCGACCCCTGCCGATACCAGCGGCAGAGCAACCGACCCGGGGAGCCCCTGACCGCCATGACCACCAACCCAGCCGACCTGATGCAGGGCCTTGAGACCCTGACGGAGACGAACGGCGACGCCCCCGCCTCGGCGCGAGGCCACGCCGCCGCGCCGCCGCGGCCTCGCAAGCTGCCCGCCGAGTTCAACCTCGCCGCTGAACGCGCGGCGCGTGACGCCATCATCTGCGAGCACTGCGCCGCCGGCGCCACTTACGCCGAGGCCGGCGCTGCGTACGGACTCTCCGTGAGCGGCACCAAGAAGGTCTGGCAGCGCACCGCCACAAGCGAGCAACGCGCCCGCCGCTACCGCACGACCCCCACCGGAGGCACGGCATGACTCGCCAGGTCGAGATGCAAGTCGTCGTCGTCGACGAAGCCGGCGAACGCGAGTGGCTGACCAAGCAAACCAGCGCCGCGAAACGAGAGCTCGTGAAAGCAGAGAAAGAGATCCGCAGCGAGATCGAGACCATGGCGCGATCGGGAATGAACATCGCCCATCGCCTCGCCTACCTGTACGAGCATCGCGTCATCGACTACGCACTCGGGATCGAGGAGGGCGGGAGAGATCGCGGCCTCACCGATCGCGACAAGGCAGCGATGCGCCGGCTCAACAACTGGGCCCGCGATCAGATCGGGATCGAGGCAATTCACGTCGGTCGGATGCTCGACGCTGTGACTGTTGCCCGAATGCTCGAGGCCGACAAGACGCTGCCAATTGGCAGGGTTTCGGAGAGCCAGCTTCGCCCGCTAGTACCGATTCTGCGCGACGGTCAACGCGACCCGGTCGGCCGCATCAAGCGCGCCTGGGAAACCGCAACCAACGGCGACGACGCCCCACCGACCGCCAAGCGCGTCGCCAATGCCGTCAAAGAACTGAACCCCGGAGCGTCGAAGCGCAAGCCGCCGAAGACTAATACCGCCAGCTCGAGCCAATGGCGCGAGCAGATCCGGCCGGCCCGCGAGACGATCACCAAGCTCGCCAAAAAGACGGAACTACCCGGCGTCATACACGGCGCCGACAACGAGCGAATCAAGAAGGCCATGACCTTCGTAAAAAACGCCGACCGCGACGCCGTCATCTACGCGCTGATCGCCCACCTGCAATGACCCGGGACCCGGCAGTCACCAGGCCCCGGGGAGCCGCCCCCCAATCGCGAGAAAGAAGGACAACCCATGTTCAAGCCTAAGGCACTGACCCCCGATCCGCACATGCTCCGATCGATCCGCGCCCGCGGATACACCCTGTCCAACGTGCTCGGCGAGTTCATCGACAACTCGCTGTCCGAGCACAAAGGCAACGCTCAATTCGTCCGCATCGGCTGGATCAACTGGCGTGGCCAGAAGGCCATCGGCGTCTACGACGACGGCGACGGCATGCCCGACATCAACATGCTCTTCAAGCTGGGCGCGTCCAGCACCTACAACACCGAAGACATCGGCCTATTTGGTGTCGGCGCCACCAACTCGGCGATCTGGCTCGCCGATGCGATGTTTGCCGCGACGATCCATAACGGCCGCTACTACCAACATCACGTCAGCTGGAGCGACGCGCTCAAGGCCGGTGAATGGCCCGCGGGATACGAGGGCCGGGGCACCCCGGTCGAAAAGGCCAACATGCCCGCGGCAGTCGAGCGCGTGTTTGAGGGTCGCAAACGCGGAACCGTGATCACGCTCGCCGGCCTGCGACAGATGCGGATCCTGCCCACCTCGCTGGAAAGGGACCTCGGGATCACGTTCGCCCCCGCGCTCCGCGCCGGCCGACGCATCCTGCTCACCCCCAAGGGCAAGGACTCGATCGAGGTCAAGCCCTTCCAGCCACCCGAGCTGACCGACGTGATCGAGATCAGCGACATCGTCGAGGGTCACGACGAAGACGGCAACAGCGTCCCGCTGCGCTGGACCGGTCGCGGTGGGATCTCCCAAGGCGTCACCGACGACCTCAACAGCACGTTCATCGGCTTCGCCCACCGCGTCATCGAGCGCACACGCGACCCATTCGCCGGCTACGACGCTCCGACGATCTACGCCGAGGTCGACCTTGCCAGCGAGTGGAAGTACTCGCTCTCCGACAACAAAGACAAGATCACCCACAACCGAGATGCGCTGATGGCCTGGGCGGAAGGGGACATATCACAGAGGCGGTCTGAGCTGGACCTTGAATGACCACAGCCAACGACATAACACTGCCGTGACCGCCGCCAGCCGACGCAAGGGCGCCCGTGGGGAGCTGGAGTTCATCCAGCGTCATTTGCAGCCATATTGGCCTGAGGCCGGGCGCAACCTCGACCAGTTCGGGGCCGACAAGCGCGACTGTGTGCGCGTCGGCGGCGTGCACTGGCAGATCAAGCGCACCGAGCGGCTCGACCTGTGGGGCGCGCTGGCCCAGGCCGAGCGCGAGGCGACCGGCGCCGATCTGCCCATCGTCGCGTTTAGGCGCAACCGGTCGCGCTGGTTCTGCGCGATCGAGGCCGAGCCGCTGGTCGGGCTGCTGGCGTGGAGGGACCTGTGAGTCACTGGATCGAGCGTCTAGCTCAGCGCAAACTCATTCTCTGGCCTGAGTTCACAATCGCTTCCCGGGGGCTCACACGGATTGGGCAGTGTGACGACAACTGCCGATGGACGATCGGTTGGCGCCGCTTCACCAATGGGACCTTGCACTTCCAGTTGATCTGCACGACCCACCGCCGACACGAAAGCCCAATGCCTCACGAACTGGTACTCGAGACCCTACGGGCGCACGGCCGTACGGTCTGGGACCTTCCCGAGATCATTGTCCGCGAGGGCAGTCGAGTGGCCGAGTCATGCGAGGTATGTGGCAACTCATGCGTTGAGCTGCACCATTGGGCACCTCTCTCGATCTTCGAGGACGGCTGGCAGTGGCCCACAAGCTGGCTGTGTCCCGACCATCATCGTTTCTGGCATCGCACGATGGCAGCACACGGCCTGCGGCTTAGGCGCGAGGCGACGGGTGAAGCGCTCACGGTTTGAGGCCGCAGCACTCGGCTACGCCGAGCTCGGCTACCACGTCTTTCCGTGCAAGCCGCGAGAGAAGGTGCCGCTCACCAAACGTGGGTGGCAGGACGCCAGCCGCGACGAGCGTCAGATCTTGCAGTGGTGGGACCGCTGGCCCAACGCCAACATCGGCATCGCCTGCGGCCTGTCGGGCGCCGCAGTACTTGACATCGACTCCAAGCACGGCGCCGATCCGCGCGAGGTGATCGCCCAGCTCGCGCTTGACGACTATCCGACGATCTGGACCGGCGAGGCGCCGGACCCCTGCGACGAGTTTCCGAATAGCCTGGCCGGGGTCCGAGGCGCGCAGATCCCCTTCCGTGCCGACCTGCCGACGCGTGAGACGACGATCCCCGGCGTGGAGATCCGCGGCGCTGGGGCATATGTCGTCGCCCCGCCCAGCGTCCACCCTTCGGGCGTTCCCTATGAGGGCACCTGGCCGGCCGTGCCCGAACTGCCGCGCGACCCGGGACTCGACTCGATCCTGTCTGAGGCGGCGGGGCGTGCCGCCATGGCGCCCACCGACGACGAGGTCCTCGACCAGGGTGGCCGACACGAGGCGCTGCTCGCCTGGGCGACGTCGCGGCTGACTGCGCACGGGATCCTCGACGGCATCGCGCTCGACGCCATGCTCGGGCACAACCTGCGCGTGTGCCGTCCGCCACTGGAGGACGACGAGGTGCGCCGGCTCTGGCGCCACCTGGAGCGCACGCGAATCGCCGCCTCCGAGCGCGCGAAGACCAACGGCAAGGTCGAGCCGCTGACGATCTCCGCCCGCGACGTGCGCTCGCGCGTCATGCGCTGGCTGTGGATCGGGCGCCTCGCGCACGGCTACCTCAGCGTGACGACGGGGTTGGAGAAGATCGGCAAGTCGCTGTTCTGGTGCTGGGTGATCGCCCGCCTGACCCGCGGCACCCTGGACGGCGGTCCGGATGCGCCGGTCGATGTGCTGATCCTTGCGCGCGAGGACGGCATCGAGGACACCTGGAAGCCGCGCCTGGCGGTGGCTGGCGCCGCGCTCGAGCGCTGCCACTTCGTGCGCTTCGAGGCGCTCGGCAAGGGCTGGAACCTGCGCGACGGCGCCGGGCGCCTGCGCGAGGCGGTGAACCTGACCAGCGCGCGGTTGCTGTTGATCGACGCCGTGCTCGATCACCTGCCCGAGCCGGGGCACGGCGAGTCGATCAACTCGGCGACGTTCGTGCGCAACTCGATCTCGCCGCTGGTCGAGATGCTGCGCGAGGCCTCCATCTCCGGCGTGATCTCCATGCACCCGCCGAAGGGCGCCCAAGGCTCGGAGTTCCGCGACCTCGTGCAGTCCTCGCAGGCCTGGGTGGCGGTCTGCCGGCTCGGGCTGCTCGTCGCCCCGCATCCCGAGGACGAGGAGGTCGCCGAGGACGAGCGCCGACGAGTCGTGCTGCGCGGTGTTGGCAACCGCGGCCGCAACCCGGGCGGCCTGGAGTTCCGCACGGGCGAGCAGCCGCACCTGCACGACGACGGCGAGACGCAGGCCTGCGAGCTGGTGGTCGACGTGATCCCGAGCTCGGTGACCATGCGCGACCTGCGCCGCAGCGACCCCGCGAACAAGGTCAACATCGCCGTCCAGCTCATGCGCGCCGTCCTGGCCGACGGCGAGTGGCGCGACTCCAAGCAGGTCTATGCGGTGCTCGACGCCGCCGAGGTGGGCGCCAAGCAGACGGTCGTCGATGCGCGCAAGAAGGCCGGGGTCGAGACGCGCAAGGCCGGCTTCGAGAGCGGGTGGCAATGGCGCATGCCAGACCCTTCGCAAGCCTCGCGCGCGCGAAAACTAAATGCCTCAGACTCTTCGGACCCTACTACCACTACTAATACCTGCAAAGAAGAGGTTTTTACGAAGAATCTGGGTTCTGAACGGGAGGGGTCTGAGGCCACCACCGAAGGGTCCGAAGGGTCTGGCGGACATTTGACCGCGCGCGCGCGGGCGGGCGCGACAGAGCGCTATAGGACGCACGAGGAGTACAGGGCCTGGGAGCGGCGTCGGCTCGGAGAACGAGATGACGATGACTGAGCGCCTCGCCCAGGCCGTGGCCGACGTCGCCATCGAGCGTCGGCGCCAGGAGGACCTCAAGCGCCAGGGACGGTTCGCCTACACGCTGGCCGACGACGGGATGACCGACTTCCAGCGGCTGGCGTGCATCGCCGAGGAGATCGGCGAGGTCTCCCGCTGCCTGCTCGGCCGCGCCGGGCTGACCACCGACGGCGGCACCGACGCGATGCTGCGCGCCGAGCTCTGCCAGGTGGCCGCGCTGGCCGTGGCGTGGATGGAACGGCTGTGAGCGGCCAGCTGCTCACCGCCCGCCAGGTCGCCAATGAACTCGGCGTGCACGTCAAGACCATCCTGGCCTGGGTGCAGCGCGGCGAGCTGCCCGCCTTCCGGCTCCCCGGCGGCGCGATCCGCTTCCGCGCCACCGACCTCGAGGCATGGCTTGAAGAGCGGGCGACGCCGGGACGAGGGGCGCCAACCACCACGACCGGCGCCGCCCGGTTGAGCCTATCCTCCGTGGTGCCAACCACCACCACAGACGAGGAGGCATAGGTGCCCGCCCTCCAGCAAGGCGAGACGTACCAACTCCGCAACGGCCGCTACGGCATCCGCTACCGCGACGCCACCGGCCGCCACCGCGAGACCCAGGACGGCAAAGGATTCAGCAGCCCCAGCGCCGCGCGCCGATGGCTGCGCGACCACGAGGCCGCTACCGCCCGAGGACATTCGCACGCCAACCCCGACACCACCCTCGCCGAATTCATCCCGATCTACCTGCAACGCCACGCCCCCGGCCGCCGCCCACGCACCATCACCGACCTCCGCAAACGGCTCGCCCACCAACGTGAGCTAAAGCCGGGCGAGACATGCACATGCGCCACCTGCACCTTCGGCGCCATCCCGCTACGCGAGCTCGAACGCATGAGCGGCGAGATCGCCGACTGGCAGGCGAACCTGCCCGAACGGTCGCGCTACGGCATCGTCGGCGCGCTACGCCAAACCCTCGGCGCCGCCGAGCGCTGGGGACACATCGACCGCAACCCCGCCAAGCTCGCCGGCCGCAACCCGCAGCCACCGCCGCGAACGGTGCGCGCCTACACACGCACCGAGATCGACGCCATCAGCCTCGAACTGTCCGCCATCTACGAGCCGCTGCCCGCGGTCGCGGCCGCGACTGGCCTGCGCCCGGAGGAATGGCAGGCCGTCGAGCGACGCGATATCGACCGCCGCAGTGGTGTGCTCAACGTGCGCCGCACCGTCTCCAGTGGCGAGATCGTCGAACTCGGCAAGACCAGCCGCAGCCGCCGACAGGTCCCCTTAACTCGCCGCGCGCTCGCTGCGCTCGACCGGATCCCGGCTCAGCTGCAGACCCGGCTCCTGTTCCCGGCACCGGACGGTGGGCTGCTCGACCTCGACAACTTCCGCCGCCGCGAATGGCAACCCGCCATTCAGGCCGCCGCCATCCCGACGCCGGCCCGCATCTACGACCTGCGCTCCACGTTCGCCACGGACGCGCTCGCGGCCGGAATCACCGTCTTCGACCTAACCCGGATCATGGGCACCAGCGTCCACATGATCGAGCGCCACTACGGCACCCTGCTCGACGGCGCGGCCGAGCACATCGCCGATCGCCTCGACCGGCTTGACAGCACCCGCGACAACACCGCCGAGGAGGACACCCGATGATCCACTCTGAATCGTTTGGCCCAAGATTGGCCCGCGAGCCTGTCCTGCCCACCGCCGCCGCTCCGGCGAAAACCCGGCGTATGCAGGACAAAGACGGAACGCCCCCGGCAGGATTCGAACCTGCGACCTGCGGATTAGAAGCCCACACCACCCCGCGGAGCGTCCGGGAAGGCAAGGGAGCGGAAAGGCAGTCTAAGCAGGGATTTCGCGGGATTCCAGCCAAACGTTTGGCTCTACGCCGCGACCCCCGTTCTCAATCGTTTGGCCCACGTTTGGCCCACGGTGTCGACGCGATCAACACCCCCGAGGCGACGCGATGACCGTCCTGATCGCCGCCGGCGCCATGCTCGCCTCGAGCACCAGCTACTGCCTCAACGGCACCATGGCCGACGGCACCCCGACCCGCTGGGGCTCCGCTGCCTCAAACCACTACCCGCTCGGCACCCGCATCGCCATCGACCAGCCGTTCTACGGGCGCCGGCGCTTCACCGTGCGCGACCGGATCGGCTGGGGCTCAGACCTCGACCTGTGGGCGCCCGCCTGTTCGATGAGCTACGCCTGGGGACGCCGCCTCGTGCGCGTCAGAGCCGTCGCGCGCCGCCGGTATCGGTGCCGGCCGCGGCGGCGAGACAACACGGCCGAGGGCTGCGGCGATGCCCGCTGACCTTGGACAGTCGCTATCGGATCAAAGCGACTCTGCTCCACGTTGCCGAGGGTGCGACAAAGAACTGCCTCCACGGCCGTCAGGGCGCCCCGGGCCGCCTCGCGTGTGGTGCAGCGACGAGTGTCGCCGTCGCACGTGGGATCGCCTACACGTGGACGCGCGTTGTGCCTGCGGAAGCCGTATCAACGCGGGCAGCGCGCGGCAAGGCATTACGCGCTGCCACGCGTGCTTTCGCGCCGAACAGAAGCGCGAAGTCCGGGAGCGCGCCGAGCGTATCGCCGCGATGTGGGCGGCTGGCATGAACGTACGGGAAATCGCAGTCGTGTTCGACTGGACAACTAATCACACAAGCGTAGAAATTGCGCGCATTCGGAGTCGTTGGCCGGGACTCGTGCCGCACCGATACCGGGTCGGGAGCAAAGTCGCTTCTGACGAGGGGCAGTCGTGAGGCCGCGCCTCCTCGACCTGTTCTGCGGCGCCGGCGGCGCCGCGGCGGGCTACCACCGCGCAGGGTTCGACGTCGTCGGCGTCGACATCCGCCCGCAGCCGCGCTACCCGTTCGAGTTCGTCTGCGGCGACGCGTGCAGCGAATGGCTCGACATCCTCGGGCCGTTCGACGCGATCCACGCCTCCCCGCCCTGCCAGGCGTGGACGCCCTATCGCCGTCGTGGCGCCGGCATCGGCGATGCGGCGCCCAACATGATCGCCGAGGTCCGAGCGATCCTGGAGGACTCCGGCCTGCCCTACGTGATCGAGAACGTCGGCGGCGCTCCGCTGCGCGAGACGGTCCAGCTCTGCGGGACCGGCTTCGGGCTCGACGTCCAGCGGCACCGCATGTTCGAGTGCAGCTTTCCGGTCATGGCGGTCCCATGCGCCCATGGGCGCAACGGGCCACGCTTCCAACAGGCCACGAATCGTCGTAACCAAAGGCGCACGGTGGAGGTCGGCGTGTGGCGCATTCCGCTTGACGTGCAGCAGCGGGCGATGGGGATCGACTGGATGACGCTCGAGGAGCTCAGCAATGCGGTTCCGCCCGCCTATACCGAGCACATCGGCGGCTACCTCATGGCCGAGGTCCGAGCGAGGGCCGTCGCATGACCAGACGAAGGGGAGTGACGAGCGGCGTCAAGTTCGAGCACAACGGCACGGCGCGATGCGGGATCTGCGGCGAGCCAGTCGCCCCCGTTCTAATCGGCTCCGTAACCGAGGTCGAGGCAAACCCGAGCATCGTCATCCGCTGCTTCGCCTGCGCCGCCGTCGACGAGGCCGAGGCGATCACCAGAGTCGCTTCTGACGAGACGGGGCGCTCAGGCGGCGCGTGAGCGCCCCTCGCGCAGGCGCACCTCACGCACCCGACGATCCGCCGGCCGCCGCTCGAGATAGCGCTCGACGTCCGCGCGCCACCACACCGGCCCCATCGACAGCACGTCCAACGGCGCCGGGAAACCCGGATCCCGCGTGATCTGCGCCGCGCGCTGCCGCGAACGGCCGATCAGCTCGGCGATCCCGCTGGTATCGATCAGCCGGCCGGTCGGGGTGCGTTGAGAATGCGGCATGTCCTAGTTGTCGTCGCGCAGGCCACGGGCCTAAAGGTTTTGACGACGGTAACGATATAGCAGGTGGAGGCGGACGCCCCGGTTTTAGCGACCGCTTAGCAACTCGGCCCCAAGACCCTTGACAAACGTAACGATACTGCTATTGTTCTTGTTGTCAAGGAACTCGCTAAGGAAACCATGAGCCTCAAGAAGATCATCGCCACCGCCGCCCTCACCGCCACCGCCGTTGGGGCCGCCATCGCCATCCCCCAGGCCGCCAACGCCGCGACCAACTCCGCGAAGACGTGCGCCACCTACGTCCACGGCATGGGCCCCGCCAAGGTCGTCGTCAACAAGTTCACGACCAGCTGCGCGCTCGCCAAGAACGCCGCCAAGCGCATGCCCGGCGACACCCGCGGCCGCACGCTGTCCTTCAAGGCCTACAGCTCCGTGACCCACAAGACCTACAAGCTCAAGGTCCGCTTCGTCAGCACTAGCCACTACGCCTACTACTACATCACCGGCGCGAACGGCATTCAGATCAGCGTCACCCAGCCATAACCCACCCAACCAACCACACCTCGCGC
>Ga0308176_10002532_pt1 | contig 11546 bp, 10 predicted proteins | sample PhyCR2_3_FD_203890 | JGI IMG/M metagenome (GOLD analysis project Ga0308176, IMG submission 203890) | Soil microbial communities from UC Gill Tract Community Farm, Albany, California, United States - DLSLS.C.R2 | ecosystem: Environmental > Terrestrial > Soil > Agricultural land | place: USA... | reverse complement strand
GTCACGTCGGACGCGCGAATATCCTCATCACTGCGGACAGTCGAACCTGGCTCGGGGTCTTGGCAAAGGAACAGAGCATCGTATGGGCATTCATTCGCCGGAAGATCCGCATCAAAGGCTCTCCGAAGTGGCTCTTGGCTTTTGGGAAATGCTTTCCGTCCTAGATGTGAGGGGAACGGTTATAGGATTGATGAGAGTTCTAAACAAGAAAAGCGTTAGCATGAATCAGAATGATTTTGAAGAGAGAAAATGTGGGGTGAGTGACGGGTTTCGAACCCGCGACCTCCGGATCCACAATCCGGCGCTCTAACCAACTGAGCTACACCCACCACTCGGAAGATCATAGAAACGGATCGGCAGACGGCTATCTTAGCAAATGAAGAAACAACGCCGCAACAGAGCTACACGCGTGCAGCAAACGCCGTTTGCATCTCGATCACAATCGCTTCCGAGGCCGCCTTCGGATCAGCGGCGTCCCGAATCGGCCGTCCGACCACCAAATAGTCAGCGCCGGCCATAATTGCGCTGGTCGGTGTGCTGACGCGGGCATGATCATCGGCGGCGCTATCGGCCGGTCGGATGCCGGGGGTCACGATCAGTAAATCCTTGCTGACCTTCTCGCGGATGACCGACGGTTCTTCGCCGGACGCCACCACGCCGTCTAAGCCGACTTCTGCCGCCAGTTTTGCGCGAGCGGCGACGAGATCGGCTACGCCCCATTGAATGCCCATATCGCGCAAATCGGCCGCATCAAAGTTTGTCAACACGGTGACGGCCAACAGTTTCAGCCCAGATCCATCGGACGCTACCGAGGCTCGCCCCTCGATCGCGGCCGTCAACGCTTTCCGATTCGCATGGACCGTGACGAAATCAATGCCCATGGCGGCAGCCCTCGCCGTCGCTCGCTTTACCGTTTCCTCAATATCGAGAAATTTCAGATCGAGAAACACCCGCTTCTTGCGGGCAATGGCCCGCCGCACCATCTCGGGTCCGGCCACCGTATACAATTCCAGTCCAATCTTGACGAAACTAATCGCATCTCCCACACGATCCAATAGCCGTTCGGCTTCGTCCGCCGACGGCACATCGAGCGCCAAAATCAAACGATCCCTCGCATTCACCCTCACCATGCTCTCCCTCCCTCTCTACCTTCTTCAGCCATCGTCGACCTCGCACAGTCAATCGACTTCATTATCGATAAATGCAGCGTCTATTAGCGATCTTTTTTATGAGCGCTACGTTCACCTCTTCATTCCAAGGCATTTGTGCGCGCTACGCGAGCACAAAGGGCAGTCGGGGCGGATGCCATTCCCTCTTCTTGACCCATCAGACGCTCCTATGTTACAAAATTAGGCTCTTTTCCAAACTTTCACCAGGAGTAGACATGCCGGTCATTCACAAGTCGACGATCAAGCGGGCTCGTCAATCTGTCACCCGCCATCTCCGTAATAAAGCCGCACTCAGTTCCATGAAGAATGTGGTGAAGAAAGTAGTGGGCGCCGTGGAGGAGAAGAATGCCGACCAGGCGAAAACATTTCTTCGCGATGCCACTGCATCGCTGCATAAGGCGGTCACAAAAGGTTTAATCAAGCCGAACACGGCTTCTCGCCGCATCTCCCGCCTCTCAGCAAAAGTCAACGCCCTGACGGCGGCCCGGACCTAATCGTCCGCGTCGCCGTCGATTGTTCCGGCGTCATCCCTGCTCTTCCTGCTTGCTGCAATCCGGTTGCTTGAGCGGCGCCTTTCGGCCGTGAGAGTTCGACCAACCGGCACAACTCTAGTCCCATCGAATCCAAAATCCGTGCAGGCGCGGTCGCGCTCGAGCCTTTAAGTTTGCCATCGGTTTCGGCGAACAATCGAAACGCGTTGTGTAAGTGGACATCGGAAAATCGCCCGACGAATTCCCGGACTTTGAACGGCGGCACGCGCAACATCCGCGCGGCCTCCGATTCCCCTTTTCCTTCTTGCAAAGCACCCTTCGCTTTCCAGACCTGGCGGTATTGCCATACGAGTGAGCCGAGAATCCGTAGCGGTGCTTCACCGTTTTCCAAATTCCTCGTGAAGATCCGAAGCACGCGAAGCCGGTCCCCGGCGCCGATCGCCATCGTAAGATCAAACACAGAGGCCCCTACCTCGCCGCTCTGTAACGCTTCAATATCCTCAAGCGTCGCGACTTGCTCAGCCGGCACGTACGCGGCCAGTTTTTCCAACTCTCGCTTGATGAACGACAATGAGTGACTGCCGGCCAGGTCCCTCATCAGCAGCATGGCGGCATCGTCAAGGCGAACGCCGATACGGCCGGCTTCCGCGCGGATCCATGGTACACATTGGGACTCGGGCAATGGGCCACACTCAATCGTGACCGTCCGCTCCTTCAGCGCCTGCGCGAACTTCGTCCGTCCGTCTACCTTGATCGCGACAAAGACGAGTGTCGTCGAATTGCACGGCGACTTCAGGTAAGGAATCAACGCTTCCCCATCGCGGGTCGATAATTTTTCCATCGTTTTGACGATAATCAACCGACGCGGCGCAAATACAGGCGCCTCGCCCGCATGCGCGATGATTTCCGACGCATCGCTTTCATCGCCGTACAGCACTTCACAGTTAAAGTCGCCAAGTCCATCATCTAGCGAAAGACCTGCTTTGATCGCCGCGACGGCTTGATCCCTCAACTCATCTTCTTCGCCAAGAACAAGATAGAGCGGACCGAGGCCGTTCTTCTTCAACGCATTGTGTAATTCAGGTAGCTTCATCGAGTCGGGTCACCGGGTAAATCCGCTGGGGACAGGCACGGTGATGTCGCTACCCGATCCAACGGGAGCTGGAGCTGTTCCATAAGTTTCGAGATGGTACAAAAAGCGTGTCGCAAGATCCTGAGCAACGAATTGACCCGCCTGTTCAAGCGCTCGGGTTTGCAGCACACGATTGAACTGCAGGTCGTTCGTCACGAAAAATTCCATCGAGGCGGTGACGAGCTGATTCCAAATGATCTGTTTGGTGCCTGTTTTTTCAACGGTCGCGCTGACATAGACCGTCACGCGGCTTTCGAGTGTCTGCTGGAGAGTGAAGGCGATGGTCGGAACGATCACCGAGATAATTTGGCCCTTCAGCAAGAGATCGCTGCCGCCTGTTCCCGTTATCACCTGAGCGCCGCTGGCGGTCGCAAACTCCTGCCGGGTGTAGGCGGTATATTTCGTCTCCAAATTTGGTTCCGACGATCGATTTTGAAAATTGACAATGGCCAGCGTTGGGGCGTCGGCCTTGAGCGTAACCGGAGTGCCCCCTCCAATCGTCGGTCCTTGACCGGCGACTCTGAATTGGTAGCCGCAGGCGGCCAGCATGGCCACAAGGCAAACGGGAACAGCCGCAAGGCAAACACATCGAGCGACGAGAGAACCGCTGCCCATCATCGCTGGCCTGTCACACGACAAAGTTCACGAGTTTTTTTTGGACGTAAACGACTTTCCGTGGCGCCTTGCCTTGCAACCATTCAGCTACCTTGGCGTCCGTACGCGCCTGCGCGATCACCTGCTCTTCCGTCCACTCCGCCGGCACGTCAATTTTGCTTCGCAATTTGCCGTTGACCTGAATCGGGATCGTGAGACGATCGCTCAATATAAGTGCGGGATCGTACTGAGGCCACGGTTGCCCAGCCACGCTCGGGGTTCCACCAAGCATCGCCCACAGTTCTTCGGCGGCATGGGGAGCAAATGGGGCAAGAAGGAGAATCAGCGTCTGCGCCGCTTCACGTAATGTGGCGGCCTCATCCGACTGAGCCGCTGTCTCGCGTTCCGCCGTGAACTTGTACAGCCCGTTGACGAATTCCATTAAGGCCGCGATCGCGGTGTTGAACTGAAATTCCCGCTCGATGTCGTCGGTCACTCGTTTGATTGTGCGATGCGTGAGCCGCCGAAGGTCTTGGGCGCGCGGCGCCATCGTACTGTGGTCATTCGGCATGTCCGCGTGATCGCTGAGGTCGGGCTGCAGCTCTGCCATCAGCCGCCACACACGATTGAGGAACCGATACGAGCCCTCCACGCCGGAATCGCTCCATTCCAAATCCTTCTCAGGCGGAGCCGCAAACAACGAAAAGAGCCGAGCCGTATCCGCACCGTAGGTGGTAATGAGATGTTCCGGATCGACGACATTCTTCTTCGACTTGGACATCTTCTCGACACGGCCTTTTTCGACCGGACGCCCGCATGTCACGCAATGGAACCCATCCTGTTCCGTGCCCAACACTTCGGATGGATATAACCACTCGTGGATCGGACACCGGTAGGTTTCCTTGCAGACCATGCCTTGAGTCAAGAGGCGCTGGAACGGTTCATCGGCTTTCGTCAGCCCCAGATCGCGAATGACCTTCGTAAAGAATCGAGCGTAGAGCAAATGCAGCACGGCGTGTTCGATGCCGCCGACATACTGATCCACCGGCATCCAGTATCCAACGGCCTGCTGATCGATGGGCGCCCGATCGGCATGAGGAGAGCAATAACGAAGGAAATACCACGACGAATCGACAAACGTGTCCATCGTATCAGTCTCGCGTCGAGCCGGCTTTTCGCATGTGGGGCAACGTACGTGCACGAAAGACGGGGCCTGGGCAAGGGGAGAGGAGCCTTTGCCCGTAAAGGGCACATCGATGGGGAGCAGCACGGGGAGATCCGATTCCGGCACAGGCACGATCCCGCACGCGTCGCAATAGATCATCGGGATGGGCGTGCCCCAGTAGCGCTGGCGGGACACGCCCCAGTCGCGCAAGCGATACTTGATGGTGCGTTCCCCGATTCCTTGCTCTTCAATCGTCTCGGCAATGCGCTTGTTCGCCTGCGGGGCCGGCAAGCCGGAGAAGCGGTCTGAGTTGACCAAGCATGCCGCGCCGTCCTGCTCTTCGTACGCGTGGTCGAGATGCGTCTCCTGAAGGGTCTTCTTCGGATTCTGAATCACTAGCTTGATGGGGATGTGATATTTGGCGGCAAATTCAAAATCGCGTTGATCGTGGGCCGGCACCGCCATAATGGCGCCCGTGCCGTATTCATACAGGACAAAGTTCGCCAGCCAGATGGGAATGCGCGCCTTCGTAAAGGGATTCAACGCATAGGCGCCGGTAAAGACGCCTTCCTTTTCTCGATCGGCAGCGAGGCGCACCAACCGATCCTGTTGCGACACACGCGCGACAAACTCCCGGACCGCCGTGGCTTCAGAACGCCCCGCGATCAGACGTTCGACCAAAGGCGATTCCGGTGCGAGGCTCATGAACGTCGCTCCGAAAATCGTGTCCGGACGCGTCGTAAAAATGCGAACCGCCGAGAGGTCGGGCAGCGGTTCGGCCAGCGGAAAATCGACTTCCACGCCTTCGCTCTTGCCGACCCAATTTCGCTGCATGGTCAGCACACGCGCCGGCCAGTTCGTCAGCCGGTCGCAGCCCTGCAAGAGTTCCTCGGCATAGGCCGTAATGCGGAAGAACCACTGTTCCAATTCCTTCTGCACCACCACGGAATCACAGCGCCAACAGCGGCCTTCCTCGACCTGCTCGTTGGCTAACACGGTTTCGCAGCTCGGGCACCAATTCACCGCCGACTGTTTGCGGTAAGCTAGATCCCGTTCGTACATTTTCAAAAAGAACCACTGGTTCCAGCGGTAATAATCCGGCTCGCACGTCGTGACCTCGCGGGTCCAGTCGTACGACAGGCCCATCTGCCGGAGTTGACTCCGCATATAGGCGATATTGTCGGTGGTCCACTGATACGGATGAACGCCTTTGGCGATTGCGGCATTTTCAGCCGGCAAGCCGAAGGAATCCCAGCCCATGGGATGCAGCACGTTGAAGCCACGCATGCGCTTGTAGCGGGCGATGACATCGCCGATGGCATAGTTGCGAACATGGCCCATGTGAATGCGGCCGGAGGGATACGGGAACATTTCCAGGCAATAATATTTCGGCTTGGCGGGAGTTTCCTGCGCGGCGAAAGTTTTCTCGCGCTCCCAATACGCCTGCCAGGCCGCTTCGATGCGGCGATGGTCGTACGGTTGCAATTCATTCTGTCTCGTCATGACAGTCTCAATAGAATCCGTCCAGGAATGAGGTATGAAGCCAAAAACTTTAACACAGACCGGAAACACCTCACAAGATTGCGCCCGATGAATGGAGAGGCTCCTCACTGACTTTCCGGAATCCCGCCCAAGCGGATGATATTCGACCCGTGTTTTTCAATGACCGCGTCCATGGCGGCGATCGCCTTGGTGGTGCGTTGATCGAAGAGACTTTCAGTGGCCGGGACGAGATCGGTGAGAGATAAGCCCACAAGCCGGTAGCGGATGCGGGGAACGATTAAACCACAGAGCGCCGGTTGAATGGCGTTCCACATCGGCGGATCGTAGTTGAGCGGTTCAGGGAAACGTCGCTGGCGCGCCGTGATCGTGAACGTCGAATCTTTGAGCTTTACGGAGAATGCGCCGGCGGCCAGGCCTTGCAACCGCAAGTCATGCGTCAACTCGCTCAAAAATCCACGAAGCGTGTGTTCAAGAAAACCTGGATCGGTCGTGTCCTCATCGAAGGTCGTCTCATGACTCAGACTCTTCGATTCGCGCCCGGGCACGACTGGATCGCGATCGATGCCCTTGGCCAATTCCTGTAGAACGGCCAAGCGAGGCCCCCACATTCGACGGAGCGCCGCCTCAAACACTGGATCGAGAAGATCGGCGATGGTTCGAATACCCCGCGACTCCAGGGCCATGGCGGTCTTCGGCCCGATGCCGGGCAGCGATCTCGCAGGGCGGGCAGCGAGAAATGCGGCTTCGGTTCCCGGCTCAATGATCGCCAAGCCGTCCGGTTTGTGACAATCGGCTGCAACTTTTGCGACCGTCTTGCCGCTGGCGAAAGCGATCGTGCAGCGCAAGCCCGTCGCGGCGAAAATCGCCTCCTTTACTGCGCGGCCAAACACGCGCGGATCGGGATCGCGCATTTGCAGTTTGGTCGTATCCGCATAAAACTCATCGATACTGGTCCACTGGGTTTCTGGAAATAAACGATCGGTGACATCGCGCAGAGCCGCATGCATGCGTTGATACAGAGCTCGATCGGGCGGAACGAGGATGAGTCCGGGGCAGAGTCGCAATGCATGCGCCGTCGGCATGGCGGCTTTGACGCCATATTCGCGAACAGCATAGGTCGCCGCGGTAATGATGCCGCGTGGCGGCGAGGAGCCGACTGCGACAAGTTGACCGGCCAGTGTAGGGTTTGCGGCGATTGCCGAGGAGGCATACATGGCATCGATATCGCCGAAGAGGATTCGACGCGACCAACGGGGCATCATGATTACCGTGAGTGGAAAGGCAACGACATTTGCATGAACGGCTTCGATGTGCCGATGACGGTGGGCGGAGCGAGCGGCATGGTGGTTGGCGCAAGGCTCGTCAGTGTGGTCGTGAGGATTCCCATGGAGGCATGCGGAAGCTCACGAAGCGTGCCAAGACATTGACCGCAGCGGTGGCGACTCGGGCGAATCGTTTTCCGCTGCCGGTGATAATCCCGGCCGCAGTCCATACAGCGCCACGTGTATTTTGTCAGCGCGTGGACCGCCTTCTCTAATGAATGACGAATCGTAATGCCAAGGCCAGCGCGGTTCATGGCCGCCATCATGCGATGAAACTCCGGCCCGTGATCGGGACGCCGCTTCAGGATATCGTATTGCCACTGGTGAATCATTTCGTGTGCCAAGGTTCCGATGAGTTCCGCGTGAGGTTGATCCTGGAGTAATGGGGCCGACAATCGAATGAGCCGGCGTTCTCCGCCCTGCCCTCGCTGGCGTGCCGTTCTTGGCCCCATGTGACTCACAAACATTCCGACGGAGGCCGTCAACCGACGACTCCAGACAATCGAGATAGGCGGCAACTTTTCATGAAAGTAACGTCGTTTTAAATCGTGCCAGATGCTCTGTAACTCAGCATCTGAAATGTTATCGGAAACGGAGATTGGCACCGCCTCATTGATGTTATTGCTTTTTAGTTCCATTGTAGAAAGATATGGAGGGCGCTCAAAACGGTCATCCAACAAGGCCCGAGGTGAAGCAAGCGCCGCAGGCGTACCCTCTGGGGTACGTTGAGGACGCTTGCGAGCCGAGAACGAAGTTGGGGACCGTTTTCAGCGTCCTCCTAATTGCTCGAGGATGGCGGCGGCTAACAGCGGCACCATAATCTCATGATGGCCGGTCAGCGAATAGCCGCGCCCGCCTTTTTGCGTCGGACGTTTAACCACGTTCGTGAGCGGGCGATAGTGGGACAGAAAATCCATATTGACGGTCGTAAGCTTGGTAAGCGGAGAACCCAGATTGCGTCCTAGCGCCACGGTTTTCAGAAAGACTTCCGGCAGGATCACCGCTGACCCGAGATTGAGATAGACGCCGCCTTCCATCCCGGCTACGACTGCCGCGAGTCGTCTAAAATCCAAGAGGGAGCCGGCCCCGATCGCGGCCCCGTCCGCGGCCGGATGCATATGGATAATATCGGTTCCCACCGCCACATGGACCGTGACCGGGATCCCCAGCCGCTCGCCGACGGCCAACAGACTCGTCCGATGATGAGGAAACTGCTTTTTGCGAAGATTGATGTAGGCGCCGACCGCCTCACCAATCCCTCTCCCGTCTTTTGCGCCGCTGGTGATCGCCTCGTTCAGCATGCGACCGGTTTCTTCCGCCATCCCGAATCGTCCCGAATCGATCTCGGCGTCCACTTCCTCCGAGGTGTGCCCCATCATCGCGAGCTCGAAGTCGTGGATGATCACGGCGCCATTCATAGCGACGGCCGTAACGATGTCCCGCTCCATGAGATCAATGAGGATGGGATTGAGCCCCACTTTTGTCACGTGCGCGCCTAGGCCGATGATGACGGGCCGATGGTGCCGCCGCGCCTTCACGATCGCTTGCGCCACCGCACGCAGGGTTTTGACGCCTAGGATGTCGGGCAGTGTATCGAGAAATGTCTTGAATGATCGGCCGCGCCGCCAAGGCGTGGCAAAATCAGACAACTGGACTTTGCTGTGGCGTCGGCTGAGCGGATAGGTTTTGAGCTTGGAAACATCGATCGGCAGGACTGGCGGCCTGACCTTCTTACGCGTTCGCAAACAGGCTTTCCTCGATGAGCTCGCACAGCACATGACCGAGCGTAATGTGGCTTTCTTGAATCCGGGCGGTCACCGTCGAAGGAACGACGAAAGGATAGTCGACTAGGCCTTCGAGTTTCCCGCCCTTGCCGCCGGTCCATCCAATCGTCGTCAGGCCTAACTCGCGCGCCGCTTCCAGTCCCTTGAGGACATTGGGTGAGTTGCCGCTGGTGCTGATGGCGATCACCACGTCGCCTTTCTGCCCATGGGCTTTGACTTGGCGGGCAAAGATTTCCGCATAGTCATAATCGTTCGCGATACAGGTAATCGCGGCCATGTCTGTCGCGAGCGCAATGGCGGGCAGGGGCCGGCGTTCGCGATGATAGCGACCGACGAATTCGGCCGCGATGTGCGAGGCGTCCGTTGAACTGCCGCCATTCCCGAAGAGGAGCACTTTATGCCCTTCGCGGAACGCCCCCGCGATGACGTAGGCCACCTGTACGATACGGTCGACGTGCTCCTGCACGAAGCGTCGTTTCACATCGACGCTGTCTTCGAACGCTTTGATGACACGTTCTTTCATGGGACCGGATTGTAGGCCACAGCCTATGTCGTGTCAAACAGCCGCGCCTGAAACGCTGGTGTTATTTCTTCAGAACGGGAGGTTCTTGCCGGCGCCCGATCACATTCATCGCCAGCGCAATCATCGATCCGACATCGGAGACGCTGGCGGGAAGCACCAAGGTGTTGCTCGACTTCGCCAGTTCGCCGAATTTGCCGATGTATTGCTCGGCCACACGGAGTTGAACCGCTTCATATCCTCCTTGGACCTGCGTCGCCTCCGCCACTTTCCGAAGCCCTTCGGCCGTGGCATGAGCAATCGCCAGGATCGCTGAGGCGGCGCCTTCCGCTTCATTGATCTGCTGCTGCTTTTTGGCTTCGGAGGCTTTAATGACTTGTTGTTTGACGCCCTCCGCCTGATTGATGGCCGCATCGCGCTCACCTTCAGAGGTCAAAATCACGGCGCGTTTCTCACGCTCCGCCCGCATTTGCTTTTCCATCGCGGCCAGCACATCCCGCGGCGGCGTGATGTTTTTGATCTCATAGCGCAGGACCTTGATCCCCCAGGGCTCTGAGGCTTTATCGAGTTCTTGGACCACTTGAATGTTGATATTCGTTCGCTCCTCGAACGTCCGATCCAGGTCGATCTTGCCGATTTCGCTGCGCAGCGTGGTCTGCGCCAATTGCGTGATGGCGAATTGGTAATCCGAAATGCCATAAGAAGCCCGATGCGGATCGAGCACTTTCATATACAGGACGCCGTCTACGCCGACTTGCACGTTATCGCGCGTGATACAGATCTGCTCGGGAATATCGATGGCGGTTTCTTTCAAGGAGTGTTTGTACCGAACCACATCGAGAAACGGCACGAGGATATGAAAGCCGGCGTTCAATGTCGTATGGTATTTGCCGAGCCGCTCCACCACGAACGCGCTTTGCTGCGGGACGACGCGGGCGGTCTTGGCAATAACGACGACGACGAGAAAGGCAAACACCAGCGCGACGAATAAACCACCCGACATAGTCGTGTCCTCCATGGTTGCCTGGGGTACAATGTGCCTTGCGGCGTACGTCGCCCTCGAACAGAGGGCGCTGAAGGTTCAATCCTGGAGCTTCGAACCAAAACACGGCCGTTCTCGATGGAGCCATGAGTATATCAAGTTGGTAGAAATGCTGCAGGACAGCTTTTTCTTGTAATCTGCCATAAACCGCTCTCGGCGATGACAGCCATGCGAGTTCAGTGGTGTGCTGACAGCGGGCTGCCATGAGGGGTACAGTCACTCTGTTCCATTCTTCAACAGACCGGACGATCTATGACCAACATTGCGTTCACCACGCTCGTGATCCTGGTTTTTTCTTTTCCCGGTTATCTTCTTCGGGCGAGTTATTATGCCGGAAAGTTTACAAGGCATGTACTGCCCCGCAATTGGACGGACGACATTGCGCGCGCCATCCTGCTCTCTCTTCCCTTGCATCTCATCATGGTGAGCGTGTTTGAGTGGCTGCAATCGTCCGGATTGATCCATACCACCTTGAATTTTGAAATCGTTTTTCGTGTCGTGTCCGGCGAGTATGACGAGAATTTTTCTGCCATCATCGCTAGTGTGTATGCCAATACTCGCTATCTGATTGCCTATTACGGGAGCGTCGTCCTGGTTGCGATTGGGATTGGGTATACGCTGCGGAAGATCGTCTGGAAGTGGAAGTGGGACGTCAAATATCCTTGGCTCTTCAGATATAAAAATGATTGGCTGTACACGCTGATGGGGCGCGATGTCCCGGTCCCGCCCGAGTATCCCGAGGCGAAGATTTATGTGAGAGTCGAGGCGCTGACCAAGATGGCATTGGAGGAAGAGGCCGGCAAATCTCTGCTCTATCGTGGAAT
>Ga0308176_10002531_pt1 | contig 11549 bp, 8 predicted proteins | sample PhyCR2_3_FD_203890 | JGI IMG/M metagenome (GOLD analysis project Ga0308176, IMG submission 203890) | Soil microbial communities from UC Gill Tract Community Farm, Albany, California, United States - DLSLS.C.R2 | ecosystem: Environmental > Terrestrial > Soil > Agricultural land | place: USA... | reverse complement strand
CATATCCTCCGGCCGGGCGCTGGCCAGCGCACTGTGCACCGCCCGCGGCAGCGAATCGGTATGCACGATTTGCGGCGGCGTCTCATTTTGGGCGATACCGGCCTTCAGGGCCACGACGCTGGCCAACGAAGCGTGCTCATTGATGACGATGCAGCGCGCCGCCTGCCGTCCAATCATTTTGCCCACTTCAACCGTGTCGTCCTGCGAACCCACATCCCGGTAGTCCATCACGAATATCGCGCGCTGCGGTTTGAGGCCGCGGACTGTGCGGAGCAGCGGGGAGAGGAACCACGGCGGGCTCGGCCGATCGATCAGGACGCGAACGCCGTTGGCGGTACAGACGTTCAGTCCAGTCGGGAAGTGACTGTTATCGGGTCGAACCTGCGAAATCCCGTGTTTTATCGCTTCCGGACGTAGTCCCAGAGCGTGTGCCGTTGCCGCCGCGCTCATCACATTGCGCAGCTGAAACAGCGCGGCGCCATCCATCGTCAGCGGCATTTCGTCGTGTCGGACCGAAACGACGGGGTTGTCCGAACCTCCGATTTCGATGCCCTCGCTCGTCGTCCAGCCGCCCAGTCCACCCGCTGCCAGGTGATCCGCGAGGCGCGGTTGCTCGGCGCTGACAGTGGTTAGGATCAGCCGGTCCAGATGCAGATCAGCCAAGGAGGGAAACGCCGCGTCGTCGAGGTCGGCGGTGACCACCGTTTCGGGCGGCGTCGACAGCAGCAACGCTTGCAGTCCAGCAATCGCCCGTCTCGTTTCACTGAGTTGGCAATACTCCCGATGTGGGCAAATTGTCGAGACCACAATTGCCGCCGGTGTGCGTCCGGCGAGTGGCAGCGTGTGCAGACCATTCCAGCCCATTTCGATGATGCCGAGATCGAGTTCGTGCCGATCGATCAGGGCCAACGCTTCGTTCAGCGGGTGGAGGTCGCCGAGTTGGCGTTTGCCCTCAAACTCGACGCCGCTGTCGGTGCGAAGAGCGGTGCGCAGACCGTCAGACTTGGCGATCGTGTCGATCAAGCGGGCGATGGTGCTTTTGCCGCGCGACCCCACAATGTAGATCAGTGGATCAAGGCCGGAAATATTGGCCTCGCGCGACCAGGCGTGGAATGTGTAGGCGGGCGTTGAAACGAGATCGGCGGTCGTCATTGACCAGTTTCCTTTTCCGCGAACCGGTAGGTACCGATCGCAACGAGTAACGATGGCAGCAATCCGCGCATGGCTATGCCGCGATGACTGATGGCGTCCTTTTCTGCTGGGTCCAGTTCGGCCATGGAACGGCCGTCGGGAAGCTCGAAGATTGGATCATAACCAAATCCGTTCCTGCCTCTCGGCTGGTTAAGGATGCGGCCGTCGCACCGCCCGGAGGCGCTCGCCAGAACCCCCGATGGTTGGGCAAGGGTCAGCATGCAGCGAAACGAGGCCGAGCGCTGCTCGGGCGGTACGTCGTCGAGGTCAGCCATCAAGCGGTTGATATTGGAGGCATCCGTCGCTCCCGGTCCGCTGTACCTGGCAGAGTGGACACCTGGCCGACCATCAAGCGCGTCTACGAATAATCCGGAATCGTCGGCCACGGTCAGCATCCCGGCCGCGCGAGCCGATGAGAGCGCCTTGTAGGCGGAATTCTCAGCGATGGTCGCACCGGTCTCGTCCGGCGCCGGCAGACCGAGATCGGCCAGCGTGGCAACGATGATATCGCCGGGTAGCAATGATCGAAATTGACGCGCTTTGCCTGGATTATGGGTTGCGACCAGCAAATCGATCACGCGGCCGCACTTTCCACCGGTAGTCCGAAAAAGGCGGCCGCGGTCCTCGTAGTTGTCGTCGCAACTTCCTCGATCGCAATGCCACGCAGACCCGCGAGGCGGTCGCCGATCAACGGGATCGAGGACGGCGTATTCCGGCGCGATTTGATACCGGACGGCACGAGATAGGGCGAATCGGTTTCGAGCACGATTTGATCAAGCGGAAAGGTTGTCACGGTGGCGCGCAGATCCTCGTTTTGGCGGCGGGTGCTGAGCCCGCCAACGCCAATCAGCCAGTTCCGCTCGAGCGCCACGCGTGCCAGGCGATTGTCACCATCGAAACTATGCAGGACAACTCGCAGATCCATTGAGGCTTCGCCGAGGATATCTGCGACCGGACCGGCAGCCGCGCGCTGATGAATCACGATTGGCAACCGTTCGGCCAGCGCAAGTTCGATCTGGGCGCGAAAACTCTCCGTCTGCCGGTCGAGATCATCCTGCCGCCAATAGAGATCGATCCCGATCTCTCCGACAGCCAGTGGCGTGTGGCGGCGAATGAGGTCCTGCAATTGATCGATTGTGGTCGGCGACCAGGCGTCGGTTGATCCGGGATGAAGTCCCAGTACGACGCCAATCCCTGGGCACGAATCCGCCAAAGCGACCGTCGAACTCCAGCGGGCAGGTTCGTATCCAATGTTGACCATGCGGAGAACGCCTTGCTCTTCCGCCGCCCGAATCACTTCGTCGCGATCGGAATCAAACATCTCGTCGTCGAGATGTGTGTGCGTATCGACCCAAACCGGCTGAATCACTTCACTGTTACGCTCTTGGCCAAATTTCGCGGCTTGTCGGGATCGTTGCCGCGAAGCAGGGCCACGTGGTATCCCAGCATTTGGGCCGGCAGCGCATTGACCAGAGGTGACGCATTGCCGACATCGGGCACGGGAATGTGAACGTCAAACACCGGGTCGTTTTGCGGCCCAATGCCGATGATGTAACCGCCCCGACTTCTGAGTTCCATTGCTCCCGAAAGAATATCCATCCGGGTTTCATCGTTCGGGGCATAGACCACACACGGGGTGCCGGGCGCAACCAGCGCGATGACGCCGTGCTTCAGTTCGCCCGCTGCAAATCCTTCGGCATGCATGTAACTGACTTCCTTGATCTTCAGCGCAGCCTCAAGCGCCGTTGGATAGGAAAGACCGCGGCCAATGACGAAAAGGTGATCCTCGCGATGAATCGTGTGGGCCACCGAACGGACGGAATCGATCCAGTCGTCGTTCAGCATCGAGCGCAAACCGGCTGCCGCTTCAAGAACGAGCGCCTTGCCCGTGGTGTAGTCGCCCCTGAGCGCATATGCGGTGAGCAGAAGCGCCGCGACCTTCGCACTGTAGGCCTTGGTCGACAGAACGCATTGTTCGGGCCCCGCCCGGAGCGGGATGCGGATGTCGACCATCCGATCAAGGGTGGAGCGGTTGACATTGACCAGGGCGCCCAACCGCGAGCCTCTGGCTTTGGCCGCCAGCATCGACTCGATCACATCGGCTGTTTCGCCCGACTGGGACAGAGCGACGACCAGACTTTCCGGCGTCAGGAAATGCTCGTGATACTTGAACTCGGAGCCGACGACAAAGTTGATGTGTCGGGAAGCAATGCGGCTGAAGAGATAGGACCCCGTCAGGGCGGCATACGAGGCAGTACCGCAGCCGACCAGAAATGTTCCGCGCGCATCAGCAATTGCGTCCGCCATGGCGCGGATGTCTTTTTCGCCTTCAATCGCCATGCGCTCGATCACGCCCGGCTGCTCGTGCATCTCCCGGGACATGAAATGCGGATGGCCGCCCAGCGAGAGATCGCGGTCTTCAAGATCAATCGGTAACCAGTCGGCTTTCCTGGGGGTCAGGGTGGCGCGATCGTAAAAGTCGGCACCGGAGCGGCTCAAATGGACCAGATCCGTGTCATCGAGATAGACAATCTCATCGGCATGACCGCGCAGGGCGAGTGCGTCGGAGGCGATGGTGACGCCACATTTGCCGCGGCCGACAACGAGCGGCGAAACGTTCTTCGCGGCGATCAACGAGCGGCTGCCCAAATCGAGCGCTATGACAGCACTCAGTCCATCAAGATTCTGGAAGACACGCTGAAACGCGCGTAGGGTGTCCTCTTCACCGCTTGCGAGTTCGCGTTCGAGAAGATGAGCGATGACCTCTGTGTCGGTTTCCGAGCGGAACGTATGCCCATCGGTGACGAGCTCATCCCTGAGCTGCCGAAAGTTTTCGACGATACCGTTGTGAATGACCGCCAGCCGTCCCGTTTGGGCGAGATGGGGATGAGCGTTTGCCTGGGTGACCCCGCCGTGCGTTGCCCAGCGAGTGTGGCCAAAACCGATATCGGCGGGCGGGAAATCGACCGACGCCGTCGCGATTTTGCCCGGTTGTTTCTGGATTTCAATTAATCCGTCGACGGCGACACCAACACCCCAGGAATCGTAGCCGCGGTACTCAAGAACTTTCAGCGCATCCAGGACCGCCGTCCCGACGTTCGTCTCAGCACCCACATATCCAAAAATTCCACACATTGACTGACCTCTCCATATTTCGCTCTTCAGCAAAGCACGAGCCATTCGGAGGAGACATCCTCCAAAGGTGGCATGTGGCCGAATGAATTGGAACTGGCAGAGGACACATGGCGCGCCTTCTGTACCGATCGTTGCCAATCGGGTTTCGACGTCGCCTGACGACTGTGCCGGCCGGGGAGCCACCCGCCGATTCTTCGATGGGCTCCCGCCTCGTCACCCAGCTCTACCTCAGGAGCAGGGGCTGGCGCTAATGTACGAACACTCAGAACGAACATCTGCCATCCAGATTCTAGTGCACATTCCATGCTCAAATCCACTTCAATTCGGGACGCTTCGGCACCCGCACCGCTATACTTTCGGGGCACGATGTCCGGTGCGTTGGCCCTCTCCGGAGAAGCGCCCGCGGTGATTGACCGCTACACCCGTCCGGCGATGGGTGAAATCTGGACAGACCGACGAAAAATCGAAGCATGGCTGCAGATCGAACTGCATGTCTGTGAGGCGTGGTACCGGCGGGGACGAATTCCCGATTGGGCGATTGCCCAGATCAGGACCGCCTCGTGCGATCTCAACCGGATGGCCGAGATCGAGCGCGAGACGGATCACGACACGATCGCGTTCCTGCGCGCCACCGGGGAGAGCGTCGGCGACGCGGCCCGATTCATCCACCTTGGACTGACCAGCTCGGACGTCGTCGATACCGGGTTGGCGCTGCAGACGACTGCCGCCGCGGCGCTCATTCGGTCGGGACTCGAGACGTTGATCGACGTCATTGGCCGTCGGGCGCTTGAGCACCGGCAGACATTGACCGTCGGCCGGACGCACGGCGTCTTTGCCGAGCCGACAACCTTTGGACTCAAATTGCTGGTCTTCTACGATGAACTGAACCGGCATATGAAGCGACTGGATCTTGCCGCCAGCGATATGGCAGTCGGGAAAATTTCCGGTGCGGTCGGTACACACGCCCATTTCCCGCCCGATGCCGAGGTTGAGGTATGCAGCGCGCTCGGTCTTGGTGTCGAACCGGTCTCGACCCAGGTTGTACAGCGGGATCGGCATGCGGCCTTTCTGGCGGTGCTGGCAGGTTTGGCGGGATCGCTTGAAAAGATGGCGCTCGAGGTGCGACTTCTGGCTCGCAGCGAAGTACGGGAAGCTGAGGAACCGTTCCGGGAGGGAAACCAGGGTTCATCGGCGATGCCGCACAAACGGAACCCGCACGCCTCGGAACGGGTTTGCGGGTTGGCCCGGCTCATGCGTGGGTTCGCCGTTACCGGTCTGGAAAATGTCGCGCTTTGGCACGAACGCGACATATCCCACAACTCGACCGAGCGGATCACGTTTCCCGACGCCTGTTGTGTGATCGACTTCATGCTGGCCGAGGTCACCGGGATATACGATGGACTCGTGGTCTATCCGCAGCGGATGCTTGCCAATCTGAACGCCAGCGGCGGCGTCGTTTATTCGCAGCGCGTCCTTCTTGCGCTGGTCGATGCCGGTCTCGATCGCCAGTCGGCCTACAAACTTGTCCAGCAACACGCGCTGGCAAGTTGGGACGGAGGGACTTCGTTTCGCGACGCGATTGATTCAGATCCGAAGATCACCGAGTTGCTGCCGACATCGGTGATCGAGTCCCTGTTCGATCCGCTCGAGCAGTTGCGCCATATCGATGTGGCGTTTGCCCGGGCCGGGCTGACGCCTGTGGAAGCAATGCGATGATCGGGGCAATTCACGATCTGCCGGTCGATCTCCTGTACTCGGGGAAAGTGCGCGACACCTACGAACTGCCCGGTGATCGCCTCCTGATGGTTGCCTCGGACCGGATTTCCGCATTTGATGTGATCCTGCCCAGCATGATCCCCGGCAAAGGAATTGTGCTCACGCAACTCTCGAAATTCTGGTTCGACGCGCTCAGTGATGTCGTTCCCAACCACCTGACTGGCGAAGACCTGGCTTCGCTCGGCTGGCCAGAAGAGCTCGTCGGGCCGCTCGAAGCGCGAGCGATGATCGTCAGCCGGGCTGAGCGCATACCGATCGAATGCGTTGTACGCGGTTACCTGGCCGGCTCCGGTTGGCTGGAATACCAGGCGGGCGGCTCGATCGGCGGGCACGCCCTTCCCGCGGGCCTGCCGAAAAGCGCGCAGCTACCCGAACCGATTTTCACACCGGCGAACAAGAACGATGTCGGTCATGACGAAAATATCTCTGTCCAGCATGCGCGGGAGATTGTGGGCGCTGAGCTGACCGATCGGCTTGAAGCAATCAGTCTGCAGCTCTACGATCGAGCCGGCAAACACGCCCGTGACTGCGGAATCATCATCGCCGACACGAAGTTTGAGTTTGGGCTCGTCGACGGCGTCCTGACCCTGATTGACGAAGTACTGACCCCGGACAGTTCTCGATTTTGGGACGCCGAGCTGTGGCGGCCGGGACAGGAATCGGTGAGTTTCGACAAGCAATATGTGCGCAATTGGTTGCTCTCGACCGACTGGAACCGCGAAGCACCGGGGCCGGAACTACCATCCGATGTCATCGCCGGAACCGTCCAGCGCTATGAGCTGGCGTTCGAGCGCCTGACGGGATCCCCACTGCACGAGTGGCTACGGTCGCATCGAAAAGGAGCGGACGCATGAGCGCCTCAATCTGGCGCGTCGACATTGTGGTGCTGCCCAAGGACGGAGTGAGTGATCCCCAGGGCGAAGCAGTAAAAAGCGGTCTCGGTTTGCTTGGCATCAGCGGAGTCGATCGGATTCGGGTTGGGCGCCATCTGGAGGTAGACGTTGCCGCCGCCGACGAAGCGGCCGCGCGGTCGATTGCGACCACCATGAGTGAAAAACTGCTTGCCAACCTGGTCATTGAGCAGTTCCGGATCGATTCGATCCGTGCATTGCAGCCAACAGGGCGCCAACTGTGAACCGCGGCGTGGCGATCGTTTCCTTTCCGGGCTCGAATGGCGACCGGGACGCGGTCGACGCTTTCGCGGAATCGATCGGTGTTGCGACCCGCCTGGTGGACTATCGGGAGGAGTCGCTTGACGGGTTCGAGGCAGTGGTCCTGCCGGGCGGATTCAGTTACGGAGACTATTTGCGAACGGGCGCCATTGCCCGATTCGCCCCGGTCATGACGGCCGTCCAGCAATTTGCTCTGACCGGCGGTCCGGTCCTCGGTATCTGCAACGGCTTCCAGATTCTGACCGAGGCGCATCTTCTACCCGGCGCGATCCTGCCCAATCGTGATCTCCGTTTTCACAGTGAGTGGGTTCACATTCGCGTTGAGACCGGCGAAACGGCGTGGTCGAGCGCGGCCGCCGATGGCGAGGTCCTGACCATGCCGGTGGCGCACGGTATGGGCAATTACTTCGCCGATCCGGAGATCCTGGCGACGCTGGAACACGAAAACCGTGTAGTTTTTCGCTATTGCGATGCGGACGGTCACCTGACCGAGCAGGCGAATATCAATGGCTCGATGCATGCGATCGCCGGGATCTGCAATCAAAAGCGAAACGTGGTCGGCCTCATGCCGCATCCCGAGCGGGCGGCAGATCCTCTCCTGGGCTCGCCCGACGGCCTCCGCATCCTGAATGCGGTGACGTCCTTTGTCGGACGCCTGGTCTGAAACGCTCGATGATGGTGACAGTGACCCAGCAGCCCATGAAGCCCGAGGTCTGGCGCAGCTTGGCCCTGAGTGACGCCGAGTTCAGCAAAATCGTTGAACTCCTGGGTCGAGAGCCGACGATTGTCGAACTGGGCATGTTCGGCTCGATGTGGTCTGAACATTGCGGTTACAAACATTCCCGGCCACTCTTCCCGCTGCTTCCGACGGAGGCAGATTATGTGGTTCAGGGACCAGGTGAGAACGCGGGCGCCATCGACATAGGCGGTGGACTGGCAGCCGTCTTTAAAGTCGAATCGCACAACCATCCGAGTGCTGTCGAGCCACACCAGGGCGCCGCAACCGGAGTCGGCGGGATCGTGCGCGACATCTTCACAATGGGCGCGCGGCCGGTTGCCATTCTCGATTCGCTCCGGTTCGGACCCCTCGATGTCGAGCGCAATCGGTACCTCTTCACGAACGTCGTAGCCGGGGTAGGCGACTACGGCAACAGTCTCGGCATTCCCAATGTGGGCGGCGAAGTCTTTTTCGATCCGTCGTTCAGCGGAAACCCACTCGTCAACGCAATGTGCGTCGGAATTGTGCCAATCGATGAGTTGATGAGGGCACGGGCGTCGGGGACTGGCAATGTCGTCATGATTGTCGGCGCCGAGACCGGCAGGGACGGTTTGCATGGAGCGACCTTCGCCTCAGTTGAAGATCCACACGCGTCCCACCGCGGTGTCGTTCAGGTAGGCAATCCATTTCTGGAGAAATTACTGCTCGAGGCCTGTCTGGAATTGCTCCAGGGCGATGACGTGGTCGCTATGCAGGATCTCGGCGCAGCTGGACTGACGAGCAGCGCCGTCGAATGTGCGGCTCGCGGCACAGCCGGAATAGAGATCGATGTCTCGCTGGTGCCACGCCGGGAGCCATGCCTGGCGCCTTTTGAGGTCATGCTCAGCGAAAGTCAGGAGCGCATGCTGCTGGTGGTGCTTCCCGAGGGTGTCGATCGCGTTACCGAGGTCGTCAGCCGCTGGGGACTCAAGTCGGCCAGGATAGGGACGGTCACCGAGACCGGTCACGTTGTGATTCGGGAAGGCGATGTCATCGTCTGCGACGTCCCGGCTCGCTATTTCACCGATGAATGCCCGACTTACGTGCGACCGGCCGAAGAAGATCCGACGGTTGTAGCGGCTCGGTCCCGGGATTTTGGCGATCTCCCTGACATTGACCCGGAATTGGTCGCCGAGGTCACGCTCGGTCTGCTTGGATCGGCCAATATCGGCAGCCGGCGATCGGTCTATGAGCGTTATGACTCGACGATCATGACAAACACTGTCGTCGGACCGGGTCGAGGCGATGCGGCGGTTCTCCGAATCAAGGGACAAGAGCGCGGGCTGGTTGTAAGTCTCGACTGCAACTCTCGCTATTGTTGGCTTGATCCCTATGCCGGCGCCCAGTTGGCCGTAGCCGAGGCTCTCCGCAACGTCTCTTGTGCGGGCGGGCGGCCATTGGCGATCACGAATTGCCTGAATTTTCGCTCGCCAGAAAAACCGGCCGGCAGTTTTCAATTGAGCAGAGCAGTGGCGGGCATGGCGGATGCGTGCCGGGCGCTTGGCGTTGTCGTGGTTTCGGGCAATGTCTCGCTCTACAACGAGAGTGGCAATGAAGCCATTTTCCCGACGCCAACCATTGGCTGCGTCGGCGTGATCGACGATGTGACGAGACACGCGGGGCTGGTCTGGTCGGCGGGTGACGTGGTTTTGCTTATCGGTGACGGACCTCCGACCCTGGGTGGATCTGAATATTTGGCGCATGCGCATGGCGAGACAATCGGAGCACCCCCAATGCTTGATTTGGCTGCCGAAGGTCGGGTGCAATCGGCGGTCAGGGGCTTGATTGCATCGGGGTTGGTCAGGACCGCGCACGACGTTTCGCTCGGTGGGCTGGCCATTGCCCTGGCGGAAATGGCAATCACATCCGCAATTGGCATTAGACTGGATCCAGTCGATGTATCTTCCCGGAGGGATACGTATTGGTTTGGTGAGCGCTCAGGCTCGATAATTATCGCTTGTGAACCCGAGCGCTTGAGCGATGTGACCGCACAGCTCGAACTCGACTCAATACCTTGGGCGCGCCTGGGTGTTGCATCGGGCGATGCAATTGCCTTTTCACCGATGGACTCACTGGATCTTTCCGCCGCCCGAAGTCGATGGGAATCGGCACTGCTGTTCGATCGACAGTCAGGAGGCTGAACCGTGGCCGAAGATATGCGCGATGACAAGCCAACCGAGGAATGCGGGGTCTTCGGTATCTATGCGCCTGAGCATGATGTTGCGCGAACGACGTTCTTTGGACTCTACGCGTTGCAGCATCGGGGTCAGGAGAGCGCGGGCATCGCAACCTCCGATGGCCAGCATATCCAGATCCGAACACGCATCGGTCTGGTCAGTCAGGCCTTTGCCGAGGATGACCTCCGCTTCCTGACGGGCCACATCGCCGTCGGGCATGCCCGCTATTCGACCCAAGGCTCGAACAGCGCGCGCAACTGCGGTCCGATGATCACCGATTCGGAAATCGGACCGGTCGTCGTGGCCCATAACGGCAACCTGACGAATGCGCTCCGCCTGCGTGAAGACCTCGAAGGCGAGGGCGAGCGTTTCCTGACGAGCACCGACAGCGAAGTGCTGACCCGGTTGATCGCGACCAGCCCAGGAGAAACGTGGGCCAAAAAGATCCGCTTCGCAATGCGAAAAATGGAGGGCGCGTATTCCCTTTCCATCATGACCCGGGATACCCTCTTCGCCGTTCGTGATCCACTGGGCGTGCGGCCGCTGTGCCTGGGCCTAATCGACAATTGCTGGGTGGTCGCTTCCGAGAGTTGCGCACTGGCAACTGTCGGCGCGACCTTCGTGCGCGAAGTTGAACCGGGGGAAATCGTCGAAATCGGTGGATCGGAACTGGTTTCACACCGAACGCTGCTGCCCCGGCCGACGGCGATGTGCCTGTTTGAACTCATCTATTTCGCGCGGCCCGACAGTCTGATCCATGGCCAGCGCCTGCATCTGGTACGACAGCGCATGGGAGCGGCCCTGGCGCGCGAGAGTCCGGTTGAGGCCGATATCGTCGTCGGGTTGCCGGACTCGGCGATTCCGGCGGCGATCGGTTATGCGCGCGAAAGTGGTATCCCCTATACCGAGGCATTGATCAAAAACCGGTATATCGGGCGGACGTTCATTCAGCCCGACCAGCGCCTGCGTGACACCGGTGTTTCGCTCAAATTCAACGCATTGCCCGAAGTCCTCGAGGGTAAACGGGTTGTGCTGGTCGACGACACCATCGTCCGTGGCACGACAAGCCGGCCCATCGTGCAACTGTTGCGCAATGCGGGTGCGACCGAAGTGCACATGCGTGTCCATGCTCCGCCCATGATTAGCCCGTGTTATCTCGGCGTGGATCTCGCCCGGACCGACGAACTCATTGCCGCCCGAATGACGATCGCCGAAATCGGCGAGCACATCGGCGCGGACAGCATCGCGTATCTTTCTTTACCGGCCCTGCTCGAAGCCATCGCCCGCCCGGGAGAAGGCTTTTGCACGGGCTGCCTGACCGGTCACTACCCCGTCAATGTG